>Ga0209240_1000020_pt1 | contig 58493 bp, 55 predicted proteins | sample GraSoi_2013_80cm_FD_185828 | JGI IMG/M metagenome (GOLD analysis project Ga0209240, IMG submission 185828) | Grasslands soil microbial communities from the Angelo Coastal Reserve, California, USA - Sample 9_17_2013_80cm (SPAdes) (version 2) | ecosystem: Environmental > Terrestrial > Soil >...
GCGGTCGTTTGGCCTGATATACCGGGCCGCGTAGGCGCTCATGCGCCCTCCGCCAGGCGCGGTCCGCCGCATGCGCTCCGACAGCGTGAGGGGTTGCATGACGGCGCGGGCCACAGCCCGTTGAAGCGTGAGAAGCTTCATACGGCCACCGCCAGCGTCGTGTCAGCGAGGAAGCGATTGGCCTTCAGGGCTTCTCTGTGGACTTCCTGAAAAGAGGGGATGCTGTCGTCCCACTCGAGGAGTGTCGCAGTGTGGCCGGCGCGTTGGATGGTGCGCTCATAGAGTTTCCACACGGGATCGAGCACCGGATGGTCATGGGTATCGAGGATGTATTTCTTGAATTTCGAATGGCCGGCAATGTGGATCTGCGCAACGCGCTCCGGAGAAACGCTGTTCACATAGGTGAAAGGGTCAAAATTGTGGTTTTGCGATGAGACGTAGATGTTGTTCACATCGAGGAGGATTCCGCAATCAGCCTGCTCCACAACTTCGTTGAGGAACTCCCATTCGGTCATTTCCGAAACATGAAATTCGGCGTAACTGCTCACGTTCTCGACAGCAATCGGGATTTCGAGAAAGTCCCGCACTTCGCGAACCTTCTGAGCCGTGAGGCGTGCAGCTTCGAATGTGTAAGGCATGGGAAGGAGGTCGTGTGTGTAGCGTCCATCGACGCTGCCCCAACAGAGGTGGTCGGAGAGCCACGGGGTCTTTGTGCGTTTCACGAGTTCCTTCAAGCGGCGAAGGTGTTCGCGATCAGGCTTCTCTGCGGAGCCGAAATACATGGAGACGCCGTGCTGTACGACTTTGTATTGGTCGAGGATTTGATCCAAAATGTGCAGCGGCCGTCCGCCGTCGATCATGAAATTCTCAGAGATGATTTCAAACCAGTCGACAACAGGTTTGCGGGAGAGGATATGCTGATAGTGCGGAGCCCGCAGGCCGATCCCAATCCCGTAATCCGTAAACGCATTAAAGCGATTCGCAGCCACCGAAGTCTCCATATAATTTGGATAAGCGAGGGCCGACAAGCAGCACCGGCCCTCTCAAAAAAGAAGCAGCCTTAGAGCGAATTGGCGGCTAGGAGGGCTTATTCTTGCCGTCGGTCCGGCACCCACCCTTGCCTTTGCACGAGTTTTTGCCTTTGCAGCCGTTGTCGCCTTCCTTGCAGCCACCCTTGCCCTTGCAAGAGTTTTGGCCCTTACAAGCGTGCCTGTCCTTCTTGTCCTTGGCTTTCTCCGACTTCTGACCCTGGTTCTGGTCCTGGTTCGGATCTTGGGTGCTCAAAGACGTTTTCAGCGAAGGAAGCAGAGTCGAAGCCTTCACTGCAGCGCTTGTCCCGGTGAACAATCCCGCGAACGCCGCACCTGCGAGTATGGCCTTGGTCGTTTTCGTCACTTTCAAACCCTCCTGTTGACTAGCGTCGAGATACGAAACACCGTCCAGACACTCTTCCCCGCCTCGCGGACCGCGAATCTGCCCTGCACGGTGTAACCAACCCGGTTCTCGCTGCGATTTCGAGGCGGCGTCGAGCACCCCAAAAGAGTGTTCCGTTCATTGAATGAGAGTCACGGGTTGCGTAAAGGTTTCTGAATTCTCAAAGGTGGCGTGAATTCGACGCGCCAAAAAGCCGTGTCGGATTGCTCGTAAAAAGGGGGCGGCAAGTTGAAGCGATTCGAGAGCGCACTATTTGCCTCTCCCATGGCGTAAGGAAAGAGGGCCAGGAAATTATCTAGCCCTCTCTATACAAGGCGATAGTGAACCGAGATATTACTCAGGCTTCTTTGACCCGTCGGTTGCGCAACCACCCTTGCCCTTGCAAGAGTTCTTGCCGTGGCAGCCATTGTCGCTGGCCTTGCAGCCGCCCTTGCCCTTGCACGAGTTTTGGCCCTTGCAAGCATGTTTTTCTTTGTCCTGCTTGTCGCTTTTCTGATCCTGGTCCTGCGCGTTTAGCGAACTCTTCAGCGAAGGAAGCAGAGTCGAAGCCTTAACCGCTGCTCCGGCTCCGGCGAACAATCCCGCGAACGCCGCACCTGCGAGCATGGCTTTTGTCGTTTTCGTCATTTCAACGTCTCCCGTCAAATTTAGAATGAGATGCGGAACACCGTCCGACACTCGTTGCGCCTCGTGGATCGCGAGTCTCGCTGCCCGGTCTGACCAAAGCAGCTTTTGTTGCGATTTCAAGGGGGCCTCGAACGCCTCAACAAGGTGTGTCCCGTTCCATTGAATGAGAGTCTCGAATCGCTTGAAGGTTTCCAAAATTCTCAACGTGGATTGGATTTCAGAGCTGGAAGCGCAGTCCGCTCGACGAGAAGCAATGATCCGATTCTTTGCCAGACCTAGAGGTTGGGCGCGTAGTAGCCCGTTTTTGCGTAGACGCTGAGAGGCGGAAGGCCCTTGGGGACCCGTAGCTTGATCTTGATCTTGCGCCAGCGGGCATCGTGGGCCTTATTACTCGGGTGGTAGCCTAGGATATATTGGTTTCGCAATTCCGCGCCGATCTTCGCGGCGATGTCCGGCAGGTCGTTTAGATTCTCCACGGTGAACGCCCGCCCGCCAGTCAATTCCGTTGTTTCGCTGAGCAGCGTGGGGCCGTTGAGCTCCTCCGAGGTTCGGCTGCGATACTCGAAGGGGTCAAAAATGCCGATGGAATAGAGCTGGGTATCCGCTTCCCGCACGAACCGCTTGATGTCCTTCTCGCTGTACCGGCTATTATTATCGCCACCGTCGGATATGATCAGCAGGGCTCGTTTTCCGGAGTGTGCCCCTCGCATCTGACTGAGTCCCAGATAAATGGCATCGAGTAAGGCGGTCTTGCCCTTCGCAGAGGCTGAGAGCATGCGGCTCTGCAAGTCTTCGACATTGGGAGTGAACGGACTCAGGAGTTGAGCGCGCTCGTTGAAACCGACGAGAAAGAACTCATCTTGAGGATTGGCGGTTTTGAAGAACTGGAGGGCGGCTTCCTTGGCCTTGCCAAGTTTGTTGGCCATGCTGCCGCTGAGATCCAGGATGACGCCGATGGAGATGGGAACGTCTTCGGAGGAGAAATTCACGACTTCCTGCTCGACGTTGTCTTCGAAGACGCGGAAGTTATCTGGCTCGAGACCGGTGACGATGCGGCTATAGGGGTCGGTAACGGTGACATTCACGAGTGCCAGATTTACGTCGATATGCAGGGCCTGGCTCGGCTTAATCGTCTGGCCCGGCGTATCGTGCTTCACGTCATCGGAAACGGCGGATTGGGCGGAGGCAGGCTTGGTAAAGTCGAAGATGGCTCCTAAGAGTAAGAGTAGGATGAACTGAATGGATACAGTGCGGGCGATGATTGTAAGATTCTTCATAATTCGTCCAGATGTTTATTTCGCGGAGATCTCCGTAAGGGTGTTAACTGGTGACAAGCGCGAGAGAGTGGCCCGCTGTCTCGCGATCGCGTCGCGCGCGGTGGCTCTGTACTCCTGAAGCAGTTCGCGCAAGCGCTTACGGGCCTTGTGCAATTGAGACTTTGAATTTCCGACCGAGCGTCCGAGAATCTTGGCAATTTCCCTGTGGTCGTAACCGTGAACGTCGTAGAGAGTAAAAATTTCCCTGTAGCCGCGCGGCAACTGCTCGATAGCTGATTGGAGAGTGAGGCGGTCGACCAAGCCAGTCAGCCGGGGATCGGGTGCTCCGATTTCCTTTTGTGGCCGGTCATCCCCTTCATCGCTTCCGTCGATCTCATCGAGTGATATAGAAATCGGTTTCTTCCTCCGCAGGTGCATCAGAACGAGGTTCGCCGTCAAACGATGCAGCCAGGTCGAAAACGCGGATTCGCCACGATAGGTATGAATCTTCCGGAATAGCTGTATGAACACTTCCTGAGCCAGATCCTCGGCCTGAACTGGGTCGCAAAGCATGCGCAGGCAAAGCGCATACACCCGTGCGGAGTGTTGCTGGTAAATAATTTCAAAGGCAGCAGCGTCGCCCTGCTGAGCCAGCCGGATGGCCTCGCTAAACGACGAGCTGTCGGGTTTCTGCCTCTTCCCATCTCCGGAGCTATTCTCGGGCCGAGCCTGCGGCATTTTCTTGCTCAGCAAACGTTGCGCCGTGCGTTGGGAGTGGCGCGTCGGTCCAACGCTCTCACGGCTGAATGCGCTGCCTGCGCGATGAAAATGGATTGCTAGCTTCATGAGACTTGCCTTTTTTTGATTCCCTCAACTCACTGCAAGACTGACTGCTTGCATTGAATGAGAGTTGGGAATCGCGGAAAGGTTTCCAAAATTCGATCGAGGATGGAACTTCACACTCAATTGGAAAACCGCAAGTTGGGCAAGGCCGAACCTAATTGCTTCCCTAAGCTGTTGATAATTTGGTGCGTTTTTTCCCTAATTTAGGATGGGTCGCCGAAGTGCTCGTTTGGTTCGAGAATCATCTGTCCGTGCGGGTAGTCAAATATGACGGTGAATCGGCGCAGCATCTGTGCCCCGATGGTGCCCGTAATATCGGGAGCCGCGAAAATGCCGGAGGTATTTTGGGAAAATTGCGTGAGTGGCATGGAGACCACGAATCCTCCGAGCCTAATGGCCTGCACGCGTCCAAGCCGGGCAGTCAACTCACCTCCTACGGCAACCACCTTTGGCACTTCGACCGTGTCATGCCCGGGTAGAACCTCTGGATGAGCCTCGCTGAATGCTTTTGTAAGCCAAATGGCGGTCGTCGCGCCTGAGTCGACCAAAAAGACGCCGTCGATTGCTCTTCCGTCTTGCGCTACAACCTCCGCGTGTACGGTCGGTATGTCGTTCCAGACGAACTGGAGTGGCAAACGCCGACCCGATCCGGAATAACAATAGCCTGCCGGATCGTGAAAACGGAGCACCTGATTTGCGTAGTCGATTTCAACAACATAGTTGCGGAATACATTGGAGCCGAGGAATCCATCCGTACTTCGGCCCACTTCGCGTGAGAACCATTCCAGGGGCAGCGTCGCCACCGTTTGATCTCCGAGCTCTTCCCCCGCAAACATGAGGGTAGCGTGGTTGGCAAACGTGAGCTTTTGGGCGGACCCTTGCCCGGGTCCATCAACGTTCCCTTGGCCAAGAAACCGAATCCCCAGCATTTTCGATACGGTTTCGTCGAAAACAGTGACACTCGAACCTGTGTCCAACATCATCCAAAGCAGGTGCGATCTGTTGACGCTGGCCTGGATGTAGATGAGACTATCCGTGAGCTGAAAAGGAATCGGCGCGGAACTCATTTCCGAGACTCTTGCGGTGCTTGTACTTGCCACGGAGCCTCGTCCGAAGTCGTTGTGGTCGCTCGTATCCGTCACGACGCCCAACCGCTCGCTAGAAGCCGCCAAGGCTAGAACAACGTTCTCGCCGACCATGTTTGGCCAGCCGATCCCGTCTTGCGCGCTCATTGCCGTGCGGTAGCGCCTCGCGGCAGAACGATCGGATCGTTCGGAATTGCTTCTATGAGCGAGAATCACCGCGTACCGAAGAAGGGACCTAATCTCCCCGGCGTTTGTACAGAAAGGAAGCAATGCCAGGCACAAGCTGAAAATCCAAAACATTCTGCGCAGTGAACGCTGTGTGTTTCTCATGTTTCTCAGCTCTGAGCCCGGTTTGGAACGAACGTAAGAGTCACGAGCAACTCGACGGGGATGGCCTCGCCACCCAAGATGGTCGGCTCGTACTTCCAGTGGCGAAGCGCTTCCATGGCCGCCAATGCCAGTATCGGGTGTCCGGACACAGTCCTCATTTCCACTATGTTTCCCTGGGTGTCGATCACCGCGTCAATTACAACCGCACCGCTGATTCTGGCCTGTCGGGCCAGGATCGGGTACACCGGCTGGGGCCCAAGGATGAGTCGCGGAGCCTTTACCCCTTGGCCCACGCGAACCGGGCGCTTCGGTGCCGAATTGATTGCGGCCGGAGCTGGAGGGACCGCGCCGGAGAGGACTCCGCCGATCACTCCACCGGGCTGCCCGCCAGGAACGCCGCCCGGAACGCCATCGCCGGGGACAATCGCAGCTGCTGCGTCGTTTCCCTCGGACTGTTCCGTAAGACGAGCGACCTGATGCGGTATGGCCCTGGGCATCACTAACTTCCCGACCACAGAGATCACTCTCGGTTTCGACGCGACCGACCGTGCCAGCGCGCGTGCCGGGGGTGGCGCTGGCGCCGGAGGAGGCACCACGAGCAGCGTCTTATTGAACAGATGGACATCGATCGCTTGGGTGAAGTAAAGCGGAAGCAAAAGCAGTGTCGCTAAAAGAAGTAATTGCACGGTTGCGGAAACAACAAAATCACCCAGGCGACGGCGTGGTTTAGTTGCGCTGTTTTCCAGCATCGCCTCCGCGAACAAGGTCTTACGCGGTGCCGGTCCACCGCGCGTGGACTCCCTAACGAATATCCGGGCTCTTTGCGTTGGACCATCCACGAATCTCTCTTCAACAATCGCGCTTACTGCCAACGTGGTGTTATCGGGTACTAGAAACTTTGGAACCATCACTTTCTTTCCTCCTGCAGTATCGGCTGATGCTGGCCGAACCGATGAAGACCGACACTACTTTCAACAAAGATCGCGCTTTCCGTCGTTAACGACCCATCACGGCAGTCATTTCCTCTTGACTTGCGCGGAAGCCAGGTCATCGCGCCGAGCCGGCCGCACAGCTAAAAGTAATGCCTGCAATAAGTAGGAGTCGTAGCTCGCATAAAGGTTTCGGGCCAGGCCGGGAGCGAGGAGATGCGAAACGCGCTGAAGATGGAACGACTGAATGAAGGCAATGCAGTGATTTCAAACTGCAAAGGTGGGATTCAAATCGTTGAGAGCGGACTCAAGGTGGCCTCCGTGATTATGCCCTTAACGATCTCAGAAAAAACACAAGTGAATTCATTTGGCCGAAAAGCAGCCGCGCCAAGACAGTTGTGGCCATTTCGAAGAACGGGCAACCACCAACAGCCTTCCTCAACGGGCACTCTGTGAAACATGCTTACTCGCGAACCTGCCAGTAAGGCCACGATTTTAGACAGGCCGTGCTGCCCGTTTAGACTGAGCACGATGTCAAGTTCGGTGTGCGTGAGAAGCTTGACCATTTCTTGATGGGACTCCGCAAAGTGGCATTGGCACCCTGCCTTCTCTAGAGGAGGCCGCCAAAGCGAAAGCAAGTAAGGACTTTCGCCGATGAGGAGGACATTGGGTTTGCGTGTCTCATCCGATGCGAGGGTCGGCAGCAGCGGTTGAGCGGGCAATTTAGTAACCAGCAATTCGCAAAACACGAGTTGCTATGAGAAACGCCTGACTCATCATCACGAGCGCGCATCGCATGATTGTGCAATAGGACATCCCGATGCTCGTTCGGTTTCGTGCAGATGATTGCGCTAGGGGTCTCATACTTGGTTACGCCTTGCCTCCATTTCGAGGTGCATCGGCACCGACGAAATTCAGCGGTTCATTGAATGAGAGGCTCGAATCCAATAAAGGTTTCAGAATCGTCGAGATCGAATCAGAGGTGGGAATGAACTAACTTACCCTGCGCGCTTCTGCGGCAGTCCAGATCGATGCACCTAGGAGGACGAGATCCTTGATTAGGAATTGGCCAGCGTCGCCTAGCAAGGGAAATCCGTGAGAGAACTGGAAGGCTCCTGGCGTCGAGAACAGAAAACTCACCGTCAATACGAACGTGATGATGGCGCCAATGCTGCCGATAAAAGAGAGCCTTGCGGACCACGGCCGCAGGGCGATAAGCAGGGCTACGACGATTTCGGTCATTCCGATCAGATTGGAAACGCCCTGAAGGGTAAAGATTCGATAAAGCCAGGACATCAGCGGACTGTTCGCCACCAAGGGCTGGATGCCTTGCGCCTCGCCGGCTGTGAATTTAAGAACACCAATCAGCAACAGTGTGACTACGAGTCCGTAACGCGAGAGGTGGATGCCCGCTGTTTCCAACGAGGTCCTGGACTTGGCGCGCAGTAACGCTTTGACCAGCGTTTCTTCCGTAGATGCGAATTGATTAGTGGTATCCATAATTTTTCTTAGCTCGCTTTCTCCGGTGATTCGGATAAACAACTTGCAGGGGAGACCCCCGCTGAATCGTGCGCCGGCTTCGCATGCTGGCTAAAGCTTCCGGCTCCCACGCTGTGTTGGAGCCGGAAGCGACGATAGAGCGACGAGTCGAACGACACTAGAAGTTAAACTTCAGAGCAAACTGAATAATCCGCGGACGATTGGCCGTCGACAAAATGGCGCTCGATCCGTTTGCGATATTGACTAGACCTAGATTGCCAGTGGCGGATCCGAAGCCGCCGGATTGTGGACCCGAGAATACGGCGTGGTTGAACGCGTTGAAAAACTCGGCGCGGAAGTCCACCGAAGTAGCTTCCGTGACCTTCGTATTCTTGGTGATGGATAGATCCCAGTTTTGCTGGAAAGGGCCGCGGAACGCATTGCGTCCAACATTTCCTATCGCCGCGCCTGCGGCCGCGGGATTGGCCGCGCCATTGATCTGGCAGGGCACCAGAGCGTTTTGGTTGTCCACGCAATTGCCGCCAGGCGTGAAAGCGTTCAGATTGAGGAAAGAACCGAGGCGACTCTCAACACCGCCAGAGGGGATTGCGGAGGCCAAGGTCGCGCCTGGCGCGAGGGTTGGAAAATTGGTGCCGTTGATGCCATCGAGGTCTTGGAGCGTAAAGGTTGAGCCATCAAAGACCGTAATTGGCGTCCCCGACTGGAACGTGCTCACTCCATTGACCGCCCATCCGTTGACCAACCTGCTGGGCCCGTGGCCGTGGAGCAGCCTCGCAACCGGCAAATCATAGTTGTAACTGACGACGAAGCGGTGCCTGCGGTCAAAATCCGAGACCGCGCGCTGACCGCTCGGGTTCAGGAGGTTGCCGTACTGCGTCAAACCGTTTAGCTCATCTCCGAAAACTGATCCCGAGCCATTATCGATCGATTTCGAGTATGTGTAAGCTGCTTGGAAATAGAGGCTGCCCGTGAAGTGATGGCTCAAAGTAGCCTGCAGCCCGTGGTACGTCGAGCTGCCATCCTGGAATTGGAAGAAGCCGCGAGAGTTCGCTAGTCCGAGGTAACGCGAGGGAACTCGGGCGTCGAGATTGGCGGCGGTGCTGCCCGTGATGGCGATGGTGCCGTCTGGATTCTTTGTGACAAATGGAGTGCCATCCGGAACGTTCACGTTTGTACCGATGGAAGCCGGAATGATGCAGGGCTGGGCAATGGTGCAGATCTGCCCCGGATTCGCGGGCCGCCCGGTCCCCAGCAGGTGTGAACCGCGCGTGCCTACATAACCCACCTCCAGCAACCAGCCCTTCCCAAGATCGCGCTGGACGTTGAAGTTCCATTGCTGCGCGTAGGGCGGGCGGAAGCTGCGAATGGGGAAGAAGAAAAAGCCCGAAAGAGGTCCACCGCTCGCGCTCTGGAAGATCGGTGCGCCCGTTGTGCCGTTAAAACCGATGAGTGCAGGCACGACCTGATCCGTAGACAGAGGGAAGGCAGAGCTGGGCAAGATGCTGGGGAATGGATTCTGCGGTGTCACTGAGAAGGGCGCGGCGCTGATGGCTTCGTTGAAGGGCAACCCACCGGCAGTCTGCAGAAGGGATTGGTTGGAGACACGCTGATAGTAGATGCCGTATCCGGAGCGGATTACGGTTTTCTGGTTACCAAATATGTCCCAAGCGTAGCTTACCCGAGGGGCGAAATTTCCCGCGCTGAAGCAAGTGGTCAGCGTGCAGCTCGAAACGCCGGGAGTGCCGACATTCTGCGTCTGCTGCGGGTGAATGATGCTGATCGGCCCTGGCTGCCCATCTTCGAGGCCCCGGAAGCTTGAAAGGAAATTATTGAGTTCATGAGCGGTGCTGAGGCCTTCCCAACGCAATCCAAGGTTCAGCGTGAACCGGGGCTTAATCTTCCAGTCGTCCTGGATATAGGCGGAAAAATCCAAGGCTCGGAAGTGAAAGCTCGAGAAGCCGGCTTCCGCCTGTGTTGTATCCACGCGCCCCAGCAGGAAGTTCTGGAAACCGCTCAGGGCCGGAGGATTCGGAAAGCCTGGTGATGCATCGCTCGCCGCGGTGTTGCTGAAAGTAACGCTGCCGCGCTGCGCAAAATTGTTGAAGCGGTTGAGTTGATATCGGCTCGCGTCAAATCCGAAACGCAGCAAGTGCTTCCCTTTCGTGATCGAAAGGTCGTCGGCTTCATAGAAGGTATTGAACGCCCCGCCGCGGTTGTCATTGACACCGGTTCCGAGGACCAAAGGCCCTCCACCGGTGATAATCAGTTGGTAGGCAGCGGGGAACTGCGCAGAGTTGCCGCGGGTAGCCCCGATGTCCGCGAGTGTAATGGGCTCGGCCGGATCTTGCGCGAAAAAGAATCGGCTGAATCCAAAACGGGCATCATTTACGACGTTGGCGGAGAAGACTCGCGTCCAACCCAGTTTTAGAAAACGGTTTGAGCCGGGAAGACCTTTCGCGAAGGGAAGGCTGTTTGCGTTGTTGGCACCGGTGCCAAAGGGTTGTGACGCGTTGTTGTCGGAGAAAAACCAGCGCGCGGTTAGCTTATCCCTTTCCGTTAATTGCTTATCGGCGGTGAGCGTGTACTGATCATCCTGGAATGCTCCCACACTGGACGCCGTGACATTGCCGAGGTTGACTCTCTGACCGGTAAAGCCCGGAGTTCCGGCCACGGTTGGAATGCAAAACCTTCCGTCAGTGAATAGCGGGCATTTCGATGCAGGCAAGTTCAAGTAGGCCAAGGCGACGGGATTAATTTGCGAAGCCGAGAAACCCGCCGGGAGAAACGTCGCCGCCAAGGTGGCCGCGTCACGCTGCGCCGGCAAAACCGGAATCTGCGAGTTGAGCACCGTTCCAGCGGAAATCCCGGACTCTTCTCGCGTTCCCTGATAATTGACAAAGAAAAAAAAGTCTTTTGATTTCGGAACAGGTCCGCCGAAGGAGCCGCCGTACTGATTTTGTCGCAGCAACGGCCGAGGAACCTGCGGCGTTGCCGCGTTGAAGAAGAAATCGTTGGCATTCAAGACGTTGTTCCGGAAAAACTCGTAAACGTCTCCATGATAATGGGCCGTGCCGGTCTTCAGATTTACCTGGACGTTGCCTCCCCCATTGCGGCCTGACGAGGCGTCATAGAGTGATGTTTGCGTCTTGAACTCCTGGATGGTATCGGGGTTGGGCAGCGGCACATTATCCAAAACCGGGAGGTTTACGTCGTTTGCGTTGACGCCTTCCAACTGGAAATTGTTGTTAGTGGGACGCTGTCCGTTGACGTTAATTGTGACTTGTCCGCGGCCCAGCGCCGCGGAGTCAAACAGTTCCGTATTAGCGCCGGCGGAAAGGGTGAGAAGCGTTAAAAAATTCCGGGTGGAAAGCGGCAACGTGCTGGCTGTCTCCGCGCCAATCGTCTCGCCGGTCGTTGCCGAGGTGAGCTCCACGGGCGCCGTCACATCATGTACTGTGACGGTTTCCGTCACTTGGCCAACACTCAATGTCACATTGACAGTCCTCGTTTCCGTCGTTTGAACAATGACGTTGTCCGTGACAAATTTGGCAAATCCTGTGGCCGTGATTTCCACACTGTATTTGCTCGGTAACAGGCTTGGAACATTAAACGTTCCTGCGCCAGTGGTTACGACCTCTCTTACTTTCTGGCCGGTGACCATGTTCGTCACGACAATCGTTGCCCCGGCAATTGCGCCGCCTTTCGGGTCTAATACCGTACCTGTGATCGCTCCTGTTGCTCCAGCTTGTGCCCGCAGGCCAGCAGGTGTAAGAAGCGCGATTGACAACACGCCGAAGAAGACTGCCATCCACTTTGTCATTTTGACGTACCCCCAAGATTTCGATTTTGCAGTAAGCACACTTCACCCCTGAGACGCGATTGCCCAAACTTGCTGACGAGAGTTCTAACCGGGTGGTGAATCTCCGGAAAAGATTCTGGAGCCACCCTGGCAATGGGAGTCACGAGCAATCAGAAAGTTTCCGCAGGGCGAAAAGTTTATTTATTCGTGGGAAGAGCCAGGAGGAACGAAGCTGCATGCCGCGTTTCGAGCAGAGACGAACCACGCTCGAATGGGTCTGCATGCAGGCCTCGCGGCTCCCGGCGCGACTATCAACTGACCGCGCCAGCAGCCACCAAGGCACACAGGAGGGGGAAACTTTGCCAGGAACTGCGCGCATTTCATGGAGTGAGACTCGATGCGATCCAGAGAGTTTTAGTCTTGCATGTCGAATCGCAATCCATCGTGGGAAGCTACCCTTTTTTCGCTGGCTTGCGCTTTCCAATGCAAACAGGGCAGGGCGAATAGCCTTCGCGCATTGCGTCTGCGACTGGAAGAAATTGTGGCTTGCCATGCAGATGCGAGCAGCCGGCTACGTGATACAACTTGTCATCCTGATCCTGTGATATTGCGACCGTCTCCGGAACTTGGCGTCCATCGGGTTCGCTCGACGGATTCTGAGTGTGGTGCGCCGGCACTATCAGCCTCCTGGCGGAGAACAACGCCAGTCCCAGTGGTACGGCCGCAGCAGCGGTCAGTGTCCAAGCCAAAAAAGAACGCCGCGACGATTTCGTCGTTTCTCCGAGCCTCTGATATAGGCGCTCATGAAAACCATCCGGGGGAGCAAGCACGCGTTGGTCGCGATAAAGACCAATCACATTGCGGGTACCATCAAGGAGCGCCGCGCAATGACGGCACTCAACAAAGTGCTGATCGAGCGCCGCTCGTTGGTCGGGATCGAGATCGTCGTCGATATAATCTGAGATATCTCTCCAGACTTCTTCGCAGCTTATTCCCATGGTTTCCTCACTTCTTTCGAAGCCCACCTCAACCGGCCATCGTGTCCGAGGCCGGGAGCCAGGATGTCTCTCAGCATCAAGCGAGCGCGCCGAAGCCTACTTTTCACGGCTCCGGGCGATATCCCCAAAATTGCCGATGTTTCCGAAATGCTCAGCTCATGGATATCGCGCAGCACGAATGCCTCCCGGTAGTGCCGCGCCAGCGAGCCTAGGGCTTTGACCAAGGCGTCGCGTACTTCCGCGCGCTCCAAAGCGGTGGACGGAATCTCACGCCAGTCTTCGAAGTCCTTCGGAACGTACGCTTTCGCGTCGTCTTTGTCATCCGTCAGCGACAGCATCGGCATGCGCCACTGTTTTCGATTTCTCATTCGCGCCTCATTGATCGCTATCTGAATCAGCCAGGTACCGAAGCTCGACTCTCTGCGGAACTGATTCAAGCGGGTTAGCGCCTTCAGCAACGCATCTTGCGCGACGTCCTCAGCGTCCTGCCTATTCACCAGCAAAGCGAACACCGTCGCATAAACCGTCCTTTGATGGGGACGGATGAGCTCCATGAACAGCTCTTTGTGCCCAGAGAGGATCTGATCGATCAATGCCCCTTCCGCGGCTTGAGCCGAACTCTGATGGACAGCGGAGGCCAGGCCTTTCTTGAAACCACACTCTGCAGACGGCTTCCGCAACACGCCGTCGCCGGGAGTTGTACCGTTCATAGTTGACCGTCGGTTGACTTCCTGCGCGGTAAGCGCGTCTTCGGGTCGATGCAGGGTTTCCTCCACATCCGGGGCTGCCCTCTCAGGCTGATCAATATTTCGGAAGGCCGAGAAGTCCGTATTACGATTCTCGAGTGGTCTTCCTGTTTTCGCAGAAGCGTAGGACGCTTCTCTGATGGTTGTGCCCATTTGGCCCGGCTCGTGACTCGAATCGCCCTGACAATCCGATTCACGACATTTCGAATAGTTTCAGCGGGTGGGCCGCTGGCGCGGTTGCCTTTGGGGAAGTGATAAGGACCAGGATGGAGCAGGGGTCCCGATCCGGAATCTACGTGGTAAGAGACCTGAGAAATGCAGAATGATGCCGCCCCTCGCCACAACGTTGCGCTGGGGTGCTCAAACCAGCGCAACGTCGGGTTGGGATTGCCAGTTCTTCGCAGAAGACGCCTTGGACGGACACTCCCCTGCGACGAAAGAGTTTCCAGCATCAACGGAATTCCTAGCGTTTAGAGTCGAGCTCCGACTGGTGTGGAACACCAACCTTGTACGGAGTGCTCTCCGCAGAGCCTCAGAACTTCAGCAGTAAACCTCCGGTGAAGGCTAAGTTGGTTTGAAGACCACCGCCCACATTTACGTTATAGTTTGGCAGCCCCGAGTAGAAGTCCCGCACTTCGAACCGAAAGCCGACGCCTATTTTTCGGATGCGGATAACCGGGCGAGTGTCAATCCCGCCACCAAAGACAAAGGTCCCAGTATTTGTACCTGACTTAAAAGAAGGCACAGCGGTAGGTGCGCTCTCACGGAAGCGGGCATATCCACCTCCAAACAACAGCCAGGGAGAGAACGCCCCCTCCGGATGGAATTTCAGCCGGACGTGCGGAGTGAGAAAAACAAAGGCATATTGTCCGATGGCATTCTGGGACCTCTGACTGAGCTTCACGTCGAGTGGAGAAGCCAGAAAATCAATGCCCCCGTCAAGTGCGAATTTCTGTCTCTGGACAACGGCTCGATCGTACTCAGCCCCCAGCGTCAAGCTGGAATTGAATGGTAAATCCTGAGTTGGAAGCGTTGTTCCTCCAGGTCCTATAAGGCTGGCCCCCTGCGCCAATCCTTGGCTCGGGGTCACAATACCCCCGATCTGAAGCCCCACTTCGTTTCTTTCGTGTCTTTCTTGCGCGAAGGCTGGGGCGGACCAAAGCGCAACCGCTATGAACAGTCCGATCAGCGACTTAATCTTTTTTTTCCGTGCTCCCGCTGCGGAAATGCCGATCTTGAATCCAGCGCGGAATAAGTCCAGTGCTTGCATAACAGGTCGTTCAAAACGAATGACACTCATTTTAAATATCTCCCTTAAAAGGCTTTCTCGACTGCTTAATTACGCATGCTTCGGTAAGGCTGCGTCCTGGGTCTGACTCTAGGAACCACGAAAAGTTTCGATTAACCCTGAAGTTTAGTTTTTTGCGATATCGGCTGGTCACTTGTCCCCGCGAGGTAAAGTGACTTGACGAGGGAGGGCATGCAAGATGTGAGCGCCGGTGCCCGATTCTCTCTCCCGCGAGTGCAAAGAGTGACGATTTAGTTGCTTCCCGATGGCAGCCACGCCCCAGTCCAAGAAAGCAAAGGATTGCGGCTAGAATGCTTACCTACATGCTTTTCATAATTTCTCCTTTTTAAAAACGTTTGGGTTCTCGTTGCTGATCCGCGCCGCGCTCGAGCTGCGATTGCGCGCGAGCCTCCGACGTTCCTTTCGACAATCATCCCCAAAATGCGAACAGACAATGAGATTGGCCTGGCGCTACAAAGTTTCCGGAGTTCAGCAAAAAGAGCTGGCCGGGTCGGCATGAATACCGTCAGAGGTGATGGAACTACCGTGCAGGATCTGGAGGGCCGGGTCGTCGACGGTTTTCCGCAACAACTGAAACTTTTGGGTTGCTCGGAAATCTGATTGGAGGCGCTCTTCAGCGTTCGACAAGGGAGCCGCCGAGTGATCTGGCGCGGGGTACTTCGCTACACAGTGGGTCATTACAAATTTGCTTTGCTAGGAGCATCGAATGGCAGACGTGAAACTCGTGGTCATATACCCGCATTCCCAAGACGTTGATGTTTTCGAGAAAGTCTACCAGCAGGAGCATGTGCCGCTGGCGGTTGCGAAACTAAGCGGCAAGACCAAGATCGTTGGAACAAAGGTAGTCGGCTCCCCGCAAGGTATTCCCCCCTTCTACCGTATCGCCGAAGTTCATTTTCCCTCCATGCAAGCTCTCGAAGCATGCGCGGCTTCTGAAGGTGGCAAGGAGGTGCTCGCTCACGCGGTGAAGATTTCTTCCGGCGGGCCGCCAATTTTCCTGGTGGCCGAGGAAGAGACTGTCACGTTCACACAAATAGCAGTCGGTTAGCACTAACAGACCAAAGGAGAACTTGGAGCAATGGCGAACTTGTCTGGGAGAGTGGCAATCGTCACCGGTGCGTCGAAAGGAATCGGCGCGGCGATAGCAGAGAAGCTCGCCGGAGACGGCGCTGCGGTGGCCGTGAACTTTTCAAACAGCGCGCGGGAAGCCGACACCGTCGTCGAAAACATACAAAAGCGCGGAGGCCGTGCTTTGGCCGTTCGCGCCGATGTGAGCAAGCTGGCCGACGTGAAGAAGCTATTTGAGACAACGGTTCGGGCATATGGACGCGTTCACGTCTTGGTCAACAACGCTGCCGTCTACTCGCCTGCCCCGTTTGAGAAGATCGATGAGCAGCTCTTCGACCGGCATTTTAGTCTGAACGTGAAGGGGCTCTTCTTTTCGATTCAGGAAGCGGTCAATTTGTTTGGAGATGCCGGGGGATCGATCATCAACATTAGCTCGATCGCCGCGCTCTCTCCCCGACCCAACTTGGTCGTCTACTCCGCGACCAAAGCAGCCGTCGACGCCATCACCAAGGGTCTTGCAGCTGAGCTCGGTCCTAAGAAGATCCTAGTGAACTCTGTCCTGCCTGGCGCCACCGATACCGAGGGCTTCCGAGCCATGCCTGGTTCCAGCGATTTTCGTTCCGTTGTGGTTTCCCAGACCCCTCTCGGGCGGCTCGGACAACCGCAGGATATCGCAAACGTTGTGTCATTTCTGGCTGGAGATGAAGCTGCGTGGATTACGGGCCAGTTGATCGCGGTCAGCGGGGGATGGAATTGAGCAGTTTAGAAAATACGGTGGACAATCTCAATCGGTCAGGGAGAAGCATGATGCGTTTCAGACTACTAATCGTTGGGCTGGCCGCAATTTCCGCTCTAACGACCATACTTTCGTTTCGATATATTCATGCAGCGAGCGCGCCAGCGGCACTAAGCCGCGATGACACTCCACAGAGCCCCGTGCTCATCGAACTGTTTACATCCGAGGGATGCTCGAGCTGCCCTCCTGCCGACGCCCTCTTAGAAAGACTCGACCGATCGCAACGGGCGAGCGGCGCAGACCTGATCGTTTTAAGTGAACACGTGGACTACTGGAACGACATCGGATGGAAAGATCCCTACTCTTCGCACGAATACAGCGAGCGGCAAAGTGCCTACGCGGCGCAGTTTGGCCTCGGGAGCATCTATACCCCGCAGATGATCGTTGACGGGCACTTTGAATTCGTGGGCAGCGATGAACGAAGAGCGAAGCAGGCAATTGAGAGCGCCACGAAGGTGATGAAAGCTCCAGTGAGTCTCTCTTCGAGTCGTACCGATGAAAAAATGGCAATCCTTCACATCGAAACCGGCCCCTTACCTTTGTCCAGTACCGCGGAATCAGCGGACATTTTCCTCGCGATAGCAGATGACAGCGACGAATCGCATGTCAGAGGGGGAGAGAACGCTGGAAGGACGCTGATGCATGTTGCGGTTCTGCGAAGCCTCATGCGAATCGGAGCATTAGATAAGTCCGCAGGGTTTAGCCGAGACATGAAACTTGATCTCAGCGCCAAAAATCCACGGAATGTTAGGGTCGCGGTGATTGTCCAGGAAGCGGATGCGGGAAGGGTGTGGGGAGCCGGGTTTACTCGACTTTCGAATTAGCATCCTAGATCTCTTGTGCTTGGCGTCGCTGTGCCGGCGCGCACCAGCAAGTAACGAAACCGAATCTGGAGCCAAAATGAAGATTGCGGTGGCCATCCTCTTCTTTGCCGGACTCTTCGGTCTTTCCAGTGGGCAAGAAGGCCCGCCGACCAATCGCGCGGTTCCTCCGTCTGTTGGCCTGGAGATCGGTCAACCGGCGCCGGCGTTCGCTCTTTCCGATCAGTTCGGCCATGCACAATCCAACGAGACCGTGAAAGGGTCGAAGGGCACTGTCCTTCTTTTTTTTCGCTCCGCCGATTGGTGACCCTTCTGCAAAGCGCAGCTCGTGCAGCTGCAAAGCGCAAAGCAACGATTTGAGGCGCAAGGACTAAAGCTGGCCGCCATCAGCTACGATAGTCCGGCTATCCTGAAGGACTTCGCCGGGAGGCACAAAATCGAGTTTCCCCTATTGGCTGACCCCAACTCCGAGATCATTCGCACTTTCAACGTGCTCAACACAGAGGCGAAAGGAATGACCAAAGGAATGGCCTATCCCGGATTCTTCTATATCGACGCAAGCGGGGTTATTCGCGAAAAGTATTTCACACCGAAGTACACGGACCGACTCACGGCCAATAATGTTATTTCCAAACTCTTCCCTGAGCTGAGCGCGGAGGTGACTCAAGACATCAAAGCGCCTCATCTCCAGCTTACCCTTGCACAATCCGATCGGAGCGTCATACCAGGTGGCAGGGTCAGTCTGATTGCCGATATCGAGCTTCCCCCGGATGTACACGTCTATTCTCCCGAAGTGCAAGGGTATAAGCCAATTCAGCTCACCTTGCAGGGGCCACCAGGAATCGAGCTCCAGCCCGTCGTTTACCCGAACTCCAAACTACTCTACCTGGAAGCCATCCAGGAACATGTCCCGGTCTTCGAGGGAAAGTTTCGGATCAGCCAGGATCTCACGGTAACGCCGTCTCGCACTGCTGATGCCCTCCGCGCGGTCTTTTCGAAGGAGAGGACGATCTCCATCACCGGCGATTTGAAGTATCAGGCCTGCGACCAGACGGTTTGCTACCCGCCCACGTCAGTGCCTGTAAACTGGCAATTGCAGATTGTTCCCCTTGATCTCAAACGATCTCCGAAGGGTCTCCAGCATAAATAACTTGCCAAGTTTTGCAGCGGACTCAATTGTCCAGTTCTAAAAAGGAGAAGACCATGAGTAATGTTGTCTATACCTCGAAGTCGCGTATCGAACGCCGGCGGGGACCTCTTCGCATCGCACATTTGCCAGGCGAGTCCCAGCCGGTGATCTACAGTGTCCATGGGGCCATCGCCCAGCACTACAAAGTTGACCCGGCTACTTTGAAGGAGTCGCACTCGTCGACCATTGACTATGTTATTTCCGCAACCGCTGGTTGAATGATGGGCACTTTTGGAGGCGCGCTGGAAGCGCGCCAAATCGATGCCAGTGACGGAAAATTGACCGCCGAAGTAATCGGAGAGGTGGAGACGGAAGAGGGTGTGCTTGTCATCCGCCGCATTCACGTGGCCATGCGCCTGGTGGCGCCTGAGACGGCAAGGGCAACAGTCGAACGCACACACGGCATTTACGCCATGCGCTGCCCCCTGTACCGAACTTTGCACAATACAATTCGGCTCACTTCTTCCTTCGAACTAATCATGCCGGAAGCCGAACCTTGAGGGAACTTATCATCCCGGAGCAAGCAGAGCATTCATCCGGCGGTTCACCTCTAGAGGGTGTGTCATGAAGCACGCCATTCTCGGAGCCGGCGCGGTGGGCGGGCTCGTCGGAGCAGCACTTGCCCACGAGGGCGATCACGTTACGCTCCTCGTTCGTCCGCGAACTCACACGCAGCATCCCGGAATGCTCCGCTTGAAAAGACCCTACGATACAATCGAGGCACCGGTTCGAATCGAGACGAGGTTGACGGAGCCTGTCGATGTGCTTTGGGTCGCCGTGAAAAGTCATCAACTCGTTGCAGCACTGGGCGCCATCCCGCCTGGCGAGGTCATTACGACAATCGTTCCACTGCTGAATGGGATCGAACATGTCAACGTACTCCGTTTTCGTTTCCATCACGAACGCGTCGTGCCGGCGACGATCTTGGTCGAATCCGAACGCCTTGCTCCTGGTCGGATCGTTCAGCGTTCTCCATTTGTCCGCTTGGCGCTTTCCATGATAGGAGAGCAAAGATTGGAGGGCGTCGCCGCCCGGCTTCGGCATGCGGGTTTTTCGTGTAAGTTTCAAGCGGATGAAAAAACCATGCTGTGGAGCAAGCTCGCCTTCCTTGCACCGTTCGCTCTTATAGGTACAGCGAGCGATAAGGACAAACAGGGGATCTTCGCCGACGTGACGTGGCGAGCCCGACTCGAATCCGCCGTGGGTGAGGTCTGTGCCGTCGCTGCTGCGGACGGAGCGGTTGTCGATCGAGAAGAAGTTCTGGGCAAGCTCGAAGCACTACCTGCATCTATGCGAAGCTCCATGCAGAAGGATGTGTCGGCCGGCCTCATGCCGGAGCTGGATGCAATTGGCGGTCCGATCATCCGGACTGGAAGGAACTATGGGTTGGACGTGTCCGTGACTCGCAAGTTAGTTGCCGAAATCGAAGAGCGCCTGAACAGACCCCACTGAGCATAAGAATCGGCGCATGCCAGCGAAAAACAAGGTGATATGCGCGATTTGAAGATTGCGGGCCTCCGAGCGGTAAACCCGGGGCGACATTTGAGAGCCTTCGCGAAACCTTCGGGCGCTTCGCGAATCGCATTGTAGAGATCACAAAAACCAACGCCATAGCGCGCTGTGTCATCGGTTTGGGGGTGGATGCTTGCAGCCCAAGGGTGGAGTTACAGACCCGTTGATGAGAACGACAGCAACGCCGTCGCAATTGCAAACGGAAGAGGCGAACCTTGTCAAGAGAGTCTGCGACGGAGACCGGGAAGCTTTCTATGAGTTGGTACGTCCTTATGAGCGTTTGATCTACGCAACCGCGATTTCCGTTGTGAAAAATCCGGCGGACGCCGAGGAGGCGGCGCAGGAAGCCGTTCTGAAGGCGTTCTCGAACCTTCCCGGCTTCCGTGGGGAATCAAAGTTCAGCACCTGGCTTGTACAAATCACGTACAACGAAGCTAAAATGAAGGTACGGAAAGCCCATCCCCACCTCTACGAGTCGATTGATGACCAATCGGAAAATGAAGAAGGAGACTTTTGGCCAAAAGACTATGCTGACTGGCGGCCTATTCCTTCCGATTTGCTCGAGCAAAAGGAGATACGGGAAGCGGTACACAACGCCATCAACTCGCTGAGCGCCGTATATCGTGAGGTCCTGATTCTCAGGGACGTTCAGTGTTTGACCATCAAAGAAGCGACTGCGATTCTGGGGATCTCGGCTGCAAATGTTAAGACTCGGCTTCATCGGGCGAGGTTGCTGTTGCGAGACAAGCTCGCGCCCGGGATCGACGGTTGCTGGATCAAAGGAGAACCCTATCGGAAAGTCAGACCATGGTGAACAAAGAAGGCAGAATGGCAACCATTGAAATAAGTTGCATCGAAGTATGGCGGGAAATCTCCAATTACCTCGACGAAGAAATTTCGCCCGAGATGCGCGAGAGAATGGAAGCGCATTTCAAGGCTTGCGCGCACTGCACTGCGGTACTCGATGGTACCCGAAATGTGGTGGGACTGGTCGGGGATGGAAGGGTGTTCCAAATGCCCGACGGATTCAGCAAGCGGCTATACAAAAAGCTTCAGAAACTTCCGTGAACTTGCGCTCCGAGCGATGAAATTTGGTCGGGCCGAAACGGATCGGCGACGTCCTGATTATCCATGTACATCCATAGCTTCCAGCTCCCTTCTTTGTTTCTCCGCCAGATATCCACATAGCGATACCTGCGACGAATCGATTCGCCGCCGTCCTTTGGCGTCAGCGTTAAGTCATGCCATCCGTAATCGTAGGCGACGTCTCCTTGGAGACGAATCTCGATGACGATCACCGACAGCTCTGCGGTGAAGCGTTCGAATAGATTGGTCAGCCGAGTCTTTAACACCTCCAATCCGCTCGCGCAAAATTCGCTTGGTTGGCCATCGGAAAAACTCACCAGGTCGGGGTCAGCAATCGCCAGCACACGAGATGTATCCCCAAGGTTGAAGCACTCTCGAAATTCGGTCTTCGCTGCGTTGATTGCAAAAAGGTTATCCATGTCTTATGTCAGGTGCTCCATCATGACTGAATATCAGTTCCCAGGCTCAATTCTACCGCAAGGGCTTGTGGGGCGGTCCCCGGCTTCCCTCGCGGCGAGGGCAAAAAGTATTCTCATAACGATCGGAACCTTTCGACAACCACCGAATCAGATAGCCGGCTGCTCGTACAGCTTTGACAGGACATTAACAAGGAAGAGAGGGGGCATCGCAAATGGGGAACGAAGTGCTGCTCGATCGCAGGCTTGCGTTCGCATTTCTGCGATTCACACTTGGACTGAATATCCTAATGCACGGAGCGGTGCGGCTGCCGATTCTGAATGCGTTCGTGGGTGGGCTGGTGAAGGAATTTGCGAAAACCCCTCTTCCCGCGGTCGCTGTAAAGGCATTCGCTTACAGCCTTCCTTTCGCGGAGGGACTCGTGGGCCTTTTTGTGCTTGTGGGTTTGTGGACGCGCAGCGCGCTGCTCCTCGGCGCGCTTATTATGGCAGCATTGGTTTTCGGCACGGCGCTGCTGAGCGATTGGAACACTCTTGCGATTCAAATGCTCTACGTTGTCATTTACGCGGCGTTGCTGGCGTTACGGGAATACAACGATTACTCGCTGGATGCGCTGATAGCGGGTCGCGGCAGCGCACCTACAGTCTAGCCAGCGATTGAACCCACGTCCCGAAGAACGTGCCTTTGAGAGCTGAACATGTGAGGCGGTCCCCGGCTTCGCTCGCGACGATGGGAAAAAGTGTTCTCACAAAGATCGGAACCTCTTGACGATTCGCGAATCAGATAGCTGCGGAGTTTTTCTGGCTTGTGGCGACCATCCACAAGCCATTCTGAAGGAATACCTGCAATGAGCCCGATTTTCCGCCGGTACTCTATCGGCATTATAAGTGGAGCGGCCGCTAGTACGGTTTTAACAACGACGATGCAGCATGGCGTTTGGAGTTTGATTCTGGGCGTCGTCACAGGGGCAGCTTATTCCGCAGCTCGACAGCCCGCACGCCGGGCGTATATCGACAACCTCATGACAGGGGGCTCACTTGGCGTTCCTTTGTGGAGTCTCATCAGCGTGATCGCGGTCCCGCTGCTCTCCGGCCAAATGCCGGAGTGGACCGCGGAACAAATCCGCCAGCATTTTCCCGCCTTGGCCGGCTGGGTTGTGTACGGCGCCTCGCTCGGCATCATCAAGCAGGCTTTAGATGACATCGCCGAGCGCTCCTTCGGTCCGGAGCTAGCACCCCAAGCACCGCAAGTTTCTGTGAGGAAACGCATTGTTATCCTGGGTGGGGGATTTGCTGGCATGCGTACGGCGGAGTGTCTGGAAGAAAAATTGCGCACGGACTTCTCCACCAGTTTGACTCTGATCAATGAAACGAATGCACTCCTATTTACCCCAATGCTTGCGGAGGTGGCAGGAAGTAGCCTCGAACCCAGTCATATCAGCACGCCGTTGCGGACCGCACTGCGCCGCACGGACTTCATTCGAGGTGTTGTCGCGGGAGTGGATCTGGAAAGGCATTCGGTAATTCTGCATGGTGATACACGTGCGGATGGGGCCGACAGACGAGAAATTCCCTACGATCATTTGATTTTCGCGCTCGGCTCAGCGTCAAACTACTTGGGTATGACGAACATCGAGAAGTTCGCATTCAATTTCAAGAGTCTTCTCGATGCTATCCGCATCAGGAATCATGTCATCGAAATGTTCGAGCGTGCCGATCTTGAGTCCGATCCCGCTCTTCAATCTTCGCTGCTTACCTTTGTCATTGCGGGTGGTGGTTTTGCGGGCGTGGAACTTGCTGGCGCTCTGAACGACTTCGCGCACGGCATTTTGGCCGATTATCCCAAGCTTCACCCGAATCAGCTGAAGATCGTGCTGGTGCATGCCCGCGACCGCATCTTGCCGGAACTGAGCGAGTCTTTAGCCCGGTATGCGCAAGAGAAGATGCAATTGCGCGGGGTGAGCTTTCGTTTGAACACACGCATCGTGGACGCGCATCCTGGTGTGGTCCTCCTCAGCGACGGGGAGATTCACGCGGAGACGCTTGTTTGGACCGCGGGCACCGCCCCGAGCCCCTTCTTGAAGTCACTTCCTCTGGAAAAAGATAAACGTGGCGCGCTGCTCGTTGATGGGACGCTTGCCGTGCCGGGGCATCCCGGCTTGTGGGGAATCGGCGATTGCGCCGCAGTAACCGACGCAGCTACCGGACAGCGGTGCCCTCCAACCGCTCAGTTTGCTCTCCGTGAGGCCGAAATTCTTGCAAGCAACATCCATGCTCAACTCGAGGGGCGGTCGGCACGCAGGTTTCATTTCGATTCACTCGGGGCACTCTGCGTTGTGGGCCACCAGACGGCCTGTGCCGAATTGAGCGTTCCCTTTGCTCGAAGTAAGTCTTTGCGCTTTTCTGGTCTGTTTGCGTGGCTCCTCTGGCGGGGAATCTACCTTGCAAAATTGCCCGGTTTGGAACGCAAAATTCGAGTGCTTATGGACTGGACGATCGAACTCTTTTTTCCGCGAGACATCGTTCAGACGATTGCTCTGAAGTAGGTGCCAATCCGTGTCAGAAACGCAAACAGCTTTGGGTAAGCAGTTTGATTTGGCTCTTCCTCGTTCGCGTACAATTGAGCTTCTTCTCGGCGTGGCCCTGGGGGTCTCCGGCGGTTTCCTCGAAAGCGCTGTACTGAAAAGTTCGCTCCTTTCCGGCGGACTCTTGGGTGCGAGTTTCGGACTTATCTTCGGGTTGTTCTTTGCCAAGCGCGCCACGAGTCCTGGTGCAGGACTGATCTGGGGTTTGGGTTCCTCTTTCTTACTCTGGATACTGACCGCTGGGGGCTTTTTTCATCTTGCCGCCGTTACCGGACATACCGCCATGATGCTTCAGGACGCCCAGGCGCGCTTTCCGGAACTCGTCGGGGATTTGCTGTGCATCGGAATGCCTGTCGGCGTCGGGCTGGGTATCCGGGGAGGATTGCGTACGTCCGGGCCGGACATGAAATTCGCCTGGGGCCGCGCCATAGTAGCCGGCGGTCTCGCCGGCACCCTCGGAGGCCTTATCTTCGGTCGGTGGGTGTCTTCAGGTGACTACTATCCTCTTCTGGCCGGTTTTGGCGAACTCAGCTCTCGGAGCACGACCATTTTCCTGCATTTTGCCGTCGCTCTGTTGATCGGCGTAACCTTTGGTCTGCTCTTCCAACGAGACGTTCGCAGCTATGGTTCTTGCATGGGATGGGGGCTCGGATTCGGAATCTTCTGGTGGTTTTTCGGGCCGTTGACAATCTTGCGACTCGTGTCCGGGATGCCCCTGGACTGGTCGGCGGAGCAAGGAAGCGCGGTCTTCGGGTCTTTGGTAGGACACATTTTGTACGGACTAATCCTCGGCGTTGCGTACGCCACCATTGACAAGATTTGGGTTCGTTTGTTCATCCAGTCCGACCCCCTCAACCGGGAAATCGAAGGTCCCGGCTTGCACATCTTGCGCTCATTGGGTTGGGGGGCGAGGGCGGGACTCATCGGCGGCTTGGTTTCCATGCCGGTCATGATTGCCACGGGCGTCTTGCCGAAACTCGCGGGCATCGACAGTACGCTTGTAGGGTTTCGCGCTGTAGTCATTCATTTATCGGTCAGCGCGGCAATCGGCATGACCTATGGCCTGTTGTTTCGGGATGAGACCTCGACTGCTGGCGATGCCATTTCATGGGGGTGGTTGTTCGGTTTGATCTGGTGGTATTTGGGGCCCATGACGCTGCTGCCCTTATTGCTCACCGGTGTTTGCGATTGGAGCACGGATGCTGCCTCCGCCTTACTTCCTTCTCTTTTTGGGCACTTGATTTACGGTGCCGTGACGGCAGTGGTCTTTTTCCTGTTTGATCGCGGCTATACGCGAACACTGCTTCTGGATCCCCGAACCTCAACCCGGGAGTTGCGTCGAATTCGCCCGGCGGGGACACCTGCACCGGCGCTCTGGCTTTTTGCTCTGAGCCTGGGTGTGCTTCTCCCAATCCTACTCGGCTAGCCGCTCCGTTCCCGTGCTCTGGATTCCGTGTATCTCAGGAAGTCCGCGCGCTACCAAAGATTTCTCCGCGTTTTCCCTTTTTAGTTCAAAGAGCCCTCGACCGAGCCTGCTCGGCGCTGTCCTCACTCACGTGGAGCCCGCATTCGCATCGGGCTTGCGTACTTCGAAACCTTTGTGCGATTCGCGAATCCGATTTCAATGAAAGCATCGGTTTTCTTTGTGAGTTTGAGATCGCTCTCGAAATCACATTAGTAGCACGATGATGAAAATTGAACGACGGTAATAAGGAGGCCCGGTCCATGAGGAAGTCTAGTGCGGGTCATGCAGGTCAAGCCATAGAACGAGTGCTCGAATTGTCGGCGGACGCCCAAATAACAAGACGCAAGACACCTAAAGACTCACCGGCGTTCCACAGTTTGAAGGGAGCCATAGCAGCTTACGGCAAAACGCTCGCACTTCTCACGGCACTTCAACAGAGGGAAGAATTCTACACACTCATCGCTCAATGTGAATTTGCCGAGCGCGTTGGACCGGTTAGCTGACAACCGAAAGACATTACTGGACAACCGTGTTCTTAACTTTGCCAAGTCCCTTGCTGCTTGCTCCCCGAAGTTTGCGCGACAGTTACGCCGTGATGGTTTTGGGATTGAGTTTTCTGTTCCTTGCAACGCCGGGCCGAGCGCAAGTAGGGAATTCCGGCTCGATCGAAGGAGTGGTCAAGGACCAGTCCGGGTCAGCGGTAGGCAACGCCAGCGTAGAGGTCATGAACCCGGTCAGCGGTTTCCATCGCGAAACAACGACGGACAGTGATGGCGCCTTTCGCTTCACGAATGTGCCGTTCAACCCGTATCACATGGTTGCAAGCGCCCCGGGTTTCGCGAAGTACACGCAGGATGTAGACGTGCGGTCGACGGTACCAATAAGCACGCAAATCACCCTGAAGATAGGCGCGGCGGAGGCCAACATCACGGTGGAAGCCAACGGAGGAGACCTCATCGAGAACGACTCCACTTTCCACACCGACGTGGATCAGGGCATCATCGACCGGCTGCCATTAGAGAGTCAATCTTCCTCTGTGAGTTCGTTGGTCACACTGGTGACGCCCGGGGTCGCCGCGGACTCCAATGGTCTCTTTCATGGACTCGGCGATCATGCCTCAAACTCGTTCTCCGTGGACGGCCAGCCGATCACGGATCAGCAAAGCAAGGTATTTTCCAACCAGGTACCCTCGGACTCCATTCAATCGCTGGAGGTCATCTCTGGCGCGCCGCCAGCGGAGTTTGGCGGAAAGACGAGCCTGGTCATCAAAGTTACGACGAAATCAGGACTGGGAGTAACCACGCCAATGGGTAACGTGACCTTGTCCTACGGCAGTTTCGGCACCGCCAGCGCGGGATTCAACCTCGCTTATGGGGGAGCGAAGTGGGGGAACTTCGTTTCTCTGAACGGCTTGAACACCGGCAGGTTCCTGGATCCGCCAGAGTTCACCGTGACGCACGCCAAAGGCAACGAAGAGAACGTGTTCGACCGCGTTGACTACCAGCTTGCCCCAAAGGATTCCATCCACTTGAACATCGGCTACTCGCGTTCCTGGTTTCAAACTCCCAATTCGTTCGATCAGCAGCTTCACCCATGCGACGGCGGACAACTCGCCACTATAGGATTTACTTGCGATGCTACACGCACAACGATTCTTAATCCTGTGATCGGCAATCCGCTGGGGCCGACGGATCAGCGCTCCAAGATCGGGACCTTCAATATTGCACCCACTTGGACGCGCCTTATCAGTTCCTCGGCGCTGTTTACGTTCGGTGGCTTTGTGCGGAGAGATCAGTTTAACTATTACCCGAGCGCGGACCCCTTTAACGATTTGGCTCCGGACCTCCAGGCGCAGACCTTCCGTCAGAGCCGGAAGCTGACAAATGCAGGCCTCCGTTCCGATATCTCCTATGTGAAAGGCATTCACAACGTGAAGGCGGGAGTCACGTACGAGCATACGTTCCTCACCGAGGATGACAAGATTGGTATCGTTGATCCAACGTATCTGTCGCTATTCAACGAACTGGATGCAAGCGGCAACGCGATTTCTGGTACTTCGTGCCTGGATGGGAGTGGCAAGCCCATTGCCGCTCCCTGCACAATCCTTGCGCCCTTCGACTTGACGCGCGGAGGAGGTCTAGCCTCCTTTCACGGCCACACGGACGTGAAGGAAATCGCGCTCTACGTGCAAGACACGATCGCCAAGGGAAGCTGGTCCTTCAACCTGGGGATTCGGGGAGACCTTTACCGGGGAATCAGTCACGCCACTCAGGCGGAGCCACGGCTTGGTATTGCCTACAACATTAAACCAACCAATACGGTGCTTCGGCTTTCCTACGCGCGCACACTAGAAACTCCCTTCAACGAGAATCTGGTCATTGGGAGCACCGGGTGCGGCGACCCCGTCATCAGGTACATTGCGCCGCCGCCCAATTTGCCATGTAACTTGGGAGCGATTGATCCCGGTTTTCGCAATGAATTCCATGCCGGCATCCAGCAAGCCTTCAAAAAATATCTGGTTGTGGACGCCGAGTATATTTGGAAGTACACGCACAACGGCTTCGACTTCGGTGTGGTGGGCGCTACCCCTCTCACCTTCCCGATCGAGTGGCAGAGGAACAAGATCCCCGGATTCGCGGTTCGCGTCAGCGTTCCCGATTTCCACGGCTTCACCGCGTTGGTAACTATGTCCGGCGTTGCTGCGCGCTTCTTCCTGCCGCAAGTCGCGGGAATACCGATCATCCCAGTGGGAAACAGCGTGTTCCGCATCGACCATGACGAGCTTTTCAACCAGACGACGCACCTGCAATACCAGCCGGCGAAGCGCTTGCCGTGGATCGCGTTCAATTGGAGATATGACAATGGCTTGGTGGCCGGCGCGCTACCGTGTTTTGCGGCCACTGCAACGTGCGCGGCCGCGACACCTGCTGCAGCCGGAGGATCGAACACCAATCCCAATCTCGGGCCGAACCAAGTGGCCTTGGTAAACGGTATCACCGGTTTGCCCCTGACTGCCGATCAGGAGTTTCAATCCGGCCTCACTTGCGATGGCAAACTTGCCGCTCCAAGGCCGACGGGACCAGCACTTGCCAGCTGCGATGCCGCTGGGCTGGCATCCATATACCTCAAGGTGCCGCCGGCGGGAACAGAAAATGACGATCACAAACCGCAGCGCGTGGCGCCACGCAATTTGTTCGACCTCTCTGCGGGGGACGACAACCTGTTCGGCGGCGACCGCTATAGATGGAGTTTGCGGTTCACCGTTATCAACGTAGCTAACAAAGTCGCGCTGTACAACTTCCTGTCGACGTTCAGTGGCACGCACTACGTCACCCCGCGCGCCGAAACCGTGGAACTCGGCTTCCACTTCTAGTGACGCACACCCAGAGTCAAGCCTCGCGCCCAATCAATCGGAATGCCCAGCGCAGCGATGGCACGATAAAGCCCAACTCCTACCGCACTCCGGCCGGCTCCTCCATCAAGAACGAGTGCCGTCAGAGGCCCAGTGCGCTTCGACCGGTAGACCGAAGGCGCTGTTGCTCTTCCGTGCGACTTTGAATTCTGTGTCACAGCGACTCCATGAGTCCGCGTATGCTGCAGTACATGAGTGCGTTGGGGAATCCCGCGAGTACGCCAACATAGATGCAGGAGTTCTCGCGAATTACGATGGGTTTCACGCTTCCTCCAGGGTGCTCACAGCAGCCTTGAATTGCTCCAATGTTATTTCGCTGTGCACAAGATTCCCTGGCGGCTAGCCTTTATGCAATTCGTCCAGGTACGGCCCTCTCCGTCTGCAATCGAGAAAGGACCGCGGGACCTGACGAGCGAAATCCGAATCGAGTTCGTCAAAGAGAGCGGGCCGTTAGTGGTGCACTATTTCGTCTTTCGTGTAGTGAAGTGCTTCCGTTCTCAAACGCCTCGCGCACTGGTCGCAAATCAATTTCAGTGAGCGCTTGCCACACACCAAGCATACGCACTTCCTGGAATCTGGCATAAATCCTCCTCGTGTCAGAGACCTCAAAGCGAAGCGGCGAGAGGAAACAAGCGCCGCTGACGAGACCTTTTGTCCGCGGCGTGCCAGTGCGGTGAGTGTCAAGACCCTCGGCAGGGGGACCGTCTTGCACTTGATCGTTTGGGCCTCGCAAATGCATTGCTTTATCTAAATGGACGAGGCCCCCTACCATCGAGCTCGGAATGCAAGCGCTGGTGTTGTGCGATAGCGTTTCTATTGATGGAGCTTTGGCCAATTCTCGTTGGCCTCGTGGATGTGGCCCGGGATGTCCTTGAACCACTCCTTCTGGATATCCTTGTTGTAATTCAGATAGAGCTTGCCGTCGACGATCTTCCAAGCTTCCGGATCCACCGGTACAGCGTGACCCTGGCTCATGCCGAACGCGCAATAACCGCCGTACTGAGGTGCGTACCGCGTGGGATCTTTCGCGAAAGCGTCGCGATGAGCCGCCGTCGCAAAAAGCCACTTCGCCCCGTTCCAGGTGTACTCATATTTCGGAGAGCCTTTCACAGCTTGGGATTGCTCGAAATAAGCAACCGTATCGTAGCCTTTGATGGCGATTCCTTTCGAAGACGCGTCCACCAACGGGACTTTCTGCTCCTGGGCAAAAGCGGGAAGAGCCACAGCGGCAGCTACCAGGGCAATCAGAACGAACAGATTCCGCATTTATTCTCCTTGAGTTGACGTGCTGTAGCACCGACCCGGCAGCCAAATCCTCGCGTCTCGGGTGTTGACACTCCGCATCGCCAGTTCATCCAGCAAGTCGTGGAGCACAGCACACGTCGGGCGAACCGCACAAAGCGCGGCACCAGCGCAAATTTCCAGCAAATGAGATTCGGCGCGGGGAGAGAAGTTTCAAGATGCTGAATGCGGATTGACAACGCGCTCCTTCACATGAAAGGACATCACGTACATAAACAATCGTGCGGATTGCAGGAGGACCTCCTTTGGAACCGAATAGACCTCAATTACAGCGGTTGCTGACAACACACCGGCTAATGGGATGCTCAGAGCTCGTCGAAGTTTCCGGCTAATCATAGCTGACCACGCGGACTGGGGAAATTCACCGTTTTACGCAGGAGATATGCAACCGCTCTGCGAACCAGAGCGCAACAAGATGCAAACCCAGGAAGCCACAATCATGAGGATGGGACGTCGAAGCGATTAGAAATCATCTGAATAGCCACTCGAGCAGCGGCACGAACGGCGTTCTCGCTATCGTTCGTCGCATCAGCTCTACCACTTCTCGCTCGAACTGCTTGCGGAACTTTGCCCGATTCTCTCCTGTCAGATCAACGAGCCGGTCATGCTGGGCGTCCTGCCAACTGAGCCTGCACGGTATGCCGATGGCCATCAAGAAGTCCCGGTCATGTCCAGTCAGCCGAAGCTCGCTGGAAACCGGTTTTGCCGGAAACGCCTCGGCATTCGAAATGATCACGAATACCTCGCCGATTTTGCGATTGTTGTTGAGCCAAGCTTGAGCTTCAGTTCGGGCGGTGAATTGGTGATGAGTGATGCCGCCGTTCGGATGCATCAGTGCCACCGTCAGCATCTCGCCGCTCGAACGGAGCGGTTTCTCCTCTTCCACCTGTGCCGAATCGAGAGACACATGCATTGTCCTAAGCAGCTGGCGATCGAATTGAGTGAATTTGGGTTCAACGTTCATTTCGGTTGTTACCATCCATTGCTCGACGTGTCCTGCGAATGAGACTACTGTGTGGTCAGAAAGTTTCTGCCAATTCCATTGACAAACCGACTTCTGTGCATTTCACGAGTCGACAGTGCCATCCCCTCGATGCCATTGTCTCTGAGCCTTCGAGACACATTCTCTGCTTCGCAGGGTCTTTAGAATCGATTGGTTGGGCTAGATGTGGTGCTTGCGTGAAACGAACTGGGGCACGTATAAAACCGACAGGCACTGATCAGCGGTTCGTTGCCACGGTGGGCCTTGAGACGACACAATAACGACCGTTAGCAGGCGAAGAGCTTACATTGTCGGATGCCGTGTCGATTCCTTCCCCAGGGCCGCTAATTGGCTCTTTCAGCTCGCCGCGTACCCAAAGATGGCCTTCAACTCAAGGAACTCGTGTAATCCGGCCTCGCCCCATTCACGACCATTGCCAGACTGCTTGTAGCCGCCAAAACAGCCGCTGAAATCGGATGGAGCACCGTTGACGTGAACGTTACCCGAGCGAATTCTCTTCGCAACGCTGCGTGCGCGCTCGATACTTCCAGACGTCACATAACCCGATAACCCATAGGGGCTGTCGTTTGCGATGTAAACCGCATCGTCTTCGTCCTCGTAAGAAATAATCGAAAGAACAGGTCCGAAAATCTCCTCACGTGCAATCGTCATCTCGCTGCGTACGCTGGCGAAGACCGTCGGCTTCACGAAGTATCCTTTGCTGATACCCTCCGGGCGGTCGACGCCGCCAGCCACCAACTCCGCGCCCTCCTCAAGACCTTTCTTGATGAGCCGCTGCACTTTTTCGAACTGCGCAGCGCTCGCGAGCGGGCCGATGTTGGTGCCCTTCATAAAGGGGTCCCCGACTTTGGTGGCCGCAGCGGCCTGTTTCGCGGCCGCAGCCGCCTGGGCCATCTTGGAGCGCGGAACGAGAAGGCGAGTGGGCGCGTCGCACGACTGGCCGGTGTTGAGAAAGCATCCACGCACACCCTCCGTAACCGCTTTCTCCAGATCCGCGTCATCCAGAATAATGTTGGCGGATTTACCGCCCAGTTCCTGGGTCACTCGCTTCACGGTGGGGGCTGCGGCAGAAGCCACGGCGACACCCGCCCGAGTGGACCCGGTGAAGGAAACCATGGCCACGTCCGGGTGCGACGCAATCGCAGAGCCCACCGTAGGTCCGTCACCGTTCACCATGTTGAAGACACCTGCTGGGACGCCTGCCTTATGAAGAATCTCCGTGAAAAGGTAAGCGGAGAGCGGCGCAATTTCGCTCGGCTTGAGGACCACGGTGCAACCGGCCGCAAGCGCCGGCGCTACCTTGCAGACAATCTGGTTCATCGGCCAGTTCCACGGTGTGATAAGACCGCAGACGCCGATCGGCTCCTTTCGCAAGAGGGTCGAACCCTTAAGCTCTTCAAACTTGAAGCTCCCCAGCACGTTCACCATCTCGGACAGGTGCCGTAGTCCCACCGGGGCCTGCGCTGCGCGGGAAAGCCAAATGGGAGCTCCCATCTCCCGCGATATGGTTTGTGCCAAGTCCTCAACCCTTGACTGATAGACTTCAATTATCCTTTGTAGGAGCGCGACACGGCTGTCTGGACCCGTCTCCGAGTACGACGCAAAAGCTCGCTTGGCGGCAGAGACGGCCTTGTCGACGTCCCTCGCAGTGCCAAGCGAGATTGTTCCAATACGCTCCTCGGTGGCGGGGTTGATGACCGGGAATTCATCGACTCCGGCTGGGTGGACCCACGCCCCGTCAATATAGAACTGGCGACAATCCTTCATAGGTTTTCTCCAGGTGTCTGTCAACGAGGAGCGCAAGATTTGCGATCATCTCGCCTCCGAAACTTTAGTTCGAATACTTAGTCAAATCAACGTGCGGGGTCGATTCCTTTGAGCGGGCTTGTCGCCAGCCTCTTTCAGTTTTCTCGTCTTCGTGCGCTCTGATTTTGATATCTTTGAAATCCGAAACGAGGACGCTTAAGGATGGAAATCCGCTACGATTGGCAGCGCGACGAAATTCACCGCATTTATCATCTCCCTCTTCCCGAGCTGATATTCCGGGCACAGCTCGCGCACCGCGCTTTCCACAACCCCGACGAAATCCAACTCTGTCGGCTGCTCTCGATAAAGACCGGCGGCTGTCCCGAGGACTGCTCTTACTGTTCGCAGAGCGCGCACTACAAGACGGGCGTGGCGCGCGAAGAGCTGATGAGTCCGGCCGCCGTTCGCGAAGCGGCCTGGCGCGCGAAAAAGGAAGGCGCGACACGCTTCTGCATGGGTGCCGCGTGGCGCCAGGTTTCGGACGGCGAGAATTTCGATCGCGTGCTCGAGATGGTGCGCGCCGTCGCCGCGCTCGACATGGAAGTCTGCTGCACACTCGGCATGCTCAACGAATCACAGGCCGAGCGGCTGAAGGACGCGGGGCTCACCGCGTATAACCATAATCTCGACACTTCGCCCGAATTCTACGGCAACATCATTACCACTCGCGTTTACGAAGACCGCCTGCAGACCATCGCTCACGTGCGCAAGGCCGGCATCACCGTTTGCTGCGGTGGGATTCTCGGTATGGGTGAAAGCGACGAAGACCGCATCGGCCTGCTGCACGAGCTTTCGCGTCTCAATCCGCATCCGGAGAGCGTGCCGATCAACATGCTCGTGCGGAACGAGGGAACTCCGCTCGCCGATGTAAAGGAACTCCAACCGCTCGTTATGGTCCGCGCCATCGCGACTGCGCGGGTTCTGATGCCCGCCTCGCGCGTGCGGCTCGCCGCCGGCCGGCGCCAATTGTCGCCCGAGGCGGTCACGCTCTGCTTCCTCGCTGGTGCAAATTCCATCTTCACGGGCGAGAAGCTCCTGACCACTCCCAACCCCTCAGCGGACGCCGACCAGCAACTCCTCGAGAATCTCGGTATGAGGGCGATGCAGAGTGCGTGAAAATCGAAACGGGACGCTTGAACGGCGTATAGTCCGAGAACTTGATTCGCTCCGGGAGCGGGCACGGTTTCGCGCCCTCGAGAGACTGGACCGGACAGTTGGGGTCAATCTCTGCTCGAACGACTACCTCGGGCTTTCGGACGATACCCGTCTTAAGCAAGCGGTCCTGGAAGCAGTCGCGAGGGCTGATGCTGTTGGCTCGACGGGTTCGCGGCTGCTTTCCGGCAATTCACGCCAATGGGAAGATATCGAATCGGAATTCGCGTGCTTTGCGGGCACCGAAACAGCACTGTATTTTGGTTCCGGTTACGCTGCGAACGTTGGTTTGCTCAGTTCCTTGCTAAAGCCCGGCGACACCGTTTTTTCCGACGCCCTCAATCATGCGAGTCTGATCGACGGCATCCGCCTGTCTGGCGCGGAGAAAATTATCTATCCGCACTGCGACCTGGAATTTCTCGAACGCGTGCTGCACGATAAGCACGCAGATCGTTCGAGCGCGCGCGTCATCGTCACCGAGAGCGTCTTCAGCATGGAGGGTGATATCGCGCCCATCAACGCCCTGCTGGAATTGGCACGGAAGTACGGCGCCGAATTGGTGATCGACGAAGCGCATGCGACCGGAGTGTGCGGCCCACAAGGACGAGGAATCGTTGCCGACCTTGGCGTCGAACGCGAAATGCTCGCCATCGTGCACACTTGCGGCAAGGCATTAGCAAGCGCAGGCGCATTTGTGTGCGGTGGCGGCGCGCTGAAAGACTATCTGATTAACCGCGCGCGAATCTTTGTCTTCAGTACAGCGATGCCGCCGTATCTAGCTGGCCAGATTCACGCCGCCCTCGCGCTGGCACGCGCTGCGGAAAGCGAGCGCGCGCACCTTCATCACATTGCTTTCGCTTTGCGCGAAGAACTTGCTGCGGCAGGGCTCAATTTCGGCGCAAGCGTGACGCACATCGTTCCCGTGATCGTCGGTAGCAACGAAATCGCGCTGCACCTCGCAGGCGGATTGCGGCGCAGCGGCTTCGCGGTGAAAGCCATCCGCCCACCGACCGTCCCGCCCGGCACCGCGCGGCTTCGAGTCTCACTCACCAGCAAAATCACGCTCGACGACATTCACCGGCTCGCCGCGGCAGCCCGCAAATCCCTGCCGGAATCAACTTCCATGGCAATTGGGCATGTCTAGCCGATTTTTCGTCACCGGAACGGACACCGGTGTTGGCAAGACCGTGGTCTCGGCGCTACTCTGCGCGGCACTCGATGCGGTCTACTGGAAGCCGATTCAGACCGGCGCCCGCGAAGGAACGGACCGCAATGCGGTGATGCGGCTTGCGCAATTGTCGCCGACGCGGACCGCGCCGGAGTCCTACCGCTTCGATCCACCTGTGTCTCCGCATCTCGCCGCGCGTCGTGCCGGAGTCCGCATCGACCTGCGCAGGATCACGATACCGCACCTCCCTCGGTGCGAGAATTTGATCGCCGAGGGTGCCGGCGGCACACTCGTTCCGTTCAACGGCACGCAGTTGATGACCAGCCTGATGCGTCATCTTGGGTTGCCCGTTCTGCTCGTCACGCGTACCACTCTCGGCACCATCAATCACACGTTGCTTTCGTTGGCCGCTCTGCGCGCCGCGTATCTCGATATTCGTGGCGTCATAATGGTTGGCAAGCCGAATCGGGAAAACCGCAGAGCCATTGAACGCTACGGAAAGATCGAGGTCATCGGACTTGTTCCACAATTGAAGCGAGTCCACCGCAGCGGTCTCCTCGCAGTGTTCCGCAGGAATTTCGATCCGGAAATGTTCCGCGGATGAGTCCCGAATTGCGAGTCTGGCATCCGTTCACGCAAGAGGCGCTCGACCCGGCGCCGATCCGCGTCACAAAGGCCGAAGGGGTATACCTCTACACCGACGAGGGCCGCCGTCTGATCGACGGGATTTCCTCCTGGTGGGTCAACCTCCACGGGCACGGACACCCGGCCATTGTCTCGGCCATCGCTGCTCAGGCTGCCAAGGTCGATCACGTTCTGCTCGCGGGCTTCACGCACGACGCCGTCGAAGAGTTGCGCGAATGTCTGCGCAAAATTCTGCCGGCGAGTCTCTCGGACATCTTCTTCTCCGACGACGGCTCAACTGCTGTCGAAGTTGCTCTTAAGATGGCGGTACAGTACTGGCAAAATATCGGCCGCCCCGCAAAAAGAGGTATCGTCGCACTCGATCACGCCTATCACGGCGACACCGTCGGGGCAATGTCCGTGGGCGCCGCATCCGCATTCAGCGATCCGTTTCGCAATTTTCTGTTTCCGGTCCACCGCGTGCACTCGGCTTACTGTTACCGTTGTCCCGTCGGCAAAACACGCGCAACGTGCTCGATCGACTGCGTCGACAAACTGCGGCGGCTGCTCGAAGAGAAGCACGGCGAGATCGCCGCCGTGATCGTCGAGCCGCTCCTGCAGGGCGCAGGTGGCATGATCGTGCATCCAGTCGAATTCTTGCAGCGCGTGCGGCGGCTTTGCACAGAGCACGGTGTGCTGCTGATTGCGGACGAAGTCCTCACCGGCTTCGGACGGTGCGGCAAAATGTTCGCCTGCAACCTCGCCGGCGTAGAGCCCGATCTGATGTGCCTCTCGAAGGGCCTCACCGGCGGCGTGCTCCCGATGGGCGCCACGATCTGCACTCCGGAGATTCACGACGCGTTCGTCAGCAGGGACCGCGCCCGCACTTTCTATCACGGCCATTCCTACACGGGGAACCCCATCGCCGCCGCAGCTGCGGTCGCGAGCTGCCGGATTTTCGAACGCGAGCCTGTTTTCGACCGCATCAACGGGATCGCCGAGATTCATCACACACGGCTTGCCGCGATCAAAGGGCACCCGGCCGTCGGCGACGTCCGATCGATAGGCACCATGGCCGCAATCGAGCTCCACGCGGCCGACCCGGGCTATGCATCCGAGCTTCGACCTAAGCTCTACAAGTTCTTCATCGATGCGGGCGTGCTGCTGCGGCCACTGGGAAACGTCGTTTACATTCTGCCGCCCTACCCGATTTTACCCGCTGACTTGAATTTCATTCACGACCGAATCGTCGAATCGCTGGCGCTTTGATTGATTCCGAACAGCGAACGCTTTTTGCGGTTTGCTCTGGAAATGCCAAGTTGGTCGTGTTTGACCTGGGCGCACACCGAGTCATCACGTCGCTCAACATCGGTGGCGGTCCTGATGCGGTGGCGTTCGACCGGACTCTTCACCGAATCTACTCTGCTGGAAAAGCCGGCAAATTAACCGTGGACGGTGCGTGAGTGGAGCCGTGACCAACAGAATCCACGCAGGGTCGAGCTACTGAGTTGGGGCGAGCTCTACGATGCGACGCGCAGAAGCACCTGGCCTCAAGGTTTCATATCCAGATTGGCACAAGCAGCAGCTGCAGTTTCCCAAGAGGGTTGACTGCGAGTTGGTGGAAGTCGATGTGGCACCGTTGGAGCGCGAAGAAGTCCCTCCGGCTTTCGCCGGTAAGTTCTTGCCTTGGGTCGTGCGTTGATTTAAGGCGGGCCCGCCGGACCCGCCCTTGTGCTGCAAACCTTCTGTTGAGTGTGGGACGACTTATGGGTTGCCCTGTCCCGACAAGAGCGAGGCGTCGGCAAAAGAATTTCCCAAAAGCTGTAACTTTCACGACGTTATAACATCATAATGAGTGGCAATTGAACGCATCCAAAGTGCTTTTATCTTGCTTCGCGCGTTGTGATGTTCGCACACCATCAAAAAAGGGAGCTTTTCGCATATGAACGAACTTCGCCAATCACCGGAAGGGGAAGGCAGCAGCCGTTTTGCATTCTTACAAGGACCTCTCGTAGCTCGCTGGGCTCCCATTCCGCTACGGCTGATTGTTGGCTACGGTTTTATGGAGCATGGGTTCGCCAAATTGTCCAAGGGGCCCGAAAACTTCGCCGCCATCCTGCACGCTCTCAGCGTCCCCGCGCCTCATTTCATGGCATGGCTTACCATTTTGACCGAGCTCATCGGCGGCCTCGCAGTGTTGCTCGGAGCTTTCGTCACTCTTGTTAGTCTCCCGCTTGCCGTGCTCCTTTTCGTAGCGATCTTTACCGTCCACCTACCTTATGGGTTCAGCTCGATCAAGCTGATGAGTGTGATGGCCGGCCACGCCCAGTTCGGGCCGCCGGGCTACGAGTGCAACCTGCTTTATCTTGCTTGTCTTGCGGCGCTCGTCTTCGGTGGTTCTGGGCCGATGGCGATCGACGACTATCTCGGGAAGAAGTCATAGTGGCGTCCACACGCCCGTGGGATATCCGTCGGAAGCTGGCTCAACGATACTCTTTTCGGACCAGGCGGGTCGCGAAGCGAACGAGATCCCCTCTGTAGTGCAGCCTTTCGTAATCGACTGGGCGGCCGCCTGTTGAGTAGGAGGTTCGTTCAATACGAAAGATCGGGCTGCGTTGCTTGACTCTTAGTGCCGCAGCGACTTCCGTCTCGGCTGGCACTGCGTCCAATTTGTACTCGGCCTCAATCAGCGGAACATCGTATTTGCGTTCAAGAAGCGAAAAGATAGGCTCGACCTTCAGGTTGTTGGTGACGACTTTCTTGCCGATCTCCAACGGGAGGAAGGTCTCATCGAAGGAGAGGGGAATACCATCCGCCAGGCGCACGCGACGAATTCTGACGACGCGCTCGCCCTTTGTCAGTGCGAGTTGACTCGCTACGGTCGCATCGGCAGCCACAATTTCTTTACCAATCAAGCGGGCCGTGGGCTTGCGGCCAAGAGCGTGCATATCCTCCACAAATCCGCTCAGTTCTCTAAGCTCCTGCGTGATCTTTGGCGTAGCAACGAATGTGCCTTTGCCGCGACGAATTTCGACAAGACTGCGGCTCACAAGATTCTGAATAGCCCGGCGAACGGTAATGCGGCTGACCCCGAATCGCTCAATGAGGTTGTCTTCGGTCGGCAACTGCTCACCGACCTTCAGGTCTCCGTCGGCTATTTCGCTTGCGAGGACCGTTTCGACGCGTGAATAAAGAAGAGAGTCATGCGCGACTGACATGAAGACATTATAATGTCGTACTCTCACAAAACCCAGACGAGGACTAGCAGCTTCCGAATGAAGGGAATCGGGAACTCGTGCCTCTGGATTGGTCCTGAGAAACGCCGTTACCGGACATCAAGTAGAATCCTCTAAGAGCCAGATCGTGAGACCTGAGACTCTGGTGGCTACGACGCGTTGTAGAACCTGCGTGTCTGCAGAGACAACGGGCCCTAACGAACGATCTCAAACAGCATGGCTTCAAGGCCACGGCGGCGATGGCGTGAGGCCCCGCCCGCCTGGCGGCGCAATTTTGATCTTCCTCGAGCTTCTCGTAACGCTGCTTTCAGGCGTATCAAAGGCTACCGAATTAGCAAGATGTAAGTGCCTATTTTTCAGCTTGCTAATTCGCCCCCAAGGGTCTGTACCAAACCAGGTGTTTTGGTACGCGCGGCTCCGGTTAGACTCGGCTGCGTCCGCGCCTGATGATCAAGCAGAAGCTTCACAATCTCCAGTTGATTGCCTTCAGCCTCACATATTAGGGGAGTCCCGGATCCTATCGTTTGCGGAGATCCCTATATTGACTGGGAGACTCGGAGTAGCACGACTCCGTGTGGCGGAACTGCGATGGAGAATTCTGCGGCGGCGGGCGAGACTTCGGTGTGGGACCAGAGGTCGCGTATGTGTGCGGGAGCGGAGGTGAGGCCGAGGTCGGCCCACTTCACAGTGATTTTGGCGGAAGTGGACGCGCGGTTAAATAGGCCGACGGCCTGCGCGCCGCCGGCTAACGGGCGTGACCAAACCTCCTGATCGCCGGATTTGTTGACGCGCCGGCCTTGTTTGCCTTCTTTGTCCTGGTTGACGGCGATTACTTCACGATTAGTGAGAATGTCGAGAATGCTGGGCGACATGCTTCGCAGATCGTTTCCGGCGAGAAGAGGCGCGGCGAGGATCGTCCACAAGCTCATGTGTGTGCGGTATTCGTCGTCGGTCATGCCGGCGTTACCGATTTCGAGCATGTCGGGATCGTTCCAATGGCCTGGCTTAGCGAACGGGGCGAGTGCGTCTTGGGCGAAGCCGATGGTGGTCATGGAGTCCCACGTGTCGCGGATGTCGCCGGTGGTGCGCCAGGCGTTGCCGCCGACGTCTGCTCCCCATTTCCAAACATCAGCGCGGCCGTATTGGCAAAGGCTGTAAAGGATCGGACGGCCGGATTTGAGAAGAGCGTCGCCCATTTTTTGATAGACAGCCTGCATTTCTTCATCGGTGTAGAGGTTGCGCGCGCCGCACCAGTCGTATTTCAGGTAGTCGATGCCCCAGGCTGCGTAGGTACGGGCATCTTGTTCTTCGTGGCCGTAGCTGCCTTCGTACCCGGCGCAAGTGTTGGGGCCGGGGGAAGAGTAGATGCCAATCTTTAGGCCTTTGCTGTGGACGTAATCGGCCAGCGCTTTCATGTCGGGGAATTTTTTGTTGGTGCTGATGTTGCCGTGGGCATCGCGGCCAGCTTCCCAGGTGTCGTCGATGTTGATGTACTGATAGCCGACATCCTTCATACCGTTGGTGGCCACGGCGTCGGCCATTCCGCGAACAGCGGCCTCGTCCACACGTCCAGCAAATTTGTTCCAACTATTCCAGCCCATGGGGGGAGTTTTGGCGAGGCCGTTGTCGGGAACCTTATGAAGCGCGGGCAACTCAAGGCGCGCGGGTAAAGCGCCTTCGCCAGGGGGCGCGCGATGGGCGACCATTTCGACGAGCTGATTATCTTGGCGGCGATGCGTTGCGACGTGCAGATCGTCGCGGTCGAGGCCCACTTCATAGGTTGCGCGGCGCTCGGTATGACCGTCCATCATGCTTCCGGTAAGGGTGAAAGTGGCAGGGCCGCCGGAACTGTCGACTATTTTGTAGAAGAACTGAGTCACCCGGATCGTGCCGGTGATGCGCGAGCCGTTCTGCTTCAAATTGAGATACGTCGTGCGGTAGGTGCCGTCGGGCAGAGGATCACGCACAGCCCAGTTACCGCTAAGATCGGTGGCGAAGCAAGAGGCGGCGAAAATGAGCAGTGATAGTAGGCGAAGGCATTTCATTGTTTTCTCCGCGCGCGAGACTACAACAAAGAGACGGTGCCTTCAAAAGATTTCCCGGACGTCGCCTTTCAGATTCCCTCAAGAATGCATTTAAAAGGACTATTCGTCGCATGACGTGCTTTTGATACACGCTGTGGCGCGCCATCACCGGCGAAATGTTTGGAATCGTCAATACAATCGCCGCAGAGGTTGAGTATCCTGACTGCTCATCGACCACGTTCCGCACGGGCTCTCCGCAGCGGAATCTTTCGAATTGAGTAATGAAGAAACGCATGGCGTTATCCGGCCAGTCAGGTGCGTGGTCCGCGCAATGCGGAGACGAGGGTCCAAGGCAAGCGCGTAGTATGGTCACAGTTCGCAGCGAGCTTTGCGACCGCCTGCACCTTGGATTCGAGATTCGGATGCAGATAGCGCATGGTTACCAAGACGGTGGAATGGAAAGAAATGCGGCGCTACGATGCGTCAGGAGTGGCGCGAGGAGGGCCCACCAGCCGGCTTCTCCACGACAAGCGGATTCGTTCAGTTTGGCTGAATCCAACCTTTAGATTTTAGAATTTGACATCGCTCGATATAGCCAATACCTTGCCATCCATAGAAATAACCAATGCGGACAATCGAACGAAATGATGGTGCAAGCGACGGTGGATTCTGTTCGATTCTGCATCAGTGGGCCACGCTACGCGCCCAAGGGGTGAGGCGCTTTTTTCCGGCTTTGCAAGAAAATTGAGGCAATCTGCACAATTCAACTGCGAGGTGGAATATGTCCAGGGGTGAAGAACGATCCAGGTTTTTCCGCTTGTTTGTAATCCTCTCTCTGTTTTGCTGCGTCGTTGCCGTTTCGGCGCGCGCGCAGATTGGCAACGCCACATTGGACGGCACTGTAACCGATCCATCCGGCGGCGTCGTTGCGAATGCCGAACTGACGTTGGTTAACACTGCGAACAGGATTGAAGCCAAGTTCGTCTCGAACGAGCGAGGTGAGTTCACCTTCCGCAATCTCACCCCCGGCACGTATGAATTGCGCGCTTCCAAGGCTGGATTCGAGAACTACGTCCAGACCGGCATCGTGGTCACGATCAATGCCTCCGTTCGCGCCGATGTAGTCCTAAGAGTGGGCGCCACGAACGAGACGGTCAGGGTGGAGAGCGAAAATTCCCTGATTAACTACGATAACGGTACGTTGCAGGGAGGCGCAGACCCAGAAACGATCAAGGATTTGCCGCTGGCCGTCGAGGGCAAACCGCGCTCTTCCGCGGCTCTGGCGCTGCTTCTGCCGGGCATTTCGAGCGGAGGCGGCAGCGAAGCTTTCCAGGCGCGTATTAACGGCGGTCAGGAATCCGGCGACGAGGCCCTTCTCGACGGAGCGACCATGCAGGAAGGCTTTATGAGCCAGAGCGGTATGGTTTCTATCCAGCAGGATTTCCAGATGTCACCCGACATGGTGCAGGAAGTAAAAGTTCTTACTTCCAGCTACGACGCGCAGTATGGATCTTCGACCTCCGGGCAGATCACCATGGTGAGTAAAGGTGGGACGTCAGAATATCATGGGGCGGCGTTTGAGTACGCGCGCAACGCGGCCTTGAATTCGAAGCAATGGGGAGCTAAAAAGGCTTCGCACGACAACGAGCATAATTTCGGGGCGAATTTCGGTGGTCCGATCAAGATTCCGTGGCTCTACCACGGAACATCGAAGCACCATTCCTTCTTCTATTTCAATTGGGAGTCGTACCATCAGGCCGGCGGCTCGAACAGCCCGACGCTTTCTATTCCCTCGCTTAAAGAACGGGGCGGAGACTTTACGGATTGGGTGGATAAGACCGGGAAATTGATTCCCATTTACGTTCCTGGACAGATTACAGCAACCTGCCAGGCAGCTCTTCCAGCCGGAGTGGGTCCCGGAAGCCAATTCCCTGGAAATATAATTCCGCAGGGTTGCATCAGTCCGATCGCAACCGCGTATATGGGACAACTCCCGCAGCCAACGAACGCGCAGCCTACTAATAACTTCCTTTTGCCAAAGCCGGTTCCGGACACGCTGACCAGCAACTCCAATGTGTACATGACGCGCATCGACCATAATTATGGCGATAAGGACCACTTCTATTTCTTCTGGTGGCGCCAGTTCACCGGATTCAACACTGCGACGGCGCTGCCGGTATCGATCGCCACGGAATCACCAACGCGTCCGCAGAATTCTCCGATTGCGCGGTTCAATTACGAACACACGTTCTCGCCGACACTGACCAACCACGCGACTTTCGGATACTTGAATCGCAACGAGGGTTACGGCTCGGAGAACCTGAGCTTTATCGGAAAGCTGCCACAGATCGCAAACGCGGCGAGCACGAATGCGTTACCGGCGTTTAACTTCTCAGATGGATTCAACTCAATTTCCAATAGCAACGGGCCGCCGAATACGAACATCACGGTTCGTCCGACGTGGGTGTTCAACGACCTGGTGAACAAGGTGCGGGGCCATCATACGTTCACGTTTGGGATGGAATGGCGCTCAGTGCAGGGGAACATCCACCAGTCGAATAATGAATCCGGAACGTACCGTTTCGACCGTTCAACGACCAGCTTGTCTTCGGCTTCGAACAGCGGAAGCCCGGTTGCCGGCTTTCTGCTGGGAGCGGTCAGCGGCGGATCGGTTGACCGCCGAGTGATCAGCGCGTGGTATCCACGGCAAACCGTGTGGGCATTGCATGCCAACGATTCCTGGAAGATGACCAGCAAGCTCACCCTGAATTACGGATTACGTTGGGACTACTACACGCCGTCGCGCGAAAAGTACAATCACTTTTCGTTTGTTGACCTTGTCGGCAAAAATCCCGACGGCATTCCCGGCCGGTTGGCGTTTGCCGGTAACAACGGCGCTTGCCAGGCTCAGTCATCGTGTTATGGCGCGCCCTATCCCGAGAAGCCCTGGCATAAGGGGTTCGCGCCCCGTCTGGGCGTTGCCTATGCCTGGGACCAGAAAACTGTCGTTCGCGCCGGATACGGAATCTTCTTCGGCCAAGCCTTCTACCCCGGTTGGGGCGGAGGGATGTCGCTCGACGGATTCAACGAACACCAAACATTTGGCACCAGCCCCAACGGCGCCTCCACCAATCCAGCCTTCTATTTGGACAGTGGAGTCCCTAACTTCGGAGGAGTTTGCCCGCCCATCTCCGCGTGCTTCGATAACGGCGCATCACCTAGCCAAGCTAACGGAAATGGCTCTGCGTACCGTCCTGTGGATGCTAACCGCCGACCCTACTCGCAACAGTGGAACTTGACCATTGAGCGCGAGCTTCCACAAGGCATTGCACTGAGTGCCGCTTACGTTGGAAACAAGGGCTCGCGGTTGACCTCCAGCTTAAACCCGGTCAACGTACTTGATCCGTTCGCCTCAAACATCCAGTCCCTCGGGGCTCCTGTTACGGCGATAAACCCTGCGTGTGCCACGACTGCGAACCCGCCGTCGAGCATTAATTGCAGCTATGTTCCAGAACTAAATGCGAAGTTCACTGCCGGAGGACCCACCACGCTCTATGGCGTTTCCGTGCCGTATAACGGTTGGGTGCAGGAGTTGACCAAGGGTGGTGTCTGCGCGCCTACGGTTGCCCAAGCGCTGTTGCCCTTCCCACAATACTGCGGTCCTCTTCAGGGGCTGAATGAGAACCATGGCATCTCCATTTATCATTCGTTCCAGGTGAAGGCCGAGAAACGATATAGCAAGGGTCTGTATATGCTGGTGGCCTATACCAACTCGAAGCTCATTTCCGACGCCTCCGATAACACGCAGCAACTGGGGGGCTCGTGGAATGCAACACAAGGCGTAATTTCGCCTTATGAAAAGCATCGTGCGCGCACTATCTCTTCCGACGACGTGCCACAGATACTCTCGGCAGCGTTTGTTTACGATCTGCCGCTGGGCAAAGGGCAGCGCTACGCGAACCAGGGTGGCGCCGTCAATCGTGTCTTGGGCGGCTGGCAGGTTAGCCCGCTGATCCACTTGCAGAGCGGCACTCCGATGTGGTTCCGCTCGACGAGTTGTCAGGTAGTGCCGCAGTTCCGGCAGAATTGTCTGGTTGGGCTCGTTCCGGGCACCAACCCATTTCTGCAAAATATAAACAGCTACGATCCGGGGAAGGGACCGCTGCTTAACAGCGCGGCTTTCGAGCCCCTCGGATCGTTCTGCGTAACGGGCACGGCTCCAGGCTGCGCTGGAGCCTACGGGTTCACCGGAGATGGGCCACGCATCGCAAACCTTCGCGGTCCGCATGGGAAGAATGTGGACATCTCCCTTACAAAAAATACAAGAATCGGCGAACGAGGGAATTTCCAGCTTCGCTTTGCCTTCTTCAATGCGTTTAACCAGCACTACTTCTATCCGGCTGCTAACGTCAACAACCAGGGCTCGAGTTTCGCCTTCGTCAATGACATAGCTGCTGGCGGCACAAATGGCTTCGGCACTTGGAGCGGCGGCGTCAGTTCGCCGCGGACGATCCAAATTGGTGCAAGACTCGAATTCTGACCGCCCCTACACCCTAACCCCGATTGGCGCCATCTTCTGTTGGCAGACAGGGGATGGCGCTTTTCATTTGGCCCGGGCTATTGCTAAACCTAAGGCTGCGAGCGTTCGCTATTTCGCTGGCGGAATTGCCGTAAGAGGCGATGCGGTCGAGGCTGCTTTCTTCAGTTCCTGGTAGCGCTCAATTTCCGTTTGCGCGCGCTGCGCCTGGCCCAGGCGATGGTAAATCCTTCCTAGATGCAGATGGGGCTCTGGATAGGCCGGCTCCAGCACCGCAGCTTGGTTGAGCTCCTGAACGGCTTCCTGCAGGCCGCCCTGCATCTCCAGAACCCGGCCCAGCTGATAATGTGCCTGGGGCAGCTTAGCGTCATAGCTGATCGCTTCTCGCAGGCTCTTTTCCGCTTCCGGCAACCGGTTCGCGGACACCAGGGAAATCGCGAGATCCACGTGAGGCCAAGGGGAGGGCTTAGGTTCCTGTCTGTTCAGGTCGGCAGCGATGTTGTAGTTCTTGATGGCTTCGTCGAACTGGCCGAGATAGTCGTAGCAAAGGCCGAGGGTGTCGTACGCCCGCATCATCTTGGGTTCGAGTTCGAGGACCCTTCGCAGCCCGGCGGTTGCGGCGGTATAGTTCTGCGCGTCGTAATCAAGACGTGCCAGCCAGTAAAGATAGAGCGGATTATCAGGCCAAGCGGCGGCGAGCTTCTCGAGTTCGGGCCGCGCCCAATCTCGCCGATTCAGCTTGATGTACGACATCGACAGCGTGAACCTGCTGCGGTCGTCCAGCGGCGCGATCGCTTCGGCCTTTTTCCAAGCGATGGCCGAATTCAGAAACTTCCCGTCCAGAAAAAACACTCCGCCAGCCAGGGACAGCAGTTTCGCAGCTCGAACTGATTTCGGGTCTCGCTCCGCTTCTCCAACGAGAACCGTTTCTGCGCGCGTGTAATCACGATGTGCCATCGCGTCTTCGAGCTCGCGTCGCACCTTGCTGTCCAGTTCCAGATCACCCAAATCCCGGACAGCTACATCCGCAGGTTGCTCCTGAGTCGTACCAAGCTGCGCAGCCACCCTCGCGGGCGCGCACACGGCCAAGGCGCTAAGGACCAGCGCCACGCCCGTTTTTTCATGATTTCTCATTCGAACCGCGCGCTCAGGGCGCCGAACCCGCCTTGCCCGTTTCGATTTTCGTCCGAATCTCGGTCGCCGCCTTGCTCTCTGGGACCAACTTCTGCTCCAGCGCTATCTCGCTTAGCGCCTCATCAAATTTCTTCATTTCCAGCAAAATCGCTGCCATCGCCAAATGTACTTCCGGCAATTTCGGGTCAAGCGTGGCGGCCCGCCTGTACGCGTCCAGCGCCAAATCGTATTTCTCCTGAATTGCATACTCCTGGCCCAAACCTTGCTGCAATCTTGCCGACTTGGGATTCACTTGCGCGATTTGCTGATAGGACCACCCCGAAAGTTTCGTCCACGCGCGGGCCAGCTGATAGGAATACTCTGGCTCCCGAGGCACCAGTTCAACCAGCTTCTGCAATTCTGCCACGGCGGCGAGCCCATCCTCCGAAGCCTCGTACGCTCTCGCCAGTTGCAGATGCGCCTGCGGCTGCTCCGGCATCAGCCGGGCCGCCTGCTTTAATTCGAGCAAGGCCTCGCCGCTTCTTCCCAGAGCCAGCAGGCTCACTCCAAGCAGCAGCCTCGAAGGCCCGTACCCCGGCTGCAGCGCAATCGCCTCGCGAAATCGCGCCACCGCCTGCTTGTGGTTTCCCCTCTGTTGTGCGATCACGCCGAGGTTGTGATACACCAGTGGATGTTTCACTCCCCGGTGCGCCGCATCCGAAAAAATCTTCTCCGCGGTCTCCAAATCACCGGATTTCAGCGCCTCAACGCCCGCGGCCATCTGATCTTCCACCGCTGGCGGCAAATTCTGCTGGGCAGACGCCGGCCGCGCGGTACTAAAGATCAGCACAGCAAGCGCAGCGTGCAAAGTTCGCCCGCAACGCCGCCCCAAGAACCGTTTTGCCCAGCAAAAGCTCATCTCCGGTGTGTGAAAAAAGTATAAAGCAGCCCGATATCCGACCGTAGCGAATATTTAACCCCTTATCTATAATCCTTTTTGTGGTTTCCCGTGAATCCTCGCTTCCGCGTGCCGTTGCTGAGATGCGCCATCGCCTTCCAAGTCTTACTCTCGCCCTCGTTGGTTCTTTTTGCCTTACCGTTACCATCCAAGCCCGTTCCAGCCAACATGCCGCGTCCGAGAAAGACCAGCAAATCCTCGAGATACAGCGTCAAATTGAAAACCGTAATCTCACTGAGGCCAACCGCCTTCTCACTGAAGCGGCGAAGCGGTTTCCCGCGGATCCCGGACTCGATAATCTGCGCGGCGTAATCGCAGCGCAGCAGGACAACTACGCTGCTGCCGAAAAGGATTTCAGCGATGCCGTAAGGCGCGCGCCGGAATTTACTCCCGCCTATCTGAATCTCGGGCGCCTCTACCAGGAAAACTCTGGTGTCGATCCACAGGCGCGCCGCAAAGCGCTGGATGTCTATCAGCGAGTGTTGGCTTACGATTCTTCTAACGCCGAAGCGCACTACCAAAGCGCTGTTCTGCTTCTTCAACTAGGTCAATACCAGCGCTCCCTCGATCACGTCTTGCGCCTCCCCTCGCAAATGCAGTCCAGCGCGCAATCTTTGTCGATCTTGTGTGCCGATCACGCCGCACTGGGCCATCGCCGGCCCGCCGAAGAGGCCGCCACTCGCATGCTCACCCACCCCGATCTTTCCGAACTCGATGCGCTGCAATCTGCCGCTGGGCTGGCTGCCGGAAAACGCGATGACCTCATCATCTCTCTCTTCGAAGATTTGCAGGCCCGCCAGTCGCTGTCGCCAGCAAGTCTGCATACGCTGGGCCTTGCTTACGAGCGCGCGAATAGGCTCAGCGACTCCCGTACCGCGCTCGAAAAATTCGTTACTGGCGGAAATCTTTCTGTCTCGTCGTTGTTGGAGTTGGCGCGCGTGGCCCACAAGCAGCGGGACTATCAGAGTTCGCTCGGCTACTTGGCGCATGCGCGCGAGCTCGAACCTGCGAATGCCAGCTTGCATTACGATTTTGGTCTCGTTTGTCTCGATCTGAACCTTGTTGCCGAAGCACGGAATTCCTTCGAGAAAGCCGTCACGCTCGATCCAGAGAACGCTTCCTACAATTACGCCATGGGCGCGGCCTCCGCTTTCCGGCAGGACCCCACCGACGCCGTTCCTTACTTTAAGAAATATCTCAAGCTCAGGCCCGGCGATTCGCGCGCGTTACTCGCGTTGGGCGCTGTCTATTTTCGCGCCAAGGACTATGCCTCGGCGATTCCCTGGCTCGCCCAGGCCGTTGCAAAATCCGAAACCGCCGCGCAGGCCCACTACTATCTTGGCTCGATCGCTTTGCAGGAGAAGCAGCTTGACGCTGCTTACAGCGAGATCGAATTAGCTTTGAAAGCGCAGCCGGACTATCCTGACGCGCTGGCCCAACTCGGCGACTACTATCTCTTGCGTAAGGATTACGCGCGCGCCGAACCGCCAATCCGGCGCGCCCTGCAGATCAATCCAGACCACTACTCCGCCAATTTTTACCTGCTTAGCCTCTACACGCGCACCGGGGATGCTCGCCGCGAAGCACAAACGCAGCGCTTCGAAGATCTCAAGAATCGCCTCGCCGAGCGCACGCAGGAATTCCTTCGCATCGTCGAGGTGCGCCCGTTCGATACGCCGTGAACCTTCTGCGCTGTACCTTGGGCCGCTGCATCGGCGGTCGGTTGAGGTTCGCGTTCGTTTCCGCATTGTGCTTGATTCTTGGCGGCCCCGTGTCCGTGTCCGCGCAGGCGCCTTTGCTCGCAAAAGCTACCGAAGCTTTCTATCGCGGTGAGTATGCTCAAGCGGCTCAGTTTGCTGAGGAGCATCTTCGCGGCAACCCCAAGGCTGCGCCGGCTCGCATACTCTTAGCCCGTGCCGAACTTGCCCAAGGCAAACTCCCGCAAGCCTTCGAGCAATTGAAAAGTGTGCTGGCCTCCGATCCCCGCGATGTCGACGCGCTTTACTATCTTTCGATTGTCGCCAGGGAACTCTCTCAACAGGAATATCAGAAGCTCTTCGCCATGGCTCCGGATTCCGACCGCGTCCATCAGCTGCTTGGGGAAGCCGCACTGGCCACCGCAAATAGCACTGAGGCGGAAAGCGAATTCCAGAAAGCTTTGAAAGCCAATCCTCGTTCCATCGACGCTGCCACAGAACTTGCCGAGCTGAAGCGCTCGCAATCAAAGTTTGACGAGGCCATCGACTACTACACGCAAGCCGCACAAATCGGACCGTTGAACTATGGGATCGCGTACGGATTAGGTGCATGCTACACCTACAAACAGGACTATGCGCAGGCCGTCCTGTGGTTGCGCAAGGCCGTGGCGTATGATCCGGATTCGCCAGCCGGCCGGTTCGCGTTGGGCAATGCGTTATTCCAAAACGGCGAGTACGAGCTCGCCGTCCCCGAGCTGAAGGCGTCGCTGAAGCTCGAGCAGCAATTTAAGCAAGCGTATTTCCTGCTCGGCCGCGCGTACTCCAAGCTTGGCCAGCAGGATGAATCCAAGGCCGCCTTCAAGAAACTGGACGAACTCAACCGAGCCGAGATACCGTCTCAGCAGAAAACCGCGCCCGCTTCCAAACCCAATCTGTGAATGGGGCTTACGTCTAGCATGCGCCCGTCTTTCATGCCATCCTACTCCACCTATACCTGCGCTTTATTTGAGTCGCCATGAACTTGCATTCTTCCCGTGTCCGCTTCACGCTTCTGCTCCTCGCGCCCCTTTTGCTCCTCGCCGGCTTTGCGCAGGATCAGGACCACCCCAAGCCGCAACAGCCTCAGGCTACCGGCGTCTCTACCGGCACTCCTCACGCTGCAGTAAAGGATGCTTTGTCACGCCCCATCACCGCCGGCGGATTTGTGGACGCCGCTCCCGTCGTCTTCGTCGATATCGCCAAACAAGGTGGACTCGACAAATTTCACCATCGCTCCGGCGGGCCCCCAAAAGCCACCATTCTGGAGACGCCCGGCTCAGGCGTGGCTTTGTTTGATTACGACAACGACGGCTGGCTCGATATTTATCTGCTCAATGGTTCCACATTTCCCGCCCTTAAAGGGAAGGAGCCTGCCCCGCGCGCCATGCTGTTTCACAACAATCGCGACGGGACTTTTACGGACGTCACCGACAAAGCCGGTGTTGCCAACGAGCGGTGGGGTTTTGGCGTCGCCGTCGCTGACTATGACAATGACGGCTGGCTGGACATTTACGTCGCCAACTACGGCAAGAATCGCCTGTATCACAACAACCACGACGGCACCTTTACTGACGTAGCGGAAAAGGCTGGCGTCGCTTTGGGCGGTTGGTCTACCGGACCCACGTGGGGCGACTATGATCGTGACGGCTTGGTCGATCTTTTCGTTCCGGGCTACGTCAAGTTCGACGCGGATCATCCACCGGTTGCCGGCCAAGCTGGAATCTCCATGACTGCCTGTCAATTTCGCGGTGTCAGCTTTCTTATGTGTGGTCCGCGCGGGCTGCCTGGTGAAGGAGACCATCTCTTTCACAACAATGGCGACGGCACCTTCACCAACGTCAGCAAGCAAGCTGGCGTCTCCGATCCGCAGAACTATTACGGCCTTGCGTCCGTCTTTGTCGATGTAGACGACGACGGTTGGCTCGATCTAGCCGTCGCCAACGATTCCGTTCCCCGCTATCTCTATCGCAATCGCCGCGACGGCACCTTTGAGGACGTCAGTTATCTCTCAGGTTTCGCGCTCACCAACGAAGGTCTCGCACAGGCCTCCATGGGTATCGCCGTCGGAGACTACAACCGCGACGGCCGCCTCGATTTTTTCATCACCACCTTTTCCGATGACTACAAGACGCTCTACCGCAATGACGGCGCCTTCAACTTTTCAGACGTCACCTATCCTGCCGGACTCGGGAGCCCCACAATCCCGTTCCTAGCTTGGGGCGCTGGTTTCCTCGATTTCGACAACGATGGCCTCCTGGATATATTCGTCGCTAATGGCCACGTCTATCCTTCCGTTGATCAACGTGATTGGGGCACTACCTGGGCCGAGCGCCCTCAACTTTTCCGCAATCTGGATGGCGCTAAGTTCCAGGAGGTGCCGCCTGCAACCGGAAGCGGCCTGGCCCTCGTCGTGCCCGCCAGAGGCGCTGCGTTCGGAGACCTCTTCAATGATGGCCACATCGATGTTGTCCTCAATAATATGGATTCCGTTCCGGCGCTGCTGCGTAACGTGGTGAAAAACGGCAATCACTGGATTGCCTTCAAATTGGTTGGAGGCGCCAGGAGCCCGCGCGATGCCATCGGTGCGGCGGTCTTCCTAACAACGGGCGGAGTTCGCCAGCGCGCTGACGTCGTGAGTGGCGGAAGCTACGGCTCGAGCTCTGACCTGCGTGTCCATTTCGGATTAGGCCCCTCTTCGAGGATCGAACGGGTCGAAATTCGCTGGCCTGACGGCAAGAAAGAAGACCTTGCCGTCTCCGGCGTGGATCGAATTGTGACCGTGGTGGAAGGGCAGGGAATCGTTGACAAGTAGTTGGCATCATTTCCATTTCGACTCGGGCCCGCGGCAGTCAAGTCTCGTGTCCCTACGTCGAGTTTCTTTCGTCGCTGGTCTTCTTGCTGGTCTTCTGAATGTATTTTCGCCGTCTACAACGCGGGCCCAGTCCAAGTCGGAAACCTCTTCGGACTTCGCGCAATTCCGGCCGCGCAAGGAACTCCCTATAGAACAATTCGCCGGCCGCGCGGCCTGCGTCGGCTGCCACTCCGAAAAAACGCATTCCCAATCGCACACTTCAATGGCGCGCGCTCTTTTCATTCCTTCGCAAAGCGCGGTGCTAAAATCCCATCCGCGGCTGACCTATAAATCTGGGATCTATTCCTATGAAATCGTCACCGACAGTTCACAAACTCTCTATCGCGTGACTGACGGGAAAGAAACCCTCAGCGAACCCATCCTCTACGCCTTCGGCAACGCCCGTATCGCGCAAACCTTCGTCTTCCGCCATAACGGCAAACTTCAGGAGGGTCGTGTTAGCTACTACACTGCCATCGACAGCCTTGATTGGACCATCGGCGATACCTTAAACCCGCCGCCAAGTATCGAGGAAGCAGCCGGACGCGATATCGACAGCGCCGAAGCGCGAAACTGCTTTAGCTGTCACGGCACCGCAGCTACGGTCGACCATCGGCTTCAGCTCGATCGCATGGTTCCCGGCGTAAGCTGCGAGGCTTGTCATGGCCCCGCTGCGGCCCACGTCGCCGCCATGAACGCGGGCGACACAGCCAATCCTCACATCTTCAATCCCATCAAGCTTTCTCCAGAAAAATTGTCACAGGAATTCTGCGGTGCCTGCCATCGCAGTGTGGATGCCGTCGCGATGATGCCCAACCTCGGCGGCGTCGGCAATGTGCGCTTCCAGCCTTATCGCTTGTTCAATAGCCGCGGTCACGACCCGAACAACGCTCACTTTGCCTGTACCGCCTGCCACGATCCCCACATCGAGCTAACGTCCGAAGCCTCGTCCTACGACGCCAACTGCACCAGTTGCCACGCCGCCGATCCGGCCGACCCGAACTCCTCCTACATTCGAGAGCAGACCTCCACAAGCGTATCCACGAGGCCTGTCGCTTACGTTGTCAATAACTCTTCGGCGGCCAAGCCGTGTCCCATCGCCAAGGAGCGCTGTGTAACCTGCCACATGCCTAGAGTCGAGCTGCCGGGCGCGCACTACAAGTTCACCGACCACCGCATCCGCATAGTTCACCCCGGCGATCCCTATCCCTATTAGGTGAGGCTATCTCAACATTTTTTGGGAGAAGCAGCTCATTTGGAGATTCGATTTACGGAATGGCAGTAATCCGCAGCCGAGGTCCAGCGCTTCCTCTTCGATTGGTACGAGCGGATGCGGCCCATGTACATGGCCGTCTCGCTTCCGGACACCTTCGTCTATGCGCGAAAATTCAGCAACCTCATGCCCTTCGGCTGTTGGTGGTTTGTGAATAATCCGTCTATCGTCGAAGAGATTACCCGCGAGCGTATTGAAATGCTGGGCACCAGATTTATCCCGCAGCACTCGGACGCCCGCGTTCTCGAGCAAGTGATCTATAAGTGGAGCAACACGCGCCGAACCGTCGCACCAATCCTCTCTAATGCGTATGGCCTGCTGGCTGAAGACGGCCGCGGCGTCACGCGCGGCGACATTCAGCGCGATGTCACGCGCCTATTCCGTACGAACGCAGAAAGTTGGATGAACCTCAACGGACACTAGAAGTCTCCCTTTGCTGTCCCGCTATTCTGGCTTCAAAGCGCCTTGCAGGAAGCCGGCAATCGATTCCGTCAATCTTCGCGGGTAGTCCGCGTGCGCCATGGCGAGCGCCAGGCTCCGCGTCAAGCGGTGCCCCTTCACCCGCAGCGCGTGGAAAAAGTACGTCCCCCGCACAGCATGCTCCGGAAGAATCGAATAGCCGAAGCCCGACTCCACCAAGCGCTTGATCGCTTCCGTGTCTTCCGCCTCCATCACCACGTTGGGCACCAGATCGAGCTCCCGGAAAAATTGATCGATAACCAGGCGAATGTTGCTGCGGGTCGGATACAAAAGGAAAGGAACGCCGGCAAGCTCGGCCGGCTGAATCGATCCCACGTGACCGCCGCGCACCTTCGTCGTAGAGGGTCGCAACAGCAAAAGCTCTTCCTCGAAGAGCGGCATAATCTTCAATTTCTCTTCCGAAACGGGCAGTGAAATAAGTCCAAGGTCGAATCGGCGGTCCAGCAGGCCTGCCACGATATCTTCAGTAACGCCTACCGTTACGCGAATCTCCGTGTTGGGGAACTGCTTTCGCAGTTGGCGCAGCGGACCGCCAAGCTGGTAAATCAGTGTAGTCACTCCGGTCGCGAAATGAAACGGGCGCGTGTCCTTTGCCAAGTCGTTCGCAAATTCCTGCTGGATCTGGCTCATCCGCTTGATCACAGCTTTCGCGTGTTCCGCCAGGCGCGCAGCCGCGGGCGTTGGGATCAGCCGCTTTCCGGAGCGCACGAATAATTCGGTGTTCAGTTCCGTGGCTAGATTGTGCAATTGCAAGCTGACTGCGCCTGGCGACAAATGGATCTTCTCCGCGGCGCGGGTCATGCTCGACGATTCCATCACCGCCAGAAACAGTTCCAGTTGGTGAACGTCCATTCCGTCCCTTCTCAACTCCCGCTCGCCGCCAGCGTCGGGCGCAATCAAGGATAAATCGTTCAGCTTGTTTAAATCGAAATTTTAGTATTTCCCGTTTGACACTCGAAACGCTCGCGCCTATGGTTTGCGACTAAGGGGACTTTAGCAGAACGGGTGGGGTTTGTGTCCGAGCGAATCGCAAGCTATCAAGCACAACCATAGTCAAACTGCTCGCTTTAGGTCCCACAGACCACCCATTGACGGAGGAAGGCATCAGCAGCGCGTCCCCCAACTCGGCGAACGCGCGCGTTGGTTGCCATCCAGAAAGGCAGCACCATGCGACGATATCTGTTTCTTCTGTTGCTTGGGTGTCTTGTTCATTCGCCGCTCTCGCTTGCCCAGGGCTTGGGAAGTATTGTTGGCCGAGTGACCGATCCCTCCGGCGCCGCGGTCGCCTCCGCCAGAGTGACCGCTACCGAACAGGGCATGGGATTCTCGCGCTCTGCCGTCGCCGACGCGGAAGGTCTCTATGTCATACCTTCGCTTCAACCCGCCACGTATAGCTTGAGCGTCGAAGCAACCGGGTTTAGCATTTCGCGGGAACCCGGGATTGCCGTGCTTGCGGATCAAACTTTGACGGTGAACGTTGCGCTGCGCTTGGGCGCTGCAACTGAGGTCGTTACGGTGACCGGCTTTGAAACGCAAGTGGATACTTCCACCTCGACTCTCAGGCAGGTCATCGAAGAGGAACGCATTTCGGAATTGCCCCTGAATGGCCGCAACGCTGCAACGCTCACGCTCTTGGTCGCCGGCGCCGTCAATTCCCCAAATGGAGGCGCGGATCAGGGAGCCACCAAGACCTTCCCAGGGGCCGTGACGTATTCGGCCAATGGCACGCGGCAGGACACGATTAGCTACCAGCTCGACGGCGGGAACTATGTGGACGAGTACACCAACGTCAACCAACCGTTCCCCTTCCCCGATGCGTTGCAGGAATTCAGCGTGCAAACCAGCAATTACAGCGCGGAGTACGGACAAAATGCCGGCGGCGTAGTCAACGTTGTGACGAAGTCCGGCACCAACAGTTTCCATGGAGACGCGTTTGAGTTTGTGCGCAATCCGGTTTTCAACGCGCAGAACTTCTTCGCCACGCCAACCACGCCGGATCAGGTTAAGCGCAACCAGTATGGCGGCACCATCGGCGGCCCAATCTTCCACGACAAGACGTTTTTCTTTGCCGGTTACCAGCGCACGGCGTTCCGGAATCTTGTGCTAGGGAGCTCCAAAGTCGTTGGCCAGGGTGACATTGCCACCTTCTTAGCGGGTGGGCGAAAACTCGATCCTGCCGTTGCAACGATGCTTGGGATCGACCCCACCACTGGTGCGGATCTCGGATCCACCGCGAAGTTCCATCTCGCTGGGCCGATACCCGCGGGGTCCAATCCGACAATCCCGTTCTCTAAGCCTGACGACGAGAATTTCGACTCCGGCATCGGACGGCTAGACCATTCGATCGCCAAGGCTGATAAGATCACTCTCCGATACGAGTTTGATCGTTTTACCAAGGCTGCGGTATTCAACCCTTTGCTGCTCGTGGCTTACTCGGACGCAACATTTTCTATAGTTGCGCAGAATGCGCTCATTCATGAGACGCACGTTTTTTCGCCACGCTTAATCAACGACTTTCGGTTCAGCTATTCGCGGGAAGTTTCGACGCGAGGACCATCTCCCAGCGCGGTCAACGTAACGGCATTTGGTGTGACCCTTCCGTTCCAGCCTACGCCGAGCGCGATTCAGGGAGTCGGGGTGCAGGGCGGTTTCAATTTCGGGGACAACCCAACAGGCATATTCACGAGAAACAATTTTACGTATGCCGATGATATTAGCTGGGAGAAAGGGAAAAACGACTTTCACTTCGGGGGGCTGATAGAGTGGAGCCAAGTCGACCTCAACAACCAATTCAATCAGCCGGGAATTATCAATTCTTGTACGCAGGATACGTATTCTACAGCCGCCTTCCCCAAGGGAGAACCCGCCGGGTTGCCTACCTATCAAAACTTTCTTGGTGGGGTCCTTTGTGATGGCGGGCCAGCTGGCAACAATTACGCATTGCAACAAGGATCTGGAGAATTCAAAGCTAATCGCGATATCTTTTCGGGCGTCTATTTCCAAGACAACATTCGTGCCACCCGGCGTCTGACCCTCAATCTGGGCTTGCGCTATGAGCCCGCTCTTCCTTGGCGCGACAACGGTAATCGTTGGGCACAGGTCAACCTGGCCGCGATGGCTGCCGGCACCACCTCGAAGGTGTATCCCAATGCGCCTCCGGGCATATTCTTTTCCGGTCAAAACGGCGTTCCCAGGGATGCGGGCATGCCCAAAAATGCGCTCAACGCCAACCTAACGGGCTTTGCCCCGCGGCTCGGCTTTGCCTATGACGTGTTCGGCGACGGGAAAACCAGTTTGCGCGGTGGAGCGGGCCTGTTCTTTGACTCACGCTCAATGGGCATGCTCAGCAACCGCTATGTGGATGAATGGCCGTTTAGCCCGCAATTCATACTCTCGACGGCTGGCAATAGCAGTCCAACTCCCGCGTCCACAGCCGGTTCCTTCAGCGACCCCCTTTGCACCCAGGCTGCCACGCAGGCGGCATTGAATTGTAACGGCGGCGCGGCTGCTTCCTATCCGACCTTCCCCAATCCATTCCCGGCGCCAACGAACTTTGCGTACAATCCGCCGTTCAACGAGATCGCCGTGACCTACGATCCGAGCGGCACGTACCACGTTCCGACGGTTTATGGGTGGAACCTCACTCTTGAGCGCCAACTGCCGTCGAACATTTTGGTCCGCGCTGCCTACGTTGGCTCGCGCAGCCTCCACCTGTTGGAAACGGAGTTCTACAATGTCGCGCCCTGCTGCACCACCACTGGCAAGGCGGGCACGGGTTTGGCCAACAGTCTTGTGTTCGCGGGCAGCGGCGGCAAGTTCAAAACCAACACCTTCTCGACAACCGTGCAGGCTGATATTAACGACATCAATTCAAGTTACCATTCGCTGCAGACATCAATCGAAAAGCGCATGTCCCACGGCTTCACGGTCCTGGCTAACTACACCTACTCCAAGAGTCTCGATGATCTGCCGTTTGGAGAAGGTGTTTCGGGCTTCGATACCGGCTATTCAACCCTGCCGTTTA
>Ga0209240_1000022_pt1 | contig 57289 bp, 45 predicted proteins | sample GraSoi_2013_80cm_FD_185828 | JGI IMG/M metagenome (GOLD analysis project Ga0209240, IMG submission 185828) | Grasslands soil microbial communities from the Angelo Coastal Reserve, California, USA - Sample 9_17_2013_80cm (SPAdes) (version 2) | ecosystem: Environmental > Terrestrial > Soil >...
ACTATCGCTCCGACGGCTGGACCGCCGGGAATGCCATCGGCAGTTGGAACAATGTGGATACCACTGCGTGCGGCGGCGGGCTCGGAAGACCGGGCGATGGAATCTTCCTCTATCCGCCTGGCCCGATTGCTTCCACCGAGTCTGCTCCGGGAATTCGCCTGAAGGCAATTCGTGACGGCATTCAGGATTACGAGTACGCGCAAATTCTCAAGAACCTGGGGCAAGTCCCCTTGGTGAACTCCATCATCGTGCCCATTGCTACGAGCTGGAGCAACTGGAGTCATGACCCCAACGCGCTCGAAGCTGCACGCCTGCAACTGGGGCAACAACTACATCTGCTTTCCCCTCCAGGGCTATGAAAAGTGAAAGGACCTGAGCCCGCTTGTAGGGCGACACAAATTGAATTACGCCACACGTGCACCAAACTCGCGTTTTGGAGTCGTGCAATCTACGTATCCAGCCTCCGTGTACGCCGGACTCAGATTGCGACCCTGTTTAACGGCTAATTTCCTTTTGAATTCGTCGGCCAGCTGACCCATTGTCAAGCATCTCAAGTCTCCATTGCGCACGAGCGTGCCAAGTTCCTCGAGAAAACGGGCTACAACATTTTCAAGGCGCGGCCACTCTGCGTAAAGATTCTCCGGGTGGAGCCAGACGTGGAAAACGCCACCGCTTCGACGCACGCGTTCCAATCCCTTTCTCAGCCGCCGCAAGCGACTCGAATCAGGTATGCACTTGCGCCAGCCGGCTGCGTATCTGATCAATAGCGATCCCGGAATCGAGACGATTCCTTCTTTAATCGACGGTTCGATCGTGCGCGGTGACAGTCCAACGAAATCCGCCCATATCATGTAGAGGGAGGTGAGCTTGTCACTAGCAAAGCGAACCGGTAGCTCATCAACATCGCGAAAACATGTGAATCCTGAATCTCGAAGGTCACCGAGGTAAGCAACTGAGTTCCGCGGGAAAACGAAACTCGTCGTCGGGATTCCGAGCTCTCGCGCGGTCTGGGCACAAAGATGATACTCAGCCACCGCTCGTTCCCGCGTCATGCCCGGCCATCCAAAAGGGACGTGTGAAAACGAATGAAATCCGATTTCCTGCTCGGGCTTTGCGCCGCTGATCATTTCTACCAGGCGCGCGCCGAACCATTCGGGGTGAGTCAATTCGTCGCCTTCCTTGGGAACATAACTGAACCAAGGCTTCGAGAAATGGGGATAGGAGACTTCCGGCAAACCGGAGACGTCAGGCAAGGACGGGCGCATCATCCCGCCGACCACGGCCCAAGTTGCCGATAGGCCATTGCGTGTAAGGTGATTCAGCAAGTTAGGCGCGCCGATGTCGTGGGTCCACCGGGCCATCTTGCGCACATTGTCGTCAAACGAGAGATCGAAAATGCCCCAACTGAGTTCAAGATCCAAGCTGATTACAACTGTTGGTTGGGTCATTTACTTTCCAGTTTTAGTCGAGGCGGATGGGCGAGCGTGAATCGCATTTACTCAGGAGTGTTGCTGCGCATGGCCGGAACAGCTACGCACGGCTAACTGTTCGTCATGGCAAGGTTTGTCCATCGAATGGGTCGCAGCGCCACTCAACGCTTCAACTCTTAATGGCAAATCTTTTCGCGGACGGGACACCTTTTCGTAGAGTCTCGTATGCGTTCTGAAAGTGCTTGTAGGCAAATAAGGGCAGATCGAGCAGTCCAGGCAAAGGATCGTCTGCAGCCATCAGGGCGAACTCGACGGGGCGACGTAAGGACCGAAAGTACGCCCGAACATTTAGGCGCCCCCGAAAGATTTCGTGAATCGCAGCTGGAACATCGGTACTCATGCGGACCCAGCGAACGTCTGTGCGCCCGGTTTGTTCCGGCACGGCCCTACCTACCATCATTTGCCAGAGAAGATAGGGAAAGTCGACGCCCGCGCGGCCACCCAGCGGCGACCATGTCCACAGCCTTGGATTAATGTCCAAAAGCTTGTAGCGTCCATCTCGAGCATCAAGCTTGTATTCAACTTCAACAATTCCAGTGTACCGGATTGCAGCCAGCAGGCGCTGTGAGGGGCCTACGATCTCAGGGACGTCGAGCGTTTCGACAAAGGAACTTGAATAACCGAAGTCGATGGGGTATTGGCGCGTCCGGCGGGCGGTAAGAGAGGCAATCGGTTGTCCATCGCAGCATAGTGCCGCGTACGAGAACTGGGACTCGCCTCCGCCGGGAATGAGTTCCTGAATGAGAATCAAATCTGGAGGAATCAACTCCCGGGCTTCACGGTACCGCGCAAGAAGCTCTTCGCGATTTGCCGCGGGCCAAGCCTTATCCGCCGTAAACCGGTTGATCGTTGCATGCGTAGCAGGCTTCAGAATGGCGGGAAAGTTGACGCTCCGGAGATCCGCTTCGCTAGCGGGATAGATCGTTGAAGGGTAGGGAACGTTCTGTTCCGCGGCTAGTCGATAAGTGAGACGCTTATCGTAAGCCCAGCGCAGCGCGTCCCATGTAGGAGTCGAGACGCGGAAGTGGCGTGAGAGCGCAGGGTGGAATTTCGAAAGCAAAGCCGCCGATTCGTCGCTGGTTGGAAACAACACCCACTGATTAAGCTGGTACCGTTCGGCGAGTTCCAATAGGTATGCCGCTTGTCCTTCGCAGTCTCCGTTCGGCCAGGGCAAAGTCCGTCGCGTGTAGCGCGAATAGCTGGCCAACTTTATGTTTGGCGGGCTTGTGACCCAAACGGGGACTCCGCGGCGACCCAAACTCCTTGCGATCGAGAGGCCATTGAGGTTTCCCCCGATTACCAATGCTCCTGTCGTTTCAGTCATGGGAAGAAGACCGGTGCATGACAACATACTGTGTGGCTTTCAGCGGTTGGACCCACATGGCGGGCTATCCTCCCACCTCGACAGCGATGGGTTCGCCGATGAGAACGCGATCCCGAGCAGCTTTACCGGCAATGCAGCGGAACAGGGCGCGAGAAGCGTAGTGTGTACCGACGACAAATTGCATCAGGGGACCAAAACTCCAAACGGCTGGGGCCCCGAGAATATGCAACTTCGGCACGGATGTTTCGAAGCCCTCACTAAGCCGAGGGTACCCTTGGAAACGATTTATGGACTTTGCCAGCTCCGGAGCAAAGAACTCGTATTTGGAAACGTCCACTCGGTATCCAGTGCCCAGAAAAACGTGGTCGAAGGTTCTGTCGCTGCCGTCATCCAGCCGGACTCTTACCCGCTCGCCTAAAGGAGAAGCGGAAATGATTGAACGTCCCAGTTTTATGGGCACGTTCCGAAGCCGACTTACCAGCCAACGCGCCCCAGCTGGCCGGATCGATCGTTTCCGCAGCCAGTCCTGAGCTTGACGCGGGAAACGCCTGACTAAGTCAGGCCGCGCCACAATCTGGCTGATGCCGGCAGGACCAACATCGGTGGGTGCGTAGAGGAGCTTTGAGACTCTTGATCCCAAACCGTGCTGAATCGTCCTGGAGACTAATCCCCCAAGCCAGTTAATCTGGGGTGCCCGGGCTACGACTTCGACTTCAGCGCCGCTCTCGTACAGCAATGCGGCCGATTCCAGTGCGCTCTGACCACTTCCGATCACGAGCACTTGTTTTCCAGCAAACCTTCGGAAGTCGCGATGTTCAGATGTATGCGACGCTAGCGAATTCGGAAGCGCTGCAAACTGTGGCGGACGCCAAGCGAACGAACCGATGCCTGCGGCAACGACCACGCGGCGCGCTAGGACCGCCTCACCTATTTCAAGAGTAAGTCGGAAACCTTTTGCATCCGCCTCAACGCGGGCGATCTTCCGTTGATCGAGGTCAGGTGCCGCCTGACGCTGGTACCAAAGTCCATAGTCGACGAAGCGGTCGAGTGGAACAGGGGTGGAAAAGTGATTGCGGCTTGCAGCTCGGTATGCCTCCAGGGTCAATAACTGATTTGGATCGGGAATGTGTGATGCGGCCCACCCTGAGCGGAGCAACATTCCTACCGGCATGTTGCGCTGCCAGAAAGACATGGGCTCACCGAACGCATGCACGTCCAGACCTTTGATCGCGCGCAAATGAGCGGTCGCGGAGAGTCCATAAGGCCCAGCACCGATAATTGCTACGTCACACCTTGTCATTTTTCGCTCCTATAGAAGTCATACTCGTGGTCCCAGCCGCGGACTTGCTCCCGCGGAGAACTTTTCAATTCGATGACACTTAAGAATGGACTTGGGCAAAAAACCACTCGCTAGGGAGGAGAAAGCTGATCGAGCTTTTGGCCTAGTTGCATGCGTGCAGCTTCCAGCGCGTTCGGATCGTGACTCCAGTTGCTCCAGCTTGTGGCAATCGGCTGGATGATTGAGTTCACGAAAGAGGCTTGCCCTAAGTTCTTGAGAATTTGCGCGTATTCGTAATCCTGAATGCCGTCGCGGATGGCCTTCAGACGTATCCCAGGGGCAGACTCAGTGGAACCGATGGGGCCAGGCGGATAAAGGAAGATACCGTCGCCCGGTCTTCCGAGCCCGCTGCCGCAAGCGGTGGTATCCACATTGTTCCAACTGGCGATGGCGTTGCCGGCGGTCCATCCGTCCGCGCGATAGTACAGAATGCCCGTGGCTCCTTGCGTCCAATTCAAGAACCCCGCTTGGATGCGCTCGTTAATCGGCGGATAGTCCACCAACCACTCCGGCGTGTTGCCGAAGCCGGTGTTGCAACTCGTATAGCTCCAGAGGTCACCGCCAGCGCTAAACGGCAGAGCGGGCCACTGTTGCACGGCATCCAGCAGCACCCAATGGTCGATGGCGCTACGCCCATCGCCTTCGTTGTAAAGATTAGCGTCGGGGGTGTTGATGGTCATGATGGTCCCGACGGTGCGATTGGCCGAGTGGGCGTTGCTGCCCATCGTCTTAATGGCCGAGTAGGCGTTGGTGCAGCCATTCAATTCGTCTGCGACGTAAAAATCCAGTGCCAAGCCTGCCGGAAAATTGGCCACTGCGTTGTTGATTTGGCTGGTCGAAGGGAGACTGTTATAGGAACCATCGCATTTGATCCCGACGAGATAAAAGAGATTCAGCCCAAACCGATTGAGGCCGAAATTGGTGATGTCCGAGGCTACGTTAGCGGTCAAATCGCAGCAGCTCATTACTTTGTTGCGCATCAGGGCTTGCGCCAAGGTGGCGATGGTATTGCCGGCGGCGGGAGGCCAGAGCGTCCACAGAGAAAGTTCCGAAGGCTGCGCTGGAAGCTCAAAATTCCACACCGTGAGCGTGACTGGGATGGTTACATTGCCTTGAGCGGCGCTGATGGAGATGCTGCCGGTGTAAGTCCCCGGCGGACTGTTTGTAGCTCCGCGGGGCACAGAAATGTCGATCCAGTATGGTTGATTCTGCCCGGCGCTGATGGTGGCATTGCAGGCCATGAGCGTGGCCGCTGTTCCGCATAGGGGCGACCCGGTTTCCGGATCATTAAAGGGAATGAGCGGTTCCGGATAGGTGCCCGAACCTAGCGGTGGATTGCCGCCGCCGCCGTAATTCGCCGTGCCGGTCACGGTGATGTAGTGTTCGCGATACAGCGTCACGCTCGATGCCGGGATCGTTGCGCCGCCGGGCCCTATCAGCGCCGAGGCACTCACGTTCACGTTCGTCAGACCCCCAGACGGACCCTGCACAACGACCTGCGTGTCTACCGTTTCGCCGCGTGCGCTGGACAGGCTGATGGAAGGCACCGTCCCGGCGGTGTCCGTCTTTCCCACTCTAACGAGGCCGGACATCGCCCACACCGGAAACGCTGAGCCTGATGTTGTGTCGAATGCTATGAAGGTTGTGAGAACGACGGGCACGGCCGCCGCTAACACCAGGCTCTTGACGCGCCGAAAGGTTCCGCTCGTCTGTTCCCCGTCTCGGCTGACTGATTTGTCGTCGATGTTCATGAGCGTTTTCTCCCTCAGCAGCTAATTTTCGGGCTGGGGGAGGAATAAAATAGAAAGGCATTCGGTTTGTGGTTGCGAGATTTCTAGAGCGCGGCTATTCGTTGGATCCAGCCACGAAACTGCTGCTCTTCTCGGTGTAAGGTATCAATGATGATCGCGGTTCTTTCATTTGCAGAACTGTGAAATACGCTCGGTATAGCTCTTCCCAGATTCGCTCCTGTCGAAATTTACGTTTGACTTGTTCTTGACCGGCAAGACCCAGTTTATTGGCCAAGCTTTTGTCGGCGATAAGCCTGGCCATCGCCTCAGCAAGCGCTGGTACGTCACCCACAGGAAAGAGAAGGCCGGTCTCGCCATCCGAGATGACATCTACGATCCCAGTCGCCGCCGCTCCTACCACGGGTTTGCCTGCGGCCTGGGCCTCTAGGATCACAGTTGGCAGCCCTTCGCGGTGGCTTGGTAGGACCAAGACATCGGCAATCGAGTAGTAAGGAGCCGTGTTCCGTACGGCCCCTGCGAAGATCACTCGTGAATGTGCCTCCAGAGCCTTGCGAGTAGTAGCCGGAAGTGGATCTCCGTCCTCGAAGCAACCTAGTAGAAGCAGCCGGAGTTCCGGGAATCGATGGATGAGTTGTGAAAAGGCATCCATCAGCTCCGGCACGCCTTTGTCACAGGTAAAACGTCCAACAAACAGCACGACAGGCGCCTGCGGAGGGATTCCTAACTGGTGTCGCAACTCGGCCGCCCGCCTCATTGTTTCTGGTGTAGCCGCAAAATGGGAAGCATTCACACCATTACAGCTGCCAGATCCAAAGACAAAGGCCCGGTCTCGATTTGTGACCCCGGAAGCAATCGCCCTCTCACGGACGCTTTGGCTGACACATATAACGCGATGGGCAAAGCGACAAGCTAGCCGCTCGGCAAGAATGAGGAGCCTCCGTCTCAGTCCTTTGGTAGTCTCGAACCGCAAACCGTGCAGCGTATAGAATCGGCAAGGCACACGGTTGAGCCAAGCTGCAAAGCCTCCCAGCAATCCTGTCTTGGGGTGCCCCACGTTGGTTACTGTTGGGCGAAGGGTGCGCATGATGCGCCACAGCCGCCAAAGCGAAGCAAGATCGCGGAAGGGAGCGATCTCTCGCTCCATGGGCACTTCGATGGTCGGAATACCCTCCGCGCGCGCCACTTCCCACTCATCCTTGCGTCGTTCAGGACAGAGAACGGTTACATCAAAGCCTTTGTCGCGGAAAAATTGCAACTGACCTTGCAAGAAACCAACGGCAATTGCCGAATTCACGGCGATAACCAAGCGGGGTCGCGCCACATTCCCATTCATCTTTGTGATCATCCGGATCTATCGAGCAGACCGGTAACTGGCCCGGCGTAGACTAGAGTGTTTCTGATACGACATTGCTTGTCCCGTTTGGATTGGTGGGAATCACCTGTCGATGCGCATCCGCTCCGCTAGAACACAGAGAGGTCTGCCGTCCGAGTCGTACCGTTGTACGAAGCTGAGATCGTAGAGGAAGTTGGGATGAGAACTGCGGACGTATTGATCCTGAAGGTTGCGTTGCTGGCCCCAGCGGGAACGGTCACGCTGGAAGGTACGCTAGCCGCACCGTTGCTGCTGGAAAGCATGACCTGCGCGCCCCCCGCCGGGGCTGGTCCGCTCAATCTTACGGTGCCCGTGGAGAATTGGGCGCCGCCAATAACGCTCGAAGGGTTTAGGGTTAACGAGGAGACAGTCGGTGCTGGCGGAGGCACTGGCGTCACAGCGAGCGAGGCCGTCTTGGTCGCGCCGCTGTAAGTCGCAGAGATGACCACGGTGGTGGACGAAGCGACGGAGCCGGTGCTGACAGCGAATGTCGCACTCGTGGCGCCGGCCGCAATCGTCACACTGGAAGGAACGCTGGCGGCGGTCGTGTTGCTGCTGGAAAGCATAACTTGTGCGCCACCAGACGGAGCAGGACCGCTCAATGTCACTGTGCCCGTAGAGGAATTCCCGCCCGTAACACTCGCGGGGTTCAGCGAAAGCGAGGAAAGGGAGGCGGGCGTAGGAGCCGGAACAGAAGCAGAAGATAACTCGAAGTCCCAGATTGCGGGATTGGGATCGTTCAGTGGAAGAACCACAAACTTCGAGGCGGAGACCATATAGATGATAGCGTTGCCCCCCGTGCCGGAACTGATCGTCATCGTTCCCCTGCCATTTGTTGGGGATGATGCTACCGAGTACGTGGCTTTGAACGGCGCGCCCGAAACGGGTCCGCTTGGCGCGCCGCTGTCTTCGGCGCCGCTGATGTTGCCTGCGGAAGTGGCGCCGTCCGCCGAGAATTCGCCGGAGAAGACAGTCACTGCGAATGTCGCTGGGTTGGTCGCGTAGCCGGAATACGCGCCCTTTAGCGCGCTATTGGTGAATGAACCCGCTGCCTGCGCCTCGCCGAAACCGAACAAAACATTGGCATCCGAGACGAAGAGAAAAACCTGATTCGAGTTCACCAGGTAGGCCACCAGCCTGTATCCTCCGATCGTGATCGCCGCCCGGCCATTGCTGGCTACACTGTAAGTCCCCGGCGCACCGGTGACGGAATTGGGTGCTCTGCAGTAGTTCTCGTCGTAAGTTAAGGAAAGAGCGCCGTTACCGTTGGTGGTGAGCAAGCCTGCGACCGCCTTAGGCACACCTGATGCACTGCCACACATGGAGAGCCCAGTGAGGTAAATGACCATGTTGCCGTTCAGCGAGGTATTGGAGAATCCGCCTGTGGGAATTTGCTGCTGCACAACGACGCCATTTAGCAGTGGAGTCGCAGTCGTTACCACGTCACTCTCCATCAGAAACAGCTTTCCTGAATTCACGACGTAAAAGGCGAAGTTCATGCTGTCCGGTGTGCCACCAAATGTGAATGCGAGGTGCATTGTGCCGCGCCCCGTGGCGGTATCGGATACCGTGTAATTCGCCGCCGTAAAGTTCATCGCATAATCAGTGCCATAGCCGTTGACGTCCCCAACTAGGTTAGTGAGAGTACCTGTTCCGCTCGAAGTAAATCGGCCTTCGATCGCCGCGCGATTATTTACGTTATCGAAGCCGGCGGCACCAAACGCGTAGTCACCCGTTATTCTGGCCGTGCTATATGCGGTGGTGTCCGCTTTTTCCATGGTCCCCGAGCCGATCGTTCCCACCCCACCCGAGGCGTCGAACTTGATGAACTGGGCGTTGCCGTCGGCCATCATCGCGAAGGCGAGCCTCGCCGAGCTACCTCCAATATTCAGGGTCATCACACCACGATGGTCCGCACCAATCGAATAGGTCCCAGTGAACGTTTGCGCGGCCCCTCCGCCACCGACGGTGTTGGTGTCCAGTTCACCGTTGGCGAGACTGCCAGCTCCGTCCGCCGTGAATCTTCCTACAGCGGCATAAACAGACGAGACGCTTCCATTGCTGCTGCTCCCTCTGAAGGTGAATGCGTAGTTGCCACTCAACTCGGCGTTGTTCACGCCTGTATTAGTCTGGGCGCGAACTGTCGAAGCAAAAAGGGACGCGAGACAGAGGATCGGAAGAATATTTAATTTGCGCATTTTTTCTCCACTTGGGATTTGGGCGGCTGAATCTGTCACTTTGTTGCCAAGAAATAACCTAGGATTAAGGGGTGGCGCCGATGGGCCAGACCTTGAACCGCTAGGCGTTGGGAATATTCAATGAGTACGGGCTGGTCGAGGTGAAAGGTGCATGGTCATAATTTTCAATCCAGCATTTCTGAATTGGCGAACTTATCGGGCACATTCCGAGAGCCTTGGGGAAGGTACACTCTGCGATCTTTCGGTTGCCAACTCCGCATAGATGGCCTGATAGCGGTCCACAATCGTAGGCAGAGCGAAATGTTGCTGCACTCGGCGCCTGGCGGCCATTCCGAGTTGGCGCCGTACTTCGGGTCCGGCTTCTATGAGCTTCCGCCACGCTTCGGCCAGCGCATCCGGATTTCCAGGAGCGACGACGATACCGGTCTGATCAACAATCATTGCGGAATCTCCCACGTCGGTCACTACGCAGGGCGTTTCGCACGCCATGGCTTCACCAATTGCAACGGAAAAGGCTTCACTGCGAGAAGCAGTCGTGGCAATGTCCATCGCGGCAAACAGGCGAGACATATCTCGGCGTAGTCCCAATAGATGGCAAGAGTTACGTAGGCCCGCGGACTCGATCCATCTCGCCAACTGTGAGTTTTGCCAGGTGATGTTCATGCCGCAAAGTAGGAAATGAATACCTGGTATTTGTTTTTGTAGGCGGGCGGCAGCCTGGATGAAGTTGTGATGGTCCTTTAGTGGATGGAAGCGGGCCGCTATTCCAATTAGAAGGGCATCCGTTGGGATGCCCAGCTCTTGGCGCACCGATACGCGGGCTGTTGGGTCCGGTTTAACTTGATTCAGATCGAAGCCGTTAGGGATAAGCTCAAGTTTTTCGGCGGCGTAGTTAAGGTTCCTGTGGACGCGCAGCGATGCCGCAGAGCAACACACAACCCTGGCTGCGAACTTTCGAGATAAAACGGCGCAGGCGCGATTGACGAACATAGTTCGACGCTTGTCAACGCGCGGGTCGAGTGCGCTATGGTGGATGCCCCAAACCACAGGCACATTACCGGCCAGGCGCGCGGCGAGAGCGCCGACCAAGTTGGCGTGATACATCCACGTGTGAATGACGTCTGGTTTTGACTCGCGGATCCATTGTGCAAGGCGCATCACTAGCAACGGGTTTGGTACGCTCGTTCTCATGCCGAGCGTGCGCACACGTACACCGACTTGCTGCATTCGCTCCGCCAGGTCCAGTATGGCGGTAAGCGAAACAACTTCATTCTCAAACCGCGTGCCATCCATCCCAGAAGCGATTCGGCAGAGCATCGTTTCGGCCCCGGCCGGGCCGAGGGTTGTGATGATGTGCATGACCTTTATCATGTTGGTTTTCAGATTTCCGTGCGGCCAACCAGACCGTTCATTGACTTTGGATTTCCACACGCTCTTCGGCCGTAATGGCGGACTCGCGGAGGTAGCTTTCTGCTTTCAGATGGCGCGATTGATGAAAGACACTGTCGTACAGTTCTTCGTATGCCCGGACCATCGTCGAGACATCGTAGCTTTGTCTTGCCCGTCTGGCTGCTGCCAGTCCCAAGCGCTGCCTGGCTTCTTGATTTCGCAAGAGCGATATCATAGCGCCGGAGAAACCCTGAACATCTCCGAGCGGTACGATAAGACCTTGCTTTCCACTCTCGACGAGGTCCGCCACGCCCCCCGCAGCTGTGCTCACGATAGGCAGACCAGAGGCCATTGCTTCCATCACCGAAAGCGGGTTGCCCTCCCAGTCCGAGCTCAGCACAAAAACATCCATTGCGCCCAACACGTCCGGAATATCGGTACGTAGCCCGAGGAAGTGGACTTGGCCTGCCAAGCCAAGGCTCTTTGCTTGCTCTTCCAGCTGTTCCCGCAAGACGCCCTCTCCCACCAGGACCAAATGGGCTTTCGGATCGGAAGCGGGGCCTTGGGCGAACGCTTTCAGGAGCAGGGAGTGGTTCTTCTGCGGAGCAAAACGCGCCACGCAAACAAAGAGAATATCATCGGTTCCGAAACGCTCCTTGGTCCTCCACTCTCTCCGGGGCGTCTGCGGACAGGCGTAGCTGTCCGTCGGAATGCCGTTCGAGATCACGCGACACCGCTGAATCCCATAAAGGCGCTCTAGGCTTAGTGCTACTTCCTTCGCGACCGCCACAGGGACAACCCCGTGGTTCAGTGCGTAGCGCTGAATCCAGCGCGCCCTAGGTTCAATCTCGCGTTCCGCCAGGTTGTGGACCGTGTGCAACAACGAAACGCGTTTGAGAAGGAGCAGGAACGGCAACGCATAGCGAAGCACGTGTAGGTGGGTGTGGACAATATCCGGTTGGCAGTCTCTGAGAACAGGATGCAATCTGAAGTACATTCGGTAATCGAATCCCGGGCGTTTTCCTAAATATCGAACTTCAACACCAGCCTCCTCCAGCATTCGGTCGAGGTCGCATCCCAGCCGCCGGGTGAACGAAATAACCACCGGTTCATAGCGCTGACGATCCAATCTTCGCACGATATGTACCGCGACGCGCTCGGCGCCACCCGGGCTCAGCATGGGAACGATATGGGCTACCTTGATCTTATTCATGTCTGCGTCGTTGGTTGTACTGGAGTCTTCTACCAGAACCGCGTGTTAACCAGGCGAACTACGGTCGAGCTCCGATGACGAGAAGCTGATCCTCATGATGCGCATGAGCAAGAGCAGGGACATATGCCTGCATTCGCCGCTTCCGGAATATGCTGCCGCACTGCGCCATTAACAGGCCGAAGAAGAACCATGTCGGTTTCCGCATTTCCCAAGTCAAGCTCGATACTCCTACGATCCAAACCCCCAGGCACACAATCCACAATTTCTGCGGGAAGGGAGGTAGCGCCCTCAGTGACAGCGCTAGGACGCCCAGCAAAGCGCAAAAAAGTGCAAGGCCAATCACGCCCTGCTCGACGAGGACCGACAGGAAAGTGTTGTGCGCAGGTGGCGCCGGAGTCAGGATATCGTTACCGGCGCGAATCGGTTCAGCCAAAACACGGCTCACAATGACCCGGAACGTATTCGCTCCAATACCCACGAAGGGATGCTCCCGGAAAAGCTCCCAACCTGCGGCCCAGATGACCCTGCGACCGGTAAGCGTACCCCGTGCGAGTTCGTTGGGCGTCGTGGATAAGCGTTCCCATGAGCTTTCTGGTACGAAGAGAAAAGCGCCGCAGAAGAGCAATGATACTGTCAAGAGGACGGCGATTCTCTGACGTGCGGTCAAGCGCGAATGAGTCAATGGCACAATAAGGAGCGCGACAAGGCTCGCCAAGGTGGCTCCCCTTGAGGCAGTCAGCAAAACGGTTGTTCCTGCCAAAAGAAGTTGCACTCTGTAGACCCAAGCGATCGCCCCTTTGCTCTGGATGAGCAGATAGTATGAGACCGGGATGCTCAAGGCCATCATTAACCCCAGGTCATTCGCATCTAACCGGGCGCCGGCATAACGTTGATATACGGACTCCTGGTGAGAAAGAAACAGGTATACGGTGTCTATCCCAGAGACGAAGGTCCCAAAGACATAGGCCTGCATCAGCCGCTTCTGTTCTCGGCCCCGAGGGGAGAGCTCCCATATCAGCCACACCAACGTGAAGAGCTGGAAGTAGGTGAGAGCCTGCGTAAGAGTTCCTTCGGGATAAAGACTCCATAGGTAACTTACTGCCGCGAAGACGACAAAGAGGGCCATTAAGAAGTGGCCGGGGGATGGGCGTCTGACTCTGCCTCTTTCGACGATTGCCAAGATCCCGAAAACTCCAGTGACCATCCCGATTAAGCGTGCGCTTGTACCAAAATCTGAGATCGTGACCGCGTCTTCCCATGGAATGGCGAAGACCAAGAGCCAAAGGGAAGCAAACGCAACCTTGCCGAGGCAAGAAGGCTGTTCTGCGACCAAAACACAACCCAAAGCGGAATCCTTATCAAGCCGCGGCGACGTCCAATGCCTCTGCGACGCCGGCACTAACGGCGGGAGTGAATTTCTAGTCGCCACCATTGAAGACCGGCCTTGGTTCCCTTGAAACGGGAGTTCTTGTGATCGCATCAAGCTGCTCGAGAGTTTTGGAGGGCTCGTGGGTACGCTTTCGCACGCCCATCAATAAAATCACGACGCTGGCGGCAAGCTGGACGCTTGCCGCGATTAGCATCGCAAAGATCGCGCCAAGGAGTCCTCGTCGTGCAACCAGCCAAAAGCACGCTGCAAAGAGGCTCACGTTCGCCAGAATATTCAGTACGACCTGCGAATTGTAGAAACCAGCGGCCGTCATCCCGAACCCCAAAAACTGGGCCATATACAGGACGCCTCCGGCGGCCATGATCCACGGAAGAAGGTCCGCTCTCTCGGCATATTCCGGCCGGAACAGAACGCTGAGAATTTCGCGTCCTGCTAATTTGGAGATAATCATCCCAGATAGCCCGATAATTGCTCCAAAGGTGAGGAGTTTGCCCAGTAGTGAGCGGAAGCTTGCAAGATTACCGGCGGCGTACGATCTGGCCAGTCGAGTGAACGCCGATTGTCCCAGGGATACTACTGCCATGTTTCCTACCGAAACCATGAATCCAATCGCCGCGAAAATGCCAAGGTCACGTTCGCCGAGTGCCTGCTTGATGAAGAAATTGGGCATGCTGGAATTCAGGCAGCTTAACAACACTACTATTCCGAGGGGCAGACTCACCCATAGCAATTCGCGTTGTATCCTCTGATCGAATTGCGGCCTCAGCGCCTCATTTAAAGAGAACCATTTAGACTCTCCGCTCAGACCATGCGTACGTCCGGGTATGTCGTAGCCGAGGAGGACGATGGATCGCGCCAGCACAATACCTCCAACTCCCCAGACAAGACTCCTCGTGCTAAAGGTTGCAACCACAAGACCGAACACGGACAGCAGCGCCCTCATAATCAGCGATTTGGAGATCGCTGCCATTCTGTCGTGCAGTTGGAGCCGCGCATAATAAACATCGCTGATCGTTTCGACGGCGTATGCCACACCGACCATGAGAACCACCGCTGTCAGTTCCCAGCTATATCGCAGGATCTGCGTTATAGCGAAAATCAACACCAACGCCAGAGACGTGCTTAGCAGGCGAAGGGTTAGGTAATGGCCGAAATGAGTCTGCGGACGGGTGCCTGAAGTAATTACGGCTCGGAGCTGCAGGTTGGTGAACATCATTGCGGGATAGACAATGGCGAGACCCAAAGCGTACCGGCCCACTAGTTCGGGCCGAACCAATTTGGCTAGCAGCATGAGGGTGGCAAATTGGCCGCCCGCATAAATGGCAGTCCCCACTAACGTCCAACTGAAATCGGCGCGCAGGGAATGATGCTTTTCTTGATGCACGGCAGTCACACTTGGGATTTGAGCGCCCACGCTTAATGTCCTACGGATCGGCAAGCAAAAAATGTCAGTTGATTTACTGACTGCGTACTGGAGCTACTTAGAGGCCCTAGGAATCGGATTTCCGCCAGCAAGCTGCAAGCGGGAAGACAACGTCTTGCTCACAATCTTCCCAGGCAGGTCCTTCGCGAGTGCTGACGTGAAAAGTACCGCGCCCTCGCGATTGAGATGGATTCCGTCCCGCTGGTAAAAGTTTGCGGAAAGTGTCGCAGGGTCAATCGGTATCGACACGTCTACTCCGACGGCGTGCGCAGTATCCGCCATTTCGGCGACCGCGCTTTCCGACGACAGCGTTGGCGGGACTAGAAGAATCAATTTTGCTCCATGTACTTCACATAGCTCGCGCATTCTTTGCAAACGCGGAATGGCAATTTCTTCAAACTCGCGACCCTTCGGAATGCCCGGCTTCAGATAAACATGGGAGAAAACATCCTCCAGGTGCGGAACTAAGTGGCTGAGAATCTGCGTGCGAATTGCGCTACGCGTATCCCAAAAGGTGCTCGAATGTGCGAGCAACAGATTGCTGGTGGCCGTGCGATCCAAATGTAAATCCGAAGCTAAAGCGAGAGTGTCTCGGGCATCAAAGAACAGCATCGGAGCGTAGTCCTGCCGTACATCGCTCTCGAGAAAATAATTCACACCGACGCCCACGACAACCACTTGAGGTTTTGCTCCCTCGCGGAATAGCCGGCGAAGACCGTACAGCCAATCATAGTAGCCGGTGGCCTCGAGAAAAATGGGGTAGATGCGCATCCTGGAGCCAGTCATTTCGCGCAAGCGATCCAACTCGACTCCGTGCAGCAGCAAAGAATTGCCAACCATCAGCACACCAGGGGGGCCGCCATATCCGCTGGGATGCATCTTGACGGCTTCATCATATTGCTGAGAAATGCGGGCGTAGGTGGCGGAATCATGCTTGAGCAGATAAGCGGCCGAAAGCTCGATGGCGATCAGCAGGATCACGCAAATTCCGGCCAAGACTTTCGCGTAGGTGATGGCCTGAGATTTAGAATCGGAAATAGACGAACGCATGGAAAGTGTTCCCCGAAAAAAGCGCCAATACGATGAGAGCTACACCCGCAAGCCCCGTCCGAAGTGCGTACGAAGCGGTTGCGAACGGATATTCCTGGTTACTCGCTTCCAACAACAAATCCACAACAAACAAGGGTATTGAAAAAAGACTCAGCATAAAGAACACCGAGGCGTATTCGCTCTGCCACGCAAAATTGGATAATCCAGACAAAAACTGGGTCGCCGAACTGAGTGAGGGGGCGCGAAAGAACGCCAAACTCAGGCAGAAGACGTTAAACGTCAAGATGCGTTGTCCCCACAACGAGAGGAACCCTGCAAAGGCGCCGGGTCGAGCGGCATCATCGGCCTTCGTTGCGATCGGAAAAAGAAGGCGCTCAACGGCCAGGACAACGCCATGAATCGCCCCAAAAATGATGAACGTCCAATTTGCCCCATGCCAAAGCCCCGCCAGGACCATGGTCGCCAGAAGGTTCCGTGATGTTTTCCATGCTCCGCCAGCACTACCCCCTAAGGGTATGTACAAGTAATCGCGGAGCCAGGTACTTAAGCTAATGTGCCAGCGGCGCCAGAAATCTTGCAGGCGAATCGCGAGATAGGGTTGTCGAAAATTGACCATGAAATGGAAACCCATCAATTGAGCGCTGCCTCGCGCAATATCGCTGTATCCGCTGAAATCTCCGTACACCTGCCACGCAAACGCGTATGTTCCGATCAGAACGACCCAGAAGTTTGGCTTTCCGAATTGGCCTCCAAACGCGGCGTTCGCCAGCAGGGCGCAATTGTCTGCGACCACACACTTTCGTATAAGGCCGGAGAAAATCAGCATCAGACCATCGAAAAATCGGTCTGCATCGAAGGCGCGATCCTTGTGAACCTGAGGAAGCAGGTGGCCCGGTCTTTGAATCGGCCCGGCGATCAGGTGCGGGAACAGGCTGACGAATAAACCGTATTCCACAAAGGACTTCGCGGGCTCAAGTCTTCCCTTATAAACATCCACGATGTACGCAACTTCCTGGAATGTATAGAAGGAAATGCCCGGCGGAAGAATGATACGGATGAGTGGCAGAGGAACATTGTGGACTCCCAATGTGTTCAGGGCGGCTGAAAACGAGTCGGCGAAGAAGTTAAAGTATTTGAATATTCCAAGAATGGAGAAGTTCAACACCAACGAGAAGATGAGCCACTTTTTACGGTTCGTGTCGCAACGACTGGGGGCGATTTTTTGTGCAATCAGGAAATCCATCGTCGTGCTGCCGATCATGAGGGCCAGGAAGCGCCAGTCCCACCAGCCGTAAAAAAAGTAGCTCGCCAGCAGTAGAAAGACGTTTTGTTGGCGGCGGTTGAGACGCCAATAGATCAGCACAACGGGAAGCAGGAAAATAAAATAGACGGGCGAATCAAAGAGCATGGTGTCAGGTGAACCGCAGAGGTTAGTTTTTTGACTTACTGAGCTACGTAGGCCTGGTAGTCGCTGTAACTTCCGTAGCCGTAACGTTGGCTCGTTTTTGGATCCCAACTGTTTAGAACGGTACCGAGCACGCGCGTTCCATCTTCGGCGAAACGCTGACTAGCGAATAGCGCGCTTTCGGTCGTAGTTTGCCCGGCGCGGACAACCAAAATGACGCCATCTGCGAGGCGGCCCAACACGCGAGCATCCGCGAGATGGATCATCGGGGGAGCGTCAATCATGATCATGTCAAACTCCATCCGCAGGCGCATCAAAAGCCTCGACATTCGAGGAGAATAAAAGAGATTCGATGGTGTTACACCGCAACTGCCCCCTGGCAGTATGCAAAGACCGGAGACTTCGGTTTCGTGAACCAGGTGTGAGAGGGGAACAGTTTCAAGCGACGTGTCCGCCCACAGCACATCGCTTAAACCCCCACTGTTCGCCATGCCAAAAACTTTATGCAGTCGCGGGCGGCGCAGATCGCCGTCAATCAGCAGCACCTTGCGACCGATCTCCGCCACCGCAATACTGAGATTACAAGCCACCGTCGTTTTGCCATCGCCCGGGCATGGACTTGTCAGGACAATGATTCGAGGACCCTCTCCGTTCTGACTAGGCAAAAGAATAGAAGTCAGGGTGGTGCGGGCACATTCGGCGAGCAAAGAAGGCTTGCGCTTCCACGTCGCTAGTTCGGGACAATCGCCGAGCGAGGACGTCACGGCGCTGTCGCGGGGAAGGGACGGGGCAGAGCGATGCGGCTGCACTCGGTTCGGGATTTGCAAGGGGACGGCGGTCTCGTCCAAAGGTATGACGCCCAATTCCGGTAAATCTAAATAGTCTTGTGCGTCGCCGGGAGCGCTTATCCTGCGGTCGATACGCTCTCGGAGCAGCACGAATCCGAAGCCCAGGAGCACTCCGCTGAACAAGCCAATCGCAGAGTTCATTGGCAGACTTGGACGGTAGGGGAGCAGCGGGGGCTTGGCACGGTCCACGACTAGAACGTTGCTGTCGCGCATTGCGGTAGCCAAACTGGCTTCCTTAACCCTCTGCAACATCACTTCGTACAGATGGCGGTTCGAATCCACGTCGCGCTTCAGCGTGTCGTAGTGGATGGCCTTGTTAGATTGATCGGCCACCACCTTCTCCTGATTGGCGTGGGCGTCGGACAGTAGTCGTTCACGGCGGAGCGCGGCCGCGTATTCGTTACCGATGCGCCGCAGCACGTTGCTACGTTCCTTCTGCATCTCGGACTTTAGTTCGTTGATCTGCGCTTGCACGCGCTGCACTTTGTAGTGTTCCGGAGTCAGCGTGGCACTGAGTTCGGCGTACTGCCGCTGTAATTCAGTCAGCTTCTGGCGATACTCGCGCATCGTTGGGTCTTCCAGCATTTCTGGCAGGGAATCCGCCGGCTTGCTCTTGGCCCCTTCAAATTTCGCCTGATTTGCGATGCGGTCGGCCTGGGCTTTGGACAGCTCGTCTTGTAATTCCTTGAGCCGGTTCTCCGCTAGGTTCTCTTTTTCCGAGGTAAACGACAGCCCGGACGTGCGCGCGTAATCCTGAAGCTGCGTCTCGGAGGCCTCCAACTGGGCCTTCATTTTGTCCAAGTGACCCGTCAGCCATTCGGCCGTGCCTTGGGCAGACTTCCACCTTTCCTCCTGGCTTAGCTCGATGAATTCGCTGACCAGCGTATTCGCGAATTCGGCCGCCCTCTTGGGATCCGGCGACTCATACAGCACTTCTAGCAAGCGCGAACTGCCCGATGTTCGCACAGTCAGATTGCGTTCTATCTGCCGGATCAATTCCTCCCTTTCTGGGAGATGCGAGGTCTTAGACAAATGGAAAATGCGCTCCACGCCCGATGTGAAGGCTCCCCAACTGGTCGCGGGCCGCTCTTTACGGAGCTTCAGTTTGTCGATCACGTCCTCGAGTAGAGATTCGCTCTGCAAAAGTTTAACCTGCGTCTCAACGTACGATTCGGGTGACGCATAGCTCCCAGTGGAGTCGGTGGAACCCTTTATTTCAAGGAAGTTGGTGCTCTGGATCTCCAGCGAGGTCCTGACGCGATAGATTGGTGTCTGCACCAGGCTGATCACGATCGCCGCGAGCACCCCCCCTAAGACAAACCTTAGTAGTGTCGCTCTGTGGCGGAACAGAAGGTGCCAGTAGTCCAGGAGGCTGTCGTAGCCTGCCGCCGCGGCGCTGTCCGCCGAAGGCGACTCCACGTACCTGTACACCGTGGGACTCTGTTCCGCACGCCGGCCAAGTTCCCTTAGGCGTCGGTCGGTTTTGTCGAGAGGAAATTCGGAAGGTTTCATCCTATGCCCCAGTAAGCCTTCAAGGCGTGCGCCAGATGGCCATGCCTGTTCCCGTTTGAACGGCCGCTTCGATGGCACGTAGCGCCGCCTTTTTACCCGTACTGCCGGGGATGAACAAAATATCGTCGCCCCGAAGTGCGATGTCTGCCTTCTTTCCGTTCAGAACATCCTTCACATCCACGGACAGCTCTTCACGCTGATCGGCGTCCCGCTTCAAGCGCAGGATTCTGGCGTGCCGTGCGTCAGCAGTTCCGTTGAGGCCCTCCGCGAGCGAAAGCGCCTGCAGCACGGAGATGGATTGGTGTTCGCCTAGCACGAATCCGCCAGAACGTTTTACCTCTCCGATCACGTACACCATTTCCGCCTTCGGAACAGAAATGACATCATGAGGGAAAATTTGGATGTTCTCCTCGGGGTTTTTGGCCTCCATGATTTGTTTTAAATTCAGTTCCGCCACGCTGAAACGTCCCGAAGCGTCCAGCTCCGCCTTCGGCAATGGGATGCATCCCCAATCCAATTGCCGCGTGATACGGACGCTGTATCCAGCGTCCGGCCGGATCCCGCCTGCGAGCGCCAGCATCTCTAGCAAGGTCTTGTGCCCCTGCACTTGGTGAACACCGGGTGTATTTACTGCTCCTAGAATAGAGACCGGCTGACTGCGCACTTCCGCGACGCTTACGACAGCTTGGGGATGAAGAATGTACTTGCTTAGAAGTTTGTTGAGCTCTTGCTCGGTCTGCTGCGCGGTCAGGCCGGATACATGGACGCGTCCCACTAGAGGCGCCTGTATATCGCCATCGCCGTCAACGCGGACTGGCTTATTGACGGTCTCATTCAATTCTGGGCCAGAAATCTCCAGTTGGTCATCAGGTCCCAGCAGGTAGGTGGAGCGTACCTGACTACCGCACTTCGCCTTCAGTTCATCCGACTCCGGTGACGAGGGGACTTGCGCCCCAGCACCTACGATTAAGGAGAAACCGATCAGGGCGACCGGGACACTTCTTCTGATCATCTTCATAGCCGTGTGAATCCTCATGGGCTGGCCAGGAACATTGACTCGAGCGCTCCGTCCAAATCCGCGACCTCTTTGTTGCGCATTCCTCGTGACAGACACTGATTTGGGGTCCAACCCTAACCACTAGCCAGCGGTGGGAACGATTATTGGCTGACGCACCCTTGAAGGTATCACTGGCCCGACCGTTTCGAACCCAGGTATCGTTGCTTGTTCTTTCTGCCTCTCAACGAACCAGGAGTCCAGCCTTTTCTCAACAACCGCCGCGACGGCACGCGAGAACCCAGTCGCCGTAAAGACATCGGGATCCATCCAAAGGGGAGAGGCCGCGTTCTTTCGATACAATGTGAAGCCGCCGAGTCGGTTTCCATCATGTCTCAGCAGGCTAAAACTCAAACTCCAATTCGTTTCCGTGGACGTTAGTGAGTGATCCCAAAAAAACTGAAGTTTTGACCCGCCAGCTTGACTGAATGGATGAACCTCAACTCCGGCGGGCAATTCTGACGACAAATACACGCCAAAGCCGTCAAACCCGACCGGCTCAAGGGACTCCTGCAGTATTTGGCAGAAGTGTGCTCGGGTCATGCATGACTGCAAAGCATCTGCGGCCCGGCGAATGCTTATGTCGTTGGCGATCACGTGGCGTTGATTTAGGGTGCGGTTGGCCACCCGGCCCAGTTCCAAGAATTCGTGATAGCGCAATTGCCGGATACCAATCAAGACACCAATCCCAACTACCGTCAGGACTGTTGCGACCGCGGTACCCGCCGGGTGCAAAAGGAAAAGACTTAATAGACCAAAGCAGGCGCTGACTCCGTAAAGCACCAACACAGCCTGTCTATGGGATATGCCCCGGCCGAGTAACTTGTGGTGAATGTGCTCACGGTCAGCGTCAAATAGCCTTTTACAGCTCAAGAACCGGCGGACCACGGAAACGGCCACGTCCAAAATCGGCAGCCCGAGAGAAACGATAGGTATCGCAACGGCTACCACGGTCGGAGCTTTTTGTGATCCGGCGAGAGCGATCGCGCTGAGTAGGAACCCGATCAGGAGGCTCCCGCAGTCGCCGAGGAAAATCGACGCTGGATTGAAGTTATAACGGAGGAAGCCGGCGATAGCGCCCGCCAGGACAACCGTCAGAAAAAGGATCCCTTCGCTGTGGAACCATACCGCGACTATGCAGGTCACCAGCGTGGAGAACAGCGCGCATCCCGAAGCGAGCCCGTCAAGGCCATCAATTAAGTTGAAGGCATTGGTGATCAACAAGACCCAAAGAATTGTCAGCGGAAGTCCGACCAACCATCCTAAATGAGGGTGTCCTGCCAGAAGCGACAGTCGAGATATTCCAAAGCCGTTGCAGAATAGAAGTACCGCTGCACCCGCTTGCACCGCAAACTTCACGTACGCGCTCACTCCATAAAAATCGTCGATCAGACCCAGCACGAAGATGATCGTTGCCGGCCCCAGTATTTTCAAAGCGAAATGCGGCAAAGTGAATTCGCGCGTGCCGAAGTGCAATGGCAGCCAATGTGCCAGGAGCACCATGCACCAGAGTGTCAGGAAAACCGCGACTCCGCCCAGCCGCGGTATGGGGCGAGTATGAATATGACGATCCGAATTCGGACCAGACGCCCATCCGCGCGCAATGGAGAAATCGCGTAGCACGCGGGTAAATGTTGCCGACGCCACAAGCGCGGCGACAAACACTAGGAGTTGTATCACTTTTCGTCTCTTAGCATTGACTTAAAGGAAACGCGGAGGCGGATAAGATTCATCCTTGACCGACACCTGGTACGGACTTCGCACCTGCATTCCCACATGAGCCCCCTGCGTGTTGTGAGTGCGGGAATGCGAAATATGGTCTACGCAATGGGCTGCCACGAGAGACCTTTGGAGGTGGCCGGGCCGCTGCTGGCGCGTTGTTGCTGGCGAATGGGTTGTACCCACGACTCATCAACTTGGACGGCTATCGACCGCTGCAAGAGTGTTACAGACAACACCAGGCGCTGCTGCCCTCGGAAACCCAACAAGATTCCCTCAACGCCACAAAATGGGCCATGCGCAATTTTGACCCTATGTCCAATCTCCAGGAACGGCCATGGTTGTCTGGGTAATCCGGATTTGACAGCGGCCTGGATCGCGGCGATTTCGGTTGCATCAATGGGTGCCGGATTTCTGCCGACGCCAACCACGTGAACGACTCCAGGAGTTGCAAGAACTGGGAGCCGATTCAGTACGTTAAACCGACAGAACACGTAACCAGCGAAAAGCGGGAGATCGATTTCTTTAAGACGGTCGGACCACCGGCGTTGGCATTTGTGTAAAGGGAGAAACGATTCGTACCCTCTGGCGTGCAAATGCGCTGCAACGGTGTTTTCGTGGCGGCTTCGGACCCGCAGCGCGTACCAATTACAAGCGATGTTTTCTGTCTCCACATCAATCTCCAAGTGGACACAGAGAGGAGTCTGCTAGACTGACTCTTGCCAAGCTACCGCCCTTTGACTCCCATCTCAGGGTCCTTAGTAAAAACTCAGTACTCGAGTGGCGGGGTCACACTAACGAACGCCGGGCCAGCGTGCAATGCGGTCATTCCTCGAATTGACGCACGGGAAAGCCCCGCGTACAAAAGGTTTAGCCGTGCAAGTTAGGCTAATGAACTAGGCGATTGGACTAGTCCCTTCGACAAAGAGGCGGTAGCCCGTTTCTGTCGACGGTTACTTGACGCAAGTTCTCTAAGCCCATCGCACCTCATCAGTGTGGGAATCGCAGCGCGGCTCTTGAAATTTTCGGTTTCACAGCAGACGAGATGATTGTGGAATCAGCCGAACGGTCAGAGTTGGACCACCACAGCTGATGTTCTAGAGACTGGCCGCGTATGGCCTTGGGGACGGACCGACGATTTCCGAGTGCACGCCTTTCCTGCAATGCTTGCGAGCGTGGCTCAGCTGAGCTACTGCGCCCAGCTAAGAAACCACAACAACCCGCTGACGAGTCAGAGCGGACTGCCAAGAGGGATTGCCGCCCTTGCCGTCACGCGGAAACCATGGGGCTGACGCGGTAACAGCAGCGCCCAAGCTAGCATTACGGTTGGGTCATGAGAATTTTCCCAACCATTGCCGAGCGAGAAGAGGCACCGGTCTTGATCATGATCATGCGCAGAAATGCTTTTACAGTGCTGGGGCTGAGGTTCATCCGATTGGCGATTACCTTACTACTCATGCCTTGCAGCAAATACTCCAACACTTCCCGTTCGCGTTGCGTGAGCTTGAATTGCTGGCAGATTTGCGACAACGGGACCAGTCCCGCAGGTCCTCTTTCCAGCAGGATCGCTATGCTCGGCTGAAAAGGCTCTTTGGCGCTGGAATCAACGAGGAAGGCCCGGCAAAAATAACGCCTCCTGCCGGACCGGAACTCTGTGACAAAAGGCGACTCGCCTGAGGACCGTCTGCTCATCAGGGTAGACCGAATCTTTTCTGCGAGGAAGAGTGCTGAGCGCGCGAGGTTTGCGAGCTTCTCTGGATAACACAAAATCTGGATGGCCTCGGCGTTGAACGATATGGGGTTCAGTAAGGAGTCCGTCAGAAGAAATCCCGCGATCGACCTAGGCGGAGCCAGTTTCTTTATCATCGATTCATTTGTTTCGCCAACTGAGACCTTTTTCAGTCTCTCGGGCCGGGGCGCCGCGCTCATGACCGCTTTATGTGCATCGTCTGGCTCCAAACTGCAATTTTTTTCAGGCCTCACGCTCTAATCACCGTCCGACCGACAAAACGAAATTGGCGTCCATTCTCGGGAGCTGTGATCCAACACCAAAACGCCCCATCGGGCAGCCGCTGACTACAAACGACTCGCGCCTGCGCTAAAACGCGTGCACCTTTAGAGCATACGTAAAGCACACGTTTTGCCTCCTCAGTGAGGACAAATTGCATCTCCTCCGGTAAAGTGCGTCCGGAGGTGGTACGGTTGCTCGAAACAAACTAGTCGGTCGGCAGGAGATTGCAAACAGGGTGACATACCCATTTTTGCCTACGGGAAAAACCCGATAAACGTCAGGATGATACCAATATAGGCGAGCCATTTAGTTTTTTGAAGGGCTCAGCGGCAGTGACTTGGATTTGCGTTCAGACAGCCTTGTGGAAACGTTCAGCTCGGTTTTCGTGAGAATGAAAACGCCCAACGAAGCGTTAAGCGACGACCGACTGCTTTTGAATCTTCAAGTCTACGCCGCAACTAATTTTGCCCCGGCCATTTCCCTGTTTTTGCGAGGAACTCCAGTCCCACGGCATATCGGGTGCTTGAGAAGGACCTCCAATAAACTACACGTGCCCGAGCCCAGAAGTCGCTCCGCAGAGACCTGATGAGCAAGCGGCTTCCCGGCTCCCAAATCCGTTGGGTCATCACGCGAGCTCCATGAGAACTGATGTTTTGCGTGTTCGTGGGTTCTGTAATTGCCGGCGGGTCCAAGCTCGACAACTCTACCCGCTCCATCACCGCAATTCGCGCTTCTGACCGGGCATCTCGGGCAGGTAACCTTCGCTTCGATGATGTCGGGTCTAACGGCACTGTGCCACCTGCATTCAGGCAACAACGGATAAGTGATCCGCTTGCTTAGGTTGGTCTGGAAATTGAGCCGAAACGCGCATTCTTGCCAGCAAGGCCGCGTAGCGGGGGCGATCTTCAGCCGTTATCGCTGTGAGTCTTAGTCCCAGTCCGAAGCCGAGTTTTAGATAGCGCGCAACCGCCTGGGCCCTGATCTGCCCTTCTTGCACAAGAAAATCTAACGTGATTGTCTCTCCGACAGGAACCGCTTGAGGCGTTTCAATTAAAAGGCCCCCAACGCTCAGATCACGAACGCGAGAGAGATCGCCATACCTTTCAGAGTGCCAATAGACCCATAGGTCCGGCGCTGAGGGGATCCGCTGCGTAAGCCTTCTAGACGGCTGTTGACTCTTCAGGTGCGGGATGCTGTCAGCGGGTGCATTAATCATGCCACTAGAAACTCGTCCAGTCGCCATCAGTTTTCGCTCCAGTCGTGGGCTTTGTATCGTCCCTTATTCCCGAATTGTGAAACACATCCACACCGTCAAATCGTCGTCGGAAGCACGGGGGGTATTCGGCTAGAACCTGCCCGACAATGCCAAGCGATGCAATCAGGAAAATACCCGGAATCCAAGGCAGGTTTTCTCCCTCGAAGACTAGAATGCAGGCTATGAGGTCCAGGGTCAGTTCAATCCGTACAGCGTTCTACCTATATTTTCACCGCGAAACCACGCCCTTTCGAAGGAGAACGGGCGTGAAACCGGTCCCCTGCGGATCAATGCCACAAAGAGGAAACGCTGAATGCAACCTACCGCTACTGCCGTGAACCCAGGCCCTACTGACTTCTGTGTCAGTCGAATGGTTGGCAAAATCAGGCCCCGAAGGGTTGGAGCAACGCCAGCCCCAAAGGAAGGGTTGGCGACGAAGAAGGAAGTGTGGACGTCCAAATCTGCGGCTGGATTCCTTCTGCTGGACTCCTCATTGAACCCTGTGTGGTTCAATCGCGAAGCCGTTCAGATTCTAGGCTATCCAGACAATGTCGACAGCCCTACAAGATCGGAGCTTCTCCTCACAGAGACGATTCGGTCGAGGTTGATAACCCAGCCGCCTTCTTGTGAGTCGGTCTTCGTCAAGGAGCTGCGGTCGGGAAGGCGGCGTTATTCTTGCCGCGCGTTCCTAATTGATTCACAAACTAAAGAACCGTGTCAGCCCACCACAGCGGTCCTACTGGAACGAGGGCCCTCTCGATTAGTTCCATTGTCGCAAGTCTGTCAACAATTCAACCTCACGCAGCGCGAGCAAGAAGTGCTGGTGCACTTGTTGCAAGGAATAAGGAACAAGGAAATTGCAAATCGGATGAATGTCAGCCCCAATACAGTGAGGGCCTTTCTGCGACTGATCATGATCAAGACGGGCGTCTCTTCGCGTTCGGCGATCGTGGGAAAGATTCTCACGATCCAACGACGTCCTGAATTGATCGCCGCCTCCCCGGGTCCATACCTGCGGGCTGCTAGCGTAAATTCTTTGGTATAAATTTGGGTCTGAGGCAAGAAAAAACGGATACCTTCCCTGGAGCGCGAACTCTGGAGCGCGAACTCGCAGCGGAGGTACACCTTAACCCTCCGCTGCTGATCAAACACGGTCATTGTGCAGGAACTAATCCTTCAGAAACGTGCGAGTGTTTTACAGCCGGGAGTAGTACGTCACTAATCGAGCGGAAGCGGCTCGCCGGGGAGCTCGCTTGAGCGGTACAGGGCCTCGACGAGCGCCATGGTTTGAAACGCATCTTCAAAGTGCGACGGCAACGTGGAAGCGGAGCCTTCAGCGAAGCACTGGAGAGCGCCCATGGTTCCCATGAAAGCGTCGGGGAAGTTGTTCCCGCTAACCGGGACAGTGCGCCAGCGCGGAGAGCTTGAGCCACGGACGGCATATTCGGCGGTATCTGGCTTCCCGGAGGGATAGTCGAGATTGACCCCCATCGTGATGCGTGCCGCGCCGTTGAGGCCCTCCCATTGGACGAAGCTGTGCTGATGCTCCGGGCCGAAGTCGTGGTTGTGATTGGTGGCGACGAAGACGCGCTTAGAGTTGTCGTAATCGAGTATGGCGATGGTCTTTGTGGCCGCGAGTTTTGCGGTATGCGGGTTCCTTACGGTACGCGCGTAGACGCCTTGAGGACTGCCCAGCCACGAGCGAATAAGGTCGAAGTAGTGAATGCTGTGATAGAGGATTTCGAGCCTGGGTGCGGTAGCAAGAAAGGTCCAGAGATGCCATGGAGTATAAGTGCTTGTCTGGACTTCGATGTCGTGGATTTCACCAAGGAGGCCACTGCTTGCCAGTGCGGCGACAGCGAGGTTATTGGGAGAGTAGCGCAGAGAGAAGTTTACTGCGGCGGTGAAACCCTTGCTCCGGCAAAGGTCGCGAATGATGCGAGCTTCTTGGAGGGTCTCACCCATGGGCTTCTGCATGAGTACGGTCGCGCTATTGGGTACATGCGGAAGGATGTGCACAAGCTGAGAGGCGGGAACCGCCACATCGAAGATGGCGTCACGCGGAGCAAAGCGCACCGCTTCTGCAACGGAGCCGAACGCATGGGGAATGCGACGCTCGGCTGCGAGCGCTGCTGCTTTGTCTCCATCTTGATCCATCAGGCCGATGACTGGGAATCCCGCCTTTTCGTAAGCAGGCAGATGTGCGGCGCGAACGATGCCGCCGGCGCCGATGACAATGATGGGACGGACCTGCTTTGGGCGGGGTTGCCGGACCGTTTGAACGGCTGCGGCGATCCGCGCATCCAGACTTTCCGCGGTGGGAGGATTTGGCACGTTGGATCTCCGTGTGAAGTGTATGGAAGATTGCATGGTACTGCGGCTCTATGGGTGATCGACTACGGGTTGACCACGTTGCCCAGGCCGCGAACTTTCGAGTGCGTTCTTGATGATCGCCGCAGCTTGTCCGCCCATGATTGCTGAACCGGCCTTGTTGAAATGGAAGGCGTCCTCATAGAGATCGGCATGTTGCGTCATGAGGGCGTGCTGATCGTCCACGAGAATCTTTTCGGATTCGATGAAGGCTTGGGCGATGGCGTTTCGCGCGTCGATGCGCGGATTGGTGGCGCCGTTGGATGCTTCGGGCTTGACCGGGGTGATCGTGGTCCAAATGAGCTTGCCCCGACCTGGGAGTGCTCGAATGGCCTGGAGAAAGATGGGAAAGCCGGATTTGAATTGCGCCTTGGTATAGCCCCAGCCGTGCAAACCGTTGTTGAAGTGAACTACGGCGAAGGAGACACCTTGTAGGGAGGCGAATTCGGCAATCTGGTGGGGAAGCCGAGGATCGCCCACGGACGTCGAAGATGCCAACAGATAGACATTGGCAATGCCACTGAGATCTTTGGTTACCTCTGGAAAGTAAGTGCGCGTAATAGAGTCGCCGAGAAGGAGGACATTGGGCAGCTTGGGGTCGGCGAGTTGCGGACGAACTTCCCAAGTCCACTCGATCTCCTCGGGAATGGAAGTTTGGTCCTGGGCGGAAAGGAGTGAGGGCCGAGCCACAAGACTGAGAGAGAAAATAGCAAACACTCGAAAAATACGGCGGGCTGCAGAGAGGTTCTGGAGTCGCATTCCAATGTAATTTTTATAGCTGTTGTTCATGACGCCCTCTCAGAGCATCTGCACTTGCAAAGAACAGCCTAAACGCTGCTAGCTGCGAGCAGGGCTATCGCAACCGTCAGACTTGCGATGCCTGAGCCCAACAGCAGTCTTGCAGAGCGGCACGCGTGCTTCCACTCACCAGTCAGTACTCCGGCGATGGTAGCGGTCATGATCATAAAGATTTGTAACAAGCCCCAGCCGACGGATGTGCCCAGTGCACCTAGATAGGTCGCGCTCATTCCATACAAAGCAAATGCTCCCATCCAGAGAACGCCCATCAGGGAAGACCGCAAGAAATCTGGCGGTGCGGAGTGGAACAGAGCCCAGGTCCGATTTTTAGCAAGCAGCCATAAACTGTACGCCGCATTGGGAATGAGGCCTCCCGCTAACCCAACCGGCCACACTGCGTAAGCGGCGTGCACGGGCTGATTTCCGAACACTACTGCGGTCTTGGCAATATCTTGCCCAAAGGCAAACGAGTAATTGAGCATAGGCGCTAAAAGTCCACACAGCACGGCAAGAAAGACGGCCGCAAGGTAGGATCCATGCGATGGACTCTGATGAATGGCGGCCGCACGTTCTTTGATTTGACCGCTCCACGCGGTCAGACAAATTCCGATCGACATGACGACGACACCGCTCAAGATAAGTCTTAGTACATGTTCGTTGGCGAGCGCCCTTTGCTGAACAAAGAGTGGAACCAGCATTCCCAGAACTGCGCCAAGGCCGACAATGATCGCGTAGGCGATGCCCAGACCAAGGCGCTTCACAGAGACGCCGAAAAGAATTTGCGCGATTCCCCAGCCGGCGCCCAGCAATATCGGAATGACAAGCTGCTGAAGGGCTAGAGCTCGATACGTGTCAAACAGACGGTCCACAAAAGCAATGGCGAGTATCCAGGGAATGATTACAAGAGAGACGACGCTGAAAACAAGCCACATATTCTCCCATTTCCAAGCACGCACAAATTTCGACGGAAGCATGCAACTGCCCGACATCAACCCCGCGACCATTACGAGAGAGACGCCCGCCACGACAGGATGTCCCATCAGTGATTCCCGCCCACGCCCAGAAACAAATTCAAATCACATGACGCACCTGGTTCTTGCGGAGTTTTGTAACAGCCGTCCGCAACCGACGCCGGAAAAACGAAGTGACTGCGCAGGTGCGGAATGTGCTCCAGGAACGAGAGCTCATGTCCCAACGCAATGTGATTGAACAAGACCAGATGCTGATGCAATTGCCCCATGTCCCCAACGTGTGGAACTACGGGAAGTGAGAACTTCTTAGCAAGAAGACTGACGGTGAGAAACTCGCTCACGCCCGCCAACCTGGTACAGTCGGCCTGTACGTAGTGAAGGGCCGAGGCCTGCATAAAGTTCTTGAACACGACTCGATTCGGAATGTGCTCGCCCGCCGCGATCTTAATGGGGGCGATTTCGCGCGCCAGCACCGCATGTCCGTGAACGTCGTCGGGGTGTGTGGGCTCTTCGATCCACGACGGCCGGTACACGGCAAGGTCGCGCGACATCCGGATAGCGACTGGAAGATTCCAGCGCTGATTGGCGTCGAACATAAGCGCGCCGGATTCACCAATGCATTCCCGAAGCACGGCAGCTCGTCTTAGGTCGCGACGCCCATCGTCTGATCCTACTTTCAACTTGAAAGCCCTGAAGCCCGAGTCGAGAGCACGTTGGGTCAGGTCCCGAACCTTCTGATCGTCGTATGCCATCCATCCAACGGACGTGTCGTAGCCGGGATAGCCACTCTGCAGAATCGGAATGCGTCGGCTGCGGCTTGTCAGTTGGCCCTGTAGCAGTTCGAGTGCGTCTTGTTCGCTCAAGACCTCTTCCAGATAGCTCAAATCCAGGAGACGAATGACTTCGTCTGGAGCGAGATCTAGAAGCAATCTCCAGAGAGGTTTGCGCCGGCTTTTGGCCCAAAAATCGAAACATGCGTTAGTGATGGAGGCCAGCGCAAGGTGAACCACACCTTTGTGAGGTCCAAGCCAGCGGAGGGATGGATCATCTGCCAGCCGTCGAGAGACGCGCCCAAAGTCTGCCATCAGCTCTTCAATAGCAACGCCGGCGAGTGGCTTGGCGAGCATCTCGATCGCTTCGCACACGAGTTTGTTGCCGTTGCCGAGCGTGAGTGCGATCCCGGTTCCCCGAAGGCCGTTCTCGCCCGCCAGGGACGTGACCGCGAAACTGTATTCGGAATTCGTGTGAACGGAATCCGTACCCGCTCCCGGAGGCAGCGGAAACCGCGCGTCGTATGTCGAGACCGAACGGATCACGGCGTCAGGCATCGCCATCTCCACCCGTGGTCAGCGCGATGCCTTCCCGTTCGAGGTCATCCGGCATGAGAAGTACGATTCTCCCAGTTGTCGTAAGCTGTTTTGGCAAAGCGGGCCATCGCTTTTTTCACGTATTGCTCTGCAACCTCGCCCTCCGCTTCGCGCACAAGGTCGATGATCCGTTGGTGTGCTTCCAAGTCCTTGTCCCACGGAGAAGTTGTTTGCCCGCTGGCCGCGACTCGCATACGCACGAACGCAAAGAACGGCACAAGAAGACGGCGACTCTGCTCGACAATAAACGGGTTGCCGGAAAGTTCACAGAGCCCGAGGTGGAATTGAAGATCATATTGGAGCAGCGCTTCGCAATTTCCCTCATTTGCCGCCCGTCGCATACTATTCACCGCGGACTGAATCTTCGAGAGGTCGGGGCGCATTTGTACCGCCAGGCGAGCCGCCAATCCCTCAAGGGCCCCGCGCAGCTCATAGAGTTGTGCGACATCCCGCTCGGTTAGATGGATAACTCGCGCACTTCGCCCGGACTCTTTATTGACGAATCCCTCGATCGCCAAGATGTTGATGGCCTCGCGTATCGAGCCCTGCGCTACTCCAAATTTCTGGGCCCACTTTCCCTCAACGATGCGCACCCCCCTAGGCAGCGAGCCGTTCATGATTTCAGTTCGTAAACGGTCCGCCAAGTCGTGCTTGACGAAGCCGTTTCCGGTAAGTGAGGAATGAGCGGGCATAGGAACAAGCGCTTAAATCTTGACACCGCGAAGTATAGTCACGTATAAGCTCCGGTCAAGGAGATTTTAAGCACTTAAAGAGAGCTCATTTTCGATTCGGAAACCGATCGGACCGAACCCAGGGGACGGGAACGATGAAGCGCTTTGGAATGATGATCAGGCTCAAGCCAGGCAGCGAGGAAGCCTACAAACGATACCACGCCGCGGTTTGGACGGAGGTTCTCGAGAAGATTCGGGAATGCAACATCAGAAACTATTCCATCTACTTCAAGGATGGCGTGCTCTTCAGTTATTTCGAATACCACGGAAGCGACTTGAAGAGTGACTGGAGCAAAATGGCTGCGCATGCCAAGACTCAGGAGTGGTGGGCGGTGATGGAGCCGATGCAGGAACCTCTGTCGACACGAAAAGAGGGCGAGTGGTGGGCGGAGATGGAAGAGGTTTTCCATCTCGATTGACCTGCTGTGGCATTCAAGACTGGAGACTAAGGAACATGAACGGTTACTCGCAGCATCGACGGAATTTCATAAAGCTGGCACTCGCCGCGTCTTCACTTTCCTTCGCGCCAACTCTGGCATGGGCCTTCGGCTCCGAGGAAGACCGGGCGACCTGGTATCGCAATGCGAAATTCGGAATGTTCATTCACTGGGGACCCTATTCGCTCGCAAGCGTCGAAGCCTCGTGGCCCATTATGAGGCCAACTGCCGGTGGCATCACGGAAGCGGAGTACCGGGAACTTCCCAAGCGATTCAATCCAACTAAGTTCGATCCGCATGCCTTCGTCGATCTGGCCCGCGCCGCCGGCCAGCAGTACATGGTGTTTACCACTAAACATCACGACGGCTTCTGTATGTTCGACACGTCCTTCACAGACTACAAGATCACGAATACTCCCTACGGCAAGGACATCGTGAAACAGTTGGTGGACGCCTGCAAAGAACGCGGCATGCCTCTTGGCTTCTACTACTCGCCGCCGGACATGCACCATCCGGCGTTCCGCGATACATCGAAACTGGCAAAGGAGAACTGGGACGGCGAACCAGCGCGCCCAGAATGGCCTCTCTATTTAGACTACATGCAATTGCAACTGACCGAGCTTCTGACTGCTTATGGTCCGGCCGCGCTAATCTGGTTCGACGGTCTACATCACCAGGAGAAATATGGCGGCATTCGATTCTTAGACCTGATCCGGAAACTGCAGCCAGCTACCCTCGTGAATGATCGAATTGGTCTCCCGGGGGACTACCAGACGCCGGAACAGTTCATTCCCAGTGCCATCCCGACCAAGGATGTCCGCTTTAACGCTGTCGATACGAGCGTTCAACAGAAATTGAAGACCACTATCCCCAAGCACGAGGAGTTTCAGTTGTGGGAAACTTGTATGACCATCAACAACACTTGGGCTTACAACACGCACGATCACGAGTACAAGTCAGCTCAGATGCTCATTCGATCTTTGGTGGAAGTGGCCAGCCGTGGCGGAAATTTCCTTCTAAACGTGGGGCCGCAACCTGACGGCGTGATTCAACCGGAGTTTCAGGATCGTCTCCGCGCGATCGGAGACTGGCTCGCGGTCAATGGGGACTCGATCTACGGAACCACCTATGGGCCCATACAGGGCGTTCCGTCTATTAGGGTAACGGCAAAGAAGGAGAAGATCTTCATCCACGTTTTCGAATGGCCATCCGTACCCCTCGAGATCAATGGCCTGCAAACAAAAGTGCTTTCAGCGTACTTGCTTGCTAACGGGCAACCGCTGAAGATCCGTCAATCAGAAGGCAAACTCCAGGTCGAACTACCCTCACAGGGGCCCGACCCGAACGTAAGCGTTATTGCTCTCCGAATCTAAGGATCGCTTTTTTGTCGTCTAGTTGAAGGGAGCTAAAAAGGCGACGGATTCGCCGCCGCTGTCATTTACTGAGCTTTTCGAGTAGTTGAAGAGCGGATTTGATATCCGGATCTTCAGGCGCGAGTTTTAGCGCTTCGAGTAGCTCAACGCGGCCACTCTTCAGATCTCCGGACCGGCAGTAGATTAGCCCTAGATTTTTATGCAGCAGGGGCAATGCGCTGCAGTCGCCGCAGATTCTCAGCCCTTCTTGTAACTGCGCGATGGCCTGTGGCCAGTCATGAGCAGCCGCCGAAGACAGCGCGAAATTTCCGAGCGTCTGGGCGCGATCCATGATGTGACCCCTGGCTTGCAGGGCTTCAAAGCGATTCTGCAGGAGCTTCGCTTCAGCTGGGTCCGTTTGCGTTAGTAGGCGAGAAAGGTTGTAGAGCGCCTCGCCATGATCAGGGTTCATTTCAATCACTTTGCGCCAACACTGAATGGCCCTCGAACGATCCCCGCTGCGTAACAAAGCCTGTCCCAGCATAAAGAGCACGTCGGGGTTGTTCGGATCGACAGTAACTACCCTTTGAAATAGATCAATGGATTTCTGTGTCTCTCCCGCTTGTTTCGCGATGATCCCCAGCAGGTACCACGCGTCCGAAAGGTTCGGATCAAGCCGTGTGGCTGTCTCGAGCTCAGGTTTGGCTTCCAGGTTGCGCTGCAGATCGACGAGAGCTCTTCCCTTGTTGTAGTGGGCAGCTGGCGCGTCTGGAGAAAGTTTTACCGCTTCCGTAAATTCCCTCAGTGCATTCTCGAGATCAAATTGATCGGCGAGAGCGATACCCAGATTCAAGTGTACCTCCGGAGACCCGGGATCAAGCTCGACGACTTTCCGAAAGTCCGTGATCGCTTCGGCGGGTTGACCAAGGCGGGTAAGCACCATGGCTCGAGAGGTGAGGGCCTTGGTGTTTTTCGGTTCAAGACGCACGGCGTTCTGGAGCGCTTCCTTTGCTTCCGGAAATCGCGACTGACTAGCCAAGACTAGGCCAAGATTGACAAACGCCTGAGCATATCGCGGATTGTTCTCGACCGCTTGCCGGAACAGTTTTTCTGCCTCAGCGGATCTGCCCTGCTGTCCATAAACGACTCCAAGATTGTTTTGGGCTTCGGCGTATTGGGGATCCAGTGACGTTGCGGTTTTGAACTGCATCTCTGCCTCGTTCATCTGGCCGGCCTGGAGACTCAAAAAACCAATCTGATTGTGCAAAGGCGCGAACGCAGGATCGACAGCGACACCTTGTTCCAATGCGTCGCGCTCGCTGCGATAGTCCCCTAGACGGTCAAGCGCCAGGCCAAGATTGTAGTAAGTCCGTGCGTTTTTTGGATCATCGGCGATAGCTTCACGATACAAGGTCACGGCGCGCTGGACTTCACCTGTTTGCAAGTACTGATTCGCTTGGCTTGCCTTGGTTTCGGCGACGTTTTGACTGATGCTCTCTCGTTTTTCGTTCTCGAATGTTTGCAGCTCGGCGCGAGCTTGTTCCGGGTCTCCCATGGCCCTGAGTACGGCCGCTAATTGAAATCGCGCGTCGCTTGAATCCGGCCTGAGCTTCAACGCGATCTCCAGTTCCTTACGCGCTTCTGCGGTTTTTCCTAGCTTGGCAAGAACGAAACCGAGGTTGTACCGACTATCGTAGTCGCCCGGTTTCAGTGCAACGGCTTGCCTGAGCGGACCTTCTGCATCCGCGTAATTTCCCAGGCCGCGTTGCACAACTCCCGTGAGATACAGCGCGTCGAAGTCTCCCGGCTTGCGTCGAGCGTACTCTTGGATTAGAGGCAGGGCTGACGGGAATTCAGCGAGAATTGCGAGCGCTTTCACCAGGGAGATGCGAGCGACATCGTCATTCGGATCAAGACGTAGTGCGTCCCGGAACTGGTCAGCCGCTTCCCGATAGCGGTCCTGCTGGGTGTAGACAATCCCGAGATTCAAGTGGACCAGAGCGGACGATGGTTCTTTGCGCACAATCTGCGAGAGGATTTGCAGCGCCTCGTCATTGTTTCGATTTCGCGCGTACGCGGTCGCCAAATTCAGCTGGAGCATGTCGTCCGGCGGTGCGTTCCGGAGATAAGCGATAGCGGCCGAGTATCTCTTCTGTTCGATCAACGCCTTCGTCAGACCATCAAGCGCAGAAATGGATTGCGGGTCTATCCGGAGCGCTGCCTTGAACTCCTCGATTGCGGCGCCGGTTTCATGCAGCTGGCCGAGCGAAGTCCCTAGTGCTGCGTGCGACTGTGGCAGTTCGGGTTTCAGTTGCACCGCGGCTCGGAATTCGCGAGTGGCGTTTTCCGCATCGCCACTCTCCAGATACGCGAGACCGAAGTTATAGTGTGCTTCCCACGAGTTGGGCTCAAGACGGAGCGCCGACTGAAACGCGGAAAAGGCGCAAGAAAACTCTTTGCGGTGTCCGAAGTACGCACCCAGCGCATCGAACGCTGCCGCTGATGGCCGAGTTGACAAAGCCCGCTCCAATTCAGCAGGCCGCTTGCAGTTCTGATCTCTTTGAGCCGCGACCGTTCGGGAACAAGAACCGTGAACGATGAGAACAAACCACAATATCGCCGAAATCAATCTGCCTGTGCTGGCCGTTGGAAGCATTCTCGATCCTGCTACGTAAGCTCTCTACGACGTCGGAGAAGGTAAACGTCGATTTGTCTTTCGGCGCGCTCCTTTCGAACCCGACAACACCAGATTATCGAATACTTGTCAAACGCGACAGAAGCAAAGCACACTACGCGATCAGTAAGCGTAGCGGCACTGAAGGTTTCGACGAACAATCATGATCGAGATAAGAAAGACAAGATCGGACGAGCGGTCGGGCAGTAAGGCCAGGTCCTATCGCATTATCTTTGCGTGTACGATTGCAGGTTTGGCCCTCGGCACTTGCCAAGCCGTCTACGCCCAAGGGATGGCCACTGGCGGCACGGCGGTTCCAGCCCGTCCACTACCTCCCGGCATGAAGGCGCCGGTCATTCGCTACGAGGATGTCGCAGCGCGAGCTGGTTTGGTCGGGGTAAATGTCTCGGGAGCAGAGCGCGGCAAACAGTACATCGTGGAAGCGACGGGCACGGGAGTCGCAATCTTTGACTATGACAACGACGGCCTCCCCGACATCTTTCTCGTAAATGCTGACCGGTTGGATGAAACTGGCCCCAAGCCGACACACTTTCTCTATCACAACTTGGGCGGTTTAAAGTTCGAAGACGTAACAGAGAAGGCCGGGCTGGCTCACACCGGTTGGGGCCAGGGGGTCTGTGTCGGCGATATCGACAACGACGGATACGCGGATCTTTTTATCACGCAGTGGGGGCAGAACGTCCTGTACCGCAATCTCGGGCACGGCGTTTTTCGCGACGAGACAAAAGCGCGAGGGCTCATCCAGCCAAAACCCAGGTGGAGTACTGGCTGCGCCTTCTTCGACTTCAACCGAGATGGTTATCAGGATCTCGTGGTTGTTCACTACGTCGACTTCGACCTGAAACAGACTCCGCGGCCCGGCGATAAGGCGCAATGCCAGTGGAAGGGGTTGCCAGTCCTATGTGGGCCTCGTGGACTGCCTGCGGAAACGATATCGTTGTATCAAAACGACGGCCACGGAAATTTCACTGATGTCTCCGACCAAGTTCATATCACCGGACCGAAGAGCTGCTACGGTTTCACTGCCCTGATCTCGGATTTTGACAATGACGGGTGGCCCGATATCTATGTGTCCTGCGATTCCACACCAAACTTGTACTATCACAACCTAGCCGGCAAGAGCTTTGAGCAGATAGGCGCGCAGGCGGGCATCGCCTACAACGAAGACGGCCGCGAACAAGCAGGAATGGGTGTGACGGCAGGCGACTTCGATCGCGATGGCCTGCTGGATATTTTCAAGACTAACTTTGCGGACGACACGCACACTCTGTACCGAAATCTGGGCGCAAATAACTTCGACGACGCTACCATTGCTTCCGGATTGGCGGTGAACACCAAGTATCTTGGATGGGGCACTGCATTTCTGGATATCGACAACGACGGATGGAAAGACTTGATCGTCGCCAATGGCCATGTGTATCCGGAGGTCGATTCCGGACACGCCGGGGAGAAATTCAAACAAAGGCGACTTCTCTATTGGAACCGAGGCGACGGCCAATTTTTCGACCTCTCCGGAGCGAGCGGGCCCGGAATATCCGACGAGCACTCCTCTCGGGGCCTCGCCGTCGGCGACTTAGACAACGACGGCCAGCCGGAAATCGTGATAGTCAATATGAATGAGCCGCCTTCGCTGCTGAAGAACCTCGGTCCCCGCCTCTGCAACTCTCTACTCGTTAGATTGGTGACGCCCTCTGGGAGCGATGCAATTGGAGCACGGGTCACATTGCTTTCAGAAGGGAGAAAGCAGATTGACGAGGTGCGCAGCGGAGGCTCCTTCATTTCGCAGAACGATTTTCGCCTGCACTTCGGTTTAGGGAAGGCCAACTCCGCCGATCTGTCTGTGCGTTGGACTGATGGCAAGAATGAAAGCTATCCAGCGGTAGCGGCCGGTCAAATCGTGACGATCCAAGAGGGGAAGGGCATAGTTGGCAAGCGGCAATTTGTTTCGGCCCAAGCCCTAAAGGATTCGAGGTCACGCAGATCGTCGCTTCCCGCATTGTTTTTCAGGAATTGGAAATTGCCTTAGTCTTTCCGCGGCGGCACCAGAGTCCGTTGGCTCAACCTTACGTATTTTTCTGCCAACGCTGCGTCTCCCAGGCGAGTGTAGACTTGTCCGAGCAAGACATAGAGTTGAAGATCAATGATGATTCCCCGCGAATCACGAATGTTGGCCGCTCGCTCCGCATCTTCTCGGGCCTGCTGATTGTTGTTGAGTCGCAGGTTGAGCTTTGCCCGTTCGTACCACGGAGCTCGAACGTCGGGAGTCAGTTCCACGGCGCGGTCCAAATGCTGTTTGCTCGCGGCGAGATCGTTGCGCTTCATCAGAAACCGTCCGTAGTTGTAATCAAGGAAGGCATCGAAATGAGGACCTGGCCGATTGACGGCCAAGCCCTTGTGGTAGGCGAGGTCGGCGCGTTCTACCTCGCCGAGAGGCTCTAGATCAAGGGCCAGATAATCCCACGCCCGCGCGTCCCGCGGATCGGTTTCCACGGCTTTCTCGAAATGTTGCACGGCATCGGCCAACCGCTTGCCGCGATCGTAGATCGTCGCAAGCCGGAACTGCGCCTCTGCATTTCGTGGATCAAGCCCGCAGGCTTTCTCGAGTAGCTCCATGCTCTCCTCAGTCTGGCCTTTCATGTCCAGGATCTCGCCCCGCACCGCAAGCGCTTCTGCATCGTTCGGGTCTCTTTCCAGTGCCTGCGCCGAAAGGGAATCGGCTCGCGGGTATTGCCCTCGCTCCAGCAGAAAACGCGCATGATGGGAGTAGGCCTTCGCCTCGTTCGGAGCGAGGTTCGCATAACGCACAAAGAAATCCTCGGCTTCGGCCGGAGCACCGTTTGCTGCCGCGACTTGGGCGTGTGCCAAAAGCACCTCAGGGCACTCGAGGTGAGTGCGTTCCATCTCGCGGAGCATTTCTTCAGCGCCACTGACCTTTCCCGCTGACAGCTCGTTCCAAATCGACGCCATCAGTTGTTCGGCGCCGCTACAGGGTATTGCGCGGACCTGTAGCGAAATGCAGGCTAGCAGGACAAGCATCATCGATGCCGTCATCTTCTCGCTACCTTTCTGTGACCTTCAAGATTTGGTCGGCCTTGATGTTTCGCAAAATCTGGAGCGTTCCGCTGGGCCAGCGCAGTTCAATTTCCTTGATCAAAAAATCGTGTCCCAATCCAAAGTGTGCGCGCTTGTCGGACGAACTCGCGTAGCTGCCCGCGGTGGTGACCGCGTTGTACTGCACCAAACCGGATTCGCCAGTTAATTTGATCCGCGTGCCGATCCCATCATGGTTGCTCTTGACGCCTACAGTTTCAATGGCGATCCAATGACTACCGCCTGTTGATGTGTTGTAAAGAAGCTCTGCCGCACTGCCGATCGCTGAAACTACAACGTCAATCTTGCCGTCGTTGTTGAGGTCCCCAAACGCTGCACCCCGATGGGCTGCGCGCAATCTCAGGGCGGGTCCAGCTTCGGCACTTACATCTTGAAAAGTTGCGTTGCGCAGATTTTGAAAGAGACCGTTCGGCTGCCGGTATTGCTGTTGCGGGTTCACGTCCGCGTTTTCGCTGACGTGCGAGTTGGCGCTGAAAAGATCCTTGTAGCCGTCGTTGTCGAAATCATAGATCCCTGCACCCCACCCGCTCATCTTGAAGCTGGCGAATCCAATGCGGGATTCATAGGTAGCCATCGTGAAAAGTTTTCGGTCCTCGTTGCGAAAGAGGGGAAACGTTTCTCCGCCAAGCGCCGTTACGAAAAGGCCCGGTCTCCCGTTGTTGCTCCAGTCGCGAAAGTCAACCCCCATGCTTGACACAGGAACTCCGTCGTCTGTGTACGCGACGAACGATTCGACCCCGACTTCGTCGAATCCCTGCCCGTGCCGGTTTTTGAACAGGAAATTTCTTTCGTTGTCGTTGGCGACGAAAATGTCGGTCCATCCATCATCGTCATAGTCGGCGATAGCGACGCCCATCCCTTTGCCGATGCACTTTGCGATCCCGGTTGCAGTAGAAACATCTGTGAACGTCCCGTCACCGTTGTTGTGGTACAGGATATTGGGCTCGCCCTTGTACAGAGACGGTGGGCAGGACAGACGCTTGCCTGGCGGTCCGCACACGCGTGAATTCTCAGGGGACCAGTCCAGATAGTTGGTCACGAAGAGATCGAGGAGCCCGTCGTTGTCGTAGTCTATCCACGCCGCCGATACCGACCACAGCTTCTTTCCACCGGAGGCTCCCGTTACTCCGGCCCTCTGCGTTACGTCCGTGAACGTGCCGTCATGGTTGTTGTGGTACAGGATATTGCGATTCACTCCGGTGACGTAGAGATCGGTCCAGCCGTCATTGTCATAGTCCGCGGCGGCGGCGCCCATGCTGTACCCGTCGCCGGCCACTCCCGCTCGTTCTGTCACGTCCGTAAAGGTTCCGTCATGATTATTGTGGTATAGGCGGTTGGAGAACGCCGGATTGCTTTTGTTTAAGCCAGGAACGCTGGCGCCGTTGGTGAAGAAAACGTCCAGATAACCGTCGTTGTCGTAGTCCAGCAAAGCGACGCCACCCAGCGTGCTGTCGATGATGGGCTTGTCATCCGTAGTGCCGTTGTTCAGGACAAACGTCACGCCGGATTGTTCCTGGCGGTTCTCGAAGGCGATTCTCGATTGCTCGCCAGGCTTGGAAGAAGCCAGCAAGGCAGCGCCAAGAGTACAAGCGAGAACCGATCTCACGGGGAGGGCAGCAGTCGGCCAGGGCACAGCGCTCATTTCGGCTGTTCCCTGGAGTTTGCACGGTTGAGCATCTGCCTCATGAACGAATCTTGCGGAAAAGTTTGAACATATTGTTCCAGAGCGGCTCCCGCTTGGGCATATTGCTTCGTCTCAATCAAGCGGAGCACGAGTTTCTTTTGAAACACGGCGTTGAAAGGGTCCAGTTCGACGGCCTTTTCGAGAGACGTTATCGCCTCATTCTCCAGGCCGAGCTTCACTTGTGCCTCCGCGAGATCTGCGTAAGTTGTGGACTGCGGCGGACCAATCTTCAGGGCGTGCCGCAGATGGACGGCTGCTTCGGCAACCTTGTCATCGAGCAAAGCCCTTCGACCCAAAGAAGCTTGAACCAACGCATTTTCCGGCTGCGAATGTTCCAGCTCCGCCAGTAGTGCCAAGTAGCGCCCGCGATATTCAGGTGCCTTGTCCATGAGCTCGCCGTATGCCGCAAGCAACGTCAAACTCGGGGGCGCTACCTCTTTTTGTCCGGGGAGAGCGCTGAGATGGATGAGGTCGGGCAGAGCCGAAGTAGTCTGATGAAAAGCCGCTTCCGGGAACGGTTCGTCAGGTCGGGCCATAATGCGGTGGCTTGTCACGCTGGAGTGCAAGATTACCCCGACTTCGCGTTTCGGCATATGGCACCCTGCACAATCGTTCGGAGGCTTCTGCTGTAGTCGCACGCTCAGCGGAACTTTGCAACTCTTGTCCGTGTGGCAGCCAGCGCACTTGCCGGCGAAGTACGCGGAGGCTTCAGTGCGGGAGGGCTGAACGTGAGGATCGTGGCACGTGATGCAGCTGAGCCCACGCCCGCTGCTCCGGTAACACTTGCTGAGAATCATCGAGTAGTAGTGCTCGACGTGGTCCGACGGAGGAGGCGATTCGCGCTTCGGCGGCACCAGGAAGATCGACAAAGTGTCGTCCAGAGGTTCCCCCGGCCGGAAGTCTCGGTAGTCTTTGTTCGGGTTCAACACGCGTACATCGCCGGTTTGATGGCAGAACATACAAATATTGTCGGCGAGTGCAGGCGGCAGCCGAGCCGGGTTGATGATTGAGGCATGCCCCGTCCCCACGAGTGTTCCGTTTTCTGTCATCTCTCGGACGTGCCGCCGTCCGGGACCGTGACAGTTCTCACAACCAATCGCAAGCTCATGGAATGGCGGATCCTCGAACCGACCGTTACCCCCTTCCGCTGGCATCGCTTGACCACTGTGACACGCCACGCACCCTGCCAGGATCGGGCGATTGAATCCGTAGTTTCCGAACTCGTATCCTGGTGACAGCCCCCAAGCTCCAATTTTTGAGTAGAACGAAAGTGGGCCTTGGAAAAGATACGCGCCCTTTGTCGTCACTCCTGCGAAACCATTGTTACCCGACCCGATAATCCATTGGATTTCATGAGTCTCACGGAAAACCTCGTTTCCTCCCACCTCCATGGCGTACTGGCTCTGAAATAGCTTTCCCTCTCGCGCGAAAACCTCAAAATGCTGATTTAGTTTCTCGTCATACGATGATCCTGAAGTGACCAGGTTTGCGAGTAGCTCGGGCGTGACACGCGTCATCGAGCGCCCCATGCTGGTCTCGGCGAATTTGTCGTAGATATTCTTGTGACATGGCACGCAGCTTCGCGATCCCACGAATCCATCCTGCATGGTCTTTGTTGCGTTGCTACTTGTCCCCGCCGATCGGACCTTCGCTATTCCTTGGGACTGCTCAAAAACGAGCCCTAGATAAAATACAAATCCGATGATGGCCGGGAGCGCTCCCTGCCGAAGGCGAATAGCACAGCAGCCAATAGGGGAATTGTAGGCGCCCATCAATGAGCCCTTTCAACGAGAGGAATTGTCAAGCCCGCAAACCGATGACGCAAGAGGCATGTGCTACGGCGAGCGGGACCTCCTCGAGGCGATAAAACTGGGGCATTGCCCCCCGAAGCCGGGCACAAACCGGATCCCGCCTTGGTAACTTTAGAGCGCTCAATTGCCATATATGAACGCTTATAGTGCCACAAAGTCGCGATATTATGGTGCAGACCGACATTTGAGCATTCATTGAGCAAGAAAACGCTTGACAAGCATTAGTATTTTTGTACTAGGATAGCCCCCAAGTTTCGGAGCGGTAGACGCTCCACTTTTGTGGGAGGTGGGTTCGATGCGCTCGTCCAAGAAGTGGGCTTTGTTTCAGTTTGCCTTCCTTGCAAGCTTCGCAATTGCACTCTTGCTGTCACCTGGTTCTACCAACGCCCAGCTCTCGGCAGGTTCTGTCACCGGAATTGTTCGAGACGCTAGCGGGTCAGTGGTCGCCGACGCCTCGGTCATGTTGCGCAACCTCGACACCACGATCGAGCACAAGACCGTATCCAACGATGCTGGCAACTACGTTTTTCTCAATCTGGGCCCCGGCAGGTACGCTCTGGAAGCGAGCGCTCCCGGTTTCGCTACCAAGCGCGTAGCTGAGTTCGTTCTAGCAGTGAACCAGACCGCCTCCATAGATGTCTCCTTGCAGGTCGGATCCCAGTCAGAGGTAGTCACCATTTCCGCGGAAACAGAACAGCTTGATGTGTCGACAGCGGATTTGGGCACGGTGATCGCCACCAAACAGGTCAACGACCTTCCTCTCAACGGCCGCAACTTTACTCAACTTTTATCGCTCACACCGGGCGTGGCGCCTGTCAGCGTGGCGCAAAACGCTATGGGCGGACGTGCAGGCGGGTTCGGTGCCCCTATTTCCGTTGGCTCGGCATTCATCTTCCCCGCCGTCAATGGCCAGACGAACCGGAGCAACTTCTTTCTCACTGATGGCTTGAATAACTTCGGCTCGTTCCAGAGCACGTATTCAGTACCGCCAATCGTCGACGCCATACAAGAGTTCAAGGTCGTTTCGCACACCGACAGTGCTCAGTTCGGCTCCGTACTCGGGGGCGTGGTCAATGTGGTCACCAAGTCCGGCACGAACGAGTACCACGGGACCGGCTGGGAATACGTTCGCAACACTGCCTTCGATGCGCGCAACACCTTCTTGCAAAAGGTCACTCCATTCCGGCAGAACCAGTTTGGCGCTTCCTTCGGTGGCCCAGTCTGGATTCCTAAGCTGTACAATGGCCGAAACAAGACCTTCTTCTATTTTGCTTACCAGGGATTTCGTTACACGCAGAACAACGACTCCCTTTTGAAGGTTCCGACCGCAGCGCAGTTGGCTGGTGACGAGAGCAGTTTCCCGACTCAGATCTACAATCCGTTTTCAACTCGTCCGGATCCCGCGAATCCTGGGAAGTTCATTCGCGATCCATTTCCGGGAAATCAAATCCCATCTAATCTCATCGACCCTCGAATGGTGGCCTTTATCCAGGCCGTACTTCCTCCCGCCGGTCCAATACTGGACAGCTCAGGGGATAACGCCATCGACACGACTCCCAACCACCAGACCCAAAACGAGTACAACGTCCGCATTGACCAAAACTTTGGCCAGAAGAACAGCCTGTTTTTCCGGTACAGTGCCATCAACAGTTTGTTGAACACCTCCGGCGGCCTGCCGGGCTTGGTCAAGCATGGGTCAATCCCCGGCCGAAATTGGGGCGCCAGCTACGTGCACACTTTCAACTCCAGTCTCGTGCTTCAGGTTCAGTACGCGCGGACTACGAACCAGGACAACTCGGCGACCCTTTTCACGAACCCACCCGCGAACTTGGATTCTACCGTTGGTTTCTCCAGTACGTTCGTTGGCGGATTCGCCGCGGCCGGAGGCCGCTCGCTGATTCCCAGTCCTGGAATCAGCGGCTACGCCAGCGGTGGGGAGAACATCACGAACGTTCCTAAGGCCACTGACAGTCACCAAGTCAGCGGAAATCTCACGAAGATCGTGCGCAATCACACGCTCACGTTTGGCGGGGGTTTCACGACCAATAAGTTCGAGAGCCCCCTCTCCTACGCTTCTCTTAGTTTCGCGGGTGGGCAAACTGGGAACCCACAAAGCGACCCCAAAAACCCGCAACCGGGTGACCCTTTGAGTTCCTTCCTGCTCAATGTTCCTGATGGTGCCAACCGCCGAAATGTGCACGAGACAACTCGCCCTGGCGGCTTGATGAGTCTGTACATCCAGGACTCGTGGAAGGCCACTTCCAAGCTCGCCTTCAATTTCGGCCTCCGCTACGATCGCACTTTCATTCCTCCGTACGGAACGAACGCCACAATAGGTCAGCAGGGCGGAATCGAAACAGGAGACGTTGACTTCAGCAACGGCACATATATTGTCCAGAAACTTCCGCCACCTTGCACCGTGCGGGGCTTCGCTCCGTGCATTCCCGGCAATGGCACGTTGCCGGCTCACGTTGTGGTCGACCCTTCGGGAAAAATCGCCCACGACACACTTACTAACTTCGGTCCGCGTGTTGGTTTTGCGTACAGGCTTGGTAACCGAACCGTGCTGCGTGGAGCTGCCGGCATCGTCTATGACAACTGGGCGGCCGTATCGCAAATGGCTCAAAACATCGAGGGGGCCTGGCCCGACATAGGCCAGTTAATTGCCAACAACTTAAATCAGCCAAGCACAACTTCCGCGACTCCCACTACTACCTCGCAAGACCCATTTGCTGGCGGAGGCAGCGGCCTGTTCCCAGCGCCAACGCCGTTCAACCAGGTGCAGTGGTTCTACGATCCTCACATCAAGAACCCCTACTCCATGCAATGGAATTTTGGCGTGCAGCGCGAATTGAATTCTTCGACGACCGTGGACGTCAACTATGTGGGTTCGGGCTCGCGGCGTCTCAACGTCGGTGGATATTACAACACCGCGTTGACGCCCGGGCCTGGAGATCCTCAGGCACGAGCCCCATTTCCGTACATTGCGCCGACCTTCTATGATCGCAGTATCGGCAATGGCAGCTACAACGCTCTCCAGGTCGAACTAAACAAGAGGTACAGCAACGGTTTGGCCTATCAGGTCGCCTACACCTACTCGAAGTCGATTGACGAAGGTTCTTCCGGTTGGTTCGGCGTCGAAGGACAATCTCTCACCGATCCCTACAATGTCGCGGGAAGCCGCGGCCCATCGGGGTTTGACCTACGCCACACGCTGTCGGTGAATATGCTGTATCAGATACCCGTCGGCCATGGACGTTACTCCACGAAAAACGGCGTCCTTGACTACATCCTCGGAAATTGGCAGATCAACAATATCTTTACCGCGCGCTCTGGTGTCCCCTTCAACGTATATTGGGGTGCCAGCGACCTGGCGAACACTGGCAATGTTTCGTGGGCGCAATACGACCGAGCCAATCTCGTCGGTGATCCACACAGCGGGTCGTGTGCAAACGGCGGTACCGTCGGAAGCGTCAATTGCATCTTCAACACCAGCGCCTTTGCCGTCCCTGCTCAATTTACCTTCGGGAACAGTGGACGTGATGCATTTCGCTCGCCCTCGTTCTGGAACCTTGACACCTCGATCTTCCGCCAATTCCCGTTCTGGGGAGAAGGTCGGCGCATCGAGTTTCGAGCCGAAGCTTTCAACCTGTTTAATACCGTTATTCTCGGAACGCCGGGCAACGACATTTCGAACTTGTCGAGCTTTGGCAAAGCAAACAGTACGGCCAACAGCCCACGCCAGCTGCAGTTGGGGGCGAAGATCATCTTCTGAGACTCAGGTTTGGGCACGTTTCGGCCGTGTTCGCCCTTCATTCGCGGTGCTGCGGATGAAAGGGCGACTCGGTCGTCGTGGTCGAGGAGCGCGAGCGGGAACCCATCCACGTATGGTTCTTTGAGCCTCCACTGGGCTGCCATGGTCAGGGTGCGGCTGACCTTTGAAACAAAAACCGCCTGATGCAGAATGGACTCAAAGGTCTCGCACCGAGTCTGCGTTAGGAAAATGAATCTTCAGCCCGCCGAAGCCGAGGGGCGGCGCACACGAAGTCAAAATGTCAACTCACAGCAATATTCCGGCAAATTCGCAAAGCGAGCCCGCGACTAACGGCGCCGCCCCCCCAAGCTCCGGTTTATTGAAGGAGAGCTTGGCGATCCAGATCCGTGAAGCCATTCTTAGCGGTAAGCTCGCCCCAGGCGAGAAAATCATCGAAAGGCGTTGGGCTCGAGAGTTTGGCGCAGCGCAGGTTTCCGTTCGCGAGGCTTTGAATATTTTGATCGCCGAGGGTTTTGTAACCAAAGGCCACGGGCGCAGTGCTCGTGTGCTGCGGTTGACCGATGCCGCTATCATTCACACATATCAGGTTCGCGGGGCACTCGAGGGGTTGGCGGCGCGCATCATTGTCGAGCAAAAGCTACCCGTCGCGGACTTGGAAGCCGCCATGGTGGAGCTTCGCTTGGCCGTAGAGACCAACGATGTGCGTACCGTGATTGACCGCGTACAGCGGTTTCACGTTTGCATCCTGGAAAAACCGGGAAATCCGTTCTTGCTCGAAAATGGCTTGCGGCTGATTGTTCCACTATATGCCTTCACGCTGATGCGCGCTCTGGCTAAGGGCCTTGACGCAAGTCCTTGGGTGCCGCAAGTCGCAAACCATCAGCGTATCGTCGACGCCATCCGCATGGGCAATCCGCAGCTCGCTGAGCAAGTCGTCATTCACGTGACCAATCGTTTTATGGAGCGATATCTCGAGGTGTGGGGCAACTAGAAGATCGCAAATGGCGATCGAGTTTTGATCTGTTCTTGTGACGATTCCATCGGGGGACTGCCAAATGTTTCTTTCTCGTTTCGACCGGAAACTCAAGAGCATTCTGTTCCTATTTGGATCTCTCGTTGTCCTTGCGCCCATCGTGGCTCAAGCTCCCTCGCATTACGAGCCGACCATCGAATCGCTCGATCGGCATCCGCTTCCGCAGTGGTACGCCGACGCCAAGCTTGGGATATTTGTCCATTGGGGACTCTACTCTGTCCCCGGTTGGGCTCCAACCGTGCACTCGGAGCACGATTTCGAATCGTTGGACTATATCACCCACAATCCTTACGCCGAGTGGTATCTCAACAGCATGCGCCTCGATGGCTCACCAACGCAGGCCTATCACAAAGAACACTACGGCGCGGACTACGACTATTACAATTTTGCGCCCGTCTTCAATCGCGAGATTCAAAAGTGGCGCCCGGAGGACTGGGCCAAAGTCTTTCGCGACGCGGGCGCCAAATACGTTGTGTTAACTACCAAGCACCACGATGGCTTCACTCTTTGGCCGAGTTCAACGCCAAATCCTTCCTTGCCCGCTGACCGTCAGCACGCGTCTCGTGATTTAGTCGGCGAACTCACCGCGGCCGTCAACCAACAGGGTTTGCGAATGGGACTTTACTACTCTGGTGGATACGACTGGACGTTCGTTCCGGGACCCATCCGTGTCGCGGCTGACTACCAGAAGGTGAAGCCTCAGAGCGAGGCGTATGGAAAGTATGCGGACGCTCATGTCCGGGAAATTATCGCGCGCTATAAGCCGGCCGTCCTTTGGAATGATATTGACTACCCCAAGTCCGGCCATCCTCTCCAAATCATGGCCGAATATTATCAGGCCGTCTCGGACGGCGTGATCGACGACCGATTCGGCGTGAAGCACTCCGACTTCATCTCCCCGGAATATCAGACTTTGGACAAAATAAATCCGAAGAAATGGGAGGAATGCCGAGGCCTGGGACGCTCGTTTGGTTACAATCGCGCCGAAGGGGAAGCCGAAACGATTCCGCCGGATGAACTCATTTATCTGCTGGTTGACATCGTCAGTAAGAACGGAAACCTTCTCCTCGATGTTGGCCCGGAAGCCGACGGCACCATCCCCGATGTCCAAATGCAGCGCCTCAAAGCCCTGGGCGCGTGGTTGCAGGTAAACGGCGATGCCATCTATGCGACTCATCCCTGGAAGCGCGCTGCCGGCGAAACTGCTGAAGGCATTCCTGTCCGGTTTACACAAAAGGAGTCCGCAACGTACGCGATCCTTTTGGGGCAGCCCAAAGCGTCCACGGCGACGTTCAAATCCCTTTCTGTGAAGCCCGGCACGAAAATTTACCTGTTGGGCGATGCGGATCCGCTTGTTTGGTCCCAACAGGGTGATAACCTGCGCGTCGGTTTGCCGGCCGCTCTCCCCGGTCACTACGCGTACTCGCTCCGCATTGCGGGCCCGGCCTCTTGATTCAAAACACGGCCGAATTGGGTTCAACGGGAACGAATCCGAAAAGGGGAACCACCGCGACAAGGCATCACATCAGCGCTCCGCCCTTCCGGCTGTGCGCTGTGCCCAATCTCTAAATACTAGAACCCACTTACTCTGTTGACAACATAGATAATCGGCTATATCATTGCCCGTGGACACTCGCCCGACCATCGTTTCACCGGCTCTCGGCCCGAACGATACCCTTCTTGCTGATTCCTTTCCGCCTCAACTTCCTCTAACTCCTTTCCCTCCAATCTCTTGCCGCCTCTTGAACTCTCTTGCCTCTCTTTTGCGGCCTCCTTTCCTTTGTTTTCAATGCTTTACGGACTCTTTCACCAAAAACAGGGGGGTGGGTATCCCCATCCCTTATATGGCAGTCGCTCCACAGGCCAGCAAAAGCGCGCATTGGTCGAAGCGGCCAAAACACAAACGAATCACGAGCACTTCCAAACCGCTGCAGCAGCGAGTTTGGTGTAGGCTTTCCGCCGAGAGGAATCATGCTCAGACTTCTGCAGGTGCCGCTTCTTTTTCTGGTGTTGATTTCCCAAGCAAACGCGCAGTTCGCACACACTGACCACAAACAGATCGTCGATGCCGCGGGCAAATCGCTCCTTGTTCGCGCAACAAATTTGGGAAATTGGCTGGTACCCGAGGGCTACATGTGGCTGTTTGAAGGTGGTCCGCAATCTCCTAGTGAGATCCGCGCGTTGGTATTTGAACTCCTCGGACCCGAAGGGTCGGCCGCATTCTGGCAGAAGTACCGCGAGAACTACGTCACGCGCGAGGACATCGCGCTCCTGCATCGGGCCGGGTTCAACGCCATTCGAGTTCCTTTGCATTACAGCCTCTTTGAGAGCGACGACGCGGAAGGTTTCAAGTTGCTGGACCGGTTGATCGCCTGGAGCCGCGCGGAAAATCTCTATGTGATCCTTGATCTGCATGCCGCGCCGGGCGGACAGACGGGCACGAACATCGATGACAGCGCGGGATATCCTTGGCTATACCAGAGTCCACAAGAGCAAGAACACTTGATCGCCATCTGGCGCCGGCTGGCCACGCACTATCGCGATGAGCCAGCCGTGCTCGGTTACGACCTGCTGAATGAGCCGATTCCGCATTTTCCGAAACTAGCATCCTTAAATTCCTCGCTTGAACCGCTCTACAAGAAGTTGTCGGGCGAGATACGAAAGGCTGATGCTCACCACATTCTCTTTCTCGGTGGCGCGCAGTGGGATAGCAACTTTTCGGTCTTCGGCAAACCTTTCGATGACAACGTCGCATACACATTCCACAAGTATTGGACAGCCCCGGATGAAAGCGTGCTGCGCCAATACATTGATTTTCGCGAACACTATGACGTGCCGATCTGGATGGGCGAGTCCGGGGAGAATACCGATGAGTGGATCGCGCAATTCGCGAAATCACTCGAGAAAAACCAAATCGGATGGGCTTTCTGGCCGTATAAAAAGATGGAAAAGTCCTCGCGGTCCTCAGCATTATCCCGCCTGCCGACTGGGGAAAAATCGTGGAATTCGCAAAGCTTCCGCCCGGCACTGCGCACGCGGAGGAACGGCTGAAGGTCCGGCCTGAACAGGAGACGATCGGCCGTGCGTTCGCCGACTTGCTGGAGAATGTCCGCGCCCAAAAATGTCGCGTGAACGAGGGATATTTAAAAGCGCTCGGGATGAAGTCTGATATTGCGCCGGTCAGTGTGGGAGGATCGGCGAACTGAATGAGTCTCGATCTCTGCTTGGCCTGCGTGATCTCCAAGCAACATCCCGCTCGTTTGGCAGGGGCAGAGGCTTGATCGGATGTGTTCCATTCCGGACAGACGCTGACTACTTGATGCGTTAGCCTATTTAAGGATTCCGATTTTTCGGTCTTCATCTTCCCTCGAGTCAAGAATGGAAGTCCTCACGAAACTCGGCACGCAAATACTCTTAGTCACGGTTGCGGCTTCGACCGCGCTTTTCGCGCAAAGTAGCGGGCCCGACACTCCTAAAAATCATGCAAGCGTCGCCGACGCCCGTCAGATCGTGGGCCCGTCCGTGGTGGCCACTCAACGCAGTTGGCAGGCACGAGACCACTACACATACACGGAGCGTGACGAGGATCGGCGCTTAAACTCGATAGGGCAGGTGAAATCGGAGAATGTCGACGTCACCAGAATGATTGTTGTCAACGGCGCTCGCTTCGAGCAGCTCATGCAGCGCAACGGGCAGCTTCCATCGGCCAAGGAACAAAAGAAAAGTGACGACGACCTCGACAAGCTGAAGCACGAGACGACGGACGAACAGGCTGCGCGGCTCCGCAAGGACCAGGACAATAGGGCTTTCCTTCGGGACGTGCTGGAGGCGTTTGACTTCCGTCTGATCAACGAAGAAGTAATCGGCGGCAGGCCGGCTTATGTGCTTCAGGCCACGCCGCATCCGGGCTATCACGCGCATGGTAAGTACGGCAAGATGTTCTCCCGAGTGGAGGGCAAGCTTTGGGTGGACAAGCAGGACTTCGGCTGGATCAAGGTCGACGGCCAGGTAACGCAGTCATTCTCGATGGGTCTGTTTGTGGCGCGCGTGGAGCGCGGCTCCCACATCATCATGGAGCAGACGTCCGTTGGTGACGGGGTTTGGGTGCCGAAACGCATCGAAATTCGAGCAACGGCTCGAATCCTGTTTTTAAGGAGTCTCGGCATCGACAGGATCCTTACTTACTCGGACTATCGCCCAGCGGCCGACGGGCCCTACTCGGTCAGTAGATAGCGGTCGTGTCCTTCGGCGACGGGCACACAGAGCGTTGGGAGAGTTTTCCATGAAGGTTTCATTAGCAAATGTTTTGAACAGCCACCTGAAGCCGCTGTGCTCACGTGACAACCATTTGATGAAGTACGAGGCGGGCCGTTCCCGGTCTAATACCGGGACCCAAGCGTCCTACCATTGCGGTTTTGAAGGTTGCAGTGTTCGATATGACGCGATCGACGGATATTACATGCTCATCGGAATGCCTGGGCACGCGAACCCGGTGGACGAGCCTGGCGTAAACATCGCGAAGTGCCCACGACACGACCACTGGCTGTATCGGCGAAGGAATATTGATCTCGGCCCGGGTTTTGGCTGGTGTTGCGGCGTGGAAGGCTGCGACTACCGTCACAACACGAACTAAACGACGATTGGGCCAGGACCTGGTAAAGAACGAAAGGATTCTCAGCGCGCGGGAAGAGTGGGCATGCCGCAAGAAATCCACCTAGTGAATCAGCAATGGTGTTCTCCATGACTACGCGCCACAAGACGGTTTGATCGTGGTCGGCATCGCCGCAATAGCTTTGGTCGCGTTAATTTTCGTTGTGCCCGCGCTCATTAACGTGGATCGCTACCGGCCCCAGGTGATCTCCTATCTCCAGGAAAAAACCGGGAAGCAGGTCGAAATCGGACGGCTGGCACTCACGTTTTTTCCCATAGCGATTCACATCGATCATTTCGGCGTGAAGAACCCTCCGATATTCCCATCCGGTTACATCGTCCAGGTGGCGCGGATCGATGCGGAGCTTAGCGTCGGAGCGCTTCTGCACCGGCAGGTGGTCATCAAATCTCTCGTACTTGAGGACCCGATCCTCAACATGACGTCGGATCCGGACGGCCCATGGAACTTCGAGAATCCTCAGTCGAAGACTTCGGATAGCACTTTTCCGCTCGGAGTGATTTCGAGGGTCCAAATCGAGCGAGGCCAGTTGATAGCGTCAAATCTTTTGCCGTCAGACGCGGCGGGTCCCATCTTTTTCGAAGCCCACGAGGTTTCCTGTGACCTGGAACAAGTTAACCTGATGGGGATTATCAATCCTTCGTCTTCCGCGGTGGATGGCCAAGGCAGCCTGAAGGCAGGTGTTCTCCGCTTCGGCTCGGTCGAGGCAAGAAACCTGGAGTCCAAATTGCGGTTGGAGTCGAGACACGTTTATTTCGCGGATGTCAAAGCGAAAATCTATGGAGGGAATGCCGCGGGCGAACTTTCGTTTGATTTGTCAGGGAAGAATGCAACCTTTAAGACCAATGCGCGATTGAGCGCAGTTAACGTGGCCCAGCTTTTGGCGGCGTTTCCAAACGGCGGCGGAAAGATGACCGGGAAGATGGAAGGAGACGTAAAGTTAGCGGGAGAGATCGAGCACACGGTACGCCCGCTGGCGGGAATCCACGGAGCCGGGCACATAACGGTGCGCAACGGCCAGGTCCCGAGCCTCAAGCTCAACGCGAATTTGATGAAGCTGGCGCACTTCAACGATCTCGGCCCGGCGAAAAATGATCCCTCCTCGTTTAATTTGATAACCACCGATCTGGAGCTGGCGAATCAGCGGATTTCGAGCAAGGTTATCGATATTGACGGCTACGGAGTCGATGTGGACGGCTCCGGCAGCGTCAGCGTGTCAGGCTCTGACGAGCTGAACTACCGCGGGTTGGCGGAGATTACGACCAAGGAAAGCTTCTTCACCAACACTGTGGCCCGGATGTCTGGCGCCACATTAAAGGACGGTAAGTTGCAGTTCCCGTTTCGGGTCAGCGGAACGATCGACAGCCCGGTATTCTCAAAAGGGAAGGGCGATGAAGATGTAGATGCCGGAGCAAAGCGTCCATGACGGAGATCGTGAAACTGGGCCCTAATTAAACGCAAGTTTCGATGCAAGTTGTGCGGTATAGCACAGCACTTCCGCAGCGATTACCGCATACTCCCTTTGGCCGAGGACTCCGAGTGGGCTCCTGAGCCGGGAGGAACGACATGAACCATCGCTACCGTTATTTTTTCAGTTTCTTTGTTATTAGCGCGGCACTTGCTGCACCGTCAGCAATTCGTGCAGGGCAGCAAAACGACCGACATCAAGAAGAACACCAGCGAGACGGGAATAGGGAAGGCGAACGCGTCTACGACCGCAGCCACAAGGACTATCACAATTGGGATGCGAACGAAGACCATGCCTATCGCGGGTATCTCCAGGGGAATCACAAAGAATATCGTCCGATTGCTGAAACGAGCAGCAGGCAGCAACGATCCTATTGGAATTGGCGGCACAGTCATCCGGACCGCGATCACGACGGTCGCTAGCCGGTACGTTACGCCACAGGCAAAGGAAGGAATGCACGCATTGGCCGAGGGAGCGCGGCATGAATAGACCGCTCCCGGGGTGAGTCAGTCGTGCAACACGACGCTCAAGAGAGAAGTATTGATGTGAATTCCGCCGTTGTAGTTGATGAAACCCAGCCTCTTGAATTTGTTCATGAATAAATTGACACGCGTGCGCGTTGTTCCAATCATCTCCGCCAGCGTTTCTTGCGATACCTTCGGGAGCACTCTTTGAGGCTGGTCTTCCTTGCCGTACCGAGCAAGTAGCAGAAGCGTGCGCGCGAGCCTCTTCTCAGTCGAGTTGAATAGCTGGTCGACCAAGTCCTCCTCGATCCGAATGTTCCGTGTCAGTACGAAATTGATGAAGAGGTCGGAGAACTCATGCTGGTCATGAAGCACCTTTGCCATTTCATTCTTGTCAATGACGAGCACTGTGCACGGCGCGATCGACAAAGCATTTCCCATACGAAGCGGCTGACCTGCAAGGCTCCCCTCGCCAAAGAAGTCGCCGGGTCCCAAAATTGCGACGATGGCCTCTTTGCCAGTTGCACTCAGCGCGGTAATCTTCACCGCGCCTTCTTGTATATACATGACGCTCTCAGCGGGCGTACCTTGAGAAAAAATAATCTCGGCTCCCTTGAATAGTCTGACTGTTCTCGCCACCCCAGCCGAATCTAGAAAAGCCTGGGCATTGAATGTGCCTTTTTTCGTGGACAAACCCTTGCTTTGGGATTTGCTTTTGCTGGCATTCATGATTGTTTCCATAACCCCCACCCTCTTTAAGCGAACTGTCGCAAACGATGTAAATCGAAACAAGCTATCTCGGGAAGGGAGGAGTCCTACACAAATCCAACGTCACCACACGTGACGACAGTTGTAGCACCGTGGGCCGTCGACTGCAATAGCAGTACGAGAGATGCGGGCGACGCAAGCCGAGGCAGGTTTGACGGGCCGCCACTCGTACTCCGGCGATCCGGTTCGCGCTCAGAAAAACTGCAAAAGTGTATACAACGGAACAGACACGCGCTTTCACAACGTCTAGCATTTAGTACGCAAGCTTACGCGACTAGATCCGCCATATCCATCCCAACCCGTGTGTATCGCAAACGCAGGGGCAGATGAAATTTCTTTCGGTTCGTTGCCGCGCTTGATGACACGTTATCGCTGTCTGGATAGATAGCCCCTTCGTTGACTTAGCGGTTCATCACGTTTTCCCTCCAGATAGTGCGTGGAAATTCTTGGGCCAGAGTACAAGTGTCTCGCAGCAAAGACAGAAAGGTAAAAGAGCATGCCTCTCCTTCAGATTCTAGTAGTCCTCATCGTTGTTGGTGTTTTGCTGTGGTTAGTGAATCAATTTATCCCCATGGCCGGCAGCATTAAGTCGATCTTGAACGCGGTCGTCGTCATTGGCGTGGTGCTGTGGCTACTCGACATATTTGGATTGTTCCACTCCCTCTCCCGAGTCCGCATCGGTTAGCAAACGCGGCTGAAACAGCGCAGTGCGAAGATTTGGGGCCGCGTACGGAACCGAGGGTCAGGACAAGACCGGACGCACGCGAAGTGCGGCGGTCATGTAAGCGCACGTTAATGGAGACACAATGGTGAAATCACTTAGAGTCATTAATACAGCAGCCGTGTTTCTGCTTCTCGGATGGACTGTTCCGGTGGAGTCACGTCAGGATCAACAGGATAAACCGAAGAACCAGGAGAAGCGGCAAGAGCAGGACAAGCCTTCAAGACAAGACCAGCCGCAAGCCAATAGACAGCAAGATCAGCAACGGCAACAAGGGCGGCAGCAGCAGGATAACTCTGCAAAACAAGGTCAGCAACAAGCCAGAGGGCAGCAGGATCAGCAGCGGCAACAGCAACGCGACAACTCTGCAAACAAACAACAGCAAGCCGGGCGGCAACAGGATCAACAGCGGCAACAGGATCAACAGCAACAGCAGCGGGACAACTCCGCGAACAAACAACAGCAACAAGCCGGGCGGCAACAGGATCAGCAGCGCCAACAGCAGCAGCAGCGAGCCAGAGGGCAGCAGGACAACAGGTCCGCACAACAACGCAGCCCCGCTCAGGAGCGCCAACAGCAGGTCGCTTGGCAGGGTGATCGTGCCCATAGCTGGCAGTCCGAGCACCGCACCTGGCAACAACGCGGCGGTTACAACGGCTATCGCGTTCCAGATGACCGCTTCCGTGGCTACTATGGCCAGGACCACGGGTTCCGCATCTACAGTCTCCCGGTGATGTACGTCAGCGGGCATCGCCGCTTCCAGTACGGCGGGTATTGGTTCGGCCTGGTCGATCCGTGGCCAGAATACTGGTCAAGTGATTGGTACGACAGCGATGACGTTTACGTGGATTACTACGGCGACGGATATTATCTGTACAACCGCAGATATCCCGGCGATCGCATTGCCATCAGTTTCTATCTGCACTAACCGCGCATCGACGGCTGAATTCACAAAGGAAGGAGAAAAACAATGCTGGGAACTATCCTGGTGGTCTTTCTGATCTTGGCACTCTTGGGCGCTTTGCCGCGGTGGTCGCACAGCCGGCAGTGGGGCTACGTCCCAACCGGAGGCGTAGGTCTCGCGCTGCTGATTGTCGTCATTCTCGTACTTCTCGGACGTATTTAGAATTTGCGGGTAGTGGATTGCGTGCTGCTGCCCGGCTACTCGGAGGTGAGCGATGGATGATTCTAAACGACGTGCAGTCACGTTTCTCGAGAAAGAAATCAAGACGTATGCGGCCTTATCTCTATTTTTGTCGAAGAAGGGCATTAAGGAACATATGCGTGTGGGCGAGAAACGAGTCCTAATCAGTCCATCGTT
>Ga0209240_1000023_pt1 | contig 56197 bp, 53 predicted proteins | sample GraSoi_2013_80cm_FD_185828 | JGI IMG/M metagenome (GOLD analysis project Ga0209240, IMG submission 185828) | Grasslands soil microbial communities from the Angelo Coastal Reserve, California, USA - Sample 9_17_2013_80cm (SPAdes) (version 2) | ecosystem: Environmental > Terrestrial > Soil >...
AGCACCTTGCCGTCCAGGATTTGCAGCGCCAGCGGATCCTGCACCAGGCGCTGAATCGTGCGGCGCAGCGGCCTGGCGCCGTACGCCGGGTCGTAGCCTTCTTTCACCAACAGCTCCTTCGCCGCGGATGTGAGTTCGAGCGTGATCTGGCGCTCCGCCAGCAACTGCTCCACTCCGCGCAGCAGGAAATCCACGATGCGCTCGAGCTGTTCCTTGCCGAGCGGATTGAAGATCACAATTTCGTCGATGCGGTTGATGAACTCCGGCCGGAACGCGGCGCGCAACGCATCCATCGCTTCTTTCCTGGCACGCTCGGGATCGCGATGCGCGAGCTCGAAAATCGCCGTGGAGCCGACGTTACTGGTCATCACCAAAACGGTGTTGCGGAAGTCGACCGTGCGGCCTTTGCCGTCGGTGAGCCTGCCATCTTCCAGGATTTGCAGCAGCACATTAAACACGTCGGGGTGTGCCTTCTCGATTTCGTCAAACAAGATCACCGAGTACGGATGACGGCGAACCTGCTCCGTGAGCTGGCCGCCCTCTTCGTAGCCGATGTAGCCCGGAGGCGCCCCGATCAAGCGCGAAACGCTGTGCTTCTCCATGTACTCGGACATGTCGATGCGGATCATCAGCTTTTCGTCGTCGAACAGAAACTCGGCGAGGGCGCGCGCGAGTTCGGTTTTGCCGACGCCGGTGGGCCCGAGAAAAATAAAGGAGCCGATGGGCCGCTTGGGATCGGACAATCCGGCGCGGCTGCGGCGCACTGCGTTGGCCACGCGCGCCAGAGCATCGTCCTGGCCGACCACGCGTTGCCGCAGGCGCTCTTCCATGTGCACGAGCTTTTGCGCTTCGCCTTCGAGCAGACGCCCAACGGGAATGCCGGTCCACTTACTCACCAGCTTGGCGATGTCTTCCTCGTCGACCTCTTCCTTCAGCATCGGCGCTTCTTTTTGCATGGACCGGAAGCGATCCTCGGCTTCCTTCAGCTCGCGCTCGGCGACAGCGATCTTGCCGTAGCGGATTTCCGCCACCTTGGCGAGTTCGCCTGATCGCTCGCAACGCTGCTCTTCCGCTTTGAGCTGCTCGATCTGCTCCTTGAGCTTGCGAATCTTGCCGATGGCTTCTTTTTCCGCTTGCCAACGCGCTTTCTTTGCGCTCGACTCTTCGCGCAGCTTGGCGAGATCTCTTTCGATTTGCGCGCGGCGCTCCTTCGAGTGCGCGTCGTTTTCCTTCAGCAGCGCCTGGCGCTCGATTTCAAGCTGCATGATGCGGCGCTCGATTTCGTCGATCTCCACCGGCAGTGAATCGATTTGCATGCGCAAGCTCGCCGCGGCCTCGTCGATCAGGTCGATGGCCTTGTCCGGCAGAAAGCGGTCGGAAATGTAGCGGTGCGAAAGCGTGGCCGCGGCGATAATTGCTGCGTCTTTGATGCGCACGCCGTGGTGAACTTCATAGCGCTCCTTCAGGCCGCGCAGAATGGCGATGGTGTCCTCGACGGTCGGCTCTTCCACCATCACGGGCTGGAAACGGCGTTCCAGCGCGGGATCTTTTTCAATGTATTTCTTGTATTCGTTCAGTGTGGTCGCGCCGATGGCCCGCAGTTCACCGCGCGCCAAGGCAGGCTTCAGCATGTTCGAAGCGTCCATGGCGCCTTCGGCAGCGCCCGCGCCGACCAGGGTGTGCAGCTCGTCGATGAACAGAATAATCTGGCCTTCCGCTTCGGTGATTTCCTTCAGCACGGCTTTTAAGCGGTCTTCAAATTCGCCGCGGAATTTCGCGCCGGCCACCAGCGCCGCCAAATCCAGGGCCACCAGGCGCTTGGTCTTCAGCACGTCCGGCACGTCGCCGGAAACAATTCTTTGCGCCAACCCTTCCACTATGGCGGTCTTGCCCACGCCGGGTTCGCCGATCAGCACTGGGTTATTTTTGGTGCGGCGGGCCAGAATCTGCATCACCCGGCGAATCTCTTCATCGCGGCCGATGACCGGGTCGAGCTTCGACCGACGCGCGAGATCGGTCAAATCGCGCGCGTATTTCTCCAGTGCCTCGTAAGTTGCTTCTGGATTCTGCGAGGTCACGCGCTGCGTGCCGCGCACGCTAGTGAGCGCCTGCAGGATCGCTTCGTGCGAAGCTCCGTGCTTCTTCAACAACTGGCCGGCCAGGTCGCGATCCTGCCCCGCGATGGCCAGGAACATATGCTCGGTCGAAACGTATTCGTCCTTAAATCTCTGCGCCTCATCGAACGCGCGCTCCAGCACGTCGTTCAGCGGCTTGCCCATGTGTTGCTGGGCGAATCCAGTCACGCGCGGCAAACGCCCAATCTCGCGTTCAAGGTCCTGCGAAAGCGCTTCCGCGCGGATGCCCAGACGCGCCAGCAGCGGTGGCACCACGCCGTCGGTTTGTGCCACCAACGCAGCGAGCAAGTGAATCGGCTCAATCTGTTGGTTCTCATGGCGCGCGGCGATTTCCTGCGCGCTCTGCAGCGCTTCCTGCGCCTTCACGGTCATTTTGTCAAATCGCAGCATGACAACACCTCAAACCTACTTCTAGCAAAAGGGGCTGGCTTTCCGCCAGCCGCCGTGCCTACAACCTTGCACGCTTTACTTCGCGCTGGCCGCCGCCATCGCCGGTGTCCCGACGTTGACTCTAATCTGCTTTGGCTTGGCTTCTTCGCGCTTCGGAATGGTCAATGTAAGCACGCCGTTTTGATACTCGGCTTTGATCGCTTCCGAATTCACGGTGTTGGCCAGCGAGAAGCTCCGGCTAAACGAACCGTAGGTGCGCTCCACACGCATGTACTTATCCTCGCTCACCTTGCTCTCGCGCTTGCGTTCCCCGCGAATCGTCAGAATGTTGTTCTCCACGCGGATGTCCAGATCCTTCGGATCAATGTCCGGAAGGTCGGCCTTCACGACCAGCTCGTGCTCGGTCTCGAAGATATCGACGGCCGGCGCCCAACTGGTGAGATTGGATTCCTCGCCAGGCCGCTCAAATACATCGTTGAACACGCGATTGATCTGGTCTTGCAAAGTAGAGACCCCGCGGAAGGGCTCGAAACGGCTCAAAGTTCTCATTGGTGTGTGCCTCCTATTAGTGACTGCACAAGAATAATATAATATGCGTGCAGCGTTGTCAAGTATAACGCATGCTCGACATTCTCCCGTAAGTCATTAACAATACGACTATTTATTCCTTCACCGCCGTCGTCAATCGGGTGGTTACGTTATCGAAATCCTGACACCTACACGAGTCGTTGCAATCCAAGTGGTGAGTTTTCATCCGCTTAGGTGGATTTGCTAGACTATCTGGCGGTGCGGCTCGTCGAACTTGACTATGTGCTTCCGCCTGCGCAAATCGCGCAACGCCCGCTGCAGCGGCGCGACAACTCTCGCCTTCTGGCCATGGATCGCGCCAGCGGTAAGACCGCAGATCGCATGTTCGCCGAACTTCCCGGCCTGCTTCGCGGCGACGAACTCGTCGTGCTGAACGACGCGCGAGTGATTCCCGCGCGCCTATTCGGCCGCCGTGTGGGGGTATTTTCGGATGCGCCTTCGCGCGCGACGCGCCAAGAGCATTTGAGCGGCAAAGTGGAGGTCTTTCTCGCGCGCCGAATAGGTCCCGACGTTTGGGAGGCGCTAGTGCGTCCCGGACGCAAGATGAAGACAGGCGAACGTGTGGTGTTTGGCGAAGGCGAACTCGAAGCCGAGATTATCGCGCGCGGCGAATTTGGGCTGCGCACCCTGCGCTTCACTTCGCGCGACCCGGCGGGAGTATCCGCCCAAATTGAGCGCCTCGGCCACGTGCCGCTTCCACCGTACATCAACCGCGAAGACGAATCGGCGGACCGGGAACGATATCAGACCGTGTTTGCGACGAAGCCTGGAGCGGTTGCGGCTCCCACCGCGGGTCTGCACTTTACACCGGAGATTCTTTCGGCGATTCGTGCGCGTGGGGTAGAAATCTGCGAACTCACTTTGGACGTGGGCCTCGGCACGTTTCAGCCTATCCACAGCGAAACCCTCGAGGGTCACGTGATGCACGCAGAGTCCTACGAAATCTCCGAGCAGGCTGCGCAACAGATCCAGGCGGCGCACTCGGCGCTGCGGCCGATCCTGGCGGTGGGTACTACGGTCGTTCGCGGCCTGGAGGACTCCGCCTTGCGTGCCGCGGAGTCAGGTGCGGACTCTCTGGTACGCCCCGGCAAAGCCGAAGCGCGCTTATTCATTGTGCCGGGATTCTCGTTTCGAGTGGTGAATGCGCTGCTTACGAATTTTCATCTTCCCAAATCAACCCTGCTCGCGCTGGTTTGCGCTTTTGCTGGCCGTGAGCGCACTTTAGCCGCTTACCGCCACGCCGTGGAGGCAGGGTATCGTTTTTACAGTTACGGAGACTGCATGCTGATTCGATAGCTGCGGAGAGACAGAGAATTTCAATGGGATGTTCGGCAGGACCGGAGCCAGATGACGAGCAGGGAGACTGCCAACGGGCGGTCTCCCTCTCGTCCAAGGAGCGTAGTTCACGGAAGCTTTCCGTTACTCGCTAAGAACAAAAACGCGCTTTTGCCCGGAGAAACGCACTTCCTTCACTTGCCCGTTTTCACCAAGCAGCACGGCGTCGTAGTTGGATTTCGTGTCGCGATCTTCCCAGCGGCCTTCGCTTTCGGCCACTACGGATTTGCCCTTTTGCACGGTGGCTTTGTTGCCGTCGATCAGCAGGCGGTATTCACCGGCCTGCAAATCCGCTTTGCCGACTTTCGCGGCTTGCGTGATGTTGATGATCTTACTGACCGGCTTGGCAAATACGGGCACGGCCAGTGCGGTTACCGCCAGCAGCGCCAAACTTCGGAGGAACGAATTGGATTTCATGCGCGTCAACTCCTTTTGATTGGATCGAGTCAGCCGAACGAGCGGAGCCAGGAGCAGAGCGGAGTTGACACGCAGTCGGGCGAACGAGTAGATTTCCCCGAACGACACCTCCTCTTCCTGGACTAACGGCCGGAAAGATGCGTGTCACGGCCCCGCGGCTGCCACCGCGGGGTTTTTGATGTTTGCTCTGACAGACCCAGTGCCGTTTTCTTATTCGGCTGCACTCGTATAGACGAAGCACCCCCATCGAATGTTTCGCGGGCGCGGACGAAATTCCTTCTTTACTTGCCTTGTTTTTGTCACTTACGGAGAACCGAATTGGCCTGCAATGAGCCGCTTTCATCAACGGCCGCTAAAAATTTAGAACTATCACGCGTTTCTGACGCCCTTTCCTGCTTGCGACCGTTCTGTTTTGCAAACGATGCGGTCCAGCGCTTCGTTCTGTGCATTGCCAATCGCTTCATCTATACTCAGGTGCTCTTTTGGACATTCTAGGAAATGCGGATCCTCGTTCTTAGTGATTTGCACGCGAATTCCACCGCTTTGAAAGCGGCCCTTGCTGCGGCCCACGGACGCTGGGAGAAGATCGTGTGCCTGGGCGACGTAGTTGGGTACGGCCCGGATCCCAACGAAGTAACCTCGAAAATTCGCGAGCTGGGCGCCCAAACCATTCGTGGAAATCACGACAAAGCGGCCACCGGTTTGATGCCCACGGACGATTTCAATCCCGTTGCGAAAGCGGCGGTGGATTGGACACGCTCGCAATTGTCTGCCGACAATCTGAAATGGCTTACGGAATTGCCGCACGGCCCGTTGGAGATCAGCGGAATTGTTTTGGTGCACGGCGCGCTTCAAGATGAGGACGAGTACGTTTTTACTCCCGCGCAGGCCCTGGAAGGGCTGTTGGACTCCACTACAGGTGTCACCTTCTTCGGCCATACGCATCATCAGGGTGGATTCTCTTACACCAATTCCAGCAACAATCTGGAGATATTGAATCTGCGTCCACGCTCCTCGGAATCGTTCGCCGCTTTGCGCACGGACGAGGGCTCCCGTTACCTGCTGAATCCAGGATCGATCGGGCAGCCGCGCGACGGCGACCCGCGCGCGGGATTTGCGATCGCCGATCTGGAACACAACGTCGTGGAGTTCTGGCGCGTTCCTTACGACATTGCTGGCGTGCAATCGCGCATGCGCACCGCGCATCTGCCAGAGGCGCTCGTGCAGCGGCTCACTCTCGGCCGGTAGCCGCGCACCCCCATATCACTCAAAATTTGGCGTGCGAATCCCAAAGGCACGTTTTACTCTGGACAGATGCACGACCAGCCTCAAATCGAAATCCCCGGCGAACAGCAGCCCGACCGCGGACCCTTTAACTTCGCATTGTTGGTAGCGGCCGCGGCCGTGATCATCGTGCTCGCGGGATTTTATCTGTGGCCGGGCCGGCAATCGCCGTCGCGCGGCGGTATGCAAGAAATCCATCCGCCCTTCGCCTCCGCGGAGCGCGCCTATGCCCCCAAGATCAAGATTGAGAACTTGGCCTTGAGTCGGGCGGCAAATTTTCTAAACCAGGAAGTCACCATCCTTACGGGCGAACTCGTTAACACAGGCGAGCGCACGCTCCGCGAAGTGGAAGTGACCGTGGAGTTTTACGACGACATGAACCAGATTGCGCTGCGCGAATCGCACCTGGCCGTGAACTCCGGCAGCCCGCCTCTTGCGCCGGGGGAACGCCGATCCTTTGAGGTTTCCTTCGAGCACATACCCACGTCGTGGAACATGCAGCAGCCCACGGTGCGCGTGACCGGTTTGCTTTTCGCTCCATCCGGTCAATGATGCCCTGTAAGTAATAGCCTGTCACAGATAACTTGATTTATAATCCGGCACGTGGAGCTTGCCGCAGAATTGGAAGCCACTCTCCGCGAATTTGCCGCCGCGGCGCCCGTGGAGGTACGCGAAAACGGTGGACACGTGGCGCCTCTGGCCGTGCTGTCTTGGGAAGTGCGCGGAGCGGCGGAGAAGCCGTTGCTCCACTTGTGGTCCGCCGAATACAACCTCACGCGCCGCGTTCTGGCCATCACCGATCACTCCGAACAGTGCTTGACGCTGGCGGTGGAGCGATTTGGCCGTAGCAAACCAGACAGGCTCGAATTTGTGCGGATGAATTTTGACCGCTCGGCGCGCGAGAGGACTCGCCAAGCTTTTTGCGAGCAGCTTCGCCGCATCCTTGCCGAGCAATTCCCCGATGAAATCGTGGAATCGCTGATAATTTCACCGGACCTCGAACACTCGCTTTCTGGAAATTACGTGCGGGGCATTCTTCGCCGGGGCTCGGGACAATGGGCGGTGCTGGGCGTCGCGGACGGCGAGTCCGCGGACACCGTCGAAAACAGCCTGACATTCGCGGTGCTTTGGTTCGAGCGCGCGCGTCAATCAAACAGGCGCGGCAACATTTCGGGCCTGCGCCTCATTTTGCCCAAAGGTGGCGCTCGCGTCGTGGCGCAACGCATCGGGGCATTACATCCGCAACTGGCACTGGAACTCTACGAGCGCGATCCCGTGCGGGAAGTGCTCGAAAGGTTGGACCCGCGCGCGGCGGGAAATATCGACAGCTGGATCGTACCGCAGCGGGAGACGCAGTCACTACTCGGCCGGGCCCGCGGCGCTCTCGATCCAATCGTCGCGCTGGCGCCGCGCGCCATCAGCCTCCATCCATCGGTGGCGTCCGGCGAAGTTTGGCTGCGATTTCGCGGCCTTGCAATTGCCAGGTGGGATGACGGCCGCGTCTTCTTTGGGGCCGGCGAGCGGCGCGAAGAGCTCAGCGCAGCTTCTCGGCCAGCGTTGAAAAAGTTAGTGAGTGAATTGGAGGTTCATCGCCATCCCCTGGCCACCAATACGCGGCACGCGCTCTATCGCGCGCAGCCGGAGCGCTGGCTGGAGGCGATCATTCGAGAGGACGTCACGCGCGTGGACGCGCGGCTCGATGTCCGCTTCGTGTACACCCAAGTCTTCGCCAATGCCGGCGGCGAGCACGGCATCCTCGATCTCCTTGGCGTCACGCGATGCGGGCGTCTGGCGATTCTGGAATTGAAAGCGACCGAGCATATTCACCTGGCCTTGCAGGCGGCTGGCTACTGGCGGCACGTGCGGCATCACCTGGAGCGGGACGATCTGTCGCGCTACGGGTATTTTCCCGGCGTGCAACTGCAAGCGGCGCCGCCGTTGGTTTACCTGGTAGCGCCGGCCCTGCGCTTTCATCCAGCCACGGATGAATTGCTCCGCTATCTGGCGCCCGAGCTGGAAGTCGTGCGCGTCGGACTTGCGGAGAGCTGGCGGCGTGGCGTGCGCGTAGTCATGCGCCAGTAACACGCTCACTCACAAGATCCCGAGATTATCGCTCTTTTAACTCACAATTCTTTTTCCTCGCCCTCCCACCGAAGGTAGAATTGTGGGGTCCCCATCAAGAGGTACACCGTGAACTTTTCCGCCACCATTCGACAAGTAGGACACGTTTCTGTCGTGGAAGTCACCGGCAAACTAACTTCCTTCGAGAGCGGAGCGCTGCGCAACAGCATCGCACAATTGCTAAAAGAAGGACGCAAGCAGATCCTCTTGAATCTCAGTGGCTTGGCGTACCTCGACAGCTCGGGGATCGGCGACCTCGTGCACACCTATATGAGTGTCATTAAGAGCGGCGGCGAAATGAAAGTTGTCGGCTTGACCGATAAGGTGGAGGAAATCCTGAAAATTACGCAGTTGTATCAGGTATTTCAGGAGTTTCAGGACGAGCGGTCCGCACTGCAGAGTTTTCCGGAGACCGGCAGCAAGCGCAAGACGGTGCTGCAGATTGTCCGGCCCAACAAAAATTAGCTCCCTAAAAGAAGAGAAGCAGCTAAGGTTTTGGCCTTAACTGCTTCCCGGGGTGTGTCCTCGAAGTGGTTAGTTACTACTATAGATGCGTGCCAGCGAAAAAGGTTTCATCTAGGCAAAAATTCTCTAAATTTTCGGCCTAACTGAAAACCATTAGTCGAAAACCGTTAATAAAAAAGATACTTACGCCACCGTTCGTCGCGGTGCCCAATCAGCCGCATCAATTGCCGCGAGGTATGTAGCGTGAACGGCCGCGGGCGCCGCGCCAGTTTCAATCCTGCTTCTTCCGGCGTGCGGTCGCCTTTGCTGTTATTGCAGCGGTAGCAGCACGCCACCAAATTTTCCCACGACGAGCGGCCGCCGCGCGAGCGCGGCACCACGTGATCCAGCGTCAATTCCGAACTCGGAAAAACCGCGCCGCAAAATTGGCACGTATTGCGGTCGCGCAGCAAGATATTCTTCCGCGAAAGCGCCCGGCTCTGCTGCGGGATATGGCGGTACGCCAGCAACCGAATCACGGACGGCACCCGATGTGCGTGCGCCGCCGAATGCACCTCTGAGTTGTGCATCTCCTCGGCCTGCGCCACGCCCTTCAGCAGCAGCACCATCGCTCGCCGCACTGCCGTCACATTGATCGGCTCATACGTCGCATTCAGGACCAGCACAGGCTCCTGCATCAGCGACGGACGCCGCATCATAATCGAGTTGTGGACCCTACTACCGGCGGGACTCTCTGAACCAGCCGAGGCCGTCCCCGAAGCTTCCGGGGCTCTGCGCCCCCGGGACTCAAACGATTCTAGCCGTCTTGCGCTCACTGCGCGTTCCTCGGGTTAGACTCACCGGAGCCTGCCGCTGGATGCCCGCGCCGCTCGGGCTACCGTCAGCCCGATTACCGACTTGGCTCCCGCGCCCCGTAACGCCTTGGCACAAGCGTCGAGGGTGGCTCCCGTCGTCATTACATCATCTACCAGCAATACACGTAGGTTGTCAACTTTGCTGCCCGGACGTGTGGCAAAAGCGCCACGTACGGAGTCCCATCGCTCCTCCAGGCTGAGGATATGCTGGTCCGGCCGGGGCTTCGTGCGCATCAACAGCACCGCGCGGTACGGCAGGCCCAGCTTGTGGGCCAATGGCTTAGCGATCAGGTCGGCCTGATTGTAGCCTCGCTCCCGCTCTCTTTGCCGGTGCAGGGGTACCGGTACCACGATGTCCGCTGCTACCTTTTCGCGCCTTGCAACCTCGGCAAGACGGCCGGCGAACCAGCGGCCCAAGGGTTCTATCCGCTCAAATTTCAGCAGCATAATCGCCCGCACGATCCCCGTTTTGTACAGGGCGTAGCTCCTTGCGCTATCAAAGCCGTATTCCCTGCTTTGGCACTCTGGGCAGACCAAACCGTCCGGCGCCTGCTCTTTCTCCCCGCCTCCGAGGGACCATGCCGAAAGAGGCTGGCCGCAGGTCTCGCACACCGCTCGCCCAAGCGCCGGAAAAGAGCCAAGGCACGCTTCGCAAATCGGCACGGTGCTCGCCCGAAGCAGCACCTGCTCGCACAGCCGGCAGTCCGCGGGAAAGAGCACGCTGACCAGAGCGTCGCCCGCCCCGGACAACCATGCTCCAACGCGTTTCTCGAGAGTGAGTCGCCCCGCCACGCCGGCGCAAGCCTACTCCACTTGATCAGATAAACAAAGCTGAAATATACTTTAGGGTAAGCAGAACAAGGAGGGATGGCCGCGGCCAGTGCCTGGCTTACAGCAAACCCTGCTCGGCCTTTTCCTGGCAGTTGATGCAGTGCTTGGCCCAAGGCACCGCTTCCAGCCGTTTTTGTTGCATTTCTTCCTGGCAGTTCGCGCAAAGACCGTATTCGTTCGCGTTGATGCGTTTGAGAGCCGCGTCGATCATGTTCAGGATGGTGCGGTCCGTGTTCGTCATCCCAAACAAGAATTCCTTGGTGTAGGAGTTCGCCGCTTTGTCCGCCAGATCCACCGTTTGGTCGTCGTCGGCTTGCCGTCCCTCTTCCTCAGTGCGCGCGATAGTCTTCATCAACTCTTCGCGCCGCGATACCAGCTTCTTTTTATAGTAGTCGAGCCTTTTCTTGTCCATTGGCAATTCCTGGCCCTTCCGTGTCGCTTTCGGGGCCATCTAAAAACTCAATAGTCTAGGCCGCGCGTTTTTTGGTGTCAAGGCGCGCGCCTAAAAGCAAAAATTTAGTTCGCGCAATAAGATGCTGGAGCATGCCTACTCGATTCACCCTGCGTTTGCGCTACAGCACCCGCGGAAGAACCATCGCCGCCAGCGGAAGCGCCAATGCGGAAAGGACGCGCCTTGTCGCGATAGGCGACATTGGCCGCCTTGTTTATGCGCGTCCGGCTGGCTTGCTTTTGCCCGTACTTAGATTGCGGTCGAGCCCCGGAAAGTTGCAACTTGGGAGGCCTGGCGCCAGCCTTCGGCATCTAATCGCAGGGGTGCATGATGATTAGGAAGGTTGCCGGCGGTTATAAAGTTCTCTCGGAAAACGGCAAGAAGAATCTCGGCGGTCCGTACAAAACCAAAAAGGAAGCCGAAAAGCGGCTCAAGCAGGTGGAATTCTTCAAGCACCGCAAAGGCTAAACTCGTCCACGCTCCCTTCTTTTAGTCTTTTAGACGCGCCAATCTTTATGTCGCCTTCGCATGCGTGCCCTCAAGTTGCTGGCCATTCCGGCGCATTGCTACAATGACAGCGCAAAAGCCGCGACGGAACCGGACGCATCCCGCAACCGCGCCCGCCAAACAAACCAAGGCACCGCGCAGCAACGAACTGAGGAGCACGCATGGCCGGATACAGCGGCGTCGACTTCATCGACTTTGACTCGCAACTCAACGACGAAGAAAAGCTCGTTCGCCAGACCGCCCGCCAATTCGTCGAGAATGAAGTTATCCCCATCATCGAAAAGCACAGCCGGGAAGGGACATTCCCCCGCCACCTCGTGCCGCAGCTCGGCGAACTCGGATTCTTCGGAGCCAACCTGCAGGGCTACGGCTGCGTCGGCATGTCCAACGTCGCGTACGGCCTCGTCACCCAGGAATTGGAGCGCGGCGACTCCGGCTTGCGCAGTTTCGTGTCCGTGCAGAGCGCACTGGTGATGTATCCGATCTACGCCTATGGCAGCGACGCGCAAAAAGATAAGTGGTTGCCGCTCTTGCAGCAAGGCACTGCGATCGGCTGCTTCGGCCTGACGGAGCCGCAATTCGGCTCCAATCCCGGCGGCATGCTGACCCGCGCGGTGAAAAAAGGCAGCAAGTACGTTTTGAACGGCGAAAAAATGTGGATCACCAGCGGCTCCATCGCGGATGTCGCCGTCGTGTGGGCCAAGTGCGAAGACGAAAAGATTCGCGGCTTCCTGGTGGAAAAAGACACTCCCGGCTTCAAAGCCTGGGACGTACACGGCAAATGGTCGCTGCGCGCTTCTGTAACCTCAGGCTTGTCTTTTTCGGACTGCGAGATCCCCGCTGAAAATCTGCTGCCCAACGTTGTCGGACTCAAAGGTCCGCTCGGCTGCCTCAATCAAGCGCGCTACGGCATCGGATGGGGCGCGCTGGGCGCCGCCATGGCCTGCTACGACACTGCGCTTCAGTACGCCAAAACGCGCAAGCAATTTGCCAACAAGCCCATCGCCTCGCACCAGCTCGTGCAGGAAAAGCTCGCCTGGATGATCACCGAAATCGTGAAGGGGCAACTCCTGGCCTTGCACGTCGGGCGCCTGAAAGATAAAAACAAAGTCGATCCCTCGCACATCTCCATGTTGAAGATGAACAACGTCGCCATAGCGTTGGACATCGCGCGTAAAGCCCGCGACATTCTCGGCGCCAACGGCATCGTCGACGACTACTGCATCATGCGCCACATGAACAACCTCGAAAGCGTCTCCACCTACGAAGGCACCAACGACATTCACAAGCTCGTAATCGGCGAGCGCATCACCGGCATCTCCGCCTTCGTGTAGTTTCCCCTTTGTAGCGGCGCAGCATGCTGCGCCAGTAAACCAATCTTCAAATCCAACTCGCAGCCGAACCAAAATCTTGTATCTTGTAGGGGCGCAGCCCGCCTGCGGCAGGCAGGCACTGCTGCGACCCCGTTTGGAGGCAATTGATGCGTCTTGGCACAATCCGTTTTTGCGTTCTCTTCTGCGCCGCCCTAATTCTTACCTCGCCCACCCACGCCCAGCGCAAAACCCCTCCCGACCCCGCGCGCCCCAAAATCCGCGCCATCACCGCGTTCATCAATCTCGATCGCGCTCAATATCAACAACAAGTCGCCGAGGCCATGACAGTTTTGAAGCGCGCCCGCACCATCTTCGAATCCCGCGACTACGAAGTAGAGACCATCCGCATCTCCACGCAGCCCTTCCCTGAATACACCAAAGGACTCACCAACGAACAAGCGCTGGTCTTTTTCAAAAATTACGACGCTCTGGCTACGAAAGAGAAATTCGCCGCCTCCATCGGGCCGGCCATGCTCAACGCCTCCGACCCAGAAGCACAAGCCGATCTCCTTGTCGACGTCCTGAAAAGCACGACGTCCATCAATGCCAGTTTGGTCGTCGCCGACGAAAACGGCGTGCGCTGGGGCGCCGTGGGTGCCGCAGCCCGCGCCATGCAAAAGCTCTCCGCCACCGAGCACAGCCAGGGCAATTTCAAATTTTCCGCAATCGCTCTCGTCCCGCCTCTGACGCCTTTTTTCCCCGGCTCCTACCACACTGGCTTCGGCCACCAGTTCGCGATCGCGCTGGAGTCCGCCAACACCGTAGCCACCGCCTTCCAGGGCGCTCCCGACTTGGCCACGGCGCGCCAACGGCTGACGGATCGTTTGGGGAGCGAGGCGTTTGCCATCCAGACGCTGGCCGGGCGCGTGGACCAGGACACTGGCTGGACCTACATGGGCATCGATCTTTCGCCTGCGCCCATGAAAACCGTCTCGATTGCCGCCGCTCTCGAATCTTTGACGGCGCAGCCGATCGGCTCTCCCGGAACTTTGACCGGCGCCGCCACAATTACCGCCGCGATCCGCGACATTCAGGTGAAGCAGACCGGCTACTCTGGACTGATGCTGCCGGTCCTGGAGGATTCGCGCCTCGCGCAGCGCTGGAGTGAAGGCCGGCTCTCGCTCGACGCATTGCTGAGCTACAGCGCCGTCTGCGGCACCGGCCTCGACACTGTGCCGCTGCCCGGCGACGTTACCGAACAACAGCTCGAGCTAATCATCGGAGACATGGCCAGCCTCGCCGTCAAATGGCATAAGCCGCTCTCCGCAAGGCTGCTGCCGGTTGCCGGGAAAAAGGCAGGCGACACGACCGAGTTTGACAGCCCGTACCTGGTGAACGCCACTCTGCAACCCCTCGGCCTCAAGAGCCAAAAACAAAATTAGCGGTCGACTCAAAACTCGGTAGTAGGACGTCTCTAACGACGCGGCCTTGTCAAGCGCCTCAGACGGGAGGACCGTAAACCGGGGTAACATGCAAGGGTCGCACTTTGCTTTTTTGACGGACAAACCATGAGCCAACTTCAATTCAACCTCATGCCGGAACGCCGTACCTTCACGGTCACCGAGCTCACCGCAAAGATTCGCGACCTCTTCGCTCGCAATTTCCCCGACATTTGGGTCACCGGGGAAATCTCCAATTGCCACGAGGCCCAGTCCGGCCACATTTACTGCACCCTGAAGGACGAACGCGCCCAGGTGCGCTGCGTTTGCTTCAAGAACCAGCTCCGCACCATGAAGTTCCGCCCCGAAGATGGCCTGCACGTGACCGTGCGCGGTTCCATCAGCGTCTACGAATCGCGCGGCGAATACCAAATTTACGTCGAGCACATTGAGCCGGTCGGACTCGGCGCTTTGCAGCTCGCCTTCGAGCAACTCAAGAAGCGCCTCGAAGCCGAAGGCCTCTTCGCCGCCGACCGCAAGAAGCCGCTGCCGCTTTTGCCGAGCCGCATCGGCCTGATCACTTCGCCGCGCGGCGCCGCCGTCCGCGACGTGGTTCGCATATTGCGCCGCCGCTTTCGCAATGTGCACCTCACCGTTTATCCCGTGCGCGTCCAGGGCGAAGGCGCGTCCACCGAAATCGTTCGCGCCGTGCAGTTCTTCAATCGCAAGCGGATGGTCGATGTGCTAATTCTGGCGCGCGGCGGCGGCTCGCTCGAGGATTTGTGGGCCTTCAACGAAGAAGAAGTCGCCCGAGCTATCTCGGCCTCGCAAATTCCCGTAATTTCCGGCGTCGGCCACGAAACCGATTTCACAATCGCCGATTTCGTAGCCGACGTGCGCGCTTCTACGCCCTCTGCCGCCGCCGAGCTCGTCGTACAAACGCGTCGCGAGTTCGACAAACACATCGCCGATCTTCGCGGCGCTCTTACCGAGCAGATTCGTTATCGCATTCTCGTCCTCAGCCGCCGCGTCCACGAACTCGCTGGCCGCCGGGGTTTCCGCCGTCCGCTCGACCTACTCCGCCAGCAACGCCAGCGCGCTGACGAACTCACCTCGCGCCTGGCCCACGGCTTGCGCGCAAACCTCCATCATTCGCGCCGTCGCTTCACTGCCGCGCACATGGGCATAGTCTCCTTCGATTTTCGCATGAAGATTGCGACGCTGCGTCTGCGCCTGGAAAAGCGCAGCTCTGACTTGGCCGCCCGAACCGAACGGCTGCTCCGCGCAAAACGCGAGCGCCTAGACCGCCTGCGCCTCCAACTAGAAGAGCGCAGCCCCCTGCGGGTCCTGGAACGCGGCTACGCCATAGCCACCGACGCCGCCGGCCACCTACTCCGAAACGCCGCCCAAGTAGCCGTAGGCGACACCATCAACGTCCAGCTACACCGCGGCCGCCTCTCCACTGAAGTTACGGGAAAAACCCAGAAATGAAGTTACCGGTAGACATCGCTTCGATGGGCAATCTTGATCACGATCACGGCCTTGGCGCTGTCATCGATTTCATAGATCAGCCGATAGTTGCCGATGCGAATACGCCACGACTTCTCGCTGCCTTTCAACATCTTGCAGCCGGGCGGCCTGGGGATAGTACCCAGAGACAGCATTCTCTCTGCAATGTTTTCGTGGGATGGAGATGGGATCGCTTCCAGCTCTTTTTGGGCGCTTCGCCGAATGCTTACGGCATAACTCACTTGAGATTGCGGCGAATCTCGTCTAGCGCTTGTTCCAAAGGAATTGGCCTTTCGCCTGAGGCTTTTGCTTCCTCATACTCGCGGACCGCCTGCAGGTCCTCAAGATCGTCAAGCAATTCCTCGTATTCCTTAATGTCGAGCACCACGGCGACCCGAACGCCATTTTCGTCAGTCACGAATTGTTTAGCTTTAGGCATTTTCTTGACTCTAGGGCGAGTCTACTCCAGAGCAAATCGCTCATCAAGGCAAAGGCGCTTTTGAGGACGAGAACATCACTCTTCGTCGCCGGTGGAGGTCACTTTGAGAACGGCGAGGAAGGCTTCTTGCGGGATGTCGACTTGGCCGACGCGCTTCATGCGCTTTTTGCCTTCTTTTTGTTTTTCGAGGAGTTTGCGTTTGCGGGTGATGTCGCCGCCGTAGCACTTGGCGAGTACGTTTTTGCGAATCGCCGCGACCGTTTCGCGGGCGATCACGCGGCTGCCAATGGCGGCTTGAATGGGCACCTCGAACATTTGCCGCGGAATCAGTTTGCGCAGGCGCGACACCAAATCGCGGCCGCGCTCGTAAGACTGCTCGCGATGGCAAATCATGGATAGCGCGTCCACCGGCTCGCCGCCAACCAGTACATCCAGCTTGACGAGGTCGGATTCGCTGTAGCCCGCGAGGTGATAGTCGAGGGAAGCGTAGCCACGCGAAACGCTTTTCAGGCGGTCGTAAAAATCGAGCACGATTTCGTTCAGCGGCAATTCGTAGGTGAGCATGACGCGCGTTGGTGACAAATACTCGAATCCTTTTTGCGTGCCGCGCTTGTCCTGGCAAAGCTGCAAAATTCCGCCCACCGATTCGTCGTTAGTGATGATCATCGCTTTGATGATGGGCTCTTCGATCTTGCTGATGTCGCTGGGGTTGGGAAATTTCGCGGGGCTGTCGACTTCGATGACGCTGCCGTCGGTGCGCGTGATGCGGTAACGCACGCTGGGCGCCGTGGTGATTAGGTTCAGCCCGAATTCGCGCTCCAGGCGTTCCTGCACAATTTCCATGTGCAGCAGGCCGAGGAAGCCACAGCGAAAACCAAAGCCGAGGGCCACGGAGTTTTCCGGCTCATAGAAAAATGCCGCGTCGTTCAATTTCAGTTTACCGAGCGCGTCGCGCAGCGGCTCGTATTCATCGGCGAGTACCGGAAATAATCCGGCGAACACCATGGGCTTGATAGCCTCGAAACCGGGCAGCGCGGGAGCAGGGCGATCGGCATCGGTGATGGTGTCGCCCATGCGCGCGTCGGCCACGTCCTTGATATTCGCGACGACGAAGCCGACATCGCCGGCTTCGAGTTCATCGAGGCCGATCGGTTTCGGAGTGAGCGTGCCGAGCGTTTCGACTTCGTAGACCTGGTTGTTGTAGCACAAACGAATTTTCATGTGCGGCATGATGCGGCCTTCCATCACGCGCACCAGGACCACCGCGCCGCGATAAATGTCGAACCAGGAATCGAAAATCAGCGCCTGCAGCGGATTATCCGCGCTTCCTTTCGGTGGCGGAACGCGCTGCACGATGGCTTCGAGCACGCCTTCCACGCCGAGGCCGCTTTTCGCGCTAATCATCAGCGCATCGTGCGCGGGAATGGCGAGAACATTTTCGATTTGCTCCTTCACGAAATCGGGCTGCGCGGCGGGAAGATCGATTTTGTTGATCACCGGAAGAATGGTGAGGTTGTGACCGGCGGCCAAGAAAGTATTCGCGACGGTTTGTGCTTCCACGCCCTGGCTCGCGTCGACCACAAGCAAGGCGCCTTCGCAGGCGGAAAGCGCGCGCGAAACTTCGTAGGAAAAATCGACGTGACCCGGCGTGTCGATTAAATTCAGCTGGTACGTGTTTCCATCTTTGGCTTTGTAATGCAGGCGAATGCTTTTTGCTTTGATGGTGATGCCGCGTTCGCGCTCCAGGTCCATGGAGTCGAGCACCTGCTCGTGCATTTCCCGCTGCGAAAGCGCGCCGGTCATTTCGAGCAGGCGATCGGCAAGCGTGGATTTGCCGTGATCGATGTGCGCGATGATACAAAAATTGCGGATGAACTTTGGATCCATTTACCTTATGACCGGAAGGGGCTCTCTTCTACTGATGTCACACGCAGCGCTAAAGGGCGCCGTGCAATCATTCAGTTTGCCACAAATCGTGGTGCGCCGTAAGCAGGCAGCCCGCGGCTGAAATTGAAGCGGTCTCGCAGATCGAACAAATCGGATACAATCGCGGGTTTCGGAGGAGAAAGCACTTGAGAAATACGGTTGCGGCGATTCTGCTGTTGCTATCGGCGGGGGCAGCCTTTGCGCAGCAGTCCGAAGCGCGAACTGCGATTTCGCCCGCGCGAGTTGCGGAGGAGGTGCGGAACTATCGCCTGAACAATGAAGACCGCATCATGCGCGAGCTCACGGAGTTTCTGGCCATACCGAATGTGGCCAGCGACACGGAAAACATCCAAAAAAATGCCGCGCACCTGGTGGAAATGCTGGAGGCGCGTGGAATTGAGACGCATTTGCTGCCGATTTCCGGGCGCGGGCCAGTCGTCTTCGGGAAACTGAACGCGCCCGATGCCAAGCGCACGGTGATCTTTTACGCGCACTATGACGGGCAGCCAGTCGATCCCGCGGCCTGGACCGACGGGAAACCGTTCGAGCCCGTGCTACGCAGCAATTCGATCGAGGCAGGCGGCAAGCGCATTCCGTTTCCCAACAAGCATCCCGGCGCGTACGACGACAACTGGCGCATTTACGCGCGTTCGTCTTCCGACGACAAGTCCCCGATTGTGGCGCTGCTCGCAGCGATCGATGCGCTGCGCGCGCAGAGAATTCCTTTGGGCGTCAATCTGAAAGTGATTTTCGAGGGTGAGGAAGAGGCCGGCTCGACCAATCTGCAACATACGCTCGAACTGCACAAAAATTTGCTGGGCGGAGATTTGCTCTTCACCGCGGACGGGCCGGTGCACCAATCTGGACGTCCGCTGGTGTTTTTTGGCAATCGCGGCGACATAGGCCTGGATATCACCGTGTACGGACCAGTGCGGGCACTGCACAGCGGGCACTATGGAAATTGGGCGCCGAATCCAGCCATGGAGTTGTCGCGCTTGCTGGCGTCGATGAAGGATGAAAATGGGCGCGTGCTCGTCGACGGGTTTTACGACGACGCAGCGCCGCTCAGCACGATCGAGAGGAAAGCATTGGCAGACATGCCGGACAATGACTCGGAACTGGAGCACGAGCTGGGCATTGCGAAGCCCGAAGGTGGCGGCAAAAAGCTGGTGGAGCTGATTAATGAGCCTTCGCTCAACGTCCGCGGATTGCGCAGCGCGTACGTTGGCGAGCACGCGCAGAACGTGGTGCCGGAAAAAGCCGAGGCGTCTATCGATGCGCGCATGGTGAAGGGCGAAGACCCGCGGAAAAAATTCGAGCAGATCGCCACGTTCGTTCGGAAGCAAGGGTTCTACGTGATCGACCACGAACCAACGATGGAAGAACGTCGTGATCACGCGCGGATCGCCAAGATCGTCGACGAAGGCGGATACCGCGCTTCGCGGACGGCGATGGATTTGCCGGTTTCCAAAGCACTGGTGCAGGTGGTGCAAGATGCCACGGGCGGCAATGCGGTGATCGCGCCGACACTGGGCGGGAGCGTGCCGATGTATATTTTCGAGGATCTGGGTCTCCCATGGATTGGCGTGCCCATCGTGAATTACGACAACCACCAGCACAGTTCAGATGAAAACTTGCGGTTGGGGCAATTTTGGCGCGGGATCGAGGAGTACGGAGCGATTCTGGCGGATTTGAATTGGTGAGAAGAAAAAGATAACGCAGAGGCGCAGAGGACACGGAGTTACGCAGAGGCATTACCGGAATTAGAGCCAGTCTTGGTGTGGTGGACGCCTTGCTAAACTGGGGCGCAGCATGCTGCGCCCCTACGGGGAAATGCGCGCTACAGGGCGAGAAAATTTTGGAGGAGTTGCTTCCCGGATTGGGTCAGTACGGACTCGGGGTGGAATTGCACGCCTTCGAGTTTGTAACGGCGGTGACGAACACCCATGATGGTACCGTCATCGGTCTCAGCCGTGATCGTTAATTCGCGCGGGAGCGATTTGCGCTCGACAATCAGGGAGTGATAGCGGGTGGCGGTGAAGGGATCGGCAAGCTTGCGGAAAATGTTTTTGCCGTCGTGGTGGATCTGGCTGGTCTTACCGTGAAAAAGTTTCGGGGCGCGAATGACTTTGCCACCAAACGCCGCGCCGATGGCCTGATGGCCGAGGCAAACACCGAGAATCGGGAATTTTCCGGCGAGGCTGCGAATCAGATCGATGCAGATTCCGGCGTCCTGCGGAGTGCACGGCCCGGGCGAAATCACGATGCGTTCCGGCTTGCGGCGCGCAATTTCTTCGACGGAAATCTTGTCGTTGCGATGCACTTCCACGTTGCAGCCCAGCTCGCCGAGATACTGCGCCAGGTTGTAAGTAAACGAATCGTAGTTGTCCAGCAGCAGAACCATGTTGCCTTTTCAGCGGCGGCCGCGATGCGCGGATTCGAGAGCGGTCAGGAGCGCGCGGGACTTGTTGACGCTTTCCTGATACTCGCCGTCGGGGGTGGAATCTGCGACGATTCCGCCTCCGGCCTGCACGTAAGCGACGCCATTTTTAACGACCATGGTGCGCAGCGCGATGCAAGAGTCCAGATTACCAGCAAAATCCATGTACAGCACGCCTCCCGCGTAGATGCCGCGGCGTGTGCGCTCCAGCTCTTCGATGATTTCCATGGCGCGAACTTTGGGCGCACCGGAAACCGTGCCGGCCGGAAAGCAAGCCATCAGCGCGTCCAAGCAATCGACATCTTCGCGCAGCCGGCCGCGCAACGTGGAAACGATATGCATCACGTGGGAGAAACGCTCGACGGTCATAAGCTGCTCGACCTTCACGGTGCCGTAATCGCAGACGCGGCCGAGATCGTTGCGGCCGAGATCGACGAGCATGATGTGCTCCGCGCGCTCCTTTTCGCTGGCGAGCAATTCCTTTTCGAGGCGCTGGTCTTCCGCTTCGTCCTTGCCGCGCGGCTGAGTTCCGGCGATTGGGCGGTAAAAAACGTCGCGGCCTTGCACCTTGACCAACATTTCGGGGGAACTGCCCACGACGGCAACGTCGTTCATTTGCAGAAAAAAGAGATAGGGAGAGGGATTCAGGGCGCGCAACTCGCGGTAGATTTCGAATGGCTGGGCTTTCGTCTTGGCGGAAAAGCGCTGGCTGAGCACGACCTGAAAAATGTCGCCGGCCCGGATGTATTGCTTGGCTTTGCGAACGGCGGCACCGTATTCAGCGCGCCGAAAATTCGAAGCGACTTTGGGCTTGCTGTTCTTTCTTTGCGAGTCCTTTCGAGGACGCTCGGCCGCGACGGGCTGCTCGAGCAGCTTGCGCGTATGCCGGATTTCGCGCACAGCGGCGTTGTACCTGGCGCGCAGCGTCCCGTCGGGACCGCCGGTGAAAACGTTTCTGACGATCCACAAGCGATGCTGGACGTGGTCGAACGCGATAAGGCCGTGATAGAAAGCGAGCATGGCGTCGTACAGCCCGATTTCATCGCGCAGCCGCTTGGGCAGGCGCTCGATGAGCCGCACCATGTCGTAGGAAAAATAGCCGATCGCGCCGGCCACCAGCGGCGGAAGTCCGGGAACGCGAACGGGATTAAAGCGCTCGATGCGTTCCCGCAGGAACGAAACCGGATCACGTTCTTCCCAGACGACGCGGTCGGGGCTTTCCATTACGCACGCGCCCGCGTTGTAGCGAAAGACTTCCTCGGGATGGGCGCCGGCGAACGTGTAGCGCGCGATTTTTTCTCCGCCCTCGACGCTTTCCAGAAGAAAGGAATAGCGCGCGCCCTGCGCGATCCGCAAATAGGCGCTGACCGGCGTCAGTAAATCCGCAGGAAACACGTCATAAACCGGAATGAGATTGCCTTGCTTGGCCAGGCGCTGAAACTCGCGGAAATCCGGGCGGATCATCGCGAACTCCGCGCACGTTCCTCTTCACGTAAGGCGGAAAGCACCGCTCGCCGCATGGCCCTTTCGGGAGCGCGGCGCTTCATCCACAGTTCCCATTGCGCGATGCCTTGCGCGAGAAACATTTCGACACCTGACACCGTAGCGATGCGCTTTTGCGCGGCGAGCTTCAACAGTTGTGTCCTCTCAGGCCGGTAAATGAGGTCCATGACAATCCGACAGTGTAACTCGCTGGGCTCCAGAGGAGAAACTCCAGTGCCAGGGTGCATGCCGACGGGCGTGGCATTCAGAATAGCGTCGAAGTGTTCTGTTTTCAGCGCGCGACGCGGGACAACTTCGGCCCCTGCCGCGCGGGCGACGGCGCGTGCCGCTGTATTGCGCCGCGCGCAGACGCCAACCGCGGCCCCGGCACGCGCCAGCGCAAAGACTGCCGCACGAGCCGAGCCACCAGCGCCTAAAACCAAGACGCGGCTTTTGGCCAGTCGCAGCTTCTTTTCCAGCGCCTTCAGGACACCGACGTAATCCGTATTGCACCCGTACAGAGAGCCGTCGCGCCGAACCACAACCGTGTTTACCGCGCCGATCTCTGCGGACAGCGCATCGCAGTCTTGCAAATGCCGAAGAATGTTTTGCTTGTGAGGCAGGGTGACGCTGAAGCCGCGCAAGCCGAACTCCGGCGCAGCTTTCAAAAAATCGCGCAGATCCTTGACCAGGAAGGGCAGGTACACAGCGTTGATCTTCCGCGAAACAAAGCCGGTATTGTGCAGGAGCGGCGAAAGAGAGTGCGCGATGGGGTTGCCGATCACGCCAAACACTTGTGTTTGGCGGTTCAGCGTGTGAGCGCGATAGAGGTGCTTCATTTCCTGAAGCGAAACCTGCCCGGGAGCGGTAGCCGCGGCCACAGGCGCATAGGCCAGCGCGCTACCTTCCCGCAGAGCAAGGAGACGCGCCGGCAGGCCAATTTCGCCCATGGGTACAGCAACACAGTCGCGTAAGCCGGCGGCGAATCGAAGAAGCCGCGTGCTGTCCGCGATGGTGTGCGAAACCCCGGCGACCTTGATGGCGTCGACCGCACCTCGCCAGCGCGCCTCGAGTGCAGGCTTCAGCGGAGGCATCCGCTCGAAATCGTGAACGGAGAGCAGGATGCGCCGAGGCAGGGAGTATTGGCGAATTGAGTTGCGCGGTAGTTTGCGCAAGGTTTCGACCTCGAGATCGCACCACAAACAACCTGCTTCAGCGGCCTGAGCCAGCCAATGCAGTTCGTCCTGGACGCTACCAGCAAATAAGCCTCCGCCCTCGCGTCGACGGCAAGTGGCCAGCAGCACCGCGCGCGGGAGAGGATTTCGCCGCAGCCAGGCGAGAAGGCGGCGGCGTTCTGAGTCGCTCTTGAGCCAGTCCAAGCGCAATTCGACGGTGGGCGTTTCGCGCAAGGCGCGGCGGAGCTGCACGGCCATCTCCCTCGCAGACGACGCCGCGACGACGGCGCAAATGCGCGCCACACCCTTGCCAAAGAGACCCATCCTCAACCCTCTGTTCTGTCGCCTTCCGACCTATTTTCGCGCCAACTGATTGAAAATACGGCTTGTAACATGCCGTATCAAGAGTGTAAAGCCGACTTGGCCAAATTGTTGACGCCCGCCGGGGTGCTTGCTACTTTGACCATGGGACTTCTTTCGCACGACCCTCAGGGCGTGATTTCAAGGAGCATTTTCAATGCGCGCTAATCTAGCTGCGTTGTGCCTGGTAGCCTTTGCGGGCACAGGAGTTTGCTACGGCCAATCGGCTCCGGTGACGGGCGGATCCACTTTGCAACCAGCCTACAGCACGGTTTACTGCTCGGGTTTTCTGAAAGATACGAGGTTACCGTACGATCTTTATCTGGTTTCCGGGGAGGAGCCTGGCTACAAAATAGTCTTCAGTCAGGGCAACAATGTCTATATCAACATCGGAAGCGACAAGGGAGTAAGAATCGGCGATCGCTTCATGGTAGTGCGCGAAACGGAAGATCCAGGGCGCGTCGATTGGTTCAAGGGACAAAGCCGGATCGCAAGAGCGATGGGCATTCTGTACAAGGATGTCGGGCAATTGCGTGTGGTGAACGTGCAGCCGAAGGTTTCCATTGCAGAAGTGAATTTTTCCTGCGCGGACATGATTCGGGGCGATATCGTGCGGCCGTTTGAAGAGCGTCCCGCACCTCCCTACAAGGAGCCCGGCCCGTTTGACCATTTTGCCCCCGTGAGCGGAAAGCCGGTCGGGATGGTAATAGAGTCGTCCTCATTCCAGCAAACTCAGACGCAAGGAATCACGATGTACGTGAACCTGGGCGCGGCGCAGGGCGTGAAAGTTGGCGATTATCTGCGCGTTTTCCGTTACCAGGGTAGAGATATTGAAAGGATACCGCAAAGCAAGGGCTACGCGGATCAAATCTACGGCTTTGGAAGCTCTCCTGCGCGATATGGGTGGAATAACTTGCCGCGCGAGGTGCTGGGCGAAGGCATTGTTTTGAACGCCAGCCGGAACGCGGCCACAGTCTTCGTAACCTTCAGTTCCACGGAGATCTTCGCCGGGGATAACGTCGAGATCGAATAAGTTTCGAGGAATCCGCTGAGTTAAGGGCCCGAACCCGCCGAACGACAGCTCGGCGGGTTCTTTTTTCACAACGGTGCGTCGTTCGACGCTGCTACCGCATTTTTTATACATGGGATGAGCTTGCCCGCGGCAGCCCGTCCGAAAAGACCTCGCAGGTGAAGGCGAAAACATTTGTGTCTGATTCGCGCCAGGCGTCGGTCGGAAGTTGAGCCTTGCGACAGGTTTCGGCAAGGAATTGTTCGGCGCTGAAATGGTGCTCGATCGCGACCTGGGGGAGCAGCACGCCTCGCTGGCGCTCTCGCGTTATGAGCAGACCGTGGCTGCCGATTTGGATTTGTTCGGGGCAAATGGGAATCAGAAGGGAAAGCAACGATATTTCGATCTGCAGATTGCTGAGCTCGTCCGGACGCACGGCTGGGAAGCGCGGATCTTGCAGCGCGGCGCTCGCGGCGCAACGTACGACGCTATCCCCAAGGGGTTTGGGCTCCACAACGCCAATGCAGCCGCGCAAACGCCTGCCGGCGTGAAGAGTCACGAATACCCCACGCTGCTCCGAGAAAACTCCCCCGGAGGGAATCTCCGCCAATATTTGCCCGCGTGACACGGCTTCGATGACGGCTTGCCGAGCCAGACACAGCAAGGACAGCCGGTCGCTGTCAGAGAGGGACAGCATCTCCGGTTTTCTTGCGGGTTTCGAGCATGCGCAACTTGCGCCGCTGTTTGATGCGGTCGTCAAGATGGCCCCAGAAACGAAGGAAGTACTGCGCGGCGGACACCAGCGCACTGACAACAACGAGCCAGAGCAGAAACAAGGCTAGCGGTTTGAGCGAGGGATGCCGTGCACCGGCGATGAGCACTGCGACAGCACAAACCTGCAAGACCATTTTGGTCTTGCCGAGCACGGACGCTTCGATGGTGAAGCCTTCGGCGGAGGCGATGTTGCGCAGGCCGAGCACGGTAAATTCGCGGCCGATGATGATCACGACCATCCAGGCGGGAACTAAATGCATGTCCACGAGCGAAACGAAGGCGGCGGAGATGAGGAGTTTGTCCGCGATGGGATCGAGTAAGATGCCGAGGGTCGTGACCTGCAAACGCCGGCGCGCGAAGTAACCGTCGGCCCAGTCGGTAGCGGCGGCTAGCAAGAGGATAGCTACTCCGAAAACTTCGAAATGCATTGGGAAGCCCCAGAGCTCGACATTAGGGCTGCGCGTTAGTAGCACGACGATGAGAACGGGAACGAAGAAAATTCGTAGCAACGTGAGTGTATTCGGAAGATTCATCAGGATTTAGCTTCGGAAAAGCCGCACTTTGCGGTCAGAAACGACCCGCGACTCACTATAGACTTGGCTTGAGCAGGCGTCAACGGGTCGAAAATCCTGGCGGGAATGCGCGGGGTGGATACCTTGTAATTAACACGAGGCGGTGTACAGAAATGGGAAAGTGACCGCTGAGTTGTAAAAGATGTGCTGCAAACCTGTGCAAATGTTGGTAGTGCGCTCTGTGGGGCGACGAATCCAAGGGCGGCTCCCGGCGGTCAACGCTTTCCTGTAACTGATTGTAACAATTGGGGTTAGAGAGCAGGTTTTGCAAAATGGCTGTAAATTTCGCAGATGCCTGGAAATCTCACATTTTGCAGGACTTCCGGTTTCCACAGAAATTTCCACAGGGGACATGTACGCCGAAGCCTTATATTTCGCCAGACGACGGCCTTACCTCTCGCCGAAAACACAGCCTTCGCGTGTGTCTAACTCTTAAGTTACCCCAGGGCTGCGAGTATGGCGCGCTTAAATCGCGCGCGGACCACGCAGAACACGCGCCGGCAGGAAAAACAGCGCGGCAAGCAGGGCAAACACGCCGTGTACTGCGATGCCGACGATGCGGAATGGCAGCGTGATGAGCCAAACGATGGGAAAGAGCACGATCGCCAGCAGAGCGAGAGGCCAGCACAGGATAAACAAGATGCACCAAAGAAAAAATGCGGCCATGTTCGACCTCCTGATTTAATTACGTACGCAAGGCTCGAGAAGTTCCATCGGCGGCATACTGACTCAAACGCAGACGTCTGGCAATGGAGACCGGAACCTCAGCATCCATGGTCATGTGTGAATCTTCCACCGCGGAGTGGAGCACACGGCCGAGCGCATGAATAAGTGCGAGCGTGCGGCCCTCGGCAAGCGGCAGGCGCAGGGATAAGGTGACCACGGGATCAAGGGGAAGCGCGGCGTCGATGTGCCGGAGCAGATCGTCGATGCCTTGCCCGGTCATGGCGGAGACGAGCACCGGGCCGGTTTCGCCCAGGCGCGACAAACTGCGGACTAAAGTTTCGCGTTGCTCGGGGGCGAGTAGATCCACTTTGTTCAGGACGCTCAACTTTGGGCGATCCGCCACGCCAAGCTCCTGCAAAATTTTGTCAACTTCCGCGTCCAGCTCGTCATGGTGCGGATTGGCGACGTCGCTGACGTGAAGAATCAGAGCGGCCTCTTGCACTTCTTCCAGGGTCGCGCGGAACGCGGTCAGCAGGCCTTTGGGCAGGTCGCGTATGAAGCCAACCGTGTCGGAAACCAGGACGCGGCGGTTCGATGGAAGGCGAATAGCGCGAATGGTGGGGTCTAGGGTGGCGAACATGCGCGAGGAAACGAGCACTTCGGCGCGGCTGAGCGCGTTGAACAATGTGGATTTGCCGGCGTTGGTGTAGCCGACTAATGCAATCGTGCCCAGCGGGACGGCGTTGCGCGCTTCGCGGCGCAGTGCTCGTTGCTTGCGCACTTCTTCGATGCTGGCCTGAATTCTGCTGACGCGATCGCGGATGCGGCGGCGATCGGTTTCCAATTTCTTTTCGCCAGGGCCGCGTACGCCAATGCGCCCAGCTCCTCCGCCCGCACCACCTGCGCCGCCACCGCCGCTTTTCCCGCCGAGACGAGACATGGCCGTACCGCGGCCGGTCAGGCGAGGCAGAAGATAGTTCAACTGCGCCAGCTCGACTTGCAATTGGCCCTCGCGGCTGCGCGCATGACGCGCAAAAATATCCAGGATGAGCTGCGTGCGATCGATTACGCGGCGGTCGGTGGCGGTTTCGATGTTGCGCTGCTGTATCGGGGACAAGTTGCCGTCGAAAATTATGAGCGGCGCTTTGTGCGCGGTGGCTTCGGCGCGAATCTCGTCCAGCTTGCCGCGGCCAACTAGAGTCGCGGGATCCGCCGACTCGCGCACTTGGTACATGGTGCCAGCGACTTCCGCGCCGGCGCTGCGCGCCAACTCCACCAATTCCGCGAGTGATTCGCGGCCTTGCTCGCCCGCGGGCATGCCCGGCATCCGCCGCGCGCGCTTCCACGTCACGCCCACGAGCAGGGCGCGCTCCGAAACCGAAGTTACGTGCTGAGTCTTCATACTTGAGAGCGAAGGACGGTCATGGTGCGGAGAGGGCTGTTCGTGCGAATGGTGACACCGTGCGTAACCTGTGAGGTCCCTGCGACAAATTATACTCTCCTTGCGTCCGCGCCGCGACCCTCAAGCACGCCCTGCTCGCGCAACCATAGCAGCGCCTCTTGTTGCAGGAGCGGATTGTCTCCGAATCCTGCCAGCCAGCGCACGCCATGCTCGCGGCGAAACCAGGTGAGCTGGCGTTTGGCATAGCGGCGAGTAGCTTGCTGAATCGTGGCGCGAGCCTCGTCCAACGTGAGTCGGCCTTGCAAGACGGCGCGCAATTCGCGGTAGCCGATAAAGTCGAATGCCTTGGCGTCTTCGGGCAGCCCGGCATTGAGCAAAGAACGGACCTCTTCGAGCCAGCCGTTTGCGAGCATGGCGTTAGTTCTTGCATGGATTCGCCCGTACAGAGCTTCTCGTTCAGGGGCAAGTCCAATCTTTAGGGCGCGCCAACCTTGCAGCGGTGCGCGGCCGCTTCTATGCAGCTCGGTGAGCGGCATTTTAGCGAGAAGGCAAACTTCGATGGCGCGAATCAGCTTCTGCTCATCCGCGGCGGAAATTTTTTGAGCAGCTTCGCCATCGATCCGCGACAAAATCCGGTGCAAATGGCCGGGACCGTGTTCGCGCGCGCTGTGCCGCAATCGTTCGCGAAGCTCTTCCGAGCGCTGCGGAACGTCCGCCAGGCCTTCCAGCAGCGCGCGTAGGTAGAGACCGGTGCCGACCGTGAAAACTGGGAGGCGCGCGCGGCCACGCAGGTCGGCGAGCGCCACGAGAGCCATCTGCCGGTAGCCTCCCGCCGTTGACGCTTCTTGCGGGCCGAGCACATCAATCAGGTGATGAGGAACTCCGTGGCGTTCGGCAACCGTGGGTTTGGCCGTGCCGACGTCGAACCCGCGATAGAGCTGCGTCGAATCGCATGCGACTACTTCCCCGCCGAGCTGTTCAGCCAGCCAAACGCCCAACGCTGATTTTCCCGAAGCCGTGGGACCAACGACGGCAACGAGCGGCGAGCTCGAATTCTGTGAGTTCATCGAAAGAGGAGATGGCGTGCACGCGCGAACAGAAAAATAAGCACAAATAGCGCGAGGAGAATGCTGCCTAAGACCTGTTGGCGGGCGGGTCTCACTAGTGCGCGTAATCCGGTTGCAAATTATAGTAGTACGTAAATCTCAGCTCGATATAGGGGCCGCTAAAAGCCGGCGGCAAGGGCTCGAACGGGTTCGATGTGCGAATGGAAGAAATCGCAGCGCGGTCCAGAGGCTCCTTTCCGGAGCCAAATACTTTTACAGGTTCCCCATCTGGCACGCCGCCGTTTTTCATGATTCGGAATTGCAACGAAACGACACCTTTATCGCCCAACTCCACGGACGCCGGCATTACCGCGAACCAATTGCGCTTTACGCTCTGGTACACGCGCGCAAGGTAATCGTTGAAATCGACGCCCTCGGTCGGCGTAAGCATTTCAATGCCCGCCGCCGCGGTGCCCCGTCCTCCGCCTCCAGGAGCTCCCCGCGTGGGGATGTCCCCGCCGCCACCGATGGGACGAGGGGCGTTCATCTTAGCGGACTCGCGTATGGAATCCTGAATCGAGCGTCCTGGAGAATTTTTCGGCAACTGCAGACTGTTCGGGCGCGGCTGTTCCTCCGGAGTCTCCAGCTTCAGCGGCTGCCTGGGCGCTTCCGTTTTTGGAACCGGCGCTGTGGTTTCTGGCGGCGGTATGACATTGGGCTTCGGCACCGGGGCGCTCGGCAGCTCCTTCACCACGCGCTCCGGCTCTTTCGGAGTGGGCGGTGCCGGTTTTGGCTCCGGCGGCGCTACCTTGCGGATGATGCGCGGGTCCACTTTCATTGTCTCGGCCGGCCGCTCGCGAACACGCGGCGTTGGCCGCGGAGTTTCAAAAGCGCCCGGCGGCACGAGGAGCGTCATTTGCCGCCGCGCGAGGTCCAACTCCGCCTCAGTTTTCGGGCGCGGTGGAAAAACTTTGGGTTCGACGATGATGGCCAGAATCAACAGAATGTGAAGCACCACCGAAGAAATGTTTCTGGCCAGGTCGGACTTGGCGCGGTCCTCGGTCCGCTCTTTGGTCAGAAGGTTGACTTCGCCAGTCAAGAAAATGTCGGGATCGACGATCTCGGCCGGAAGAATACTTTCCGAGGGAGCGATGATTTCCGGCGGCGCGGCCCCCTGCGGAACGGTGACGCGCTCGTCCATCTCCGTCGGTTGCAGGGGCAGGTGGCTCGGTTCTTCCACGACGAAGTCTTCGCGCTTTATATCGCGCGGAACCACCGTGCGCGCGGCAATGGCCTCCAGCGGCAGAGAAGAGGGAATGTTGGTGCGGCCGTCCAGAGGGACGATCGGCAGCATCGCCGGAACGAGCGTGCGCTGATCCAACGTGGAAGGGCGCCGCCGCGTTGTCGGAGCGTCCACGGCGGGCGGACGAGCATTCAAGGGAACCAGGAACCGAGGAATCATTTTTCTGTTTTCTGTGCCGCGGCGAACGCTACCAGTTGGACGCGCTCACCATGCTCCTGGATGCTTGCCATTACGCGCGCGGCAAGTTCCAGGGCGGCGCGGCCGGCGGCTCCATTGACGCGTGGCTCAGTGCGCGTGCGCACAGCGTCCACAAAGGATTGCAGTTCGGCCCGCAAAGGCTCGACTGTGGACGCCGGTAGCTTCTCATACGCGAATTCCGGCTGCGGGCCCGTTTTTTTCGTGGTGACGCGCAGGGCATCGCGCCTGGCGTAATCGAGCGAAATGTACTCGTGCTGCTGAAAAAAGCGCACCTTGCGCACGCGTTCGGTTGAAACGCGGCTCGCGGTCACGTTAGCGACCGCGCCTCCCGCGAATTCCAGGCGCGCGTGCGCGATATCCACTTTGTCCGTGAGGACCGGAATTCCCACTGCCTTCACTTCCGTGACGGGCTGCTTTACGAGCGCAAGCAAAATGTCGAGGTCGTGGATCATCAGGTCGTAAATCACGTCGACATCGAGACTGCGCGGCGTAAACACTCCCAGCCGGTGCACCTCGAAAAAAAGCGGATGATTCAGAATCGGCTCGACCGCCAGCACCGCCGGGTTGAATCGTTCGACGTGGCCGATCTGCAGCAAGCGTCGATATCGCTTTGCCGCGTCCAGCAGCGCATCCGCCTCCGCAAGGCTCTTGGCCATGGGCTTCTCGACGAGAACTTCAAGGCCCATTTCCATCAAGCGGCAGCCGATCTCAGCGTGCTCGGCCGTAGGCACGGCCACGCTGACGGCATCCACTCGGCCGCGCAGTTCGTCGAGAGCAGTGAAGGCGTGCGTCCGGAATTCAGTGGCAGCAGCTTGCGAGCGCTCAGTGCTTTTGTCGAAGACGCCGACCAGTTCAGCGTCCTGAATTTCGCGGTAAACGCGCGCGTGATTCCGCCCGAATTCACCGGTCCCAACAACGGCGACACGTATCTTTCCCGCTTGCGTTGCCGCCGTCATTCCCTGTTCATTCCCGCCGAAGGCTCTTTCGGTTCCGCAGACGACGCAGGAGCAACCGCCTGGATCGCGATGCCCGCCGCATCCGCCAACTCGATCAGTTTTGTGCGATCGAACAGCAAGGTTCGTCCGGCGTCGACCGCCAGAGCCGTGGCTTGCGCCTTCTTCATGTGTTCGATGGTGGGCAGACCGATCACGGGTACATCGAAGCGCATGTCCTGACCCGGCTTGCTAACTTTCACCACCACGAGCGGCTTGCCGCCGGCAATTCGTGCCGCTCGCGCGATTGTTTCGTCGGTGCCTTCCATGGCCTCGACGGCCACGCACGCGCGATCGGAAATCACCACGGTTTGCCCAATGTCCATGCTGGAAATCAGCCGCGCGACGCCGAGGCCGTAAGCAATGTCGGCGGCCTCCCGTGCGTCCGGCGCGCGTCGCGTAAGCACTCCCGCTTCAGGCACCAGCGGTTTCAGAAACAAGGTCGAATCCACCAGACGAATGCCCTCATCTTCCAGAACCCGCGCCACCGCGCCGATCAGCGTGTCCGTATTTTTGCGCGGCAGAGAAAACAACAGCTTGGCCAGTTTCCAATCCGGCCGGATGGAGCTGAAAATTTTATTGTGCTTCACTTGACCGGCCATCACCGCTTGCGTGACGCCTTCCTGATGCATCAAGTCGATCGCTTTGCTCAATTCCCCGAGGCTCACCCAATGGAGCCGTTTCGCGGAACGCTCCAGCTCCGGCGCCGCTTCTTCCTTCAGCGCGATCACCGCCATCTCAATGCCCTGGCTCCTGGCACCTTCGAGAACGAGAAACGGAAATCGGCCGTTGCCCGCGATCAGGCCCCATCCCACTGCGCTGGTTTCTGCGTTGGCCATGAATCTGTATCGAAGTCGCCCTACTTCACAATTCCGCGCTGCGCCGTCTCGATGAAGCGAATCAGCTCTTGCACATCTTCAGACTCGCCAAGCAACTTGCGCATTTCCGCTAGCGCCTGGCTGGTGTTCATCTTCGAGCGCAGCAGCAGTCGAAACGCGCGCGCTAGAACCTTGACCCGTGCCTCCGAAAATCCTTTGCGCTCGAGACCGATGGTGTTGACCCCGTAACTCTTCGTTTCGCGCTCCGTCACCACCCGCGAAAACGGCGGCACGTCCTGCGTAATCACGGTGGACGCGCCGATGTACGCATACCGGCCGACGCGGCAAAATTGATGCACCGGCGACTGAAATCCGATCGTAACGTAGTCCTCTACGGTCACATGCCCCGCGAGCGTCGCGCCATTCACAAACAAAGTGTGGTCGCCAACGTGGCAATCGTGCCCCACGTGCGACGACGCCAGAAACAAGCTGCAGCTGCCAATCGTAGTCTTCCCCCCGCCGCCCACCGTGCCCCGGCTTATGGTCACGTACTCGCGAAAGGTGTTCCCATCTCCCACAGCGAGCTCCGTCCTCTCGCCGCGGAAGCGAAGGTCCTGCGGATCGCCGCCCACAACGCAAAACGGATAAAACACGTTGTCGCGCCCGATCCTGGAAGGCCCTTGGACGACCGCATGCTCATGCAGCACGCAGCCTTCTCCCAGCTGCACGTCCTCGCCGACGATCGCATATGCCCCTACGCGCACACTCGAGCCCAGCTTCGCGTCCGCCGCGACCACCGCCTGCGGATGAATCTGCGTCGCGCTCATTTCGCGGCGGTTTCCACCTTCGCGGGAATCTCGCGGTCAACCATTTTGCACATCAGCGTCGCTTCCGCGGCGAGTTGCCCGTCGACGGTCGCTCGGCCGTCCAGCTTGCAAAAATCTCCGCGCCAGGAAATCACCTTCATCTCCACTTTCAACTGATCGCCTGGCACTACCGGACGCCGAAACCGCGCGCCATCCACAGCGACGAAATACAGGAGCTTGTTCTCGCGGTCGGGCACCTCCTGCAGCAGGAGTACTCCGCCGGTCTGGGCCATCGACTCGATAATCAGCACGCCAGGCATAATCGGCTGACCTGGAAAATGCCCCTGAAAATACGATTCGTTGATGGTCACATTCTTGATGCCCACCACGCGCTTGAGCCGCTCCATTTCCACAATCGCGTCGACGAACAAAAACGGATAGCGGTGCGGCAGAATCTTCTGAATTTCCGTCACGTCCAGTATCATCGGCGCTCCCGTAGCCGCGCACACCTGCGGCCCCTTGCGTTCCCCGGCAAACCTACAATTATATGCGAAGCAGGGCGGTTGCTGCCGAGTCTTTGCGCTAACAACATAGGCGCTGTTAGCATGTCCCGGCGATGCCTCCATCGAGCTTCCCCGCCACGCTGCTGCGCGTCTTACAGCCGCGTTTGCGGCAAATGCTTTCCGTGCTGCGTGCGTTTGTACTGGCGGAATCGCCGAGCCTGGAAAAATCGCCCGCCGATCGCTGCTGCGCAATCATCGCCAAAGAATCGCGCAAACGTGGGGCGCGCGTCGAGAGGCTCGCGCAAAAGCATCGCGGCGATCACCTGCGCATCACTTGGCAGCCCCAGACGTCGCGCGCAGCGGGCCAGCTTCTGGTTCTCGGTCACTATGACACGGTGTACGCCTCCGGAACGCTCGCGAAAATGCCTTTTCGTGTATCCGCAGGCAAAGCGTACGGCCCCGGCGCGTTCGATATGAAAGCCGGCATCGTGCAAGCGCTCTTCGCTTTGGACGCTCTACGGCAAATCCATGCGCCGCTTCGCAAGCGCATCGTTTTTCTCTGGACCTCCGATGAAGAAATCGGAAGCGAGTCCTCCCGCAAGCTTATCGAAACGGAAGCTCGCCGCAGCGATGCCGTTTTTGTGCTCGAGCCCTCGCTCGGCCCGCGCGGCTTGCTGAAAACAGCCCGCAAAGGTGTGGGCGAAGCGGAGATCATCGTGCACGGGCGCGCGTCGCACGCGGGTCTCGCACCGCGGGAAGGCGTGAACGCCGTGCATGAACTCGCCCGCCAGATTGCTCGATTGGAGCAATGGAACGATTTGCGCCGCGGCATCAGCGTGAACGCCGACATGATCGAGGGCGGCACGCGGGTCAACGTCATTCCCGAGCGGGCCCGCGCCGTGATCGACTTGCGCGCGCTGCGCATCGCGGACATGCGTCGGCTCGAGAAACGCTTGCGCGCGCTGCGGCCCCTCACGCGCGGAGCGCGACTGGAGATTCGCGGCGGCTTCAATCGCCCTCCCATGGAACGTAGAGTCAGCGCGGCGCTGTTCAATCGCGCAAAATCCTCAGCTGCGAAGATGGGCTTGTCGATCGGAGAATGCGTCGCGGGCGGCGGCTCAGACGGCAATCTCACCGCGGCCCTCGGCGTTCCCACACTCGACGGCTTGGGAGCGGTGGGCGATGGCGCGCACTCCGCGCACGAGTATGTCCTGGTAAGAACGATGCCGGAGCGCGCCGCTCTGCTCGCCGTGTTGTTGGCCGAAACCTGACGATCCATCGGCCACGTACGCCGCGCCAACATTTAATTTCAATAGGTCTTGCGCAGATATTGCGCGGTAGATTGCATCAAATCGGCATAGTCGCTGTGCAAGACCTCGCGCGCTGCGGCTTCTGTTGTGGTTCCCACGGCGAGGCGGTCCAGAATGCGCTCCACGTCCGCCATACCATCGACCTGCACGATGTACTCGATATTTGCGAGCGCCCACGCATACGCATAGGCCGCCGCCTCGCCTGGCAACCGCAACCACGATCCTTCAAGGTCGCCCAGCGCCATTGCCTGCTTCGCGTCATATACCTGCAAGAGCACCGCGGCATTTCCACCGCTGCGCTTTCCTTCCATCCATTGCGCGAGCCCTTCCTGCAGCCAAGTCGGCGCGGCGGCGTGTGTTTTTTGCCGCACGAAGCTGTGCGTCAGCTCATGCTTCAGCACGCGCGACAATTCCGGCGTAAGTTGCGTCAGCCCCTGCACGGGAACGCGGATGCGCCCGTCATTCAGCGCACCCGCCCAGCCTGGCGCGCGTGTGATGTCCGCAAACGCTTGCCGCGTGTACAAAATCACGCCGATCGGTTCCGGCGGAGTGTAGTTCAGCTCCGATTCGATTGCGGAAAAATGCATTTCCAGAGCGCGGATCACCTCGCGTGCCAGTCCCGGCTCCGCCTCGCCACTGTAGCGCAGGGTAAAGTGGCTGCTCTCGTTCTCCCGATAATTTTCTTCCTCCTGCATGTCGCGCTGCGCCTTCTCAAGCGCCGCCTGCACCTCCGCGTCCGGCCGCAGCGCCATGGCGCGTTGCCATTCTCTGACTGCCTGCTCCAGCTTATTCATGCCGTAATACGCCCAGCCGGCCAGCTTGGGCACGTCGGGATTTTCCGGAGCTACGCGTTGCGCGCGTTCCAGGTAGTCCAGCGCTTGCTTGTATTCGCTGCGCCGCAAATGCAAGTAGGCGACGTTCAGCAGGATGATTGGATTTTCGGGCGCGTACGTGAGCGCGGTGCGCTCGTCGATGAGGGCGTGCTCCATGTCGCCGCGCGAGAGTTCGAACTGCGCCGCGGCATGGTGCGCGACCGTTGCTTTTTCATTCGCTCCCGCCGCGCCGGACCGCGCATCGTTCGCAACCGCCGCCAGGAAGTTGCGGTCCACACCGCCATCGTGCACCGCCCCACTCTCCGCCGCGGCGTTGGCAGCGGTGGGTTCGATGCTGGGTGGCGTAATGGCCAGGTTCGCCGCTCCCGCCGAGGGAGAGGCCATCGTCTGGCCGCCCTTTTCAATGTGATCGACGATCGATTTCGGCAGCGCCAGCTCGCCTGCGGACGTCAAGTAGCGCACCTTGTCGCCCTCCACCACCACGCTGAGCGCCACGATGCGACGGCCATTCTTAAGAACGATGGTGTCCGCGCGCGTATCCTTCCCCGCGAGCAGAAACAAACCAATAGCGAGAAAAAGGTACAGCCGCATCTTTTCATTTTAGGCTCCTGCACCCGGTGCCGCTACCCGCCTCCTTGTACCGCTATGCCGAAAGTGACTACACTCGGACATGCGGTTCCGGGTGGCGTTCCTCGCGCTCTCTTGTTTGCTGGCGACGGAGGTCTGGGCGGCGGAGAAAACCGCGCGCGAGATCTATGACCAATTGAGCGCCCTGCGCGTTGACCCCGCCACGCTCTACGAAATCGACCCCACCTATCGCATTGAGCTCCGCCGCGGCCACGTGCAGCTCTCTTTTGAACAGGGCGAGCTCGCTTTCCTGCAATTGTTCGAGGGCCGCGCCACTGGCGCCGTGTTTTTCGGCCGCGGCCACATCGTTGCTGCACCGCGCGACGTCGTCGAGAAGCAGCAGATGGCGCACTTCTTGGGCGCCCCCGTGCTGGACCAGGATTTCACTTCGGCTTGCATGCGCTTCACGGACGACACCGGCGCCGACCTGCTGCGGCAGCTGCGTGCGGCCCAAGTTTCACCGCAACCGGACTCCGCTTTTGCTGCCCGTTGGGATGCGCTGCTGGCCTCGTTGAATCCGGGCCAATCCCTTCGTGTTCTAGTCGATTCGCTTTCGCAAACTCCAAAGCCATACTTTTTCGGCGCGATCGACGGCGTCACTACCGGGCCTTTCGACATTGTTTTGGACCCCCTTCGTCGTGAGTCTTTGCTGCTTGGCCAGCAGAAAAAGAACGGAGGCAGAACGTTCTACGACGTGTGGGCCTCCTACACTGCGGGGATTGCTGCCCCCGCAGTTGCGTTCCGCGCGCTGCGCTACGCGATTGACACGTCGATCCTCGCCAACAATTCGCTGGAAGCAAGAACGGAAGTGCGCTTTCGCGCCGAAACCGGCGGCGAACGGGTACTGTCCCTGCAGCTCTCGCACCTGTTGAACATTGACGAGGTCAGCGGCGAGCGCGGCGAAGCTCTTACGTTCTTTCAAAATGAAGGGATGACTTTGCGCGAGCGCAGCACACGCGGCAATGACTTTCTCTCAGTGGTGCTGCCGTCGACTCCCCCGCGCGGTGCTGAATTCACGCTCCGCTTCCGCTATCGTGGAAACGTCATTGAGGACGCCGGCAACGGTGTGCTCTACGTTGGCGCACGCGAAAGCTGGTATCCGCATTTTGGCGACGCGGCCGATTTCGCCGATTATGAACTGACCATGCACTGGCCCCGGCGGCTGCGTTTGGTGGCCACAGGCTCAAAGCTCGACGAGCACGAGGACGGCGAATCCCGCGTCGGCCATTGGCGCACGGAAAAGCCGGCGTCCGTCGCTGGCTTCAATCTGGGTGATTATGCGTTCGCATCGCTGGCCGCGGGGTCGCACTCAGTGGAAGTCTATGCCAATCGAATGCTGGAGCAGGCGCTCGACTATCGTTTTAGTCCTTCGTCTTTCGATTCTCCGCGCATACCGTCGCCTCTCGGCGCCGAGGGCCGCGCCGGATCGAATTTGATGCGGATCACACCGGCAGCTCCGAGCCCCGCGGACGCCCTCAAGCAACTGGGCCGCGATATCGACTCCTCCATTCGTTTCTACGAAAATTTCAGCGGGCCATTTCCGTTCCAGAAGCTTGGCGTATCGCAAATTCCGGGAACTTTCGGCCAGGGCTGGCCCGGACTCCTCTACATCTCCACGTTCTCCTTTCTTCCTCCCGCGGCGCAGCAGCGTGCCGGACTCTCAGAAAGCCTACAGGAGCATTTCACCGAGCTCGTTCCCTTTCACGAAGTGGCCCACCAGTGGTGGGGCAACGTGGTGGGCTGGAGCCTCTATCGCGATCAATGGATCGACGAAGCCATCGCCAACTATCTCGCGCTGCTGTTTGCCGATAGCCAGAAGAATGCCAATCACTCTCTGCGCGTCTGGCTGGCGCGCTACCGCCGGCACCTCGTGGAAAAATTGCCCGGCGCGGAGCAGCCGCCTTCTGAAATCGGCGCTCTCGACTTGGGTATACGTTTGACGTCTTCAAAATCGCCGGAAGGGTTCGAGCAGGTCATTTACGCTAAAGGCTCCTGGGTGATTCACATGCTGCGCGAGATGCTGCGCCAGCCCGGAGCGAAAGATCCAGACGCGCGTTTTGTCGCGCTGCTTCACACGCTGGCCAGCAAGTACGCCTATCGCGCTCTTTCCAGCGCGGACCTGCAGCGCGAAATCGAAGCGGTGATGACCCCCGGCATGGACATCGAGGGCGGCCGTTCCATGGAATGGTTTTTTGAAGACTGGGTGCGCGGAACCGGCGTCCCGCACTATCGCGTTGAATTTTCCGTGCACCACTCCGAGAAGGGTTTCGTAGTGCGCGGAAAGCTCTTTCAGAGCGGCGTGCCCCGCTCGTTTATCGCACCGGTGCCGCTGTACGCAAACGTTAGTGGCGGGCATCCCACGCAATTAGGAGTGGTGATCGCCGCCGGCCCCGAAACCACCTTTCACTTCACCACCCAAGCGGCGCCCAATAAGATCACCATCGATCCGCGCATGACGCTCCTCTGTGTCAGCGAGTAGCCGCCTCAAAACGCTCTTTGATTGATGGCCTGTTCTTTGAACAGCGGGCTCGTAGGATCAATCTGCGCTTTTCCTTCCGCGTCAAACGAATATACGAAGCCCGCAGGGTCCACGACCGGCGCCCGTAGGAAACCGGCATTCACGAGCTCACGCATGTTGCTGGGACGGCGTCCCGTGCGTTTCTCGTATTCCGCGGCGATGTTATTAAGTTGCGTGCAATCGGCTCGCGCCCGAAGCAGTTGTAAATGTATCTGCGCGTTTTTCTTGATGGAAGGTTCGCTCGTGGAGTTGTAAATCTCGCTCCACAGCATTGCCGAAGTCTCCAGTGTCTCGCCTTTCTCACTGATCCTGGCGGCGAACGCCTTCATCCAAATCATGGCGCCCGGTTTCTTGCTCCCCTCCAGGAATGCATCGGCCGCCCTGCGATAATCCTTGAGATCAAAGTAATAGATGAAACCCAGATCTTCGTAGAAACGCCAGTATTCAGGGTTCGCGTGAATTCCGCGTTGCAGCAGCTCGATGCCCAACTCCGGCTTTCCCGCGCCGCTGGGTGGCGGTTCGCCCAAAAACATCGCTCCGAAGCGATATGCAATGATCAGGTTGGGATCGAGAGTCGTGGTCACATCAAGCAGGGGCCACAGAAGTTCGATGTTCGTTTCCTGACGCGCGTGCTTGTTGCCGTAGTACTGCACCACGCGAGTCCAGTACAGATCGGCGATGAGCGGAGCATACTCCAGGCTCATAGCCTTCAGCATCGGGCCAGAGCGTAGCACCAGATCGTCTTGCTCCTGGTGCGTCGCCTCCAATTGGGCATCGATGGCATGTTGCAGTTGCCACACGCCGGCAAAGCCCAGCAGCAGAATCGCACCTAGCACTGTGCGGGATGCTCCGAGGCTCATTTCAGGTTTCGCCTCGTGAAGATAGCGGAGGCGGCGGCCAGCACAATGGCGCAATAGAGCGCCGCATACGCCGTATTCTGCGCAATCAACATCCCGGGGATCGCGCGCCCATGCGCTGCCGCGGCCATTACATCGAAATTTTCAAAGTTCGGCAGCAGGTAGGAAAGCCAGCGCAGCAGCGATTGCAAAGCCCGCGACATCGTTTCACTTTGATAGTTGCGCATTTCCGTGACAAACAATCCCGCGATATACAGGCCCGCCGTATACAAAATCGAAAGCAGCGGCGTCGTGAAGCAGGAAAACAAGAGCGCCAGCGCCACCACCAACGCGAGCTTCAGCAAAATGAAGTACACCGCCACCAGCACCGGCCCTTCCAGAGGGTCCGTGCTGTGCTTGACCAACCGCAGCGCCAGAAACAGGCCCGCCGCCATGGCGATCGTATTCACCGTCAACGTGAGCACCAGCCCGCCGAATTTTCCCAGTAGAAACTCCCATCGCCGTACGGGCTTGGCCAGCAGCGCATAAAGCGTGCGCTTGTCCATTTCCTTTGATACCAGCGCCACACCGATAAATACGGCGATCAGCAAGCCGATCACCGAAATCGCGCTCAAGCCCAGGCTGACGATCACCATCTCTTCGATGCCGATCGACACTTGGCCGACCAGAATCGACGCGGCGATCATCACCAGCGCGAAAAATACCAGGTTGTACAGCACGCGATCGCGCACTGCTTCGCGAAACGTATTCAGCGCCACTACCCCCACGCGTTTCACTTTCCGCTCACCTCTACCGCCGGCGCCTGTGCGCGGTCCGCCTCCACCAAGTGCATGAAATATTCTTCCAACGTCGACTTTACCTGCGTGACTGACAGTATTTTCGCCTTCGCGCTGCAAAGCTGTTGCAAAGTTGCGTACAAGTCCGCTTCGGCAACCTGTACGTGATAGCGCTGTCCCGTCTGCGTCGCCTTGCTCAGCAACGGCTGCAACCCAGCGGGTGCTCCCGCGTATTCGAACAAAATCTCCATTCCCTGCGCTTTCATTCCCACAATTTCGTCCGGCGCGCCCACCCCGCGCAGTTTCCCGCCGACAATCACCCCCACCCGGTCGCAAAGCATTTCCGCGTCAGACAAAATATGCGTGGAAAACAGCACCGTTTTCCCTGCCTGCTTCAGTTCCAGGATGATGTCGCGCACTTCGCGCCGCCCCACTGGATCGAGGCCGGACATCGGCTCGTCCAGGATCACGACCTTGGGATCGTGCAGAATGGCCTGCGCCAACCCCACGCGCTGCAACATGCCCTTCGAATATTTCCGCAACTGAATTTTTCGCGCCGTCTCCAGCCCCACTTTTTTCAGCATGCGGTCCACCCGCACCTTCCGGTCTTGCGCGGACAGGTCATGGAATCGCCCAAAGTAATCGAGTAATTCGGCCGCGGTCAGGTAGTCGTAGAAATACGGTTGCTCTGGCAGATACCCGATATCGGCGTGCATCGAAATATCATTGATGGATTTCCCGAGGATGCGCGCCGTGCCCGCGGTCGGAAAAATCAGCCCCATCAATAATTTGATGGTAGTCGACTTGCCCGCGCCGTTGGGTCCAAGGAAGCCGAAAACTTCCCCATCCTCGACGCTCATGGTTAGCCCTTCGAGCGACGTTTTCTTCTTCAGGTGCAGAAACCCGAAGGGATAATCCTTGGTTAGATTTTCAATCTCAATCGCCGGAGTTGCCATGTTCACATTTTTTAAAACCTAAGGCCTGCCGTCAATTCCCCGCTGCCTCGGTGTGCACGGAAAGGACATACAAGAAAGGGAAACACCGCCCTCTCGCTTGCATTCTTTTGTGCTTCTAGCTGTCGCTGCGGACGGAGCCGATTTGCACCAGTTGCGCCGGCACCGGTGGAGGAGCCATGGGCTTCGGTTTGCGAGTTTGCGGGTCGCGCCAGTTGTCCAGAATTCCCACCTGCTGCACGCAGGAAACCGTGCAGCGCGGCGCGCAGAACTTGTCCGTGAAATATTCATGATGGCGCATTTCCGGCGTGTACTGCGTCAGCGGAATGCCAGGGTATCCGCGCTGCTGCGAGCACCAGTGCACCAGGCCGTCCTCGCAAATATACAGATAGCGCGAACCGGAGCGGCACCGCCAATTGTGCTCGCGGCCCCGCGCCACATTGTGTTGAAACTCGTTGAAGCGCGAAAACGAGCGCTTCCCCAGCGTCATGATTTCTTCGAAAATTTCCGTTTCGCGCGGCCCCAGCGGCTTTAACTGCCCATTGTGGTCGTGAATAATTCCCACCGTACTGCTAAATCCTAGCTCGACGGCCCGGTGCGCGATTTTCAATGCATCTTCGGGATTCTTCACCCCGCTGCCCAGCACCGAATTGATATTCACCTGAAAAACGGCGTATTGCGCCAGCCATTCCAGCCGCGTATCCAGCGTTTTCAAGCTCTTCAGGGAAACTTCATCGGGCACGGCATTGTCAATGCTGATTTGCAGGTGCTCCAGCCCGGCTTCGTTCAGCTTCTCGATTGTTTTCTTGTCCAGGAAAAACCCGTTGGTGATCATCCCCGCAATCATGCCGCGGCTCCGGATGTGCCGGATAATCTGGTCCAGTTCCGGGTGCATCAGCGGCTCGCCGCCGCTAATCGTGATAATCGACGTGCCCATGCCGGCCAGGATGTCCAGCCGGGCTTTCATCTCTGCAAGCGGTACGGGCTTGGAAAAATCGTCAAATTCGTTGCAGTAGGTGCAGGCCAGGTTGCAGCGCCGGTTCGGAATGATGTGCACCAGGATCGGGTGCTTGGTGGAAACCAGGGCCTTCCCGATCATGCGCAATTCGCGCAGCCGGGTGCGCGCGAACCGCAGAAGCCTCCGGGTGCGCACGGCAGCGGAAGGCCGCACTAACTTTGTGTCTCCGGCCATTAAGAGTGAGATAAGCCCCTCGTCCAATTATACATGACCCCGTTAGAGAGGAGGCACGCCTGTCCCAGCGTACTATTGTCCGTGGCTAATCAGGTACTTAGGCTCGAAATGGAGCAGAAACCTGATGAGCAGCCAGCCCACCGCCAGTTCGCCCGCTAACATGCCCGACCCCCGAGGCGCCAAGAGCCTCATGGTCGTCCTCAGCTTGGCGCTCGTCCTGGTCTTTTTTGCTGCCGCAATTCCGGCGCCTATTCGAGCTGCTTGGGATGAGTTCGCCCTGCGTATTCAATTGCAGAACGAGGCCCAGCCGGCGTCTCCTACGAAGCTTTCCGATCACGAAATCCAGGAAATTGCCAATTTGCCGGCGCAACAGCAGGCGGAGCGGTTGCTGGAACGAGCCGTCAATCATTACGATGGGGCGCTCGAACTGATCGGCAGATCCGTCGATAACTGGTTTGGCCAGTTAGAGTTACAGGGACAGCTCCCCAGCCTTCTGACTACCGCGCTAAATTCCAACGATCTGCATGTGCGTGCAGCGGCCCTCGAAATCGAGCTGGCTGCTTACAATCTTCCGAAACGTCCAGAGAGCGCGGACAACCTCATCGAACGCATCCGGCGCGAGCCTTCGGCGCGTCCGTGGGCGCTGTGGATGTTGGGCGTGCTGGGCAATCGCGGTGTGGAAGCGAACCGCGCCTTCGTCACCTTGATGGACCACCGGCATGACCCGGATGAGCAGACGCGGTATTGGGTCGTCGAGGGACTCTCCATGCTGGGAACCGATGAGACTGTGGCTCCCTTGTTGGAGGCTTTCCGCAGCGATCCTTCGCCGCTGGTGCGCGAGCGGGGCGGCTGCGGTCTGGCACAATCCGGCATGCTGACCCGGGAGCAACGCCTGCGCGCCGTGCCGCAACTCCTTAAAATGACGGACGATATGACCCTGGACGACGCGACACGCGGCTGGGTCTTCCAGGCCCTGCGCGATATCACCGGCGCCTCCATAGCAGCAGAACCTGCTGCGTGGCGCACCTGGTGGGCGCAACATCAACATCGCGGTTGATTCCCTACCTGTAAGCGCTCTGGCCTATCCCTCAGCCTTCCGCACCATGACGTTTCATAACGTCTTCCAGTGGAATGGTGCGTTCCTCGTCGTTGCGGATGAGGTCTAGCGCACGCTCGGCGAGAGACAGGTCCTCGAGATCATCGAGGTGCTGCAAGATCGCTTCACGAACATAAAAGGACTTGGTGCGAGCAGTCCGCCGAGCGAGTTTCTCCAAGCGCTTCTCAATCGATTGCGGAAGTCGGATAGCCAGCATTTCGCCTCGCCACAGGTATAGCAACTTGGGTCCGTCTCCCGATTTCCTAAACATAGTCAAAGAGCGTCATGAAGCCGAAGTCCATGTGCAGTTGCTGGTGGCAGTGGAAAAGCGTCAGGCCGGGGTCGTCCGCAACAAAATCTATTTCAGCTTCTTGGTAGCCTCCGAGCATCACGACATCTTTCAATATTCCCGCCGTTGGCTTTCCCGCCAGGCTGGTCAGCTCAAAACTATGACGGTGCAGGTGGATGGGATGAATATCGTCACTCGCGTTGCGCATCCAGAGACGATAGCGCTTACCTTCCTTGAGGTGAAATGAGGCCGGGGCGATCTCTCCGGTCATCGGGTAGGCCACGCCATTGATGGTCCATCGGTTGAAGCCTCCTTCCGCAGCGTTGTCTTTGGCGAAGGTCATGTCGAAGGTTTCATCCGGTGTGGCGGTGGTCGCACCGGCTTTCGCGAAGCGCGCATAGTTCCACTTGAAAGGCGGAGGCGCAATCCATTGCGCTTTGCCGGGGCGGCCCGCGTATTCGACGACAATGCCCATCCCGTGGCGCCGATCATCGTTGTCGAGATCACCCATGATCCAGACGCCCGGATGATCCATTTCCACGATGGCCGAGACGCGCTCGGCTGTACCGATCCACAACACAGGAACCTTTATTGGATTCGGCACCGGGTTGCCATCGAGCGCTATAACCTGAAACGAGTGACCTGGCAAGGCAAGGCTGCGAATTTCCGTGGCGCTGCCGTTCAAGACATGGAACAGGACTCGCTCGCCCTGTTTGACGCGAATCGGCTCGCCGTGGCCGAGCATCCGTCCGTTGATGGTGAAGAACCCATAGCCTACTTCGTATCCATGTGGCATGCCTTTAGCGAGCGAGGCCTTCATGGCCGACTCTCCTATATTTTCGAGCTCCTTGTTGCGCGTAGCCGGGGACAGGAAATCTTGCGCCATGTCTCCGCCGCGGCTGAGGCTGGGCTCGAACTCCTTCAGGACCAGAAACACCTCGCGGTCATACCTGCCTGGCTCGTGTTCCGGATCGATATACACCGCTCCCACTTCACCACCGTATTGCCCGGCGTACAGGTTCGCGCCTGCGCGATTGTGCGTGTGATAAAAACGGAAGCCCGAAGGACGGGGTATGAATGCAATCCGCCGCTTACCGTGGGCGGGAATATAGGGCGTGCCCTCCTCGGCAGCTCCGTCCACATCGGTTGGCACTTTCTGACCGTGCCAGTGCAACTGCTCCGGCGTATCCGTGTCGTTAAAGATGTCGACAGTTACTTGGCGCCCCTCTTTGAAGCGAAGCAGAGGTCCAGGAAACTGCCCGTTGTAGGTAACCAGCGAAATGATTCGCTTTGGTGCAATCTCGATCGCCGACGCTTGGATGTGCAGCGCGTAGTCTGCCGAAACCGCTTCGCCAGCGTGAGCGTCGGATTGACTGCGTTCTATCGCTGTGCCCGCTCCGGACAATCTTCCCATGGGTGAGAGAAGGAGTGCGCCGGCCGTGAGGCTAGACATCTTTAGGAAGTCACGGCGCGATTCGGGTAAGGCAATGCGCCCTCCGGCTGCGCCAGTGCACGGGGGAAGCTCCTTCATGAAATTCCTCCCTGAGTATTTTCCGGCCTGCACCGCGTGTCCAGAGCCCGGCCGCGCCGCCTGCCGAAATCAGCAAAGGGCAGCGAGCACAACATGGCGAAGTCCTTTCGCGCGTCGCTCACCATGTACCCGAGCCCGTTGTTCGGCCGCAACAGTTCCGGAATTTTCGTGGCGTGTGATCATCAGTTGCCTGGATGTAGAAGCAGACTGATCCCCAGTGCGAGAATGACGAAGGACACGACGCGGCGGAACACCGGCTCGGGAATTCTGCGCAGCACGCGCTCTCCCGCAATCGTGCCCACGACCACGCCAATGGTCGCCAGGAGCAAGACTGGCCAGATCTCCAGCACTTGTTTTCCTTGCATCAGCGCGTAAACGGGCATGCGCGCGGCATCCACCACCAGCGCAATCGCTGTCGCCGTGGCCACAAATGACTCTTTCGAGACACGCATGCCCAACATGGCGGCCGAGCGAATGCCGCCTTGGTTTCCAACCAGCCCGCCGAAAATGCCAGACAGTGCGCCGGCGATCCAAGCGCCTGCTCCTTCGAAGCGCAGCCGCTTCGACCAGCTAGTAAGGCCCATCAAACCCGCGAACACCAAAAGAGCGCCGAGGACGTAGCTGAGCACTACGCCGCTGAACCGCGTGTGAAGAAGGGCGCCGGCAAGGCCACCGGCTGCGCTCGTGATTCCAAAGCTCAGGAACACTCGCTTATCCACGTGCTCGCGAATCAGCGCGAAGCGGAGGGCCGTCGCGATCAGGTGCGGAACGGAGACGGCGGCGACCGCGAGCTTTGTTCCAACACGTATCGCCAATAAAGGAGTGAGGATGCTACCTACGCCGAAGCCGGCAATCGAGGCAACAGCGGCAGCGATAATCGCTGCAAAGATGATGAGCACATCGAAAGCCACCGGCCTCGCCTCCGCCTTGTACCGGAATCGTTACAGCTCGGCCATCAGAATGATTCCATCTTTCATGGCGTTTTGTAAGAACAACCCTAGAAGTCGCGCGCCGTGGCGTTAGGCATTCACTATCTCGGTTGTGTCTGAGGGGAGGGTAAGGCCTTTCTCGCGGCACTCTTCCTGAATCATGGCGAAGACATTGCTCAACTCTGCCAATGCCGCTTCTCGCGTATCCATCAGCGCGCAACAGCCGGCAATTACCGGAATTTCCGCGACCCAGGAACGGTCCTGTTGGCGATAAAGAACAGTCTTGTAATCTTCTAATTTCACGTACGCCTCCAAGATTGTATGTGCAGAAGCAAACCTCGCGACTGTTATCTACAACAGCCATCAATTTTACCCTTATTCCGAGCTCAGCCCGAAGGCGATGTAGGATTTGGAGCGATTGCTGCGGGAGACGAGCGGACGACCGCCAGTGTTTATCGGTTGAAAGGGTCGCGTGTGATGGTGTCAAGTGTGGGGAAGCGAATGTTCAGCGTCTTGGTGTCAATCCTCATTGGATATGTTTTGGTGTTGGCGCTCTGCCGCATATTTGAGTCGCGGCTGATCTTTTTTCCGAACTATCCCGATCGCCTCGGAGGCGACTGGAATCCTCGCGGGTTGGGCGTTCAGGACGTCTGGCTGGCTGCGGATGATGGCACGAAACTGCACGCTTGGTGGATTCCCAATGACGCTGCGAAATTTACGTTCCTCACTTTCCATGGAAACGCCGGGAATGTTGCCGATCGGGCTACCGTCTATGAATTTCTCAAGGGCACGCCGGCCAACGTTTTGGCGTTGGAGTATCGAGGGTACGGGCGAAGCGAAGGGAAGCCGAGCGAGCGGGGCGTCTATCGTGATGCCGACGCAGCTTACGAATATCTAGTGAACACGCAAGGCAAGGATCCAAAAACTATTGTTTCCTTCGGTCAATCGCTGGGAACCGCTGTGGCTACTCATTTGGCAGCCCACCATGAAGTTGGCGGCGTGGTCTTGGAAGCGCCATTTGCATCGGCAAGCCGCGTGGCGCGGAAATTCTATTGGTTCCTTCCAGGCGTTGGGCTGCTGTTGCGTTCTCAGTTCGATACCGGAGAAAGACTCAAAGAAATCACTGTTCCTGTTATTATCGTGCATTGCAATCAAGATCCGGTCCTGCCATTCCAATTCGGCCAAGAGGTTTACGGTACCGCTCGACCTCCTAAGGATTTCCTGGAAATTAATGGGCAGTGTCATGAGGAGGCATCCGTAATTGCTCCCGAAAACTATCGCGCGGCCCTCCGAGCATTTCTGAGGAACATAGAAAGGAGAAAACCTGGGGATTAGAGCAAATGAACATCTTCACGAGCTCGGAGAAAGCGAGCTACGGACAATTGCCGCAGCGTACACTTCTGCAGGTTATTCGGGCGGAAGAAGAATGCGCCCGTCTGACCGAAGAGTTGATGCGCTTAGACGAACGTGATGACCCTACGTTGGAAGAAAGGGAACCAGCCGAGCTCTTGACCGCCTTGATCACTGATCACGAACAGCGCAGCTATCCCATCAATCGAGCCAGCCCGCAACGGGTGCTCAAGCACCTGATGGAAGCGCGCAACCTCGCGCAAAAGGATCTCTGGAAAGTATTCGGATCAAACGGGATTACGTCCGAAGTCTTTCACGGCAAACGCTCCATCAGCAAAGCCCAAGCCAAAAAGCTGGCGCAATTCTTTAACGTCAGCGTCGAGCTGTTCATCTAATCTCTCTAATCCGTAAACACTACCCCCACCGCCGTCTGACCCTTCTCCGTTTCCCCGTCGATCCGCACCACGTACCCGCGCAGTTGCATCTGCTGCATTCCGTTCACGCCAGGAGTCTCCATCGTCACCTGCAGCTCGGACTGCAATCGCGGGCTGTGCTTCAAGGAAATCAGCGCGCCCTGCAGCGACAAATCCTTCACCACCGTATCCTCTTCAAACGCGTGCCCGCCTTCCGTTACTCCGCACACGTGCGCGCGGAACTGCGCCTCGCGCCGCAAGGCCGTCCGGCTCCCCGGCATGTGCGCTTCCACCCGTTCCCCGGGTGCGCCCAGGGTAATCACCATGCCTTCGCTGGCCGCAAACACGGAATCAAACTCCTCGCGCGCATGCTTCAAAATCGTATCCACAGTGCGATCCGTAGAGTCCGGATCGTGATGAAACAGCACCAGCGTCTTCGCGCCCACTTCCCGCGCGATACGCGTCCCCTCCCGCCAGCTCGAATGCCCCCAACCCCGCCGTGTGCTTGCCAGTTGCTCCGGAGTGTACTGCGCATCGTTGATGAAAATGTCCGCCCCTGCCGCCAATTCTCGCAGGCTGTGGTCCAGCTTCGCGTCGCCCGGCTCGTTGTCCGTCGCGTATACCACCGACCCCGCCGGCGTCTCGATGCGAAATCCCAGGCAGCCCTGCGGATGGTTCAGCCATCCCGCGGTAATTTCATTCTCCCCAATTCGAAACGTATCCCCGCCATCTACCTCTTTGAACTTGCGCTTCGCACTCATCGCGGACATGTCCACTGGAAAATACGGCACGGCCATCTGCGCTTCGAACACCTGCTTCAAGCTGTCCCGCCCCAAAAATTTCGAGCGAAAGCTATAAAACTGAAATTCATTGTTCTCCGCATAGAGCGGAGCGAAAAACGGAATTCCCTGGATGTGGTCCCAGTGGTAGTGCGTGACAAATATGTGCGTTTCCGGAGAACCTCCCGCGCTCGGCGAACTTCCTCGATTTCCCAGCATGCGCAACCCAGTGCCGCAATCCAAAATGAATTGCGTGCCGTCCGGCGCAATCAGCTCCAGGCAAGGCGTGTTACCGCCATAGCGCCAAGTCGACGGATCGACCGTCGGCGTGGAGCCTCGGACACCCCAGAAGCTCAGTTTTGCAAAGGGAGCGGTCATCTCTCTCCGCGTACCGGCCTTGCGCAGCTAAAGTTCTACGCGTACGCGTGCAATCAGGAGGCGGAATCGATGTTGGCAGTGAAGCCCCGGAGCGTCAACGAAAATCAAGCCGGGGAAGTGTCAAACTGCGTAATAAGGTCGCGACGCTGCTGCGCGACGCCCTTCGAACGCGTAGAATATTTCTGGATGCGCCAGCAAGCTCACGGACCGGCTATCCAGCCCTGCGATTCTTCTGAATCCTCACACCAGCACGGCCACGAGCATTTTGGCCACTCTCATCACAGCCACGGACATGCCCACACGCATCCTGTGCTAAAACCCTCCGTACTCGGCTGGGCCATGCTCGCCACGCTCGGCCTGGTCGTCGCCGAAATTGTTGGCGGCCTCCTCGGCCGCTCCGTCGCTCTTCTCAATGACGCCGTCCACAATCTCTCCGATGTTCCCGCCCTCGGCATTTCCTGGCTCGCCATGCGCTGGGCCGAACGCCCCGCCGACTCCGAAAAGACCTACGGTTACCATCGCGCCGGAACGCTCGCCGCTTTCACCAACGCGCTGGTGCTCGTCTTTCTCGCTCTCTGGCTCGGCTACGAAGCGTTTGAACGCTTGCGCGCTCCCGTCAACGTCGTCGAAAGCTGGATGATCTGGACGTCGATCGCCGCCCTCGCCGTCAACGGCGGCATTACCCTCGCGCTCGTACGCGGGCGCAACGACCTGAATTTGCGCAGCATCTTGATTCACAATTTTGGCGACGCCCTCTCCAATATCGCCATCATCGCCGGCGCCATCGCCATTCGCATCACCGGCGCGCAGTGGCTCGACCCCATCCTCGGCCTCGCCATCGGCCTTCTCGTTCTCTGGTCCAGCATCGGAATTTTGCGCGAGTCCTCCCACATTTTGCTGGAAGGGCGTCCGCGCGAAATGCATGTGGAAGAAGTGGCGCGCGCGATGCTCACCATCGAAGGCGTGCAGGAAGTTCACGACGTACATATCTGGTCGCTTGGCGGAGGGCACAACGCGCTAAGTTTGCATGCGCGTATTCCAGACATGCACATGGACGAGTGCGAACGCATCCTGATTTCGATTCAGGAAAAAGCGGCGAAAAATTTTCGGATTGATCACACCACCGTGCAGCTCGAGCGCGCCGGCCTTCCCGCCACTTCCGGCTACGTGATGCCGGAGCCCGCGAAAAAATAGCCGGGCCTTCCGCACGCAGCGCGCTGTGGAGCTTCGCAAGCTAGCGTGCGGGAGAGCCTTGCTGGGCTGGCGCCTAGGCTGGGACGCTTACGCTTAGGCTGGGACGCGGAAATTCAGGCCGCGCTGTTCGTTGAATTGTTGCGTCGCGTTTAGGTCGAGCGCGTCGCGTCCGATGGTGCGGCTCAGTCCTTCCGGTGTTACGTAGCGCAGCGTTCCGTTCACCCACGCATACGCCACGGCAAACACCAAGCCGCCGTCGCGGCGCACAAAAACATATTGTTCGACGTCCGGCTGCGGAGCGGGCGCGCTCTGCGTTTCAGGTTCGCTAGGCGCAATCGACGCCCGCGCACGCCGGCGCGCGCGTTGCTGCGCGGCGTATGCATCCGCTGCGGCGTATTCATCCGCGGCAGCGTTGTCGTCTGCTGCCGAAGACTGTGCATCGGCCGGCTGCGTATCGGCTGGCTGCCCTTCATCGTAAAATCCCGGATCGTAATACCCCGGTCCGCCCAAGATAAAGTCGCCGAAGCCAAATCCACCGCGGCCAAATCTGTCGCCGCGCATGCGTCGGTTTCCGCTGACCGCCGCCTGGTGAGGAAAGTCAAATCCCAAGCCCGGCGCATTTTGGAAGTTCGTCGCGCCAGATCCAAATCCAAATCCCAATCCCGGCACGTCGTTGAAGCCATTTCCGTTAGATCCGAATGCCGAGCTGTTGCCGCGACGTATTGGGCGGCCCGTAATCCGTGTGCGTCCGACTGGCGCGCCAGCGCGAGCGGCGCTTTGCGTTCCCGATTGCACGCGCACGCTTCCGCGCATCGGAGCCCCGCCTCCTCGAGAAATCACCGTGCCACCGCGGGCGGACATCGCAGGCGCGGACATAATCGCGCCGCCGCGATGCTGCGCTGCGGCAAACGCCGGAATCGCCAACCCCATCATCACCGTTATCGAAAGTCGTCTCATGGCCGAACCTCTTCCCATCCCCCACAACCCTTTATTTCTCTTACTAGTAAAGATGCGCCCCACACAGCAATGGTTACCGCGGAGCCGACCGCTCGGCCTTCGCACACTTGAACTTGCCCCTCGGCGCGCGCGAGCCAAAACCTGTGCTGCTGGAGCTTTTCCCTTACTGGGGGATGTGCTATAACCGTCCCCGCCGTGGAACATGCCGTGAAGCCAGGGGCGGCGCCGGTTCCGCCGGAGCCTGCGGGGAGCGCATCTTCGCAGCTCGACCCGCACGCGGAACAGAGCGCCTCGCAGGAAGATGCTTCGCAATATTGTCCCGTCTGCTCCCAGCGGCTGGAGTCGCGGCGCTGCAAACTGATTTGCGCGGTGTGCGGCTATTACATGTCTTGCTCGGACTATTACTGATATGCTTTGCGGGCCCGGCACGGTTGCCGCTGGAACCGCGATCGACGAGGAGAGAACAACATGGCACTCAAGATGACGAACCGGGAAGTGGATGGCGTGGCAGTGGTGGCGCTGGATGGGCGCATCGTGCTGGGAGAAGAGAGCAACGCGCTTCGCGAAAAAGTGAAAAGCCTGATTGCCGCCGGCAAAAAGAAAATCGTGCTGAACATGGACAACGTGACCTTCATTGACAGCGCCGGGCTCGGGACGCTGGTGGCCTCGCATCACAGCGCCAAGTCCCAGGGCGCCGGGCTCAAGCTCTGCCACCTGGGCAGCAAGTTCCAGGAAGTTCTGCAAATCACCAAGCTCCTCACCGTTTTCGACGTCTACAACACGGAAGCCGAAGCAGTAGGCAGCTTCTCCAAAGGCGCCAACGCGTAGTCGACGCGGAGCTGATCGGGATTGCGAAGAGGGCACGCCCCTGCGTGCCCTCTTGCTTTTTGCCCGGACAGTTGAGGTCGCTGGATCCCCCCTCCCCCTGGGTTTTTCATAAGTGTTGATTCTAAAGGAAGTTAAAGCTGTTTGTTTTGATACACTTTTAGAAGTGTTGATTCTAAAGATAGATACAGCAGCGCCTACGGACCGGCGAGAGATTGTGGGAGGACGCTCACGAAGCCGTATCGTGAGGGTATGCCACCCCGGGTGTTTTCGCAAAAGAGTCTGCAAGCTATTGAAAACAAAGGAATGGAGTGCGAAAAAGAGCGCAAAGAGAGACAAAGAGGCGGCAAACTGCTGAGAACATGGGGTTTGCCACCCCGACCCGGTCGGGGCAGGCAGGAACACCGAGGCGACGGCGCGACACGAATAGCGGAAGGGATTAGGATGCACCGCCGTGGCGACGGGAAGTATGCGCAACGTGCTGAGAACGGGACAGATATTGACGTTACGTGACGCAGGTGATGGGAGGAGTCGCTCGTTACGAAAACACACACGGGGTTGCGGGGGAATTAGTGAACCAAACGGGGACACAGTCAGCAACCTTGGCTTAGAGATTACCGCATCCGTTACTATTTGTCAAGTGAGAAAGTAAAGACTGTGAATTGAATGGTTTGCGAGACCGCGGACCGGAGAAACAAAATAAGCAAACCAGAACCAAGTCGCACCCTTCAAAGGGTGGCAACTCGCGGAGGGCACGAACTTGCAGACGTGTATCGGGCGGCTCGCAGTCTCACATCATTGCCGCAAGCCTTTGCTCTAGACCTTGAGCTTCGTCCACCGATAAACCGGCCATCGGAAAAGAGGTCGCCTTCGTCATTCCAAGTTCGTGGTGCTCCGTGAGGATGAGAATCCGCTTGTGGTCGTTAAGGAACGGTAGCTAAGTTCCTTTCACTTTATATTGCGAATCCGTCTCACAAACTCTCGGAAATACTTACATCGCTGCCCAATCATATCCAAGTTCACGATTCTTGCGATTTCCTCATATACAGGGGGTGTGGCCGGAAGAGAGTGATGGCCGAGCACGCGGAAGAACAGCTTCTTATCGTTCGGAGCGTGCGTGTTTGGAATCTGAACACTTAAATCAGCCGCACCTCCATGTCCTCTTTGGGCGGCTACATTCTGAATGGCGTGTAGATCACTAAGGAGCCAACTCTCCAAAACGCAAGGGACTGCGAAAAGTTCCACTGGAAAATGCGGCCTTAATCTAGAAGCGTTTAGGATTTCTCTGAGTTGATTTTCGATGGGCTGTGGCGGATTGCAATCTGAGTCCCGAACGACAATGGCTAGTTCGATCTCCCAAGCGGGATTTTGAAATTCTTTCAGGCACTGTAAGAAGCGACCCTTAAGCTTAGACTTGCCGCCACATTCACGTACCTGGGGTCTCCCGATGTCGTTTCGAATTCTTCTTATAATGGCAGGATAGCTACTGTAATCGTACAGGCCCTCCACCACGATGCCGACGTTCATTTTTCCTTGCCGAGTGCGCCTGTATACATAAGGTCTCCTAGTCCTCGATCTTTGTTTTCAACCAAACGTCTCAGGTGCTCTTTGTCTGCCGGACGAGAGACCTTGGTTTCGCCGTTTTCCTTTTCGGTCCAGAACACCTCGTCAATCGAGAATTGGTCGAGAAAATAGGGAGATTGAGTTGTGAACATGAATTGCGTTTGAGAGCGATCTGAATCTGGCATTTCTATGATTTGGCGCAGAAGGCTGACAAGGACTTCCAGTAATCTCGGATGCAAATGGTTTTCGGTTTCCTCGATGCAATAGAGACTCCCACCTCGTTCTGGAGGCACATAGATCAACGACAAAAGTGCAGTCAGAGCCAAAAAGCCATCGGAAGTTTGCCATACGCTAACGGGTTCGTTAAGGCCCTTCTCACTGATAGACAGATGCACGTTTCCGTCCGGTGTCGGTATCGTTCTTACTTGGCGTATCCCCGGCATCACGTCACGCAAGACTTCATTGATCTTGGCAAACACATCTGGAGAGTGCGTCTGTAACCACATCAACCAAGCAGATAAATTGCCTCCCCCAGGTTCGTCGAGTATTTGACCTGAGACCATTTTGCTTGGCTCTTTCATGCTTCCGGGAACGAAATGATAAAACCGCCATTGCTTTATCATTTCGCAGAAGCTGTATCCATCCCATGTCGGAAAGGCATTTTCTAGGGCCGTTGTGTTTGTTGTCCCGACCCCTCCCAAGTCTCGCCCCTCGACGTTCCTAAACTGTGTGAATCCTCCAGGCTGCAGAGCCAACAACTCATGGTCGATTCCCGACCTAACAAGCTTCAGCGATTCGTTTTGAATTGATGTATAGCCGCCGGGACCAGCTAATATTTGAAGTTCATATTTGAAACTTGTATCTGGTTGCAGCGGTTCTGCGGTTGCTTCCAAAGCAAGAGTAACGACTTTCTCTCTTCCGCCTTTCCATAAAAGTTCGTTTATTCCACCACGTTGCGTAAGGGCGAAATTCAAACCCTGACTCCTGCCTCCTACCAAAATGTCATGAAAGAACGAGAACACATCGAGGATGTTACTTTTCCCGGCCATATTCGGCCCAACCAAAACGTTAATTGGCCCGAATTTTAAGTCAAGTTCTCGGAGACTTTTGAAGTTCTTGACGCGTAGTCGCGTAATCATATTCCTCACATCATACGCCGCACTGTCACACGGCTGAAAGAGGCGAACTTGAATGTTACAATCTCGGTCTCCCGTCTCCCTCCCTCAGGGAACCTCCCATGCTCAAATCAGAACTGCTCCATTTGCTTCAACAGAAGATTCGCCATCACGACTTCAGTTATTTCACAACTCCCTCGGATTGATTCGCGATAAGCCAAAATCTGTTTCGGACTTATGGGCCTTAGAAACAACCCCCCTGCGGGCTCCTTTGAAAACGCGCCGTGAAGCGGCCGGCCCCTGTGAATCTCATCGCTGCAACCTGTCTTGCCGCCCCAGAGCACAACAACGCGGCTAACCTTCCACTAACCGATAGCAAAGGCGCTCTGACGACCTTTTCTCGCCCGTTTCTAATTGCCGGCTTCTAACTTCTTCATTGCCGGGCTGAGGCTCAGACGCTGCACGCAGACTTGCAGGGATGGGCAGCGGCACCTGAGCAGGTGTTCTAGAAGGGATTTCAGGCGGCGCGAGCGTTCGATGGTCTCATCTACCTCTTGGATCTTGCTGTGCGCTAATTTTCTCCAGCGGGGACCAACCGGAGCGTTGTCTCGCAAGCCGCCTAGAAAGATTTTGATTTCGGCAAGGGTAAAGCCCATATCGCCGGCGAAGCGGATCAAGAGCACACGGTCCAGGGCATCGCTGGAATAGTGCCGCTGGCCACTGACGCGGTGTGGCGCTTCGAGAATGCCCATCCTTTCGTAATAGCGAATAGCGGATGCTTTGAGGCCGGCGCGGCCGGCAAGTTCCCCAATCTTCACTTTTAATCGTCGCTTTCTTTCCAAGAAAATGCTTTGACTTAAAGCTGACTTTAAGTTCTAGCATTTTGGAGCTGTAAGTGACAAATGCTTTGGGAGGAATCGTATGAATATGGAAAAGAAGTTCGCAAGAACGCACAAGCTAATGGCTACGGGAGTCGGGATGGCGGCACTGACTATAGGCGGAGGCACAGCGTGCGCGGGAGCGTTTGCTTCGCCGCAGACGGCGGCCAATCAAGAGAAGCAGGCGGTGACAATGCAAGGCAAATTCTACTGCAATATTACGGCGCTGCTTCCGGCGGAGCGCGCACGCCACAAGCATTTGACACCGCCTGCTTCTCTTGATT
>Ga0209240_1000024_pt1 | contig 55772 bp, 58 predicted proteins | sample GraSoi_2013_80cm_FD_185828 | JGI IMG/M metagenome (GOLD analysis project Ga0209240, IMG submission 185828) | Grasslands soil microbial communities from the Angelo Coastal Reserve, California, USA - Sample 9_17_2013_80cm (SPAdes) (version 2) | ecosystem: Environmental > Terrestrial > Soil >...
TCGCGGCCCAACGTTCACAAATCCGGCACGTCCTGTGAGCATCCACCCGCACGCATGGCTCAAATCCGGCGCGTTCACACCAGGAAGTTAGCGACGCCCACAGCGCGCCGAGATCCTCGCCCCACCGCATCCTGCCCCCCACCAAATCCTGCACGAACCAGCACCTTATTCGGCCTGACATCAACACCTCATTCGGCCAATAATCTACCCTCCTCATATTGACTGCTGAGGCGACGAAGGCAATAAGGGACGGCATGCGAGGCATCTGCTTGGTTTTTTCCCTATCCCTTATTTCCGCGACCTATCTACCAGCACAAACATCTACTCCCAGCAGCACTCCGCCGGAGGCAATTTCTCTTCAGGTTGATGCTACGGAGGTAGCCCGTAAGCTTCTCCACTCGCACCTAACCATTCCCGTCGTACCCGGTTCCCTCACCCTTTATTATCCGAAATGGATCCCGGGTGAACATGGTCCCACGGGCCCAATCGACAGCGTCGTTGGAATGAAATTTTCCGTAAACGGACAAGCGTTCCCTTGGAGACGGGATTTGGTCGATCTATACGCTTTCCATCTGGAGATACCAGCAGGAGTTTCCCACTTAGAAGTCGCACTTGATTTCGCGATTCCGGTCGAACCCGCCGCTTTTTCCACCGAGGCCTCTGCTTCTGCCGTCATAGCGATGATCAACTGGTATGAGGTTCTCCTCTACCCGGCCGGTTTCAAACCGGACGACCTGACATTCCAAGCCGAATTGCGATTGCCCCAGCACTGGCGGTTTGGCACCGCCCTTCCGCTTCTTGAAAACGGAAACCCGATCAAATTCGGCCCCGTCTCGTTAACGACGCTGGCCGATTCGCCGCTCGTCGCCGGTGTCAACTACCGGCATATACAACTCGCCGACTCAGCACCTACCAATGAAATGGACATCGTGGCGGATAGTCCGCAGGCATTGGAGTTGCCCGCCGAGAAGGTGACCCAATACCAACACCTGGTGACGGAGGCCGCTGCACTGTTTTCCGCTACCCATTACCAACATTATCATTTTCTCGTCGCGCTCAGCGACCAGACCTTCCATGACGGTGTCGAACATCATGAGTCCAGTTTGAATGCAGCGGGAGAGGATTATTTCACGGATAAGGATGAATTGGACGCTGCTTCCGATCTGTTGCCACATGAGTTCGTCCATTCTTGGAACGGCAAGTATCGGCGCCCGGCTGATCTAGCCACGCCGGATTTTCAGAAACCGATGTTGGACGACCTGCTTTGGGTCTACGAAGGATTAACCGAGTATCTCGGCAGTTTTCTGTTAACGGCGAGATCTGGCTTACGCACACCTGAACTTACTCGGGAATGGCTGGCCGCTTACGCGGCAGATCTGGACACTAAGAGCGGTCGTCAGTGGCATTCCCTTCAAGACACCGCAGACGATGCATCGCGTTTGTACCTGGCGCCGGATGAATGGCAAGACCGGCGCCGAGCCGTCGATTTTTATCCCGAGGGAGTTCTTCTATGGTTGGAAGCGGACACGATCATTCGACAACAGACGAACGGCCAACACTCGCTCGACGACTTTTGCCACGCTTTTCATGGCGGCCAGAGCGGACCTCCGATGCTAAAGACCTACACGTCCGATGAAGTATTCCAGACGCTCAATACTGTCGCTCCTTATGATTGGCGTAAGTTTTGGCAAGACCGTCTGACCTCGCTTTCGCCCCACGCGCCCTTGAACGGGATCGAGGCTGGCGGCTGGCGGCTCGTCTATTCAGACAAACGAAATCTTCCCATAGATGTCGCTGCTAAGGAGAAGAAACGCTGCAATGAACGTTTTTCGATCGGTTTGCTTCTGGACAATGACGGCCCGATCGTCGATGTGGTCGCCAATAGCCCCGCCGACGTCGCTAAATTGGCCCCCAGCATGAAGATCGTGGCGGTGAATTCCCGCGTTTTTTCCGTGGATCGCCTCCGGGAAGCGATCAAGGCCGCCGCCGAGCCGGGCGCAGGCCCCATCGAGCTCATCGTGACAAATTCTGATTACTACCAGACGGTTCATATCGATTACCACGGTGGCCTGCGTTACCCGCATCTGGAACGAAATGAAGCTCGCCCGGATTTGCTAGGGGCAATTATGGCGCCACACGCCAGGTGACTGACTGCAACGTCAGGAACTCCGTTTAGAAAGTAATCAGTAATCAGTAGGTCAGTAATCAGTGGTCTCGGAAGCACGCATTGACGATCTGATCACTGATTACTGATTACTGGTTACTGATTACTCGTGAAATAGAGCGGCTCCCACCCAACACGCCCTGTTACCCCTGCCCTCCCGGCTCCTGGATCCTGGCTCCTGACTCCTCTCCCCCCGCCTCTCCCTCAGCGCCATTCACCCGCAACACCGTCAAGACCACCACAAAAAGTCCGGCAACCAGACACAGCAGCGCAGTCGGAAGGGTTGTTCGGCTTGAAATAAAGCCCACCAACGGAGGGCCGATGAGGAATCCCAGATATCCGGTGGCAAAGACCGATGACGTCGCCTGTTCGATCTCTCCCCCGGCCCGTTTGGCAGCCAGCGAGAAGAGCAATGGCACCAGGTTAGCAATTCCAAAGCCCGCTAGACCGAACCCGCCGATGCAGACCCAAGGTGTCGGCGCCAAAGCCGCAACAGCCAAAAACACTCCAGTCACCGCGGCGCTGCCCACAATCACAGTTTTCCTCCCGAAACTTGCCGCTAGAGAGTCCCCCGCGAACCGGCCGATGGTCATACAAAGCGTGAAAGCGTTATAGCCGAACGCCGTCATGTATTCGCTGACACGATAGCCAGTCCGGAGATGGACACCCGCCCAGTCAGCTACCGCGCCTTCGGTCATCATTGCCAGCAAACACAACAGACCGAAAACCACCAGGATCCCTTTGGGAAAACTTAAAACCGAACTGCTGTTCCCACTCGGTTCCGTCCTCAGTAAACCTGGCCGGGCAAACCAGGTCAGAGCCAGACCGACCACCGTAATGAACGGCAAATGGGCCCAGGTCCAGGCCGGCACCGCAAGAAAAACGCTGCCGCACAGCGAACCGCACCAGCAACTGAGGCTCCACCAAGCGTGAAAAGAAGACATCACCGGCTTACCGATCAAGCTCTCATACGCTGCGGCCTGACTGTTCATGGCGATGTCCATGACCCCGGTGCACCCTCCCAGCAGCAACAAAGAGAATGCTAAGGACCAGAAATTTAACGCTAGCCCAGGTCCGATCAGCGAAATCGGAAAAAGAATCCCAGAGAGAATCGCAATCTGGCGAGAACCATACTTGGACATCAGCCAGCCGCTGATCCACATGGTGCCAAAAGCTCCCAGTCCTGCACATAACAAAGCTAGCCCCAGGAATTGATCGTTCAGCTCTAAGCGTTCCTTTACCAAGGGGATATGAACGATCCAGCTCGACATGCCAAGGCCGTTGGCCACAAAGAGCCCAGTCACAGCGATACGGAGAGAACGATTCCGGTCCATTTAAAAAGGGAGAGTTGCGAACAGCAAAGCCGTGACTAGGTCGAAACGATCGTCAGGCTACGTAGACGTCATCACGTCGCAGCTGCTCAATTTCTTCAGGTTCTGATCCCGCCTCAACGAAGGCATGCGTGAGGATCCCAGGAGGTCCAACGATGAATGGAGCCATTTTACCAAGTTTTTCCGCTAATAATATGGCCGCCACCGCACCCGAACATCGAACCAGCGCTTGTTTTAACTCTAGCTCTTCAACCGAGAACGTGGAAATGCCAACTTCCCGATGCAGCGCGCACACTCCCAGGTAGCAAAGGTCGGCCCGAAAGTCTTTGATTTCTTTGACCGCTCGCGCCCCCGTTGTGACTAGTTCTCGCCCCAGGACTTTTCCGCCCAGAACGATGACCTCTACGAGAGGCAGCTCGGACAGCACTGTCGCCACCGGTAGGCTCGGCGTAACCGCCGTAAACGAGATTTCCGGCGCTATACAGCGAACCAGCTCCAAGTTTGTACTGCCGCCGTCGAACACGACAACGTTCCCAGGATGAATCAGCCCAGCCGCCTTTTGCCCTAACTCGCGTTTCACCGGAGACGTGCTCGCCGATCTTTCAGCGACCGGTCGCGGGAACTGCGCCGCAGCCAAGGCCCCGCCATGTACCCGTCTAGCCAGCCCTTCCGCAACCAGCTGCTTTAGATCCCGGCGGATCGTATCAACGGAAACCTGCAAAGAACTCGCGAGGTCTGCGGCGATGACTTTGCCATTATGGCTCAAGCACTCGAGAATGCGTTCCCGGCGCTCGATCGGAAACAATTCTAAGTCGGGAACTGCACTATTATGCACGATTGAGCGTGGTATTACTGTTTTATGCGCGTTTAGTCAAGGATTTTCTGGATTCTTCGAGATGCTGCTGGTTCGTGCATGAGTGTATCGGTTCTCGAGGGAGATGCTGGGTAAGCTGCTGTCCTTGAGCGAGATGCGCGCTGACAAGTGGACAGAGTGGACCTAGTGGACGGAGTCGACGCGGGAAACCGGAGGTTTTGCCCTGCAGCTGCTTCCAGCGGACACCTACTCGCCGGGTGAGCGCCAGATTGGCGCAGTCAGGAAAAGTTAGGACGTCTACTCTGTCCACTTCGTCCACTCAGTCCACTTTCCCGCCACGCGCTGCTCCCTGGCCCCCCTCTTACCGCAGCACGAGCTCGGCGATTTGCACGGCGTTAAGGGCGGCTCCCTTTAGGAGCTGGTCGCCCAACTCCAGAACGCGAGGCCGTTCTCGAAAGCCCAATCGATCCGCAGGCGGCCTACGGCGCACGTTTTTTTACCAGAAGTGGTCAGCGGCATCGGGTACTCCAATCTGGACGGGTTATCGATCAGGTCGATACCAGGCGCTTTGGCTAGGACGTCACGCGCCTGATCGATCGAGACATGTTTAGAGAATTCCGCGTTCATGGCCACGGAATGGGACCGGTACACCGGCACTCGAACGCAGGTGATGGATGCTCGCAAAGTCGGATGATGCATAATCTTCCGGCTCTCGTTGCGAAACTTCTCCTCCTCTTTGGTGTAGCCGGAATCGAGAAAGGTATCGACTTGCGGGAGAACATTGAACGCGATGGGGTGAGGAAAGACGCTTTCCTTGACCGGCTGGCCAGCCAAATACGCTTGAGTCTGGCTCGTTAGTTCCGCGATAGCCTTCGCCCCGGCGCCGGAAACAGCCTGATAACTCGCGGCCACCACTCGATTCACGTGAAATGCTTTGTGCAGAGGATACAAGGCCATCAAAGCGACAATCGTCGTACAGTTTGGGACTGCGATTGTGCCTCGATGAGCCGCGGCGTCCTCGGGATTGATCTCCGGAATGACCAACGGTACCGCTGAGTCCATGCGGAACGCTGACGAATTGTCTACCACGATGGCGCCCTGTTTCACTGCCGCCGGCGCGAATTCCCGGGACGTTCCAGCGCCAGCACTAAAGAACGCAAGATCGACGCCCGAAAACGAATCCTGCTTGAGTTCTTCCACCTTCAACGGTTCTCCTCGAAACTTGAGCTCCTTGCCTGCAGATCGAGCAGAAGCGAGAAGCTTCAAGTTGCTGACAGGAAGATCGCCTTCTTCAAGCAACTTTATGAGTTCAGCGCCGACCGCACCGGTAGCGCCTGCGATTGCGAAATTGAAACCGTTAGGCATGGAAAGAGCCTGAACCTAGCGTGCAAAAATCGCTCGCGCCACGGGAATGAGCAGCTGGTAACGTATTTCAAATTCATTTGTTCTAGAAAGCGCAAAATGAGCACTCTCAAGATCCGAATTCACGCGAAAGACCAGATTCTTCACCTGATGGCAGCAGATAGAGTGATCTGTAGCTTTCCCGTCTCTACGTCCAGATTTGGGCTAGGCGAAGCAGAAGGGAGCTTTCGCACTCCGACGGGACGATTCCAGGTTCACCAAAAAATCGGGGAAGAACACCCAGCCAACACCGTCTTCCGGGGACGTGTCCCAGTACCGGCCCCGCCGGATTGGGAGACAGCAGATGATTTGATTACATCCCGTATCTTGTGGTTAGACGGTATCGAAGACCACAATGCTAATACCCGGGAACGCTACATCTACATCCACGGGACGAATCAAGAACAGCTTATAGGCCAAGCAGCGAGTCGTGGTTGCATTAGGATGCGCAACCAAGACGTCATTCAGTTGTTTGATCTGATAGACGTCGGGACGGAAGTCGAGATTCTGCCATGAAGGCCATATTGCTCCGAAAAATCCACCTTAATTGCTTCGGACTGAAAGCTTTTTTCTTCTGCGGCCCGTCGGGCTCGAATTTACAAAAATGCATTTGTCTGAACCAAACGTTCAGCCTAATACCAAAGTGCTGCTAGCTAGGAAAGGAGGCGAGAGAGAAAACATAATGAAGATCGTAAAGTGCATCACCCTCGCGGCTTTTGCCGCATTGGCCCTCGGCATGTCGGCCTGCCACAGTAACAATACCCCACCCCCGGCACCGGCGAAGACGACAACCGGTTACTCGAAGTAGGCCTGCGCCTGGCGAGTATTCGATACCCGCCTCAGCCATAATCTGAGGCGGGTTTTCCTTTTTTTAAGCTGACGTAATCCGAATCGGCGACCAAAAATCGCCATTCGAATTCGGGAGATTTTGTGATTCCGACCCGGCGATCCACCGCGATTGCCGGTCGGGTTTCATTCCGGGTCAGCGACACACCCGGAATAGAGAAAAAATCTTTTCCGTGCCATTGCGCAGTGATTCCGAGTGCCTGGGTAAGTTTCCCCGGACCGGAGCAAAGCATTCTTTCGCGATCCAGCCGGCGCCTTTGCCTCATCAACTCCAGGCCCGCGACTGGCTGTAGCGCCCGAATCAGTACAAATCCGCGGGTATCGCCGGCTTTAGTTAAGAAATTCAGCAGCCAATGCACCCCGTAATTCAAATAGATGTAGAGCGCGCCGGGAGGCTGTTCATGGATAAAGCTCCGGGTTGCCCCACGCACAAAAGTATGGGAAGCCTCATCCCCGTGTTCCGCATAGGCCTCGGTCTCGACGATAATGCCCGCGGTTTCACCCCAGGTAAGTGTGCAGCCTAACATTTCCCGAGCACAAACCAGCGGCGGCTGCTCAAAGAATGCTCGGGTCAGGGGCTCCGTGGTTTGCATTTAGTCTCCTATTATCGTGCTCGGAAGAATGAGCCAGGAGCAATTCTCAGAGTAATCAGTATGTCAGTAATCAGACCTCATCAGACGGCGTCTGGACTGATTACTGACACACTGATTACTGATTACTTTCATTGTATCGCCCAGCGCGCTTCCTAAAGGCCCGACGGATGATCAAGGAAAACCCATGGCAACCCGAAACGATTTGCCACCCGGTCAGCCAGTGCTTTTACGCCAGCCGTCTCGGTCGCGTAATGCCCGGCATAAATCAGATTGACTCCCAATTCTTCAGCTAGAGTGAATGTATGATGCGGTCCTTCCCCGGTGATGAAAGTATCGATCCCTTGAGCTTTTGCTTCGGCCAGTTCTGAGCCCGCTCCGCCCGTCACAATACCGACCTTTCGGACCCGCTCGGGACCGGCATCACAATGCCAGACTGCTCGGCCGAATCGGTGTTCGATCTTCTCTAATAAATCTGCGTACTCGATATCAAGCTGAGCGAAACAACCCACCGCCCGGCCTTTGAATTCGAAAAATGGTTCAGCCGGCCCCAGTCCGAGCTCCGCCGCCAAAAGAACATTGTTTCCGATCTCCGGATGAGCATCCAAAGGAAGATGCGCGCTATAAACGGCCAGGTTCGCCCCCATTGCTTTGGCCAGCTTTCTGTAGGTCGGGCCTGAAATCGGCGCACAACCACTCCAAAATAGGCCATGGTGCACCAGCAGGAGGTCCACCCCTTGAGCGATCGCCATCTCAATGACCTTCAGGCCGGAGTCGACCGCAGCGCCTACCCTGGTAATCCGCCCTGAGTTCTCGAGTTGCAGCCCATTAAACGCATTCGGGTAGTCCGGGAACGCCGGAATATCCAGCAACTTGTCCAGATAGGCCGTGATGGCAGTGAGTTCTGCACCAACCTCAGATTTCATTTGCGAGGGACGAACATAGGTAAGGTGCGACAGAGGAGCAAGGAGCCAGAATCCAGGAGCGTGGAGCGAATGGGCGAAACGGCGCACCGGCGAAGGGGCGTAGGCCCGATGCGACCTCTATGATCATGTCGCATAAGTCACATCTGTCCCATAGGTCCCATTCGTAGCCTCACCCAGCGCCTGTCGCCGGTGCGCCCTTTCGCTCTTCTTCAGATCTCCACTCGCGGGACGATCTGCCCGGCGTAGGCAATCGAGAGCCGTTTGACTCCTTTTATCCTTTTCGCAATTGATCGGATCTGAGCCAAGATTCGGACCAGGACCAACTCATTCCGGTAACCGACTGAGTATGAGTATTCCGGTTTCACAGCCATGTGCAGCAAGACCAGCGTATCTTCTCCCGTCCTGGTGTACACAACCACCCCGGCCAGGTCCTTTTCCCGACCGCGATCCATGAATGCGTATAACGTCTGGACTTCACGACCTTCGATCCCAATACGCAATTGTTCCGCTTCCGCGATAATTTTAGGGAAGCCATAGCTCAGGATAGAAGCGTTAATTCCTGATTCATGTTCACCCTGCTGCGGGTGGAAAAACATCATCTCTTCTAACTCCTGCCGGCGAGCCACCGGTAGAGAAGAGGAAAACGTCAGGTTTACCACAAGTCCTTTGCTTAGGCGCGAGGGGGCGATGTGTCAATAGCCCGGAATCCTGACGAATCGTCAACGATTTGCCAGGGTTCCGGGCTGCCGTAGCCTGCTGTCTAAAAATGTTTGAGCATTTTTAGACAGCAGGCTCGACTTCCTAACACTGGACGCTTATCGTTGAGCGATTTCCCCCAGTATGATTCAGCAAGTAGCCCAGAAGCGCAAAAAACGCCTCTTGCAACTACGTGAAGCGCAGCGACGCCGGCGGACCCGTCTCAAAGAAGAGCATAAAGCGTTTCTTCAGATAATTCTTACTGAAGATATGCAAGCTGCCTTGCGGAAGTTGAGCGCGTCGCGCGATATCCCCATGCACCTGTGTGCTGCCGAGCTCATCGAAGAGGGGCTCGTCCGGCACAATCGCGAACCATTGCCAACCCCGGCGTCGACCTTAGAGAGTCCTAACGGTCCGGAATCCGTTCCTAGATCTGAACCGGATATGATTAGGCACACATTAGCTGAATAGATTCTATCAGTCGGACACCTCCGAAGCCGGTTCTATAAGGTGCTGAATTCGCCCCAGGTCTGAATAGGGCGACGGCCTGACGTCGCATCAATTTGACGCGTTAGGCGGCAAGGGTTTAGTTGCAGTGCGGGCCAAGGAACCAGCCGTTGCGGCTCGCGCAAACTAGTTTCCTTCATCTAATTTCTATGGCTTACGAATTACCTCCTCTATCTTACCCTTTTAACGCGCTAGAGCCCCATATCGATGCCAAGACGATGGAAATCCATCATGACAAGCATCATCAAGCGTATATCACCAACGCAAACAATGCGCTGAAGGACCATCCGGATCTAGCCGCCAAGCCTGTCGATGAGCTTATTGCCAATCTCAATCAGGTTCCCGAGTCGATTCGCACCGTGGTTCGGAACAATGCGGGCGGGCACTCTAACCATTCTTTCTTTTGGAAAATCATCGGCCCAAACGCGGGCGGTGCTCCGAAAGGGAAGTTGGCTGACGCCATTAATTCCGCTTTCGGCGACTTTGATGCGTTCAAGGAAAAGCTCCAAGCCTCCGGCGCCGGCAGATTCGGCAGCGGTTGGGCATGGTTGGTGGTTAATAAAGGGAAACTTGAGATCACTTCCACCGCTAACCAGGATAGCCCGATTATGGAGGGCCAAAAACCGGTCATCGGAGTCGATGTCTGGGAACATTCCTACTACCTGCTCTATCAAAATCGGCGTCCCGACTATCTGAAGGCCTGGTGGAACGTAGTGAACTGGGATCAGGCGGAAAAGAATTTCACCGCCGCCAGCTAAATCTATAAAAATTTAGCTCCGAGGGAGTATTCTGTCCCTTGGGAAAAACTTTGGTGTGGAACGCTCCGGCATACGCCGGAGCGTTTCGCATTTATAGCCAGCACCCTTTACAAATGCATGTGCATTTGTAAAGGGTGCTGGCTGTGGCATACCTCAACGATCACTATCTCAAGCTTAAGGCTGGTTACCTATTCCCAGAAATCGCGCGCCGGGTCAGACAATTCGGCGAAGAGAAACCAAGCCTGGCCAAGAATATCATTCGTTGTGGAATCGGGGATGTCACCGAACCGCTGCCTGCCGCCGCTATCGAGGCGATGCACCGCGCGGTGGACGAATTAGCGCATCGAGAATCGTTTCGCGGATATGGGCCAGAACAAGGATACGAGTTTCTCCGAAACGCGATCACTGAACAGGATTATCGGTCTCGCGGGCTAGAGGTAGCCCCCGACGAGATCTTTGTCTCGGACGGCTCCAAATGTGATTGCGGCAACATCCTCGATATTTTCGGGCCGCAGAACCGGATTGCCGTTATGGACCCGGTTTACCCGGTTTATGTTGATACGAATGTTATGGCCGGTCACACCGGCGAGGCTGATGCTACCGGCGCTTATTCCGGTTTGGTCTATTTGCCGTGTAACGAAGCGAATGGCTTTGTTCCGGCTCTTCCTAAGGAAAAGGTCGATCTGATCTATCTTTGTTATCCTAACAATCCGACGGGAGCAACGGTCACTTGCGAGCAGTTAGCGGGATGGGTCGAATATGCGCTCGCAGCCGAAGCAATTATCCTCTTCGATGCGGCTTACGAAGCGTATATCACTGAGGCCGGTATCCCCCATTCTATCTACGAGATTCCGCGAGCGAGAAAATGTGCGATCGAATTTCGCAGCTTCTCCAAGAACGGCGGGTTTACCGGCGTGCGCTGCGGTTTCACCGTTTTACCGAAGGAGTTACTGGCCACGACTCACTCCGGTGAGAAGAAACCGCTGCACCCGCTCTGGCATCGTCGATTCAGCACCAAGTTCAACAGCGTCAGTTATCCAGTGCAGCGCGGGGCAGAATCGCTCTACTCCAAAGCCGGCCAGGAACAGATTCGTTCGCTGATTGATCACTATCTCGCCAATGCCCGGCTGCTAGCGGCATCACTGCAAAAAACCGGTTTAACCGTCTACGGTGGGATCAATGCCCCGTACATCTGGGTCAAAGCGCCTTCCGGTTATGGGAGTTGGGCCGTTTTCGATAAGATCCTACACGAGATCCAGGTCGTGATCACTCCTGGCGCAGGATTCGGCGCTCAAGGAGAAGGATTTTTCAGAGTCTCCGCCTTTAATTCGCGCGAAAATGCGGAAGCGGTAGCGGAGCGGTTCCAGAAGGTGAAATGGTGAGAAGTGGTGATTTGGTGGGGCGAGGACTTCGGCGAGCTCAGTCGAGTCGCTCCTGTACAGCCTTGGCGGCCTTCCGGAGGGAGCTCGGTTGAAACAACGATTTCGTGTTTTAGGCCAATGCGCCCGCCGAGCCGTGTTTGCAGTGCGGCCCCGAACTAACGTGTCGGATTGGATCGGATTTCGTTCGGCCTGCTCTTGGGTCCATCTGGGCAAAGTCTCGCGCTGGGCCCGGCTCGGCAGCCATTCGGCGTATGCTACTACAGATTCGACAAACGGGATCGCCCTGCGCACCTATTGAGAAAGGTCCGGAGCCTCGCCCCACCAATTTTCGGCCCAAAGCGCTCGCCTGGCCACCACTTTGCCTATTCGCGATATCCGGCTAGGTTTTGAAAGCGCAACTTCCGATCTGCTCTAACCAAATGTTATCATCCGTATTCAGCCCAGAGCTCAAAACCGCTGACAAAAATTCCCTATACCCGGAAATCCACCAAGCACTGCGCGCCGTTTTAACGGGCGAAACCGACTTCATTGCGAATCTCGCCAACGCTGCCGCTTTGCTCTTTTGGAACCTACCTGCGATTAACTGGGCCGGTTTTTATTTGCTTAAGGACCACGAACTAGTACTCGGTCCTTTCCAAGGCAAGATTGCCTGTGTACGGATCCGCTTAGGCAAAGGCGTGTGCGGTAACGCGGCGGAAAAACGCCAAACGTTCGTGGTACCAAACGTCCACGAATTCCCAGGTCACATCGCCTGCGATAGCGCCTCAAACTCTGAGATCGTCATCCCGATCATCAAAGACGACCTCTTGATCGGAGTCTTAGATATCGATAGCCCGGAGTTCGCCCGATTCGATGGCACAGACAAGACCGAACTCGAAAAATTTGTCCAAATCCTCACCGACGCGATCTCCTCCTCGCCTCAACTCACAACTTAAAACCTAAAACCTAGAACCTCCAACCTCACAGCCATGCCTCAGTCTCTTTCTTTGCCAGATAGTCTGCCGGTTCCTCATGATGATGGGGCATGCGCTCATCTACGAGGGTTAAAGCTGCCTCAGTTAGCGCTGCCTACCACCGCCGGTTCCACGGTTGATTTCTCCAGTCTTCCCGGACGAAGCGTTATTTTCTTCTATCCGAAAACAGGTGTGCCAGGCAAAAATCCGCCGCCGAGTTGGGATGCGATTCCCGGGGCACGCGGATGTACGCCTCAAAACTGCAGCTTTCGCGACGAGCATGCCAATCTGTTGGAGGCAGGGGTGAAACAGGTTTTCGGAGCAAGCACCCAAAGTTCCGACTACCAGCGGGAAGCCCTAGAACGGCTTCATCTCCCCTATTTACTGGTCTCTGACGAAAAGTTAGCGTTCACTCACACGTTAAATCTTCCCACCTTTGAGTTCGAAGGGGAAATTTTGATCAAACGTCTGACCCTGATTGTTGATGACGGCGTTATCACGCACGTGCTCTATCCGGTATTTCCGCCGGACAAAAGCGCAGCCGATACGCTCGATTGGATTAAACAGCACCCCGCGAAAACGACGAAAGTTTAGCCGGGTCAAATCGAGGCTCTCACGGGTTTAACATTTTGTGAGCTTTGCTTTGAAATCGCTGGCTGATTTTCAACGCCTTATTCCCAACACCGCGCTGGAACCGCTTGGAGTCGAAGTCGTCTCGGTAGACGAGAAAGGTCTGACCTTACGGATGCCGATTTCAAACGCCACCCGACAACCTTATGGTCTGTTGCACGGCGGGATTAGTCTGCTGTTGGCCGAAAGCGCCGCGAGCATGCATTCAGCCTGGGATATTAACCCGGAAGAAGTGGCGCCGGTCGGCATCGAGATCAACGGTTCGCACTTACGTTCAGCGGCCTCTGGTCATGTGATCGCCACCGCTCGCCTGTTGCGCCGGTCACAAGCTCTGGTGGTTCACGCTGTAGAGATAACCCACGAAGAGACGCAGAATCAGCTCTGTGCTTGCCGGGTGACCAATTATTATAAGCGAATGGCCGGGATTGCGGGCGGTACACCAAACAAAAGTAATCAGTAATCAGTGAGTCAGTAATCAGTGTTTTGAGCAGCCGCCCGCTGCCAAGAGACGTGACGGAGAAACGCGCGAGTTTGTTCAAGTCCGGCTCGCCTATCAGCTATGAATCCGGCGAAAATCTGTCTTCACTGATTACTGACTCACTGATTACTGATTACTTTTGCGCCACTCCTCGGGGCTCACTACCCACCCCCTCACGTGCCACCCTACTCAGTTCCCGCAGTTAAAGTGAGCAGCTCGGGATAGTGTTTGCGCGCTATCTCTTCACATTTGGCCAAGATCTCCGTAGCCGATCCCATGTTACGGATTTCGGCGACGAGCTGGGTGCATTGTTTTACGTTCAGGGTCTGAACCGCCTTTTTGATGCGCGGCACTAGACCAGGACTGGCGCTCAATTCATCGACTCCTAGCCCGAGAAGCAGCGGTGTCAAAGTCACTTCAGCTGCCATTTCCCCACAAACGCCTACCCAAATATCGTTGGAGTGAGCCGCGGCGACGGTCATTTCCAGAAGTCGCACGATCGCCGGGTGCGTAGGCTCGTAAAGGTGGGCGATCCGTTCGTTTACCCGATCGACAGCCATAGTGTACTGGATCAAATCGTTAGTCCCGATGCTGAAGAAATCGACCTCTTTGGCCAGAGCCTCTGCTACCAGAACCGCACTCGGAACTTCGATCATGATACCCGTCTCCATTTCCTCGTTGAACGGGATCCCGTCGGCTCGAAGCTCAGCCCGGCAACTTTCCAACACTTCGTTCGCTTGGCGCAGCTCGGATAATCCAGAGATCATAGGATACATGAGGCTCACATTCCCCGCAGTACTAGCGCGCAAAATCGCTCGGAGCTGGGCTTTGAAGATATCAGGACGTTCCAAACAGAACCGAATCGCGCGACACCCTAAAAATGGGTTTATCTCCATCGGGATGTGAGAGTGGCTTAGAAACTTGTCTCCCCCTAAATCCAGGGTCCGAATAATCACGCTGTGCGGATGCACCGATTGAGCTACGGCTTGGTAGGCGCGGAACTGTTCTTCCTCGTTTGGCAGCTCCGTTTTGTTGAGGAAGAAAAATTCGGTTCGATAAAGCCCAATGCCGCTGGCGCCGGCTTGATTAACGAGAGTGACATCCTCCGGAAGCTCGATGTTTGCGGAAAGGATGATCTCAGTGCCATCGGTGGTGATACACGCGGTATCCCGGAGGATGCTCAGTTGCTCTTCGACTTTTTCGAGCTGAACCTCGAGCTCTCCGTATTCCCAGAGGGCTTGATCCGCCGGATTTACGATCAGGAGCCCGCTATTCCCATCAAGCAAGATGTGATCACCGTTCTTTAAACGGGTGCTGGCGTCTTTAAGCCCAACCACCGCGGGAATGTTAAGGGATCGAGCCATGATCGCTGTGTGCGACGTCCGGCTTCCGATGTCCGTAGCGATCCCCAGCACATACTGACGATTCAAGGTGGCGGCATCCGACGGGGTCAAATTGTGAGACACGATGATGTGCGGTTCCTCCATCTGCGATAACGGGCGGCCGGAACGGCCAAGCAGATTGCGGATAATCCGTTTGGTCACATCATGAATATCGAAAGCGCGCTCCCGGAGATACGGATCATCGATTTCACTTAGTGTACGCGCGTACCGATTGGCGACCTCGGAAAACACAAATTCTATGTTCCAAAGGTCACGCTGCAAAGTGCGCAGGACTTCGTCGATCAGCGTATGATCTTCGACCACCAAAAGATGGGCATCAAAGATACTCGCATCCTTGGCGCCGATCGCCTCCGCGATCTTTTGCTGCATCTCCAGGATCTGCGCCCGCGTGGCGATAAGACCAGCCTCGAAACGGGCAATCTCTCCCGGGACGTCGCTGCTATCTATCTTTCGTTTAGGTGGTTCTTCGTCTTCTGGATGGTGGATGAAGACAGTGCCACGACTAATCCCGGCGGAAACGCCGACACCACGAAGCCGTACTTCCTCATCGCTCATTCGAGATCAGAACCTAATGAAAGAAACGGAAGATTCGATCAGAAAGAAAGCTTTCGTTAAGAATTGGGCTCATTCCTCATTAAATTTGCCCTGGATTAGCGTCTCGAGTTCCAGGACAGCTTTATCGGCATCAGAACCTTCTGCAGAAATCAGTAGCTTCGTTCCCTGCCCGGCGGCCAGCATCATCAGTCCCATGATGCTTTTGCCATTGACTTGTTCCCCGTCTTTTTCGACCCAGATCTCAGCCCGATGCTTATTCGCCACCCGGACAAACATCGCGGCAGGGCGAGCGTGGAGACCAAGCTTATTAACGATGGTCACTTCTCGCTTAACTTTCTCAGGCCCCGCACGTTTGTTCAATAGCCCCATTTACTTCTCCTTATTCTTTTGCATCAAGCTCAATAGCCTTTGATTAAATTCTACCGCGCTGTTTTGCCCCAGACTTTTTAGCTTCTGGTCGAGCGCCCCGACTTCCACCAAGCGGGCAAGGTCTCGACCTGTACGTACCGGAATGGTGATATGCGGGATACGAATCCCGAGGATGTCATAATATTCTTGTTCAAGTCCAATCCTATCAACCTCTTCCAACTCGTGCCAATCCACGAGAGTAACTACCAAGTCAAGACGCTTCTCCAGCCGTATACTGCCGACCCCAAAGATAGATGCAACATTGATGATTCCTAGGCCTCGAACCTCCATATGATATCGAGTCAGATCCGGCGCAGTACCGACCAGCTCCCGCCCTTCAATCGCTCGGAACCGCGTCACATCGTCACTGACTAAGCTATGGTTGCGTTCGATCAAACCGAGCACGCATTCGCTCTTACCAATTCCACTACTCCCTCGAACCAGGGTACCGATTCCCATGATATCGACCATACTGCCGTGCTCTATGGAAGTGGGCGCAAAATCCATTTCCAACGCAATCGTTGCCGCATTGATGAACCGCATCGTAACCAGTGGGGTTCGGAATAAGGCAATACCATGCTCAACCGCAGCTTCGACCAGACCGCGTGGTACTGGCAGATTGCGGGATACTACGACGCAAGGGATATGCTGAGCGCAGAGCTGGAAACAACGGGCGCGCTCCTCCGCCTCGTCGAGACTTTTCAGATAACTCGACTCGGCGTTACCTAGGACCTGGATCCGCTTCCCGGCGAAATAGACAAAGAAACCGGAAAGCGCCAACCCGGGCCGGTTAATGGTCGGTTCCCGGATTTTGCGGTCATAACCGTTAGCCGGGCCGACCAATTTCATTTGGAGAGATTCCGCGTGCCGGCTGTAAAACTCACCGACCTCGATGAACGGACGTTTGCCTTTGATCATCGGGCGGATAAATCATTTCGCTCGCGCGCTAGGGACGAGCAGGAGCTCGTCCCTACCGTTCTCTGGGCAAAGTCGGCGAATCTTTCGGTCACTCAGTTAGGCAATACCAGAATAAGAACCTTAACTGAAAGTCGGCTCGATCAAACCGAAATCACCGGTCTTTCTCCGGTACAAGACGCTCACTTTCTCCGTTTTTGCGTTCAGAAAGACCAAGAATTGTTTCTTGGAAAACTCCATCTGCAGCACGGCTTCCTCGGGTGACATCGGTTTCACCGGATACTTTTCCGTCTGGATCAATTCGGGAGCACCATTTTCAGCTTCCGGTTCGAAATCCTCGATCGTAGCGCCATCCAAAATTGCCCTGCTCGCAAGCCACTGCCACCGGGCCGGATTCTCGGCGATCTCTCGTCCTTGTTGTCGTCCTGGACGATGGTTGCGCATCAAGCGGGTCTTGCATTTCCGCATCTGACGGGCAATGCGCAGCACAACCTGATCAATCGACGCATACATATCGTTCGACGTGGCGCTGGCTTCTAGAGTTATGTGATTGCTGCAGTGCAAAATCACCTCCGCTTGATGCCGATATTTCTGTACATCAAGAATAACCTGCACCTCAATAATCTTAGGGTAATCAAGGTGAAGCGTTGATACCTTCCGACGGCAATACTCTTTCATTGCCTCGGTAACGCTGACATGTCTTCCGGTTACTTGGATCGATGGGTTTGCATTTCTAGTCTGCATGGTAACCCTTTCTGTTTGGTTTTTTGCCGGCCACTAACCGTTCCAACGACGGCACTCGCGATATCGCAAGTCAGTCGCTGGTGCGATTGGAACTGACCGGCAACGGTTTGGCTTGTTCTTCCGGGCAGAGAACAGGGTCTCTTCCCGTTACATGCGAAAACGTTCACCTAAATAGAGTTGGCGACTAATCGGGTCATTAATCAAAAATTCTCGGCTACCCTGACTTTCGACACGGCCGTCATAAATCAGGTAGGCTCTATCGACGATCTCCAGCGTCTCGCGGACGTTGTGATCTGTAATCAAGATCGACAGACCTGAACTGCGCAAATTCGAGATATGCTGCTGGATTTCAGCAACCGCGATGGGATCAACGCCGCTGAACGGTTCGTCCAACATGATCATTTGTGGGTTCGTTACCAATGAACGAGCGATGGTCAGTCGCCGCTTTTCACCACCGCTGAGGGTCAACGCCTGGTTCCTAGACAAATTCTCAATGCCAAACTGGCGAAGCAACTGTTCACAGCGTTGCTTTTTTTCCCGCCGTTTGCCGGGCAACATCTCCAGAATCGCCATGATGTTTTGCTCGACGGTAAGCTTTCGAAAGATCGACTCTTCCTGGGGGAGATAACCCATGCCCATTCGTGCCCGGCGATGCATCGCGAATCGCGTGACGTCGCGATTATCGAAAAATACTCGACCACTGTTTGGCCGCACGAGACCCACAATAAGATAGAAAGTTGTCGTTTTGCCAGCACCATTTGGTCCCAATAATCCGACTACTTCCCCGCGATTTACGTGAATATCGATCCCGTTAACCACGGCCCGGCCGCCGTAGATCTTTACTATCTTTTCGGTCCTGAGGATCGCCTCGCTGACCTTGTCCTCTGTCGGAAAGGCCAGCGTTGGGGCGGTAGTCACATTAATGGACGACATTATTCTTTTGAGCTTTCGGATCGACTATCGGTTCACCGGGGGACGGGGAAGGCTGCTTCATCGAGCTCTTATCTTGGATTACGGTCCGGCTGGGGCCGAACGTTTGCAAACGCCCATCTCGGTAAAGGATCATCCGAGTACCTTCTTCCGTGGAAATGTGCGTATTGATACCCTGCGTGACTTGAGGCCACCCGATCAGGGTAACTGCATCCTCCTTTGCATTGTAAATTGCTTTTTGCGCTCGTCCTGTGTCCAGCACCACTTGCTGAGGCGAAGCACCAGGGCTCGCAGACGGCGAAGCCTGCGGGGAAAGACCTGTATTTGCCACCGGCGTCGTCTGAGAGCTCGCCGCACCATCGGCTTGTCCGTTGTTCTTCTGGGGGTTCGCGTGAACGATAATCACATTTCCATCCGCTTGAGCTTCCCTGATACCGCCCCCGTCTTCCTGCTTATTCATCCAGACGGTTAGCTTGTCGGTCGTCATGGTGAATTGCGGGTCAATCACCTTTACATTACCTGCAAAAATCGCCATCCGGTTCGAGCCGTCAAACTGGACTTCGTCTTTTGCCGTGATTTCCGTGGGTCCCTTGGCCGAAGAATCGTCTCCACCTAGGAAGTCCGTGCCCTTCTTCGCGTCCGCATTGCCTCCCTTGTTGGTTGCCCCCGCCTTTTTGTTTGCTCCACCGGGCGAAGCCTGACCGTGCGCCGAAGCCCGGGGACTCGCTTTTGGGGTAGCAGTCGTCTGCGCCCAGATGACCCCAGGCACGAACCCGATCACTAAGAACCAAAAAAATCTACTTCTGTTCACTGGCCGACGCCTGTTGTTCTGGGGTCTTTTTCGTCAGTTCGTCCCGATTATAAATAATCAGGCGTACGTTCTTTATCACTTTGCCTTGCCGTGTCTTAGTATTGAAGACAGCCGAATCTCCGGTGAGCCTGAAGTCATCCCGGCTGACGATCACCGGATCGTGCGTCGTTATGACATTCGTTTCCGTATTCATGACCGAATCCATCATTTCGATCTTGGCGCTCCGCGCCCCTGTCTGCTCGTCATAAGTTTGGATAACCGAATTATGCATTTCGACATTGGCTTGATCCACGCGCCGGACTTTTTCCACATCCACGACGAATTGCAGCTTCCCTTGTTCATTTCGCATCGGCAGTCGCAGACCCTTAGCATCGTGGCCCACCGGGATCGGAATATCGATCTTGCGGTCCGATTTCGGCTTATCGGCCAGCAGTTCCGATCCGGTAAGCAAGAACAGCACCAGAATTGGGATAAGCTTAGTGCACGACTTCATGGATCCGCTGTAACTGAGACAATAAATCCGGTAATTCTCTCAAAGGAATCTGATTTGGTCCATCTGAGAGCGCTTTGGCCGGATCGATGTGCGTCTCGATAAAGATCCCGTCACAGCCCGCCGCCACCGCTGCTCTCGCCAGAACCGGAGCGAGTTCTCCGTCACCGCCGGTTGCGTCCCCGGCGCTCCCCGGTCGTTGCACGGAATGCGTCGCATCGAAAATCACGGGATAGCCCTGTTTTTTGATCCAGTACAACGAACGCATGTCGGCTACAAGATTATTGTAGCCGAAGGATACGCCCCTCTCAGTGAAGACGTAGTTATCGCAACCAAAGTTTTCTAATTTTTCGGCGATGTTTCGTACGTCCCAAGGAGCCAAAAACTGCCCTTTCTTGACGTTGACCGGCTTGCCTGTCTGCGCAGCCGCCTGGATCAAATCCGTCTGACGGCAAAGAAACGCCGGGATTTGTAATAGATCGATAAAGTCCGCTGCGCGCTTCGCTTCTTCCGGCGAATGGATATCGGTCGTGACCGGTACGTTGAACTTGTCGCCGACCGCTCGCAGCAGTTTACAACCTTCGTCGAGGCCGAGGCCGCGATAAGACTTAGCCGACGTTCTATTCGCTTTATCGTAGGAAGCCTTGAAAATCCAAGAGAGCTTCAGGGATTGCGCCAGGGCAGAAAGCTGCTCTGCCATCGACCAGATGAACTCCTCCGATTCGATAACGCACGGCCCCAGAATAAAAAGCGGCGTGGCTCCGGTGGTTTGAACTGGTCCAACCCTAAGCGTACGTGTCAAGAGCCGTAACTTTTTACAAATTTCCTTTTACCGTCTCCCTCGGTAGCCGTTCCACCGGTTTCAATCGTCTGAGAAGCAGGACTTTCGGCCTCGGGCTTCGAAGGCGCCATCGGTTCGGGAGCAGGGCTCGCTGAGCGGCCCGGCCGCTGTTTCCCAGCCGTTTCTACGAAAGCAATTTGTAAATTGGCTAACGCATTCGCCAAAATCCGGCTTTCGTCATTGGTCAGATTGCCCCTGGTCTTTTCCTGAATCATGACCAGCTGATCAATCAACAACTGGGCCATATCCAGATTCACTTCGGCCTTTCCAGTTTGTGGATGGGGGATCTGCCCAAGCATGAACGCCGCATTCTGGGCTTGCATCATAACAAACTCGATGAAGCGCTGCGCCATTTCGCCTGAAGACACAGGCGTATTTTGGTATTCTGCCATACAAGACCTCCGGATGACTTACGACTTTACAATGACTGTTGTGGCCGGTTTATCCATCAAATATTTATGACAAACCGCCCGTATATCTTGGGCCGTGATTTCCTCAATCTGCCGTTGGCGTTGGTCAAAGTAATCCAACCCGAACCCGTATAGCTGGTTAAGCGCGAGGCTATGGCAATAAGACTCCAGGTTCTGTTTCTGGAATTCGAACTGGGCTAACAGTTTCTTCTTCGATCGCTCCAATTCTTCGCCCGACAAACCATCTACCGCCAGCGCGCCGATTTCCTGATGGTACAGCTTAACTACATCGTCCGCCGTCTCCGGAGCAGTGGCCGCGTACAAGGTGAATAGTCCGGGCGCCAACCCTAGCGCCAGAGAGCTTCCCACCGAATAGGCTAGTCCCAACTCCTCCCGGAGCTTAACAAAGAACCGGGAGCTGGCGTCCCCCGTCCCTTCATCCAAGGTCTCAAATCCGACCCGATCCGGGTCCGTCAGAGTGCACGCTAAATAACCGACCGCTACAAAAGCCTGATGTTTCTCGTTCCGCTGTACGATCGTCTGGGCTTCGAAAGGTCGAACCGGCGGCAAATCGAAGGAGTAGGTGGCAGGACGTTGCGGCAGAGAACCAATCGTTTGGCATAGTTCCTCCCACAATTCCTTTTCATCAAAATGGCCGCAGATACCTAGAACCCAAGCTGAGCTGGTTTTCAGCCATTCATGCAGCTGCATCAGGTCGGTGCGCTGGATGTTGGCCACGCTCGCCTTTGTCCCGATCGGATTCGCCGCGTACGGATGATCCCCGTAAACGGCGCTTCGCAAAACATTGCGTGTGATCACTCCGGATTGGGCTTCGTCCGCCTCGATGGCCGCAATTTGACTCGCCTTTTCCCGCTCGATCGGATCCTCCGGGAACGAGGGGACCGCCAAAATCTCCGTCGTGAGTTGAAGTACCCGCCCGAAATCCTCCGTTAGCGAACTGAATCCTAAACGGAAGGAATTGTAACCGGAATCGCCAAAAAGTGAGCCTCCCAGGCTTTCGATCGTATCCGCGATCTCTTGAGCGCTCCGTTTCGCGGTCCCTTTCAACAAACATTGGGTATAGAGACGACTAAGCCCGCTTCTCTTCGGTGGGTCGGCTAGAACTCCTCCCGCGCCGACCAATGACCCGTGCAAAATCGGCAATCGATCGTCCGGAATTAACACCACCGGAACGCCATTCGGCAAGACCCGCACCTGGTTCTTCTTTTGCACCTGGGTGCGCACCGATCTTATCCGCGGCAACGTCTTGGGACGGAGCGAAACCACATTCAGATTGTCCTCCGTCAAATAACGATCGTAAGTCGCTTGGACCTGTTCCGGAGAAACCGCTTCAACTCGGCGGAGATAACGTTGATTGAATTTGAGATTCCTGGTGTAAAGCCAATTCAGCGCGATATCCGACGCGATGCCCCGCACGGTTTGCAGCTGTTCTAAAGCGCTCACCCAAATAATCCGTTTAGCCTTGGCCAGGCCGTCGGCTACCAGGCTCTGCTGGCGCCAGTCCGCCAGTTTAGTGAGCACTATCTCATCCACCCCATCAACATTCTCAATCGGGCAGGTCCCCGACACCGTTAGCAAGCCGGGAAAAGCCGGCGTGAAAGCATAAGCGCCTATGCCGTGCACCGCTCCTAGTTTCTCCCGCACCTCTTCAAAAAGAAATGAGCTGGCCCCGCCACCCAACAGGATGGAAAGCACATCCAGCGCCGGTGCATCCTCATGGAGAACCGCCGGCACATGCCACGCCAAACTAAAATAACCAATGGCCGTGTCGAACGGCTCCACTTCGTCCCGCCGGCCCGCTTGCAGCGGTTCGGCCGGGATTACCAGTGGCGCCGCCGGTTTCGCCGGCATCGACCCAAAGTAAGTCTGCACCCACTCACGAACCTGCTCGGTCTGGACATCACCGGACACAACTACAAAAACGTTCTCCGGAACATAACGGCGCCGATAGTAAGCTAAAAGACTCTCCCGATCGATCTGATCGAAGATCCGCCGCAACCCGATAACCGGATAACGGAAAGGATGCGTGTGGTAGGCGGTAGAAAAAGTCAAGTGACTCAACGTCCGGTCCGGATCGTCATAGCCCAGATCAAACTCCCGGCGAATAACGTCCATCTCCCGGGTCATTTCCTCTTGGTCGATCACCGAGTTGAACAACATGTCGGCCATCACATCCAGGGCAGTGGGTACCGCTGCCGCGGGGCAATCCACCCAAAACACGGTGCGATCGAACGAGGTATACGCGTTTAAGTATCCGCCAACCTGATGAATCTCTTCGCTGATACGTTGAACGCTGCGCTTGGCTGTGCCTTTGAAGAGCATGTGCTCGAGCAAATGGGTCAGACCGCCTCCGACCCATTCCCCTTCATGCACACTGCCGGTCTCGCACCATACCTGCACGCTGGCCACGCCTGCGTAGTGTTCCGGTGCAACTAGCAGAGTGAGACCGTTTGGTAGGGTGGATTTGTCCACCGCAATTTCGGGAGCATCCATTCGTTGAGCCCGAAAGCTACGACTGTTTCGTCGTACTGGTTTTCAGCGGCTCAAAGGGAGCAACAAAAGCTTCCTGAAAGTCCACTCCTTCTTGGAAATCTTCCGGGCTATCGGTATCCGTTTTGCCGAAAACGCCGGACCCAATTAGATTGAATACGATATTCCCGACGTCCAGGGAAGAGGTAACCCGCCAGTACTCGAAAACGGTCATCGCCATAGGGCCGAACTCTTTCAAAGCGTATTGTTGAAACCCGGCCAATAATTCTTTGGCTGTCACGTGCGCGTTCAAGCCTGTCTGGCTGCGTTTGTTCTGCTTGATAGTGAACTCCAAGGCCTCTTTGACAAACTCATAAGCAGCGGCCTCATAGCGCGGGTCTTTTCTTACGATCTCCTCGACAATTTCGTTGAACGATTTCTGCATTACCTACTGGTTTCTAAGAGTGGCGGAGCCGGGGTAGCGGCATCGCGAAAGTGTTTCACGATCGCGCCGACAAAAATAGCGGATAAGAATAAGATTATAAATATCTGTTCCCGTCGGGTCAGCCGAAACACCGCCCCAATATACGGAACTCGTTCGTTTTGTCATCCCTATGTTCGTTTCCCTGCCGCCCCCTGGTTCTCTTAGCTCCCCGTCAATCGTCCTCGTCAATCGTGCTCGTCCTCGTCGTCGTCCTCGTCCTCGAAGATTTAGGGTGATGAGGAGTCGAACATGTGGACAGGTAGTGACGGGTTGTTGTCCCGGAGGGACTCGAGAGTCTTTGTCCCGAAGGGACTTGAGAGTCTTCGTCCCAAAGGGACTTGAGGGTCTTTGTCCCGGAGGGACTAAATGATCGTAGCCAGGCAATTTATTGCCTGGAATGTGTCCAAAAAGGCGCCCCGTCCCGTAGGGACGGTGTGATTGGGTCCGATAGGCGTGCTACGATTAGGGGCGATCAATCAACCCCGGGTAAGGATCAGACCGTCGCCTACGGGACGGATTCTCGATTGAACTTATTCCAGGCAATAAATTGCCTGGACTTCGGCGAGCTCAGTCGAGTCGCTACGATCAGTTAGTCCCTCCGGGACAAAGTCCGGCAAGTCCCTTCGTCGGGACTACAAACCGTCACTGTCCATATTCTCGACTCCTCACCAACCCCAATCTTCGAGCACGAGGACAGCCTGCCCGACGAAGCTTCCGGTTTGCAGGCTTCAAACTTCAGTGGCTAGCGAAGTCGGGACGACGAGGACGAGGACGATTTGGGCGGACTGCGTCCTCCCTTTACTGTTGCGGGATCAACTTCACCAGACCCTGCTCAAACTCTACTTCGCGGAACCGATTCAGGGTTTCTCGTTCAATCCCGAACCCGTTCCAAAGCCCTCCGAAAAATAGGTACTGAGCCATCCCCATGAAAAACGGTGCGATCGCTAACCGGCCAATCGCGCCGCCGCGGTTACTGAAGGCTGGTCGCCCAAAATCGTCCCGAGTTGTGTAAGTGCCCGATAGATAAATGGGATAACCAAAGACGGAGTACCTCGTAAAGACCAGGCACGTCTTCGGTTGAAACGAGACCAGGACACCATCAAAGCGACAGAGATTATCGAATAAAAATCCGCGGGGGGCTGTCCGCTGCGCTAAATAGGCGTTGACGTCCGGTTCTGAAAGCTCAGCAACGTCTCCGCCGCGCGAGGCCTTGGCCTGTGCGATCACTTGCATCACGGCAAGCCCGTTCCCCGGCGAACCCGGCGCGGGCAGTTTCTCCGGTGGTTGCCAGATCGTAAATAAACAGCCGAAAACAAAACTGGCGATGACCACTCCCGCTAAGCGGTTTAGAAAATGGCGAACACTGGACTCAATCTTGCCTACCGGCGCCGCCGACGGTTTCGCCTTCGCCGGTGCTACACTACCACTCTCCTTTGTCGCAGGCGGCTTGATCGGCTTCCCGGACATAACCTCACCAAAAAGGGACGATTGTTTGCTACCAGTCAGACCGAGCCACCGTATCCGGCCTCATCCAGAATGAGACGGCAATCGCGCTCATTTTGGCGCGCCGTAAACCACCCCGGCCTCTCGATACCGGAGTGTCTTTTTTTGGACCTTTAACTCTCGGACTTTGGTGTGCTCCCGCCGGAGCTTTTTTCTTTGGTTGTTTTCGAGGCGCTAGTATCGGACTTCGCCCCGCCGGTATCTTTGCTGCCGGTCTCCTTGCCGGTCTCCTTTTTGGCAGCCTCAGTGTAACCCTGGCTCCGGTAGTCAGTGATATAAAATCCTGAGCCCTTAAAAATAAGTCCGGCTCCGGCGCCAACTAATCGCTTCACTTTCCCTTGTTCCCAAGTCTCCATGCGGCACTTTTCTTTCGGGCAAACCTGCAACGCATCGTCCTTCATTGACTGAAAGATCTCGAATGTCCCTTTACACTTCTCACATTTATATTCGTACGTCGGCATAGGTTTACCGGGACTTCATATAGCAGATAGCGCCCGGTGAAGCAATTAGAGCGAGCATCGGGTCGGACGCGCGGCTTCGAAAGTAATCAGTAAATCGGTAATCAGTGGCTACCGGCCAGCGGGGCTTTTATGTAAGATTTTCTGATACTGATTACTGACACACTGATTACTGATTACTTTTTTCTCCGAAAAGCTCCGAATTCGCGCACCGCGCCCGCCTTGGCTATTGGCTATTGGCTATTCGCTCCGATTGCTTGACCTTTTCGTTCAAGACGATTAATTGAACGTCGTCGTCGTTTATGAGTCTAAGAGTTCTCGCGGCTGTGGTTTTGGTGGGAATGTTAGCCGGGTGTCAAGATGGTGAAACCTCTCGCCTCAGCAACCCGAACACTCCTTATTTAGCAGCAACAGGTTCAAATAGCGCCTCTCAAGGGACATCGGGATACGATCCGATTTCTTATTGGGACGGCGATGGGGTTCCCGGAACGCCGTCGGTAGCGATCCATCTCAGCGAGGAACGCGCCTATTTTTATAAGGGGGGACAACTTGTCGGCGTCTCCCAGCTCTCGACCGGTCGTGAGGGTCATGACACCCCTCCCGGCAACTATAAGATCATCCAGAAAGACCCGAATCATGCCTCCAGTCTTTACGGTGATTATGTCGATGCTGCCGGCAATGTCGTTCAGAAAGATGTAGAACTAGGGAAGGACCCGAAACCTCCCGGCGCCATCTTTAAGGGGGCACCGATGCCTTACTTCATGCGGATCACGGGAGGCGTAGGCATGCATGAAGGGTATCTCCCCGGGTATCCAGCCTCTCACGGCTGCATCCGGATGCCTGGTAAAATGGCGCAGATTTTCTTCAGTAATGTCGCCCTAGGAACACCGGTAGCGGTTTACAAATAAAAGGCGTCAAGCCCGAAGAAATCCTGTTCACCACAAAGAACACGAAAACAGATCTTTTTACAGAAGGTAACAAAGGAAACGAAGGTCTGAGCGTGAATGGTTCGCCGTGCCGATAAGCGAGTCTTACCTTCGTTAACTTCGTTTGCTTCTGTAAAAGTAGTCTGTCTTCGTGTCCTCTGTGTCTCTGTGGTGAAATTTTATCTCTGTCGCCGCCGGCGGATCCAATGATAAATAACGAGAATCAGAATTGCACCGAGCAGGGACGAAATGAATCCTGCCGGACGCAACGGATTGTCCCGGTCAAATTGAGCGCCAAAGAGATACGTGCCGATAAAAAAGGCGAGAAACGAACCAGCGATTCCGATTAAAATCGTCGTCAAACAGCCACCCCGCTCCCGACCGGGGACAATGAGTCTAGCTAATCCCCCCACGAGAAGGCCAATCACTAACGCACCGAGGATTTGCAGGAAAATCATAGCGTCTAGCCTGCGATAAAACGCCTCCCCTATTCCGAAAGCAAACATTTTCCCCTACCCAGATTCCCAAGAATCAATATTCACCACAGAAACACAGAGGACACTGAGACAGACTACTCTTACACAAGCAAACGAAGCTAACGAAGGTAAGATTCGCCTATCGGCACGGAGGACCATTCACGCTCAGACCTTCGTTTCCTTTGTGCTACAACGAGAAGTCTTCGAACATTTTGACGAGGATTCACGTCCTCGCGAAGACAAAATAATTCACAACAAGGTCGCGAAGGCCGCTAAGACAAATCATGGTCGAAGCTTAGTCGAGACTGTTTTGTCTTCGTGGCCTTTGTGTCCTTGCTGTGAGATTTCCGGTTATTTGGTTGCGGCTCTGCCTCAGTGTTACCTTCTGTAAAAAGATTTGTTTTCGTGTCCTCTGTGTCTCTGTGGTGAATATGATTTCTTCACTAGATGATGATGCTGAAACGATTGGCGAAGGCTGCTTTGTGGTGAAATTGTAACTTCTATTCTCTCCCATGTCCTTGATCACTTCCGAACAGGTAATTCGATGGTTGGACCGGTTTGCCGGCCTGGTAACCAAAAACAAAGACTATCTCACCCAACTCGATGCCGCGATCGGAGATGCAGACCATGGTGCTAACATGGATCGTGGATTCCAAGCGGTGCTGGCCAAGAAGGCAGACTTCGCGGGTAAGGATATCACCACCATTCTTAAGACCGTGGCGATGACGTTATTATCCACAGTCGGTGGCGCCAGCGGACCACTCTACGGCACGTTCTTCCTCCAGGCCTCTCAAGCCGCCGGTGGCAAGTCTGAGATTTCGCCTGAAGAATTCGGCGTCTTATTAGAGAAAGCCCTGGCTGGTATTCTCCAGCGTGGTAAAGCCGCTCCAGGCGACAAAACGATGGTGGACGCTCTCCAGCCGGCCGTCGAAACCTATCAAGCCACCTTGAAGTCCGGCCAACCTTTCGCCGAAGCCCTGTTAGCAGCCTCTAACGCTGCCGAAAAGGGCATGGAAGGCACCGTACCATTGCTGGCCAAGAAAGGCCGGGCCAGCTACCTCGGCGAACGGAGCATCGGCCACCAGGATCCTGGAGCGACGTCCGTTAGTTTGTTATTTCGTGCAGCGCGCGAAACGCTAAGTAATCAGTAATCAGTGAGTCAGTAATCAGTAAAATCTGAGCATCAGGGCGAACCTTGGAATGAGGTGCTGCGGAACGGTTTGGTCCGAGCTCTAGAATCAGTTTCCCGACACTGATTACTGACACACTGATTACTGATTACTTTCGAGCCACCCCTCATGGTTGGCCACCCTCCCCGCGGCTCCACCTCGCTAGCGATTGCGCGTGCAGATGTCCTTTGCGGAGACGTCGGAGCAAACCGTAGCGGGGACTCAGAAAATAGCCGATCAGGAAGAAGGCGCCCAGCACTAGGACAATGCATGCTCCTGCCGGCAGGTCTGTCCAGTCAGAAACCAAAAGCCCAAGCAAGGACGCGAAAGCGCCAAGCAGGCCGCTCACCCAGAACATCACGGTGAACGAATCCACAAAAAGATACACGGTGGCGGCAGGTCCGATCAATGTGCCTAAAGCCAAGATGATTCCGACAGCCCGTAGCGACGAGATCATCGCTAATACCAGCACCACCATTAAAAGATACTTCAACGTTCTGACCGGAACTCCTTGGGTTGAAGCGATTGAAGGTTCGAACAGCATTAGCAACAGCGGCCGCTGTAACAGCACTAACAGCGGAAGCACGAGAAATGTGATCCCGTAAGTTAAGTAAAGATCGCCGTCACTCAGGCCCAGAATATTGCCAAACAGATATTCACTGATGCCGACATGGGCAGGGGCCAGTTTCAGCAGCGCCTGGCCTAAGGAGAAGGCACACGCAAACAATAATCCCAAGGCCGTATCTTCCTTTATCCGGGTGCTATTAGCGATAATTTGGGTGCCTAATGCCACCAGCAGCGCGGCCAGAAACGCGCCCGCCACTAACGTTGCCGGCGCCAGACCAAAGAGGAGAATGGCAATCGCCAAGCCCGGGAGCAAAGAATGAGAAATCGCATCCGCCATCAGCGAAAGCCGGCGCAGCACGATGAAAACGCTGAGCACGCCATTTGTGAATCCGATTAATACCGCCGCAAAAAGTGGGCGGAGCATGTCCGGCGCGTAAAACAAATGCAGCCAACGTTCCATCATCACGTGCGCGCTCCCGAAAAAGTGTGGGTTCCAAAAGTTCGCGCAATCGTCTCTTCGCTAAACACTTGATCAGTTGATCCGTAAGCCACCAGCTCACCGTTCAAGAAGACTACTTCATCGAACAGCGCCGGAACCATCCGCAGATCGTGATGCGAGACGATCAAAAGATTTCCCTGGCTCGCCAGCCTTTTAAGAATCTTGCCAAACAACTCTTGCGAGGGTCGATCCAGGCCGGTAAACGGCTCGTCTAGCAAGAAAACATGGGCATCCTGGGCCAATGAACGTGCCAGAAAAGCCCGCTGCTGTTGGCCCCCGGATAATGCGCTGATTTGCCTGTCCGCGAGATCTACCAGCTCCATCGCCTCGAGCGCTTCATTAACCCTCTGGCGATCGACTGGCCGAAAGGGTTTCCACCAGCTTAAAGCGGAATAGCGGCCCATCTCGACTAGCCCTCTCACCGTGGTGGGGAAATCCCAGTCGATCGCTGAACGTTGCGGCAGATAAGCGACGTAGCTTCCTGGTCCGTGCTTATGATTGTGCCCGCCAAACTCAATAGTCCCAGTCTCCAAAGGCACTAAGCCGGCCAACGCTTTGAGAAACGAGGTCTTACCCGCACCGTTCGGACCTAGCAAGCCTACGCAGCTGCCGCAACGCAATTCCAGATCCACGTGATGCACCGCCGGCACCCGGCGATAGCTGACGGTCAGATCTTTGATTGCTAATACGTGTTCGGCCATGGTTCTGCTGAGTGGATCGTTCTGCGGTCAGTCCTTTGTAAATGTGACCACGTCGCTAGCCGATCCTTGGCCCCAAAGCGTCTTATGCATTTCGCTTCCATCGACTGTGACGGAAATTTCTGCCGCCGCCAATCCCTTGGTTTCCCAGGTCACATCCACCGCGAGGTCGATTCCCTCCTTCGGAAAATCGATGTCCAGATCCTTCGCGATCTCTTGGCCCGTCGAATCATCAGTGCCTTCCCAAACGACCTGGCCGAGGTACGAAACCTGGAACCGGCAGGGCGCAGTCGTTCTGAGGGATAGCTGCACCCGCTTAGCGGGTCGGGGGGCAACCGTCGGTGTCGCGATCGTTGCGTGTCGTTGGGTCAGACTATGGAGCGGGAACAACAACAGCAACAAGCCGACTATGACCAGGGCGGCTTGTATCAGTGGAAATCCTCTCATTTCAGAGCGTCCACAATCGTGTTCACGTTGTGCCGCGTCATGCCGGCATACGTCTCCCCCTCCCCCGGTCCTAATCCATCTGCGTAAAGAGTTCCGCCTATTTTTGCGTCACTCTCACGCGTGATCTCGGCACTCACCTTCGGGTTCAGTGTATTCTCAAGGAATATCGCTTTAACCCCCTGCTTTTTAATCTCGGCGATCAACGCGGACACATGGCTGACAGACGGTTCCTGGTCGGTCGTCAGCCCTTCAATCGAGTCGATTTGAAACCCGTACTCCTTGCCAAAATATTGAAATGCGTCGTGAGAAGTCACTAGCTTGCGCCGGTCCCGTGGCAGCTCCGCAATCTTGCGTTTTGCCCACAAATCGAGATCCTTCAGCTCCGACAGATAAGCTTGAGCCCCGGCTTGGTAATCGGCCGTGTGCGCTGGGTCCAAATGGATCAACGCATCTCGTACCAGCGCCGTTGCTTTTTCCACTTCCGAGACACTATTCCACCAATGGGGATCTTCGGTGGCCTCTGCCGATCCCCCTTTCTCTCCACCGGCTCCTTTCCCCAAACCAGGAAGTTGGTCCCCCACCGCGAGCACTTCTACTCGCTTAGGCAAAGCGTCTCGAAGATTGTTCAAATACGTCGCTTCCATCCCTTTCCCGGAAAGCAAAACCAAATCGGAAGCGGTCGCTGCTGTCAGGTCCCCAGGTGTCAATTGATACTCATGCGGATCCTGACCAGGTTTGATCAGCGACGTCACCGACACATTTTTGCCGCCTACCCTCTGGGTAATTTCAGAAAGAACCGTAGAAAACGAAGCCACTTTGATCTCGGCTTTCAGCTGGATAGTTGAAAACGCCAAAACGGAGAAAAAAAGCGCTTGGCAGGCAGATCGGAGGCCCATTTTGAAGCATCCAACAGTTGCAACTTGTTTGCAACAACTAACGTCCCGCTCACGGTTTTCCCAAACTTTTACGAGACGGAATGCGTTCCAAATGTTGTTTTTCCGTCCATAAAGCCGTAATATCGTTCCTCGTGAAACTTTCTAAACGGGGCGAGTATGCTCTTCGGGCGTTGATTGATTTTGGGTTAGCACAAGCACTGGGTAAACCGCTTCTTCAAGTCAATGAACTCGCTTCCAAAGAAGACCTGCCCGTCAAGTTTTTGGAACAAATCTTGATGCAGCTAAAAGGGGCTGGGTATCTCGACAGTCGTCGGGGCAAACACGGAGGCTATCTCCTGGCCAAGCCGCCGGAAGATATCATCATTGGCCATGTGGTCCGATTAATCGATGGACCGCTCGCTCCTATCGCCTGCGTTAGCCAGATGGCTTACGAACGCTGCACTTGTCCCGATGAGGAGCATTGCGGCCTACGGATGCTAATGTCAGACGTTCGTAATGCGATCGCTAACATCCTGGACCGATTTACCTTAGCTCAAATAGTCGAAGTAACCCTGCGCAAAATGCGACGGGATAAGGTCCCCTTACCGTTTGCTGCCAAACCACTTCACACCGAAGGCGCCGAACTCGAAGTCTTGGAGTCGTAGCAGTCGGGTAGGATAGGGTTCATTGAACTTTTGTCCCGTAGGGGCCCAATCACACCGTAACCTCCGGGGTTTGTCAGATTTTTGTCCCGGAGGGACTGGATGATCGTAGCGCATATCTGCGTCCTCAATTGAGGCGCAGGGATGGGTGCGGGGCTTGCCCTCCCGGTATAAAGGCACGCTTTCCATGTTGACATGTATAGGTGCCAATCCGGCGTGTCTTTCCACCCTTAATCTCTTTAGACTTTACCCGATCAGCGGAGTATGCTTTTTAAATCCCGATGCTTTCAGTCGGGTTTTTTATGCGATCTTTCCTCCGATCCCTGCTCCTCCTGCTTGTTGCCGGCGCTACCGTCACCCGTTTGTCGGCAGACACCATTCATTTGCTGAACGTTTCCTACGATCCAACTCGCGAGCTTTACGAAGAATTCAACCAAGCGTTCGCTAAAGATTACCTCGCCAAGACCGGCAAACAGGTCGTTATCGAGCAGTCACACGGAGGTTCCGGTAAACAAGCTCGTTCCGTGATCGACGGTCTGGAAGCTGATGTCGTGACCCTGGGACTAGCAGCCGATATCGATGCCCTTCATGGCGACGGCAACCTGGTAGCGGCCGATTGGCAAACGCGGTTCCCGCACAATAGCTGCCCATACACTTCGACCATCGTCCTCCTGGTCAGAAAAGGTAACCCGAAAGGGATTAAGGACTGGGCCGACCTGATCAAGCCGGGGGTCCAGGTGATCACACCAAATCCCAAAACGTCTAGCGGCGGCAGATGGAACTTCATCGCGGCGTGGGGCTACGCCCTCAAAGCAAACCAGAATGACGAATCCAAAGCGAAAGAGTTTATCACCGCCCTTTATAAAAACGTCCCGGTTTTGGACTCAGGGGCGCGCGGTTCTACTACCACCTTTGCGCAACGCGAACTCGGAGATGTTCTGATTGCTTGGGAAAACGAAGCTTATCTTAGCTTCAAAGAGTTCGGGCCCGATAAATTCGAGATCATCAACCCATCCGTTAGCGTGCTCGCAGAGCCTCCGGTATCGGTAGTTGATAAGGTCGTCGACAAAAAAGGCACCCGGGAAGTAGCCACCGCCTATCTCGAATATCTGTACACGCCGATTGGCCAAGAAATCATCGCTAAGAATTTCTATCGTCCGATCGATCCTCAGACCTACGCGAGGCACAGCAAACAATTCCCCAATATCGAGCTATTCACGATCGACAAGCTCTTTGGGGGATGGAAGAACGCTCAGGCCAATTTCTTCGCTGACGGAGCCATCTTCGATCAGATCTACCAACCCAAATGAGCAACTCAGTTCCCGTCAGTCTCTGGTGGCGCCGGCAAATCCTTCCCGGGTTCGGATTGAGCCTGGGATTTACCGTCGTTTATCTGAGTCTGATTGTCCTGGTCCCGCTCGCCGCTCTGTTCATCAAGGCGTCCGGGATCGGCGTTGATGGTTTTGTCCACACCATCCTGGCTCCTCGGGTCCTAGCGGCATTTCAACTGAGCTTCTCCGTGGCTTTTTATTCGGCCGTCGTGAACGTGTTCCTCGGTACGATCCTGGCCTGGGTATTAGTGCGATATCGTTTCCCGGGCCGCCGATTTTTGGATGCAATCGTTGATTTCCCATTCGCCCTACCGACCGCCGTCGCCGGTATCGCCCTCACCGCCATCTATTCCTCCAATGGCTGGCTGGGTGGACCTATTCATGCCCTGACCGGTTGGAAACTGACCTTCACTCCGTTCGGTATTTTTCTGGCGTTGGTGTTTATCGGTTTCCCGTTCGTGGTGCGAACGATTCAACCGGTATTGGCTGACCTGGACGTCGAGTTTGAAGAAGCTGCGGCCAGCTTGGGCGCGTCCCGCCTGCAGACGATCTTTCGGGTTGTCGTTCCGGAACTGGTCCCCGCTGCTCTCACCGGTTTCACTCTAGCCTTCGCTCGCGCCCTCGGAGAATACGGTTCCGTGGTTTTCATTTCGGGTAATATGCCGATGAAAACCGAGATCGTGCCCCTACTCATCGTAATGGAGCTCGATCAATTTCACTACACCGAGGCAACCGTCATTGCCGCCGTGATGCTGGTCGTTTCGCTGATCCTGCTATTTCTCATCAATGGGCTACAACGCTGGGGAAAACTACGAGGCCAATTGGCTTAAACTATGGGAACGACCAGCCCGATTCCAATTAGCCATCCCGCTACCCGAGATCCGTGGGCCGTGCGCGCCATCCTGTTAACGGTCGCCATCGGTTTCGCCGTGCTGTTCCTGCTGGTCCCGCTGTTAGCGGTGTTCTTTGAAGCTTTCCAAAAGGGACTTACCGGTTACTGGGCCGCCCTACAAAAACCTGCCGCCCAGTCTGCCATTCAACTCACGTTGTTAGTGGCCGCTATCGCGGTGCCGGCTAACTTAATCTTTGGTATCGCGGCTTCTTGGGCGATCGCCAAATTCGATTTTCCCGGCAAAACCGCGCTCATTTCTTTGATTGATCTGCCGTTTTCAGTTTCGCCGGTTACATCCGGTTTAGTGTTTGTTTTACTCTTTGGCGCGCGCGGCTGGTTCGGTCCCCTGCTCAGCGCTTGGAACATCAAAATTATCTTTGCCGTTCCCGGAATCGTGCTCGCTACCATTTTCGTTACCTTTCCGTTCGTCGCCCGCGAGCTGATCCCGCTGCTCCAAGCCCAAGGCAGCGACGAAGAACGAGCCGCGCTATCGCTAGGCGCGAATGGGTGGCAAACCTTTTGGCGAATCACTTTGCCGAAGGCGCGCTGGGGAATTCTGTACGGCATAATCCTCTGTAACGCCCGGGCCATGGGCGAGTTCGGTGCGGTTTCGGTGGTGTCAGGTCATATCCGCGGGCTGACTAATACCATCCCGCTGCATGTCGAGGTTCTTTACAACGACTATGACTATGTGGGCGCCTTTGCCGTCGCTTCGCTCCTGACGTTGCTCGCCCTGATCACCTTGTTCATTAAAGCCCTGCTCACCTGGCATCGGGCCGATCCTGTATCCACCTGATCAAAACCGTTTCCCCTCCTGAACTCCCGAACTCCAGAACTCCTGAACTCCTTTCAAAAGATGCGCATCGAAGCAAAACAATTGATCCGGCGGTTCGGCGCGATTATCGCGCTGGACGGCGTTTCTCTTTCAGTTGATGAAGGGGAACTGGTGGCGTTGCTCGGACCTTCAGGTTCTGGAAAGACCACCTTGCTCCGACTCGTAGCCGGACTCGATTTCCCCGATGCCGGCCGCATCATGTTTGATGGCGCCGACGCCACGTCGTTAACGATTCAGAAACGGCGAGTTGGCTTTGTTTTTCAGCACTACGCGTTGTTTCGCCATATGAGCGTCGCCAAAAATGTAGCCTTCGGCCTTGAGGTCAATCGACGGCAATTCAAGCTGGGCCGGCACGAGATCCAGGAACGAGTCAGTGAACTCCTGCGATTGGTTCAGTTGCCTGGGTTCGAAGATCGTAGCCCGAACCAGCTATCCGGCGGTCAACGTCAGCGTGTCGCTTTAGCCCGAGCCCTCGCCATCGAGCCGCGCATTCTCTTGCTGGACGAACCATTTGGCGCGTTGGACGCGAAAGTGCGCAAAGAGCTGCGATCCTGGGTCCGAAGTTTGCAACAACAGTTAAAGATCACGACCATCTTTGTCACCCACGACCAGGAAGAAGCCCTTGAGCTAGCTGATCGCGTCGTGGTCATGAATCACGCTCACATCGAGCAGGTCGGTACCCCATCTGAAGTCCACGACTTCCCAGCCACACCATTCGTTGCCGAATTCCTGCACGGCACCTCGCCCCAACCGATCCCAGCCGGCCACTGATCTCCAGGCGGTGGGGCGAAGATCTCCGGTGGGGCGAAGATCTCGGCGCGCCGCATGAGAGGTTTTTTCAAACGACTCGCCGCGCCGGATTTGAGCCGCTCCGTGGACGTGCTAGCCCGCCGGCTTCCTAACGGACCATCCCTTCCCTCCGCTCATCCGAATGCTCCAATAAGATCCTCCTCGTACTCCTCGAACTCCTTCTTCTAATACTTCAGAATCCTCGACAAAAACTGCCGGGTCACTTCTTCCTTCGGCTGATCCAGCACCTGTTCCGGCGGTCCGCATTCCACGATCCGGCCTTGGCTCAGGATCGCAATCTGATCGGCGACCCGATGCGCGAAACCCATCTGATGGGTCACTAACACAAAGTCCCTCCCTTCTTGCCGCAACTCCTCGATTAAATCGAGTACTTCTCCCGTCATCTCGGGATCCAAAGCGGAAGTAGGTTCATCGAACAAAAGCAGCTTCGGCTTTATCGCGACCGCGCGGGCAATTGCAATCCGTTGACGTTGGCCTCCCGAAAGTTGCGCCGGCTGTTTGTGCGCGTGTTCCATCAGCTGAAACCGTTTCAGGATCTCTTCTGCCATTTCCCGAGCTTGCTTAGATGGATGCCGGTGCACCTTTTCCAAAGGCAGAGTGACGTTAGCAAACGCCGTGAGATGCGGAAACAGATTAAAGTTCTGAAACACCGTCCCCACGGTGCGCCGATGTTCTCTCAGTAATTTTTCCTGAAAGACGATCTCGTTATCATTCAACCACACCTCACCTTGATCCGGTCGTTCCAACCCGGCGATTACCCGCAGCAAAGTGGATTTACCTCCGCCCGATGGACCAATCAGCGCCAGGGTATGAACCTTCTCCAATGAAAGAGAGATATCGTCTAAGACCACCTGATGGCCGAAGCTCTTTCTCAGGTTCTCGATCACCAGTTTCATCTTAGCGGTTCGGATATTTTTCTATTAAAAACACGCTCCGTAGGAGCACAATATTTATAGCTAAGCATACCAAAACCGTACGCAGCTCCGTAGGAGCGACATCTCATGGCCTCCGCGGTAACGAGGTATGTCCGCCACAGTTTTAGAACCTCTCTGGCTAGCTATACGCCTCGATATTCCGCTCCTACGGAGCTCATTATGATTTGGAAACCGATAGCTATAAATATTTAGCTCCTCCGGAGCAGGTATCTACGTCTCAAATTTAGTTCTCCGCTCCAGCCATTGAGTCCAAAGCGTGATCGGAACTGTCAGTACCAGATAACCCACCGCCAGCGGGATATACGTTTCAAACAAGCTATAAGTCAGCCCGCCTACTTGCTGCGCGCTCCAGGTAAATTCACCGATCGAAATCACTGACAGCAGCGACGAATCTTTTATGAGAGAAACGAACATACCGGCTAACCCCGGCAGAATAACGCGGATCGCCTGCGGAAAAATAACATACCGATAGGTCTGTATCCTGGTTAACCCAATCGCTCGCGCGGACTCCAGTTGGGATGCACCGATGCTCTCAATCCCTCCCCGCACAATCTCGCTGATAAACGCGCCGTAGAAAATTGCGAGGGTGGAAACTCCGACCACCAGGCGATTTTCCAGATGGACTGCCGAGGCGATGACATAAAACGCGAACGAAACCTGCACCAACAACGGCGTACCCCGAATGGTTTCAACATAGATTCGACTTAAGGCACGCAAAGCGAAAAAGCCCGAACGCCTGGCTAGCGCGGCCACGATTCCAATGGCCGTGCTCAGCACCAAGGCCACGGCTGAAATCCCAATCGTGGTGAACCAACCCCGCCAAAAGAACCCCGCGTAACTACTAACCGCATCCCAGTTCCAATTGTATCGCAGACTGGCAAACGCGAACCAAACGATCAGTGACAAAAGCAAGCACGCCAATACCCAGTTCAAAACCACGACCCACCACTCTGGCGCTATTTGCCGCTCCTCGGTCGACTGCCAGAAACAACGCCTAAAACCACGCCAAGCTCGAACGGCAAAACTCGTGGCCTCTACTGTTTCCATGAGCTCAGAAGATAAATGATCCGCAGATTACACAGAAGGAAATGACAGATGACAGATGACAAATGACAGATTGAGACGACGTCCAGCAATGACATGGTGCCGGTTCATTGCCGGCGGTTTCGATTTGTCATTTGTTATTTGTCATTCTGTGTAATCTGCCCGGTTCAGGGTTTAGCGCTCACCCGTTGCAAACAATCCAGTAAGTACGGGATCAATTGTTTTTTCCGGGAGACAATGTTGTTCAGCTCGTACAGATTCGGTCCCAGATTCGGGAAATGGATCAGCTCTAGAAACTCAGGCGGGGCGGCAATGAGCAAACGCGAGTTTTGCGTGTTCACATCCGTGACCAATAACGCACTGAAGTAAGCTTCGTGCTTGGCCCGGTACTCTTCGAGCGCCTGAAACAACGCCTCTTTTTTGTCGTCGAAATACGCAAAACTCAGTTCTTCTACCTGCGAAACGCTGAACCGGAAACCGGCTTCTTCATAATCTTTGCAATCGGCGACCACGACATCTTTCGGCGCCAAGCTGAGCAAGGGCGAGCCCACCGCAAAAATCTCCTTAGCCAGCTCATCCGGTTTAACCCCGGTGATTTGGCTTAGCTCCTGCAATACTTGCGCATCGACGGGAGTGGCGGTCGGCGACGTCAAATTCAGTGTATCAGAAATCAATCCAGCCATCAGCAGACCTGCAATCGGTGGTTTGATGGTGATCCCAAATTGGCGGTAACACAGCGCGACGATCGTACTCGTAGATCCGAGCGGATTGTTCCAAAAAAGAATGGGCGCATCAGTGCGAAAACTGCCTAGCCGGTGATGATCCAACACCTCTACAATCGGTATCTCATCAGCTCCCTTCACCGCCTGCGTCATTTCATTGTGGTCGACCAGAATCAGCTGCCGCGGCACGGTTTTCAGAAAATCGCTCTTGGACAAAATCCCCACCAACCGTTTGTACTCATCCAGCACCGGGAATATGAAATCGGGTGAGTTCGCCGCGATTTTCCGAGCGGCTTGCAGAGTAGTCTCCGGAGTAAAACTCGTGAATTTTGCGTCTACGAATTGATCAACCCGTACGCTGCCTCGGGAAAGTAAAACCGACGTCGCCGTATCAAATCGGCTCGAGATTAGGCAGGCTCCCGCGTTCTTGGCCGCCTGACGAACCTCTGCCGAAACCCCGAGCCCGCCTGTGACCACGATGGTGGTTACGCCTTCCCGAATAGCGGCAAGTTGAATGTCTTCGCGATCTCCGACGAATAAGACGATTTTGCCGCTGTCATAGTGCTGAAACCGCCCCAAAAACGCTTCCAGGCTCATCGCCGCAACCATGATGATCAATTCCCGTTCTTCCTGACCCACGGTGCCGGCAAGGACATTCCCGTCCACGGCTTGCACCAGGTCTGCGATCGACCCGTTGATCAGGCGAGACCTGCTGGGTTCTTCCCGAAGCGGAAACAGATGATTCGTTATTTTCCAGCCGGACAACAAACCGAGACAACGATCTTCGTCGTCGACCACGGGCAACCCGCGCAGTCGCGTCCGTTCGATCGAATTGATCGCTTTATTTATGGTTGAGTGATGTAAGACCGACACCACTTTCGATTCCATCAGGTCGCCAACTCGCGGGGTCACATCCCCGATGAACTCCGGGGCCGGTACACCGAACTTTTCGAGCACGAAATCAATGCGCGCATTCGTGTTTCCAGCGCGTGCGACCAAAATATTCGGAGTGCCCAGCTGCCGCTTGAGTTCCCCATAAGCAATCGCGGAAACGATCGAATCCATGTCCGGATTGCGGTGGCCGATGACAATAGTTTGCATGCGAATTGCTGCTGAAAATTAATTCGTATCCGTAACCGACAACACCCCGGAAAGCAATTCGACGGATGAAATGTACTCTAATCGCCAACCCACAACATCATCCCAACACTCGGCCCGACAATATATTACGACTGTTTGGTGAAAAAATAGCAAATCTTGCAAAATGCAACTAAACCTATTGGTACAATCGACAAACAAATCATTTGAAATACCCTGAAACCTGAAGCAGTATAGCGACGAAGATTTTTTCGGATTGTTCTGGGGGGAACAGCAGCCCTTCGTATCCAGCGGATGCGGGGGGCTGTATTTTTTTGTCGCCGTCAGGCGCTTCGTTCTTCCGACTTCGCTTGCTAACAGAACTGACAACTAACGTGCGCAGAAAGCTACGTCGGACAGGACTTCGGCGAGCTCAGTCGAGCCGCTGTCCTCGTCGAACATCAGCTCTTCAACACTCCAATACTCCAACACTCCCGCCCGCAACGCTTCGCGTAGCGATGCGGGCGGGCCATCACTCCGGTCGGCCGAAGTCGAGGACGACGACGGCGGGCCGATGTTCATTCCCGCTCGTTCCCGCACGTTCTCGCTCGTTCCCGATCGTTGAACCCTGTATCTTTCCGCCGAAATGACCCGGCTCCGTTTCTCCTGGCCCCTAGCCTTCGCATTCGTCGCGTTGATCGGCGCCATCCTTATTTATTTTATCTTCGATCGTATCACCTCCTGGCCCGAACGCGCGTTCGCCTCATTCACTCACGAATCGGCTGCTAGTGTGGCCAAGCTTCGCGACGTGCTGGCTGATTCTTTTCAGCTGCGACCCCGCATCGTGGTGAAAGATAAAGTGTTCTCCGAGTCTTCCCAAGAGGTGATGCAACTCACCGTGCTGACTAAGGAGACTCAAGTAACTCATGAAAGCGATCAAAGCTGGTTAGGGAGCACAAAACATATCCGGATCCGGGCCACCTTTCGTTTACACGCAGGGTTCGACCTCGATAAAGAATGCCAGGGCGCCGTAATAGGAACCACGGTCACGGTCACTTTGCCGCCGGCAAAGATCCTCAGCACAGAAGTAGTCCACTGGGAGGTCGAACAACTCCAGGACGGTCTCTGGAACCGGATTCAACCCGAGGACGTCGCCGCCGAGCTTAATGCGTTGCCCAAGATCGCCGAGTCCCAGGAACCGGATCTCCCGGCCGAAGCCCAGCGAGCATTCGAGCGAGAGCTCTCAGACAAACTGAAACCGCTGGGCTACCAGGCAAAAGTGCAGGTAGAAGCCAATAGAATGACAAATGACAAATGACAGATGACAAATCGAAGGCGCCGGCGAAGAAGCGCCGCCCAGGTCATTGGATGTCGGCTCGATCTGTCATCTGTCATCTGTCATTTGTCATTCTCTTCGCCGGTTGTGCAACTCGCCCCACGTTTCGCACGGTCGTTCTGGATCCTGGGCACGGTGGGCACGATCCGGGGGCAACCCAACGTGGCGTCCAACCGGAAAAGATTTGGACCCTCGATCTGGCCTTACGTCTCAAGAGTCGTCTCGAACAAGGCGGGTTCAGCGTAGTTCTTACCCGCCAGAGCGATGTTTTTATCCCGCTGGAAAACCGAGTTCTAATCTCAAACTCTCAACCCAATGTGGTTTTCGTCAGTCTTCACTTCAACTCCACGCCGAAACGAGACATCCAAGGGGTCGAAACTTATTACGACACCAGTCGCAGCGCGAAACTCGCGAACAAAGTCCAGCAAAGCATCCTTCAATTGCCTGGTGTGTTCGATCGCCGGGTCAAGACCGCGCCCTACTACGTGATCCGTAGAAATACCAACCCAGCCATCCTCATCGAAGGCGGATTCTTGAGTAATCCAATCGAATCCCGCCGCATCGCTTCCCCAAGCTATCGCGATGCCTTGGCTGACCAGATCTATCAAGGCATCGTCGCCTACCGCGGCAAACCCCCGATCCAAGAAAACACCACCGCGGCAAGATAATGACAAATTACAAATGACAGATTGAAATCATTTCGTCCCACGGGGCTCAGACCCGGCTTGCTATTTGTCACGTGTCATTTGTCATTTGTCATACGTTTGGCCATGACCGCCGCTAATAAAATTACCCTCGCTCGAATCTTTCTGATTCCAGCCTTTGTCGGGTTCGTTTGGGTATACGGTCGCTCTGTCGCCGGCGGCCAACCCATTGAATCCTATCGCGTCGGCGCCATTGCCGTCTTTCTGACCGCTGCCTGCACTGATGGCGTTGACGGTTTCGTAGCCCGCCGTTTTCATCAAGAGAGCCGGCTGGGCTCGGTTCTGGATCCGATTGCCGATAAGGGCCTGGTCGCAGCCGCTTTAGTGATACTAGCAGTCTCCGGTTGGCCTTGCCGATTGCCGGTATGGTTTCCCTGTTCCGTTATTGGGCGGGATCTAGTCCTTGCGATTGGGTTTACGGCGCTGAAAAAATTAATCGACCGCGTTGAGATCCATCCGAGCGTATTCGGAAAACTGGCCACTTTGTTTCAATTGATCTCCATCACCTGCGCGCTTTTCTGCATTCCCCGCTTTCTATTCGCATTCACGATCACTGCCACCTCTTTGACCCTGATTTCCGGAACCGGCTACGTCCTTGATGGTCTCCGGCAACTAAGAGTTAGAGGTTTTAAGTTGTAAGTTATAGGTTTTAGGTTAGGGCTCAAACCCACAGATTATCGAGGCGCTGACACGATCCGGAACCTATAACTTATAACCTTAAACTTATAACCTAAAACCTGAAACCTCTAACCCTACGGGGTATAACGTTTGCTGCACTGCATGGCTAAGGTGCCGACAGTTGCCATAGTTGGACGTCCAAACGTCGGAAAATCAGCTTTGTTCAATCGCCTGTTACGGCGACGGATTGCTATTGTGCATGATCAGCCAGGGGTGACCAGGGACCGTCTGGCTGCTGATTTCCAGCTCGATGACCGTCGGGTAACTTTGATTGATACCGGCGGCATCGGCGGCGCGATCGGCGATTCTTTTGAAGATCAAGTTCAGGCCGAAGCGCAGCTCGCGATGCAGATGGCCGACACCATTATTTTCGTCACCGACGGTGCTGCCGGCATTAACCCGATCGACCGATTCCTCGCCAAGGAACTCCGTAAAACCAGAAAACCGATCCTGGTCGCGGTTAACAAGATCGATCATCCCAAGCACGAACTTCTGGAGACGGAATTTTCCCAACTCGGCTTCGAGCAGATCTTCCCAGTCAGCGCAGAGCACGGCAGAGGGATCCTAGAGCTCACTGATGCTTTGAAAGCGGGCCTGTGGGATCAGTTCCCGCTTGAGAACGGCCACGAACATGGGCCGGAACCGATCAAACTGGCGATTGTCGGCCGACCTAATGTCGGGAAATCATCGTTGATAAACGCCATCTTACAAGATCAACGGACGATCGTTAACGAAATCGCCGGTACCACCCGCGACTCCATCGATATTCCCTATCGCCGTGAAGGGAAGGATTTCATGCTGATCGATACCGCCGGTATTCGCCCACGGAGCAAGCACAACACTTCGGTCGAGGTCTTCAGCGTGATGCGCTCCGAAAAAAGTATCGAAAGAGCGGATATTTGCGCATTGGTGGTTGACGCCGTTGACGGTGTCACCGCTCAGGATAAAAAGATCGCCGGCTTGATCCAAGAGAACGAGAAACCCTGTTTAGTAGTGGTTAACAAGTTGGACTTGGTAAAGCCATCAAACCGGGTCCGAGACTTTGTGGAAGCAGTTTTGGGCCAAATCCGTTCCAACCTTTTCTTTCTGACCTACGCACCGATCGATGTGCTCTCCGCTCATACCCGAGAAAATCTCGACCGGCTGTTCAAGAGCATCGATAAGGTCGAAAAACATTCCCGCCGCTTTCTTGGTACTGGTGCGCTGAACCGCCTATTGCATACAGCCATGGAGGTGCATCCTCCTCCTTTAAGGAGTAACCGCCGCCTGAAGTTGCTTTACGCTACCCAAATCGACCCAGGCAACTCGCCGGGAATCAAGCCCCCCACTTTCATCCTGTTCGTTAACGATGCCGCCGCGCTCACCGACGACTACCGCCGCTACCTGGAATCCAAAATCCGCGAGCACCTGGGGTATTACGGGTTACCGCTCCTGTTCAGGTTGAGATCGAGGCACCGGTAGTGTCACCAGGCCGTGAGATAGGCAAATGCCCCACCGCCCTACCCAATCTGTCATTTGTCATTTGTCATCTGTCATTTCATGGTCCCGTAAACCATGACCAGCCTCTGGAACGACCACGACGCCTCCCACTTTAAGACTGACCTAGAACAACGTGTTTACACCTCCCGTCTTTTAGGGCGCGACTCGTCCTTGGTTTTGCATGGTGGCGGGAATACTTCCGTAAAACTGACCGAACCGAATCTTTTCGGTGAATCGGTCGACCTCCTCTACGTCAAAGGCAGTGGTTGGGATCTAGCTTCTATAGAAGCGCCAGGGTTTGCGCCGGTGCGGATGGATCATTTGCTGCAGCTCTCCCATCTACCCGAACTCAGCGATTCCCAGATGGCGAACGAACTTCGTGTGGCCACGGTGAGAGCGGCTCCTGCACCGAGTGTTGAAGCCATCTTGCATGCCATTCTCCCTTATAAATTCGTCGACCACACGCATTCCGATGCGCTGGCGTCGATCGTTAATCTTCCGTCTGCCCGCCAACGATTGTCGGACATTTATGGCGATCGCGTCGTGGTGGTCCCCTATGTGATGCCGGGGTTCGCTTTATCCCGAGCGTGTGCGGAGATCTTTCCGCGAGAAGCCAAACCAAACACCATCGGGCTGGTTCTACTGAACCACGGCATCTTTTCTTTCGGTGCGACGGCGAAAGAATCATACGAACGAATGATTGAGTTGGTTGACCTCGCCGAACGTTACCTACAAAAACAGAACGCTTGGCAAATCACTTATCAGCCCTCTACTCCGCCACCCCAGCAGCTTCGCGTCGAGATTGCGACTCTTCGCAACGAGATCGCCGCCGCGGCTGGCAAACCGATGATCCTTTCGTTGTATAACGAAGCCAAGTTCCTGACCTTTGCTCAGCGAAAAGATCTCGATGTGATGGCAACCCAAGGACCAGCCACGCCGGATCACGTGATTCGCACCAAGAGGGTTCCGTTACTCGGCCGAGATGTGCGGCAGTACGTGCAAGCTTACACCGATTACTTCAACACCAACGCCGCGCGATCGAAACGACCTTTGCAGATGTTGGACCCCGCCCCTCGCATTGTTTTAGATCCGGATCTCGGCATGATCAGTGTGGGCAAAAGCGCCGAGGAAGCCGCTGTCGCCGGCGAGCTATACGAACACACCATTGATGTCATCTCACGTGCAGTGGTCCTGGATGCGTGGAAACCGGTTACCCCAGAAGAAGCGTTTGATGTCGAATATTGGGAGCTCGAACAAGCTAAGCTCGGCAAAGCAGGCTCATCCAAGCCGTTGGCCGGCGAAGTTGCCTTGGTTACCGGCGCCGGCTCCGGGATCGGCAAAGCTTGCGCAGAAGAATTAATGCAGCGCGGCGCTGCTGTAGTCGCTCTCGATATCAATCCCGCCGTGGCAACCCAATCTAGCAAAAGATCGTTCTTCGGGGTCCAGTGCGATATTGCCGATGAAAGCGCTCTGGAAGCAGCTCTAGAAAGCGCGGTCCGGCGGTTTGGCGGCCTGGATATGTTAATCTTGAATGCCGGTATTTTTCCTTCCACTAAACGGATCGAAGACCTCGACCTCGCGACCTGGCACCGCACGATGCGAGTAAATCTGGATGCCAATCTGTCTTTGCTACGTTTGGGTCATCCGTTATTGCGATCGGCGCCCCGTGGCGGCCGGGTCGTGATTAACGCATCCAAAAACGTGCCGGCTCCCGGGCCCGGTCAAGGCGCTTATTCGACCTCTAAGAGCGCACTCACTCAATTGGCTCGAGTCGCCGCTCTCGAATGGGGCAAAGATAAGATCCGGGTTAACGTCGTCCATCCCAACGCTGTGTTCGATACCGGTCTCTGGACCCAAGACGTCCTGCAACAACGAGCAGCCAGTTACGGCCTATCGGTCGACGATTACAAACGCAACAACGTGCTCGGCACCGAGGTCACCAGCCAGATTGTCGCCGGCGTTATCGTCGAACTATGCGGCCCCACCTTCTGTGCCACCACCGGCGCCCAAATCCCGATCGACGGCGGCAACGACCGGGTCATCTAAACGGTTATAGGTTATAGGTTTTAAGTTTTAGGTTTTACGTTGATGGGGCGAGGCTCCGGAATCACGACAATGCGTTCGCAGGGTGCCAAACGCTACCCGACCGAGGCATTTCCAACGCCGACACGCTGCCGAGCCGTTGAGGTTGTGTGTGACCGCGGATATTTGGCGCCTCACCCTCTCCTCAAATCTTGTCTCAGCCGCTCGACTTCCTGCATCAGGTCCAAAACAACCCGCAGTACCGGACCCTCCAAATGCATTTCGGCTCGCAAATCTCGGATCCGGCGCAGCCAATAGATCCCGTCCTCATCAAGTAACGGTTCACCGTTATCTTTGTACTCGATCGCTCGCACCAAGCCTTCCCGGCAATAGGTGACGATACCGTCGGGATCAACCGCTGTATATTCTGCTGCGGTCCGAACGTCGTATAGTTTGCCGGCATCCGGATTGATCACCGTTAGTCGCACAAACTCACTTGTTTCTCGGCTGCTTTCGCCGCTCATAAATCTCAGTAATCAGTAATCAGTGATTCAGTAATCAGTGCTGACCACCTCGTCGCGGAGCGTTGCCTTCCGGCAGCCGCCGGACGAGGCCGATGCGGTCGGGACCGAGGACCTGCTACAAATTAATTTCAAATCTTTGTGTCCTCTGTGTCTTTGTGGTGAAATTGATCACGTTCTCGGATTAAACTTTGAGACCTTCGCGAGTTCTTCCCACAACCCGCTCTCGTTCGCGTCAACTGTGGAGGGCACCTCAATCCGCACTACAGCGTAAAGATCCCCGCGTTTTCCATCCGAGCGAGGCAACCCGAGATTGGCAAGCCTAAAAGTCGCTCCGTTAGCCGTGCCCGGCGGAATCTTCAATTTGGCGTGCCCATCCAGAGTCGGTATCTCCACGGTAGTCCCGAGCACGGCTTCCCACGGCGCTAGCTCCAGGTCATAGTAAAGATCAGCATCTTGCCAACGGAAGTCCGGATGCTTTTGGAAATTAACTCGCAAAAACAAGTCGCCGCCATTCTCTCCTTGCCCGGCTAAGCGAATACGTTGACCCTCGCGAATTCCAGCCGGGATTTTCACTTTATAAGTATCCGTCTTAGGCGGTCCGCCCGCCGGGTCAGGACGTTGCAAAGTAATGGTCCGCGTCGAGCCGTGGAGCGCCTCGGGAAGACTTACCAACATGTCCGCCTCGACATCCCGTTTTCGCGGCCGCCTTGTCTCCCTAGTCTCCTGGCCGAAATCAAAGTCAGGTGCACCTCCATAAGAGCGCCGGGTACCAAAATACTGTTCAAAGAAATCGCTGAACCCAGTTCCACCAAAATGAAATTCAGTCCCTCCTTCGAATGGCTGCTCATGAACCGTCCAGCCTTCCGGCATGGATCCGGCTCCGCCGGGAGCTCCAGCGAAATCACCACTTTCCCAGGCGGCCCCTAACCGGTCATATTTTTTGCGCTTCTCCGGATCACTTAAGACCTCGTAAGCTTCGTTGATCTCCTTAAATTTCTCTTCGCCCGCCTTTTTGTCCTTAGCGACATCCGGATGATATTTACGTGCCAGCTTCCGGTAAGCCGACCTAATCTCATCGGCGGTCGCAGTCTTGCTAACACCTAGTGTTTCGTAGTAGTCTCTAAATTGCGTAGCCATACGTGGAGAAGCCAGGAGCTAGAATCTAGGAACCAGGAGGTCAGTCGCCATATCTCAATGTAGCGCGCAAAAATGATTTTCAAGCCGCTCGGTACGCCACCCAGTCCGTGCTCGTCCTCGTCCTCGGAAGGGTGGCAAGGGCCGATCTGGCTTCGATTTCATGGACAGGTGTGGAGGATCCCGAAAGGGGGCTGTCGGACTTTGTCCCAGCGGGACTAGATGATCGTAGCCAGGTACGAAGTGCCTGGTAGCCACGAAAAACAAGTTCCGTCCCGTAGGGAACGGTATGATTCGGTCGACAGGACGTTCTTATTCCTTGGGCGGTGAATGCTTCGGCTAGCTGGGCTCATACCGTCCCTACGGGACGTCGCCTTTTTTTTGGACACATTCCAGGCAATAAATTGCCTGGCTACGATCATTTAGTCCCTTCGGGACAACAAACCGTCACTGTCCACATTTTCGACTCCAAATCACCCTAAAAATCTTCGAGGACGAGGACGAGAACGAAAGTGGGCACCCACGCCTTTCACCTTTCACTTTTCACCTCTTTCCCCCCGTCCTCACGCGTACCCATTCGCCTTGAACCAACTGATCGAATCCCGAAGTGTCTCCTGTATCTCCCTAAACCGGATTCCTAATTCGCGTTCGCTCTTTCGATGATCGAAATGTTGGCGATCGGCTTCGCTAACCAAAAGTTGGACTGTAGCCCAACTAATCAATGCGGGTTGCCGTGTGATCCGCGCCCGAAGCTCACTGATGGCACCGATGACATACACAGCCGGCAGTGGCACCTTGTTGCGAGGTGCTCGGATCCCAGAGACTTGCTCCAGCTCAATAAACAAATCCTCCATGGTCACAGCTCTACCCGCGGCCAGATAACGTTCACCGCGCTTGCCATTCTCAGCCACACGGATGGCTGCCTCGGCTACGTCCCGCACATCGACTACCGAAAACGATCCAGGCGGAATACCAGGCAACTTTCTCTTCAAGAAATCGAGTACAGTCTGACCGGCAGAAGTCGGACCGCTATCGCCCGGACCATGCATCCAGCCTGGTAAAACGAACGCTGACCAAAACTCTGGATGCACGTCCAAAAACTTGATCACTTCCTGATCAGAAAGAATCTTACTTCGTTGATAGTCATCGGCTTCACTCTCTGGCCGTAATCGCGTCTCATCCGTTGCTTCTCCGCGACTACCACGCAGAGTCAGTGATGAACTGATATGCACAAACCGGTGAACCCCGGCTTGATGACAGGATTGGAGAAGGTTCGCTGTTCCGGCGACGTTAGTAGTATAGAGTTGGTCCCAATGTTTCCCCCCTTTATAACTATCCCGGAAGTAAGCCGCCGTGTGAAAAACAATGTCGACACCCGGTAACCGACCTACGAATGTTTTCGGATCGTTGATATCGCCGACCACCATTTCCAATCTTAAAGAGCCGAACTGTTTTACCGCTTTCTCCTTGGACCTAACCAAAGCTCTGACGGTGACTCCTTTTTCCGCGAGCGCTCGAACGAGATTGTTACCGAGCAGTCCGGTCGCTCCGGTCACCAATGCTATCTGCCCCGGGGCAGGCTGCCAACTTGCTGGCTCGGGCTTAGCGGAGGACGAAACCTGAGCACTCTCAACGGCGACGTCATGGTTCCCATCGGTCATATATACGAGTATATATTCGTATATTGAAAAAATGCGAGCGTCTATTCGTGAATAAGCAAATCTCCCGTCGACCCAGGTCTTCTTCCGCCGGCACCACCCGCCGCCAAGCCCGCGGCCAACGCCGCATCGATCAGTTACTCGATGCCGCTGATGCTGTCTTTGCCAAGCTCGGATACGAACGCGCCACTACTAATGCGATCTGTGCGCAGGCCGGGGTCTCTCCGGGTACACTCTATCAATTCTTCCCGAACAAACAGGCGATCGCGGAAGCCTTGGCGGCTCGCTATCTCGAGCGTATACCCTACACGCATCAAGCCGCCTTCGACATCGCCTCAGCCGATGCGCCACTCGCGGAATTGATCGCACATGTCGTGGACCCCTTTATTTCTCTTCATCGCCAGGGTCCAGGTCTCGAAGCGCTCTTAACCGGATCAGTCATATCTGATGAGCTCACCGCCAGCATCTACGGTTTAAAACAGCACGTAGAGAAAAGCCTGGCCGCATTGTTTCGAGCACGTTGCCCTCACGTAAACCGCACCGAGATTGACCGGGCCGCCGCCACCTCAGTCCAACTGGTCAAGGCCTTCCTGCATACTGCCGTCACCGGTACCCCGAAACAACAGAAAGAAGCAGCTAACGAGCTGAAGACGGTCCTCGTTCGATACCTGCAGCCCATCCTCTGGGAATAGCCAATAGCCAATGGATTGGCCCAAGATGCAGTGAATAGCCCAGGAGCCGGTGGGGCGAAAATCTCGGCGCGCTGCGGATGATTTTCTCCCAAGACCTTCCCGCGCCGGATTTGAGCCGCGCCGTGGACGTGCCAATTCCCTAGATGAAGGAACCCTCACGCATGGCGCAATCCAAGGCACTTCGATCTCGTCCTCGTCCTCGAATCCGGCCACGCGGAGTGATGGCCCGCCCGCATCGCTACGCGAAGCGTTGCGGGCGGGAGTGTTGGAGTACTGCGCCAATTTGGAATTGCACCCCGCGGACGCGTGGTTGGGAGTGCTTTCAGGGCGATCTTGGGGTGTTGCCACACCCAGGGCTAAAGCCTTCTTTAATTCGCTCGCCAAGAGCATTAGCGATTGGCATTATCGATGCTGCTAACGAGCTAAATTGGAACAAATCGATCTTACCTGGAACCACGAAGCGCACGGATCTTTCATCCGAGGGGAATGTGCCGACGTTTCGTTGCTTTTCGATTCTAGCTCCAGGCGTTGGACATTAAGAATCTATAAGCGGCAAACTTCATTCGGACATCCCGTCACGTACGAAATCGCTTTTAAAGAGCGATACGGCCCGACCGTTGAGCAAGCGATCGCTCTGGCCAACGATATCCTGTTGGTTGAGCTCGAAAATTCGCCGGTTACCTCTCGCCCGCCCCACCTTTAGTTGAGATTTTGGGGTTTACTTTCCGGGGCTCCAGCTTAGCGTCTAACCTAGCAGAGAGAGACACCGGGACCCGGTTGAACTCTCTGTCAGGGCACAGCCGGAACATGCGGTTAATCGAGGCTGGCGAATCGGTTCCCCGAAAGCTTTCGGGGTTTGGGTTGTTGGCTAACCAGGTTCACCAAGGCCTCTTCAACTAAACAGGAGGTAATAATTCGTTATGGCTACAAATCGTGGCGTTGTCTACATGAAACCGGGAAAGGTCGAGGTTCAAAGTATCGACTATCCCAAGTTCATCGCACCGAACGGTAAAGAGATCGATCATGGCGTCATTCTGCGCATTGTTTCCACTAATATCTGCGGAAGTGATCAGCACATGGTCCGCGGACGCACAACTGCTCCCGCCGGGTTAGTCCTGGGCCATGAAATCACCGGCGAAATCATTGAAAAAGGACACGATGTCGAGTTTCTCGAAATCGGAGACTTGGTCTCTGTCCCGTTCAATGTCGCTTGTGGACGGTGTCGAAACTGTCGCGAGCAAAAGACCGGTATTTGCCTCAACGTCAATCCCGCGCGACCTGGAGGGGCGTACGGTTACGTCGATATGGGCGGATGGATCGGCGGTCAAGCAGAGTACGTGATGGTCCCATACGCCGACTTCAATCTCTTGAAGTTTCCGGATAAAGCGCAGGCGATGGCCAAGATTAGGGACCTAACCTGTCTATCGGATATTTTTCCGACCGGATATCACGGCGCTATCTCCGCGGGCGTCGGACCGGGAACAAACGTGTTGGTAGCCGGAGCCGGTCCAGTCGGTTTAGCCTGTGCCGCGTCCTGCCATTTGCTTGGGGCAGCTGCGGTGATCGTTTCTGATCTGAATCCGGAACGGCTCAAACAAGCTCGGTCCTTCGGCTGCGAAACCGTCGACGTCTCTGCGTCCGCTTCTATAACGGATCAGATCGAACAGATCCTCGGTGTTCCTGAGGTCGATTGCGCTGTTGATTGTGTCGGGTTTGAAGCCCGTGGCCATGGCGCCGATGCGGGCAAAGAAGCGCCAGCGACGGTGTTGAACTCGCTAATGCAGCTCACCCGGGCTGGCGGCTCAATCGGTATACCCGGTTTGTACGTGACCGATGATCCCGGCGGCATTGACCAGGCAGCCAAGACCGGCTCGCTCTCGATTCGTTTAGGGCTGGGCTGGGCGAAAAGCCATGCCTTCCAGACCGGTCAGACGCCGGTTCTAAAGTACAACCGCCAACTGATGGAAGCGATCTTTCAAGATAAGATCGAGATCGCCAAAGCAGTCAACGTGACCGTGACCACGCTGGATAACGCGCCGAAAGGTTACGTCGATTTCGACAAGGGAGCGGCCAAGAAATTCGTTCTTGATCCGCACTCACTGCTCGCCGCTTAAAGTCTGAGGTAACAAATCAGCGACCGGGCCGCAAAGCCCGGTCACTTGGTGGGGCGAGGCTCCGGATAAGCCAAAGAACCATCTCAGCGCGAATTAACGTTTCGTCGGTATTTCAACGGGCAATGCCTGATGACTGCCGAGCCGTGGGTCGCACAACCGACGGCTCGGCAACTCTTTGGCGTTGCAACGCGTATACCAGCGAAATGGTCTTTCGCGCTGCGGCCGTCGTTCGGCTATTCCGGAGCCTCGCCCCACCATTTTTGAGGAAACGGCCAGCGAGGCTAGCTGCACGTTTTCCCTACTCTCGCAAATACTTCGCCAGTCCTTCCCGGCATTGGTCCAGCCGTTTGTATCGTGCGACCGCCTCGGGCATGCTTTCGAGATTGCCCGCCAACCTCACGGCCAAACCCGGCGACTCCTTTACCTCTGCGATCGGTACATTAAAAACCCGGATCCCAAACAACAACGTATCCGCCGAAATCGCCGTTAACACCTGCCACTCAATCCTTAAGTAGACACCCTTTGGATCCGCGCACGTCGAAATCGCTGGAATCTCATGCCGCGGATTCTGATCAAACTGTTCTGATCCCGTTAATCCCCAGTTCGACCGTTGAAAAAATTGCCCAACCTCAAGCCTCGATAACAACTTCGAAATATTCGCACTGAGATCATCATTAAGACCCGGCACCGGGGCGTGAGTCAGAAACAGGCTTTTACCTACTTTCTCCCTCAGACTCCATCCGGACGGAAAACAAACACACCCCCCCTTTACCTGGTGCGGCGCCTCTCGATCCAATATCACAAAATCCGGTTCCCAGCTCCGTCCCAACGCTTCGATCGAACCCGAGTTTGCTCCGGGTTCCAACCCGTCTACAAACTTTTGCACACTCGCCCAAACCGCGTCATCCCGGACCGGTTGCACATAATCACTACTGCTCGAGTCCAACGCCCGTTGCCTAAGCTCAAGTAACTTCTCCCCTTCTAGATTCCGAAAGAAATCCACCGGCTCCACTGAACTGATCCCCAGCGAAAACCGAAACTCCCCCGCAGAAAAAAGCTTCTCAGTTAACACTCGGGAGACCATCATTAAAACCAATTGAACCGCGAATGGACGCGAATAGACACGAATAAAAATCTTAAACCGCAGCTGATCCAGAGTATAGTGATCCGCAGATTACACAGATTACGCAGATTTCTTTTGTGGGCCTAGATCATGCCGCTGATCCATGAAAAGCGTTCGGCCAGTATCAATGTTTCTAGCTCTTTGGCGCCAATCGACCCTAAAACCTAATCTGCGTCCATCTGCGGTTGAAAGTATTTATTCGCGTAAATTCGCGTCCATTCGCGGTTGTTCTTAGTGATCTTTCACCGGTGGCGGCGTAACATCTTTTCCTGCGCTCGCCAATAAGCTGACCAAGGTCTCGTATTTGCCGTCCGGGATCAAAGTAACCTCTGCTCCGCCCTTTGTTATCCGGTCGACCTCCAGGGTCTCAAAAACGGCGTTTAACACGTCCGCATCCTGGCCGATTTCGCGAAGCGCTTCACCGACTAGCTGGGGACGAACCGAACGCGCTTTGGCGAACTCCGTGGCCGCCTGTCGATCGGCCGCACTGGTGATAATATCCACCTGGTTATTGCCGGCTTGACGGATAGCAGAGGTAACTTGGCGTAACCGGTTAACCACTTTCTGCTCGATCTGCCGGATCATCTCGGCATCCCGGAAATGAACTTTTCTTACATAAATCGAGCCTAGCTCATAACCCCATTCCTGTGATTTAGGCGACACTTCCTGACGTACTAACCGGCTCATCTCATGCCGGTCCTCCAACAACTTTTCCAATGGCATATTGCTGAGGGAACGAACCGTGGCGTTAGCGACGTTTGCCCGCAGCGAACCGCGCGGATCAACGTTCTTAAACAGAAAATCAACCGGGTTCTTGATCCGCATTTCGTACCATACCCCTACGCCCATGGGTGTTCCTTCTTCCGAATTAACCGGGTTACTACGCAGGTATTCTTGGTCGAGCCGCAGATCGATGGGATGGACCCGACCAAAGAAACTAACGAAGGCGGCTTGCGGTCCGAGGCTGAGCCAGAGCAGATGTAACCCGGGCTGGTCCACAACACCTAACACTTTTCCGAACAAGATATAAACCTTGCACTGGCCCTCGTTCACCGTGGTGTAGAAATTGATAAAACTGAGCCAGCCCAAGATGAAGGGGAGCGCAACTATAGAAAGAACGAAAGTAATAATAAAAGCCGCGATAAAGATCATTTCTCTTCCTTTCGGGTAAGCACGATTCGTTTCGCTTTAGAGAACAAATCCAACCGCACGTTACGCAGGTAGGCAGGTAACGCATTTTCACTGCTGTTTTTCAACTCGGCGATCTGTTGCGCTATCCAACGCAACGGTTGCACCTCGGCCTGAGCCCGGTTGGTTTCAATTTCGACCGCTCGCTTTGATTGTTCGATCTTCTGATCCGCGCTGGCCTGCGCCACACTGATCTTGGAGGAAACTTCGTTGTGCGCCGTGTTAATGGCGGCTAACGCCGACTCAATCTCCGGCGGCGGATCAATCCCCGTGATCAATGAGGCATCCAATATCATGCCGTACCGCGCCGCTGATGACTGGCATTGCTGATCCATTTGATCATTCAGATCATTCAAATTTTTGCGGAGATCATTTATGGAGACACCTACTTTTGCTAAGGTCTCGCTGGATGGTTCGGTTGCGTTGATGGTCGTATCCTTGACCACCCGTGCTTCGTAGTTCGCAATACGTTCCCGAAGAATCGAGACGAAATAACCCAGCACATGACTGATCGGCCGTTTAACCCCGAACAGATACGCGTAGATATTCTGTTCACTGATCTTGTAACGAATCTGCCCGGTTAACCCGATATTCAGTTGATCTTTTGTGACCGCTTCCAGGATCGTGCCATTCGCGTTGGCACCCGGCGTGTCCGGATCAAACGCGATATTGACGGTTTGGATCGCGGTGGAGACTTTATAGACCTTTTGCCAAGGCATCCGTAGATAGGGCCCTCCGGGACCCACTACGCGGACCTGCGGGTAAACGTACCGTTCCCGATGTTCCGGATTTAAACTTTGAGCAATCGGCAAATCGAGCGTGGTCCGATTCCCGAGCCGATCGGCTCGACCAAAATTGGTGATCACCGCACGCTCATTCTGGTTCACTGTGTAAACACCGCCCCAGAGACAGTAGATCAACAGGTACGCAATGATGCCCGCTGCAATCCCGAGAAAGGCTTGGATAACCGCGAAATCCATAGGCTGAGCTTTATAATTGAAGCCCCAGCTTCTGAGCAATGAGATAAAGCGGTAGGGACGAGCTCCCTCTCGTCCGATAAAAAAACGACCCGCCCTCACCACCAGGCGCTTCGCGTTCGGCGTTCGGCGTTCGTGCTCGTGCTCGTGCTCGTGCTCGTGCTCGAACGTTGTTGCTTGCAGAAAAGGCGTGTCAACCCAATTAGAAGCGCCTTCCCGGAATTGCACCCGCGTAGCGGGTTGAAGGTGCTCACAAGGCG
>Ga0209240_1000027_pt1 | contig 52817 bp, 52 predicted proteins | sample GraSoi_2013_80cm_FD_185828 | JGI IMG/M metagenome (GOLD analysis project Ga0209240, IMG submission 185828) | Grasslands soil microbial communities from the Angelo Coastal Reserve, California, USA - Sample 9_17_2013_80cm (SPAdes) (version 2) | ecosystem: Environmental > Terrestrial > Soil >...
CAGTCCCATATATCGGTGTGCAATTTGTCGGCATACCGGAGTTCCAAGCCATTGGAACCGAAGTCGGACAGAATATTTCTGCGGCTTTGGCGAGTAAAATGAGCGTCGAACAAGCGTTAAAGGCGAGCCAGAATGAGGCGGAACGCGCCATGAAGCAGGGCGGCTACGTTAAGTAATAGCCAATAGCCAATAGCCGATAGCCAATAAGCGCTGTCGCTGTTAGGAAGTCTTTCCGCCGTAGCTCATCCAGGGCTACGGCGGATTTTTTTCAGGCTTAGGACGGGAGAGGGGCTCTGTTTTGGTGGGGCGAGGCTCCCCACCAATAATGGCCGACACCCCTCCTAGCTCCTCTCCACCCGCTGCGGCAGATCCTCTTTCGCGGTGGCAAGCTGTTCCAACAATTTCTTCCCGCGCCCGGACGCACCGAATATTGAAAGACGATTCCGGGCGATTTCGCGCAACTTATTGGTGACGTATCGCAACATTTGTTGGTGTCTCGGTTCCCAGTCGGTTGGTAACTTGGACGCTTCTTCTAAGCCTTCAACAAAGCCGCGGATCAACGCCGCTCCGATATTGACTTTGTAAACGTTCAGTTGGGTCGCGGCCTTGATATCGTCAGGATGAATGCCGCTACCGCCATGCATTACCAGGGGAATGCGGGTTACCTCGGCAATCTTGGTCAATAATTCAAGGTCGAGACGGCTTTTTTGGCCATGCGTCGATCCTACGGAAACCGCTAAAGTGTCAGCGCCGCCTTTCTGGACCATTTCCGCGGTTTCTTCCGCCGCAGCCGTGATGGCTTGCCCACCCTGATACTCACCGCCGAACTGCCCGATCTCTGTTTCCAAAATTGCGCCGGCGGCGTGGGCGGCTTCAGCAAATAGGGCGGTGCCGGCAATGTTTTCCGCTAATGGTAAATGACCGCCGTCATACATCACTGAGTAATAACCTCGGCGTAGTGTTCGGAAGATGTTCTCGTCTTTACCCGGGTGATCCTGGTGCATCAGCACTGGCGCTGCCGCTTTCTCGGCCAGCGTGCGGATAATGGCGGATAGCTCTTCGATGCCTCCATATTCGAAATTGATAAAATCGGTCTGTACCATCACCGGAGCATTCTCGAGCTCAGCCGCTTCGATCACTGCCCGGGCCATTTCGAGGTTGCTGACGTTGAAGGACGGAACCGCAAACCGGTTCTCAAACACGTAAGCGAGAAACAAACGAGGTTTAGTGACAAACATAGATTTTCCTTGGGGGTCCAAGACCGGTCCTCCGCCGCTCATAGCCCATGGGGGAGGGGAGAGAGGCGGGTCGCAGTCAACCCGCGCTGGAGATTCAATGTTTCTAGCCTGTTTGCAAGCGGTTTTGGGAACTCGGTAGGGATGAGCTGTGGGAGGCGCTTCGTTCTCCCGACTTCGCTAGCCATCGGAGCTTGAAGCCTACAAACCACAGGCTTCGTCGGGCAGGACTTCGGCGAGCTCAGTCGAGGCGCTGTCCTCGTCCTCCCGCCTTCGCCAAGCCTACGGCGCGGCAAGCTGTCCTCGAATCCGGCCGCGCGGAGTGATGGCCCGCCCGCATCGCTACGCGAAGCGTTGCGGGTGGGAGTATTGGAGAACTGCGCCAAGTTCGAATGGCACCCGCGTAGCGATGCGGGCGGGCCTTCGGGACAAGGGTAACGGGGTCAACCCGCGAAAGAAGATTTCAGTTGCTTTGTGTACCGAAAGGTACAAACTGTACCTATTGGTACAAACGACGATCTTAAGCCTTAGACTTCTTACGTTTCACTAATTAGTATGGAAACTAAACCACCTCTTCCACCTTTCACCCTCGAAACCGCGATTCAAAAAGTGCGCGCTGCGGAGGACGCTTGGAACTCTTGTGATCCTGAACGTGTCTCGTTCGCATACACACCCGACAGCCACTGGCGCAATCGGGCTGAATTCCTTAATGGGCGACCTGCCATCGTCGAATTTCTCAGACGGAAGTGGGCTAAGGAGCTCGACTACCGCCTGATAAAAGAGTTATGGGCGTTTCATTTAAACCGGATCTCGGTGCGTTTTCAGTATGAATATCACGATGATTCCCGAAACTGGTTTCGCGCTCATGGCAACGAACAATGGGAATTCGATGATTCGGGCCTAATGCGTCGCAGAGAAGCGAGCATTAATGATGTGCCGATTCGCGCGACCGAACGCAAATTCCTATGGGCGGCTGGCTCCCGACCAACCGATTATCCCGGTCTCACCGAACTGGGTCTCTGAAGCGGATGGCTAAACTCGTATCCGAACGTGCCGATGTAATCCCAGCCCTAGCTGAAGTTTTTCGCGAATATGGGTTCGAGGGGGCCAGCCTATCACTGATTTCAGAGCGCACCGGGTTAGGTAAGGGCAGTCTGTACAACTTTTTTCCCGGTGGAAAACAAGAAATGGCGAGCGCCGTTCTGAAGGAGATCGAAGGCTGGTTCACGACCCGCATTTTCGCTCAGTTGCAATGGGAAGCCGACCCCCGTGTCGCCATAGAACAAATGGTAGAAGCAGTGCGAGAGTATTTTCAGTCCGGGCGCCGAGTCTGTCTGGTCGGTGCATTTGCAGTGGCAAATACGCGGGATCTGTTTGCGAAACCGGTGCGATCTTATTTCGCAGTTTGGCAGAAAGCCTTGGCGGGTGCGTTAGCCCGGGCCGGGAAAGATAAAGAATCGGCGGACCAGCTTGCTGAAGAAGCGTTGGCTTCTATTCAGGGTTCTCTCATCCTCGCTCGCGCCCTTGGCGAGCCAGCTGTATTCGAGCGAGCGCTCACACGGTTATTGATCAGTCTTCTGGAATAGTACTTCGCCGGGTCTTCCACACCTGGCGAATTGTCGCTATCTGCACAGTTCCACGGCTTGCGCCTTATGTTGACGCGCACGCGCGGCCGCGGGACGGCTCCCCTCCCACCGATTACCGGCCACAATGTCTTGATAATAAAATCGTGAAACGCTGAACTCAGAGCTCGGGAAATACTGATGATGAAGAACGTGATTCCGGTTTTTGCTGTGGTGCTATTCGCCTCGGCTTTTACTGCAGCAAGCCCTGCCACGGCGGCCGGCCGTCGGATTTGCAGGGGACCCTGGATGCTATGGGGGCTGGTCGTGCCGGGTAGCCGCCTCGGAGAGTTCCGAGTCGCCTTGCGTTGCGATTATGGTTCATTTGCCAGGGCAAAGCCGGCTCGCGACTCAACAGGAAGTAGAGGCTCTGTTGAAAAAAGGAGCTGAGCGCTAGACCATCCGACCTGGAAAGAGGGAATTTTGAAATGAAAATCGCGAAAACGATTCTGCTCGCCTTAGTGTTACCAATTGCTAACAACGGGCTAGCTGGCATTGCCGGCACGCAGGAGACTTCGATTGTGCCAGGGGTCAGTTTGGCAGGTGTGTCCCTGGGTCCTAAGGGTGCGCAAGAGTTGAAGAAGCTGGGAAAACCGTACCGGAGTGATCGGGGAATGTCTCAGACCCGACAAGTATGGAAATGGCTCCGGCCAGACGGACGATTGGAGACGTTCTTCATTCACACGGTCAACAACGGAGTTATCGACGCGCAGCCTGCCAACGGCGTAACCATCGATCTGATCCGCTCTACTACAGCCGGGTTTCGAACCGCCGGCGGCATTGCCGTCGGCAGCACGCTGGAGCAGATCCGACGGAGTTTCCCGGATGTTGCTCCAGTGGAAGGTACACCAACCATCTTCGACGACGTTAAACGAGGGATCGCATTCGAATTCAGCAGTGCACCCATCGGCCGTTCGATTTGCATCGGCGTCATGGTGCATCCTTCTGGGAAAACCAATGTCGCTACTCAGCAACAAGTGGCTGAGGTCTTAGAGCACGGGGCGGCGGACTGAGGCGGTAGGAGAGCGCAGTTAACGCGGCGCGTCCCCGACCGTCAGCCTTGCTCACCACGGCCTCGTCCCGCGGCCGCGGGAAGGCACGCTCCACGGCTTGCGCCTTATGTTGACGCCTGGGCCCAGGCGCGCGCATAGCTCCGGCGCCGAGCAATCACTTATCACTTCTCAAATTTCCCTTCCCGCTTGCGCCGGTTTCGTGCAGGTTCGACTGATGGGAAGCGAGAAGGAGTCTCATGATTTGGACGAAGATGGGATTACCGTTGGCTCGCTCATCGTCGCTGCCATTCCTTTTCTGGCTTTAACCGTCGGGCCGCTGTTCGCCAATCGGCTAGAACCCCGGATTCTGGGTCTCCCATTCTTATTAGCTTATCTGGTATTTTCCGTTCTGATGACGCCGGTCTTTCTGTTCTGTGCGGACCGGCTAAGGAAGCGCTGATGAATAGCCTGGTCGCGCTGCTCATCATTTTCTTCGTCATCATTGGGACCATCGGGTTTGGCATTTTCGGAGTCCGCAAAGTCAGGATGAGTCCTTCGCAGTTCATCCTCGGTGGACGCTCGTTCGGGATCATTTTTCTTTGGCTGCTCAGCGCGGGGGAAATCTATACCAGCTTCACCTTTCTAGGAGCGGCTGGCTGGGCGTACGGGCGAGGCGCACCCGCTTTCTACATCATCTGTTATCTGACGGTGTCTTGTATCACCCTCTTTTTTTATTTCCCGGCAATCTGGCGTATCGCCCAACGGCACGGCCTTTTAACTAGCGCGGATTATATTGGGCACAAATACCGTAGCCCGGCCCTAGGATTTTTGGCGGCTTTGGTTGGTGTCTTTTTTTTGATCCCTTACATCACGCTCCAACTCACTGGGATCCAAATTCTGCTACAGATTGGTGGTTACGGCACCATCAACTCGCCTGCAGCTGCCGGCGCCGCTTTTGCCTTGATCATCGGCTTTGTTTGGATTTCCGGTCTACGCGGAGCAGCTTGGGCCAGCTTGATCAAGGATGCGCTCGTGTTGGCCGGAGTCATCTTTGCCGGCATCGTATTGCCGATTCATTTTTTCGGCTCCCCCAAAGGGGTTATCGATGCAGTGCTGAAGGTTCACCCCAACTGGATGACGCTCGTCAATGGTACGGGGAACTACGGAACGGTCTGGTTTATGTCGACTGTGTTACTCTCCGGTCTGGGTGGTTTCATGTTTCCGCATGCGTTCGCCTCCAACCTGGCTGCTAAGAGTCCGGACACGATTCGGCGCAACGCCATGATTCTTCCGTTGTATCAAATGATGCTGTTGCTCGTGTTCTTTGCCGGGTTCACTGCGTTACTCGTCCATCCTGGACTCACCGGAGCGGCTGCTGACCAGTCGTTCATGCTGGTTGTACAACAACACTATCCTCCATGGGTGCTTGGAATCATCGCTGGGGCAGGCTGTCTAGCGGGGTTGGTACCTGCTGCAGCCCAAATCTTGGCAGCAGCGAGTCTGCTTTCCCGGAACCTTTTTCGGGTTAGGGAAGAGAAGCTCACTTCCGCGACCCGGCTGTGGATCGTCGTGATGGCGGTGCTCGCGTTTGGTCTTTGGTTCTTTAACGGAGCAAGCTTGGTCGGTTTGCTTCTGATCAGTTACAGCGGAACGACCCAGCTTTTTCCGGGGGTCGTCCTTTCACTACGAAAACAGCCGCCACATCCGATCAGCGTGACAACCGGGATTCTGATAGCGTTGGCCATCCTGGCCGGGTTCGCCTTCGCCCAAGTTACTGCATTTTATGGAGTGCACGTCGGCACAGTGGCACTCGTGGCGAATGTAGTCTGCCTGTTTGTAGTCGACTATGTGATGAGAGTGCGAAAGGGGGGAAGCGGACACCAAAAAGTTGAAACCGAAGTCCGGACCTGAAGATTTCGTGCTAGACTTGGAACTCTTTGATCAAATGGCGCAACGGATGCGCTACCCTGAAACAAAACCACAACGAAACGGAAGCATCACAGGATGAACCTCTCACAAGTTGCCGCTCAGATTTATACCGTACGGGATTATCTCTCGAATTCGTCTGCATTTGCCGAAAGCATGCAACGCTTGAAGCGCATCGGGTATCCGGCAGTCGAACTGATTCCTTCGGATAAGATTAATGACAAAGAAATGGCGACGATCTGCCGGGACGCAGGAGTAGCGATTGCCGCGGCGCACGTGCCCGGTAAGACATTATTGGAAGACCCGAAGGCGATAGTGGAAAAATTGCAAACGGTAGGTACGAAACTCGGCGCGTACGCTTTCCCCGGAGGAGTGGATCTGAGTTCGGCAGATCAAGTAAATCGATTAGCGGATCAACTTCAGAATGCCGCCACGGTCTTGGCAGGCTCGGGTCTCATCCTAGCCTATCATAACCATGCTATGGAGTTTTCGCGGATTGATGGGCAGTTAGTGTACGAAATCCTGCACAATCGCGCCCCGGGTCTGGCGTTCGAGTTAGATACCTATTGGGCGCAGCTGGGAGGCGTTAATCCAGAACGTTGGGTTCAGAAATTAGGTAGCAAGTTAGTCAGTTTACACATGAAAGATTACGGGGTCCCGGCTAAGCATAACGACCCGCCTTTTATGGCTGAAGTCGGTCATGGTAACCTTGATTTTCCGGTGCTCGTCGCAGAAGCAGAGAAGGTCGGTTGCCCATGGTTTGTCGTGGAGCAGGATTTTACGCCGGGTAATCCGTTCGATTCGCTCGAAAAGAGCTTTCGTTACGTAAAAGAGAAGCTGGTTGAGGCGGAGAGTTAGAAGGCGTGCCGGGGTTACGTTTACGATAACGGCTACCCTACGCCCTTCAAAACCTTTTCTTGGATATTTCGATTCACGATTCCGTAATCGTTGCTCGATGGTGTATTCGTTGGGCGAGGCTGCCGGGTCGGCTGAGAAGGTTGTCACCACTTGTTTATAGCCTATCGATGTGGTAGGCATTTCAACGTAACCGATGAATCCGCCGCAATCCATCCCCGGATTACTCCAGCACTCCATTACTCCACTACTCCGTTCTTTCATCACTCCATTACTCCGCTTCCTTTTGATCGCTGCGATTCTCCTGACGGCGACATCCGCAAAAGCGGAAACGCTTCGAATCGGATATCAGAAGGCGGCCAGTACGCTGGTCTTGCTTAAAGTGCACGGCAGTTTGGAAAAGAAGCTTGCGCCGCTAAATGTGGAGGTGAAGTGGCTCGAGTTCGCGGCGGGTCCACAGCTTTTGGAAGGCCTAAATTTGGGCTCGATCGATTTCGGATATGTCGGCGAAGTGCCGCCTATTTTCGCATTAGCGGCCGGCGCGCCCCTGGTTTATACCGCGTACGAACTGCCCACGCCCGAGGCGGAAGGAATTTTGGTTCCGAAGGATTCACCGATCCGGACAATAGCCGATCTCAAAGGCAAGAAGATCGCGTTCAACAAAGGGTCCGATGTGCACTGGCTGGTAGTTAAGGCGTTGGCAGACGCCGGCTTAAAGTATAGTGATGTTCAGCCGGCTTATTTGGCTCCTGCTGATGCGCGGGCGGCCTTCCAGAACGGAGCCATCGATGCCTGGGCGATTTGGGATCCGTTTTTCATTGCCGCTCAGGAACAGCTCGGCGCTCGCGTTGTGACGACCGCCAAAGGGATCGTCAATCGCCATCAATATTTCGTAAGCACCCGCAGTTTTTCCGAGAAGAATGCCGAGATTGTAAAAATCCTGATGGCAGAGTTGGGCGAAGTTGGACAATGGGTTCGGGGCAATTACGCGCAGGCAGCAGCTGAACTCGCGCCGATTCAAGGTTTAGACCCCCAGATTATCGAGGCTAGCCTCCGCCATTACGAACACATCTATAAACCGATCGACGACACGGTGCTGGCCGACCAACAACGAATCGCCGATGCGTTTTACGGATTAAAGCTGATCCCGCAGAAACTTTCGGTGAAAGATGCGGTGGTCAATCCCAGATAAGAAAAATCTCACGCAAAGACGCAAAGGTGAAGCCAGAATCAGAAAATAGCCGCAAAAAGGCGCAAAGATCGCAAAAAAAGATTTGAAAACAAATGGCTATCAAAAGCAGCTGTTTTCGATTGGTACAGGCGATCGGGTACACACCAACCTAATTTCTCTTTTTTGCGTTTTTTGTGCCTTCTCGCGGCTATTCCTGATTTTGTCTTTCCTCAGCGTCTTGGCGTGAGATTTTCGCTTCGATTCGTATGTTGCTAAATGGAAGCGCTATTCCTAATCTTGATCTGTTCGACGGCGTTGATCCTAGGGAACGAGTTCAGTATTGCTGCCTTCATCCACCCGGGTTTGTCCGGGGCTAATCACCTGAGCTTTTTACCTGCGATTCAAGCTTTCGCGAAGTTGTTCGGTAAGGTGATGCCGTTCTGGATGGGAGGCACTCTGTTGGTACATCTCATCGTGCTTTGGCTAACGTGGCACTGGCCGGCGCCTGGCTCCGTTTGGCTACTTCTCGCAACCATTCTTTGGCTCGCCATCATCCTCTTCAGCGTCCTTGGACCAGTTCCGATCAATGATCGAGTGAAGGGTTGGGACGTGAACAAGCTACCGGCCGATTGGGAGGATCAACGGCGGACGTGGGATCGATTGAACGCGATCCGAGTGGTAATTATCTTCGTTGCTTTCCTGGCGCTTCTTCTGAGCTTCAAAGACCTTGTTTGAAGCCCGAAAAATCTGAGATTTAGTTTTCCGCTCCTTTCGCCCAAGCCGGGGACTCGTGGAGGCGGAACAACATCTCGCCGGCTTTTTGTACCAGAAGAACGCCTTCGTCTTCTCGGTTAGCGAAGTCTTCCATCCGGATTTCGTCAGGATTTCGATAGCCGAAATTGATTTTCCGGCAAAGCTCGGGGGAAAGGTGAGTGGCCAGAGTGACTTGGGCTCTCGATTTTTCTACGCCGTTTTCATAGGTGCCGATCCCATGGACGTGGGTGGAATGGGCAAGCACGCCCCAAGGGTAATTTTTGAATTTGTCCCACTGCTTCAAAAAGTAATCCCGGCAATGATAACCGATTTCTTCGATTAACTTGCCGTGCGTAACGGAGATTTCCTTTAAGTGGGGCGCGTAAATGATGAGCTCGCCGCCGTCCGCTAAGACGGGCTCCAGCTTGTACATGCATTTACCGGCGACCCAGAGCTCGTCGTACATCGGCGGAGCGCAGGATAAAATCGTGTGAAACGGCTTGTCTTTGTAAGTGATATGACAACGACTGGATAACTCGCTCGCTTCGGACCAGGTCGCTTCCGGTGGACCGACGAACAGACCGGCAAGTTCTCCGTGATCAACAACCAGACAGAAACAGAGTTTGCTAATCTGAACCATCCCGGCGGCACGATCGACCACGCGGCGGACCGGAGTCCATTTGTTCCCGATGATCATCGGATTGGTGATCACCGCGCCTAACCAATGAAAGAAATTCAAAATCTCCGGACCGGATACTCCCGGGAAAAGATATTTGTTTCCACCGGAGAAACCGACAACTTCATGCGGGAAGACCGGGCCTACGATGATCACCTGATCGTAATCAAACAATCGCCCGTTGACTTTCACCTCGACCGGCATGGAGAAGAGTCCGCCCGAAAGCTGGGCGATCTCTTGTTCCGGAATAAAGCCAATCTGGCGGAGAGCGTCCGGGTTATCCCATTGATGGTTAAAGATGCGAACATCGGGGTATTGGGTGGCTCTTTCGCTACTTGTGATCTCCAAGCGCGCACAGATTGCCTGTTCGGTCATCGGAGGATGTGTTCCCAGCGCGATCAACACGTCGAATGCGCTTGTCACTGACCCGATTTGAGCGTGCAACGTTTTGAAGAGCAGACCAATCGGAGCGGTGCGCGTTCCGTCGGGAATAATGAGGAGGACTCGTTTCCTGCGGTAATCCTTCGCCGGACAAACTTGTTCGATCAGGCTTTGGACGTCTCTGGCGCTAAGGCTCGTTCCGTCCGCAGCCGTTTTGGAGATAACCGCCTGGCTCATAACCCTAATATTCACCACAGAGCAGACTTCGCCCGGCATATAAAGAAGATACTCAATAGAGCAAGGGCTACGTCGGCCAAGGACACAGAGAACACGGAGGAAAATTCACCACAAAGACACGAAGGACACGAAGAGGGGGATTAATAGCCGCAAAAAGGCACAAAAAACGCAAAAAAAGGTTGGAGTAACAGTCGGGACACCAAAAGCAAAGAAAGCGAGTTTTGTAGAGTTACAGACTTTGGAAGTCGACGGCGTCGAGCAGTTGCCGTAACGCACGCTCCAGTATTGGCGCCTACTCCTAACGAAATCTGCGTAATCTGTGTAATCTGCGGATATTATTTATCTTCCCAATCTGCGGTTCAGTTTTGGCTTCCAACCTTCGTGTCCTTCGTGTCTTTGTGGTGAAATTTTGTGCTTCTTTGACTGGCTGTTTTCTCACGCATTCGACCCGAGACTGGCAAAGCCCAAGTTGATCGTGGTAAGAGGAGGTGAGTCATGGGATCTCAAGAAATCACGCGTAATAGCGGGTTCTATATTAGTCTCGGCGTGGGGGTATTAGCCGTCGTTGTTCTGCTGGTGCTGGTGGTGGTTGGAATTGCGATTGCCATCCGGGCGAAGACGGGAACCGGCAAGGGTTGTGGCATTGTCATGGCCATTGCGTTTGCGTTGCAATCCGGTTTGGTCGCGATCTGGATTCTGATTACCATCATTGCCAGTTTTGAGTCGAACCGGGCAGGTCAGACCCGGATTGTTCACGCTAATGATGGATCTTGCGAAATATCTGTGCCTGCATCTTGGCTGGACGACCCGAAACTAAGCAAAGAAGCCGTCCTCGGCGCCAAAGATCTACTCAGCACGGAGTTTGTAGTGGTGTTTGCGGACTCAAAGGAAGACTACACCGGAAGCTTGGCCGATTACGCCAAGGACAGCGGTAACCGAATGCGAGAGAGATTGAAATCCCCTGAAGTGGGGGAACCGGAGCCGGTAACGATCAACGGCAGATCTGCGGTTCGCCAAAACATTCGTGGCGAAATCAACCGACTACGAATTGCCTACGTCATCACTTATTTTGAGGACCAAAACAAGTTCTACCGGGTCTTCTGTTGGAGCACAGAATCAAAGGCGGCGGCGGTGAAGGGCGATTTCGAGAAGATCGCCAAGTCATTCCAGGAAAAGACCGCGAAGGATGCGAATCATATCTAGCGCTGACGGCGACCGGCCGTTGGACCGACGAAATCTAAGCAATCTCAGGGAAACTGGGGATTAGTCTCGTGCGGTTCGGTTAGGTGTGGCGAGGGCAGCGACAAACTGGTCACTATCGATGTTGCCGCCACTTTGAATAACGGCGACGCGCCGCCCCTGCATCCGGGTTCGTTCTTTTAACAGAGCTGCCAACGGTGCCGCACCGGCGCCTTCAGCCACGTTGTGGGTATCAGCAAAGAGATATCGGATAGCTGCGCGGATCTCCTCATCCATGACCAGGACAATGCGAGCGACACCGTTCAGAATGGTCTCCAGAGCTTTAGGGTCTGGAACGCGACAAGCGATCCCATCAGCGAAGGTATTCGCGGTTTCGGTCGGAATCGATCTTTTGGCCTCGAAAGAAAGAGCAAACGCAGGCGCCCCTGTTGCGCACACGCCAATGACCTCGGTGCTCAGTCCTAGTGCGTTGCGGGCGGAGACAACGCCACAAGCACCGGATCCCATACCGATTGGGACGTAGATAGCTTCCAAATCGGAAACATTATCGAATAGCTCAAGTGCACAGCTCGCGACGCCGCGGACGAGTGGCTCGGCAAAAGACGGGACGAAGTGCAGTCTTTCTTTTTGGGCGAGTTTCGCAGCGTACTCGAAGGCATCCTGAAAATCGTTGCCGTGCTCTACTAATTCTGCACCCAGCGCCCGCATCGCCGCGTTTTTTTCCACGCTGTTACCATGGGGGACGACAATCACCACGCGTAATCCAGCTCGCCGGGCGGCAAAAGCGATGCTTTGGCCATGATTACCTCGCGTTGCCGCGATCACGCCGGTCAAGTCCGGCTCTCGTTGTTTGAGCTCGTTAATGTATACCAAACCGCCCCGCACCTTAAATGCGCCCACCGGGAGGTGATTCTCATGTTTGATCCAGACGTCGGCACCCGTGCGCTCGCAGAGCAACGGCCAACGGATTTGCGGGGTTGGAGCCAGAATAGAATGAACAAAATCCGCAGTCGTCCGCAGCTGCTTGAGACTGAGGGCGATCATGAATCTGGATGCACCTCTAAGATTGCCTCGATCTCGACCGCGATCCCTTGAGGAAGGCTGCTCACGCCAATCGCCGCACGCGCGTGGCGGCCAACGTCACCAAGCAACTCCACAAAAAGGTCGGAACAACCGTTAATAACGGCGGGATGATCACGGAACTCTGATCCAGAATTTACGAATCCATTGACCTTAAGGATCCTCTTAACTCGACTTAACGAACCGAGGGCGCCGTTGGCCACCGCTAAGATCTGGATCCCGGTCAGGCGAGCGGCTTCGTAGGCTTGTTGTACCGTTAGATCTTTCCCCACCTGGCCGCGGACCCAGTCTCCATCCTGGGTCTTAGGTCCCTGGCCGGAAACATAAAGAAGATTACCGGCGAGAGTAAAAGGTAGGTAATTTGCCATCGCCGCCGGCAACGGCGGGAGGGTGATACCAAGCTGAAGTAATCGGTCTTCGATGGTTTGCATGGTTTGTGTGATCTCAAAGCCTAACCGCGAACAGAGGTTGGGGACAGATACAGATAGGCGGATTTTTTGCCGTGGATTGCGGCGAACGCGGATGAGCAGGAGCTCATCCCTACCGACTAACCCGAGATCTTATTCGCGTAAATTCGCGGTTCAGATCCGTTTCTCGAAACAAACGGCGGTGTTATCACTTTCAAATGGGGGAAAGTTCGGCACGCGGTAAAAGCCCGATTTGCCGTAGAGGGCGATCGATTCCGGTTGTTTGGTACCGGTCTCAAGCCGGATACGATCGTAATCGAACTGCTGGGCTAGATCTTGGAGCCGGTCGAGAATTTTCTTAGCGATACCGTGGCCGCGTTGCTCGGGAAGAACGAACATGCGTTTGATCTCGACAACGTCATCTTCCATCGGAACTAATGCGCCACAGCCAACCGCCTCACCTTCAACGCGCGCGACTAAGAAGGCGCTTTTGGGCGCCGAAACCAACGCCGGGTCGAAATCACCAACGTCTGCGGGAGCCGATTCGTACCGATGTCGAACCTCTTGCACAAAGGCGTTTAAGAGCTTTTGGGCTTCGGGACTACGGGGATCTTCTGGGGAAACAGTAATCGTCATTGCTAGCGAAGGCGTAAAACCACCCGAACGTCGCCTGGAGCGGGCTCGCTTGCAAGACCGCAGACTCGCAAAGAGGTATAGCGTATACTGGGAAAGTATGAGGGATGATGTACGGAATATGTTGGCAGCCCGCAGCGGCCATTTTCTGCTTGAGTCCGGCCATCACGGCGACCTTTGGCTGGACCTCGAGATGCTCTGTCTCAAGCCGAGATTGATTCGCCTTCTTAGCGAGAACGGAGAAACTAAGAGGAAAGCTGACATCTCTGCGGTCGCCATTGTAATCCCGCGACAAGACTAATTGCAGCACCACTTCACTCCGCTTCTCCTTACTCCATCGGTTACCCTGCCTCCACGAAAAAGCTGATGCGATCCGGCCCGCGATGGGCATACATTCCGGCTCATGAAGCGTTCTCTACCCTTGCTCTTTTTCCTTTCCGTCGTGCTGCGAATGGCGACGCCGGCGTCTGCAGCTAGCGCGAATGTCTACCCACTCCAGGAAGGACTTGTCGATGCACACGGCGTGCTGATCTATTACGTCGAAATGGGCCATGGTTCGCCGCTGTTGATTGTGCACGGCGGTCCCGGCGCCTCGCACGAGTATTTTCTGCCTTGGTTATTGCCTTTGGCGCGAACGAACCGCCTCATCTTTATAGATGAACGCGGTTCCGGTCGTTCAGAGCGGGTCGAAGATGTCCATCAATACACGGTTGAAAATATGGTGGAAGACGTGGAGGCGGTCCGGACCGCACTCGGTCTCGGAAAGATCAGTTTACTCGGCCATAGCTACGGCGGTGTACTAGCACAGGCGTACGCCCTCAAGTATCAGAAGAATCTGAGCCATCTTATCTTGGCTTCGACTTTCCCTTCAACAAAACAGATGAACGAGATCCTGGCGCGGGAGAAGGCACAAATGCCGCCGGAAAAGCTCGCGCGACTTGAAGAGCTGGAGAAGGCAGGTCTTTACGGTAAAGGAGCCATTTGGGAGCACGGCCGCTACTCTGAGGAGTACGAAAAGCTGGCTTGGGGTGATGGCTATTTCCCGTTTTTGTTTGGGGCACATCCCGATTCGAACTACGATCCGACTACTGACAATGCGGGGACGAACTGGGAACTCTATCGTGAGATGTGGGGTTCAGATGGCGAGTTTGTGATCGATGGCAACCTGAAATCGGCTGAATACGTGGATCAGCTGCCGACGATCAAAGTGCCGACGTTGGTCATTTGCGGTGACCATGATGAATGCGATCCGTCGCTCTCTAAGGAAATGCACGAAAAGATCGCTGGTTCGAAACTCGCGATCATGCCGAATTCTGGTCACTTCGCTTTTGAAGACCAACCCGGTCTTTGGCTCGGGACCGTCCGCGATTTTATTAATGGCGGCTCGAAGGAGCTTTCACAGGCGCACTGAGGGGGTGAGAGTGATTGGTGTAAGTCGGTAGGGATGAGCTCCCGACTACGCAAAGCGACTCGACTGAGCTCGCCGAAGTCCTACGTCGCGGCCATACTCCAGGATGTTGCTTGACTACAGTGTAAGGGCGCGCCATAGCGAAGCGGCGGCGGCCTGCTCATCCCTACCGTCGAACTCCTTTATTTGCTATTTGCTAATAGCGAAGCACTGCTAGGGTGACCTGCGTGACTACTTCCGCAACGTTATCTAACGCTGGCGTCGCGACCCTTGGGTGTTCTCCTCATCGGCTCGAACGCTTGCATCGACGGATCGAATCATTCGTCGATGAAGGGCAACACGCCGGTATCGGTGTGCTTTTGCTGCGCAAAGGCCAAGTAGCGGATTTTTTTGCCGTAGGACATCGAGACCGGCAAAAAGGAGCGCCGATGCAGGCTGATACCATCGTCCGGATCTATTCGCTGACTAAGATCATCACCAGCGTAGCGGCTTTGACCCTCATAGAAGAGGGGAAACTGGGGTTATCGCATCCCATCAAAGAATATCTTCCTGAGTTCAGCGATATGAAGATCTTCGTTGGGGGTACAGCCCAGCACCGAGAGCTTATTCCGGCGGAAGCGGCGATCACCGTACACCATCTGTTCACTCATACCTCGGGCTTCAGTTACGGTGACGACGAAGAACCAATCGACGAGCTCTATCGATCCGCTGGCCTAGAAAAGGCCGAGTCATTGGCTGATTTGGTCAAAATGTTAGCTGCTCTACCGCTGAAACGGGAGCCTGGGACCATGTATGAATATGGCTTTTCTACGGACATTCTGGCGCGGGTTATTGAGGTCGTCAGCGGCCAACCGTTCGATCTCTTTCTCAAGGAACGAATATTGGATCCACTCGGGATGGTGGATACCAGTTTTAGCGTCGACCAGGCCAAACGGGACCGCTTAGCCAAGGTTTATGAACATGGAAAAAACGGGGAACTGCAGCCTGTCGACCATTTTGAGTTTGAAGTCATCGAGGGAGTAAAAAAGTTTCCGATGGGTGGCGCAGGGTTGTTTTCAACGATCGAAGACTACAGCCGTTTCGGGCAAATGCTTTGCAAGGGCGGCGAGCTAAACGGGGTCCGCATTCTGAGCCGAAAAGCCTTCGAGCAAATGACCGTCGATCATCTCGGCGGGTTGCGCGTTACGAATCGGACTTATACTGAGGGATACGGTTTCGGACTCGGGGTCGCCGTTCGTAAAAACAATGGTCTGGCGGGTACCCTGGGAACGCTAGGTTCCTTCGGCTGGAGCGGCAAAGCGACCACCCTATGCGTGGTCGATCCGGCTGAAAACCTCGTCATGCTCGTGTTTACCCAACACTTCCCGTACGACGAGCACGGCCTCTTCGAGCGGTTTACCAATCTGGTTTATCAGGCGCTGATCTAACGCGGGGAAGGAGTACAAGGAGTACCAGGAGTTCGAGGAGAGGAGCCAGAATCCGGGAGCCAGGAGGATCAGGGGTATTGAACACTGTGGGCGAGAGTCACCGCCATTAGTAATCAGTAAGTCAGTGATCAGTGTCGATAGCGACTGGGATTCCCGAGATTCGGCCACTGATTACTGATTTACTGGTTACTGATTACTAAGAAGGTGCTCCGCTCGAAACGTGTGCCTGGCCCCTGATCCTCCTGGCTCCTGGATTCTGGCTTCTCTCCTTGGACTCCTCGTACTCCTTGGACTCCTTGGACTCCTTCCCCTCGCCGGTCTATACGCCAAATTGCGTATTCCCCGGGATTCGCCCCTGGCTTAGGCTTTGGCAGGAGAGACTTTGGGCCTATGTTACACTGCATCGCGTTCGCTTTTCTTGTCGTGGCTGTAGTTCTTGTCGCGCTCTTGGGAATCTACCTTTTGTTGCGCACCGGTTTCAGTCTGAACGGGAAGCCAATGCGCTTCGATCCGAGTAGCGGTGACGGATCCAGCAAAACAAAAAGCTGGTACATCGAAGGGGTCTCCGCTGCCGGTGTGCCCATCTCCTGTTCCTTTGTGGAATTTGATGAACGGGGTGATTTTCTCGATTTTAATCAGCACAAGGATTGCCAGGCCCGACTCAAACATTTTGCTAAAGCAGGTAAGTTACTCTTGGTCATCTATTGCCACGGCTGGAAGAACAATTCTCAGTCGGATAACGTTCCGGCGTTTAACTGTTTTCTGAGTAAGTTCGCGACCGCGATAAAGTCCGATGGACTCCGCGTGCATGGCATCTATCTCGGATGGCGCGGCAATGTGTTTCGTCCTTACGTCGACAAAACCGAAGTAGACGGCGCCTATTTACAAACGGTGCAGGAGTTCCGCGGAGCTATTATAGACACGATCTATCAGCGAGGGAAATCGTCCTTCTGGTCTGTTCCTGAGAACCTTAGTTACTGGAGCAGAAAGGACGCCGGAGAATTCAAGACGTCGGGACTGCCCATCGCCCGCTCAATTTTTACATATGCAGCCGCTGCGAAGGATTATGGCGGCCAGCCCGGGAATCGGGTCTGCGTTATCGGCCATTCGTTTGGCGCTCTATTGCTGGAACGATCGCTCGGGCAAGCGACGACCGGGGCTATCACGATGGAGTGGTGGGACAAAGAACGAGAAAATCCCTCCGTCAGAGCGGCACAAGCGAAACCAAAAGCGAAATTGCCGTTCGATTTTGTGTTGTTAGTAAACTCCGCGGCGCCCGCCATCTATGCAAAAGAGTTACGCGATTTTCTGGAAGCGGATCGAGCGGCCCTGGAAAAAGCCAACGATCCGGACGCAGACGCTCCAGTGATCGTCTCGGTAACCTCACGAGCGGATTGGGCTACCGGTCTAATGCATCCGATCGGCAACTTTCTGGTGCCGTTATCGCCCAGTCTGCAACGCCTCTACACGACCGGCATATTTGGCGAAAAACGGCCGGACAACACGTTCCCGACGCATCCCGGGATCCGGCAATGGGAGTTTTATAAAACGACACCCGGCCATAATCGGTATTTGATCAACCATTGGATTGTGAGCGCAGAGGCGCCCTTGCCGCCGGATACCAGCTCGGATGCCGTGTTCCGCATTAACTTGTCGCCGACAGTCAACGATCCGAATTTGTTCTACACCTCGAAAGCACAATATCCGGCCGCCGCTTGGCTACTGGTTAACCAGGATCCAGCCACCCCGGTGAAGCTTAACGGTCTGCCGTTGTGCATGCAAAAATCGAATTATTGGATCGTCTCTTGCGGTAAAGAACTAATCCAAGATCACAACGATATCTGGTCACAAACTGCGATGGAAATGTATGCTGCCCTCTATCGCGCCGTACAAAGCCGCCGGCTACGAAGCCAGCCAGCCGTGCAATCGGCTAACGGAGAAGCGAGCCAGACCGCCGCTCTGGGGACAGATTTTGGTGCAGCCTGACCCTTTTTTGCCCGCTCCGGAGCATCATCCACGATCCAACTCATCAACCATTAGCACCGCCCGGACCGGCGCTGCGTCGCCCCCGTGCAATCGTAACGGGAAAGCAGCTAACAAATAGTGACCAGGTGCAACATCATGGAGATACAGCGATTCCAAGATGGCAATTCCGGATCGATAAAGTGCGTGATGAACCGGTAGGTCCTTGCTGTCCAGTTGGTCCACAGAAGGGACATCGACGCCGATCAGAGTAACACCGCGGGTGGCTAATTTTTGCACTGCGCCGGCGGAAAGCGTGGGGATAGAGTCGGGAAATTGGCTGGACGAAAGCCAGGCGTCAGTGCGCAAAAGAACCCGCGCAGGCAGCGTTTCCGGGAAATCCTCTATAGTAGCCTGTCCGCGAACATCGATGACCATCGCCTCTCCGTAGCAGATCGTGAGATCAAGTCGATCAATGGTTTCTCCCGAATCAGTGAAATGGAAGGGCGCGTCCAAATGTGTGGCAAAGTGTGTGCTACAGCTGAACGCGCCGACATTTATCCCGACACCTTGCTCGCGGCGGACCGAAAGGTGGAAACCGAACGGAGTGTCTCCCGGCCACGGTGCGGTAGATGGGGATAACGGGCGGCTAATATCGATAACAACAGGCACGGGACTTGGGGAAAGGTGATCAGTGATCGGTGAACCGTCGTGCTCAGGTAACCAACTCTTTGAGTTCTGTGATTTCCAGATATTGACGACGGTCTAGCGTCTCTCTTAATGCAGCAACTACCTGCTCGACCTCCTCGGTCGAATTGTAGAGCGCGACGGGAGCAAATCGAAGGAAATCCGGAGCGCGAAAATCTCCGATAATCCGGTGCCGCCGGCGAAGCACCAACGAAATCCGGCGAGCTTCTTCATGGCGTAGAGTGACTTGAGCACCTCGCTGGTTGACTTCAGCGGGGGTCACGATATCGAATTCCGGCAACACCTCTCTAACGCGTTTCATGAACAGATCTGTCAGCATTAGCGAGACGGACCGAACGGCGGAAATCGTGGCGCGCTGAAAAATCTCTAAGCTGGCCGCCAGCGGAGCCATGCTGAGGAGGCTAGGAGTGCTGATCTGAAAACTGCTGGCGTTAGTGGCCGGTTGCATTTCAAACGCCATATCGAAGCGGGTCTTTGGTTGGTTACCCCACCAACCTGCTAGACCGGGAGCAGACCCGAGGCGTTCCCGCTGGCAGAATAGTCCGCCCACCGCACCCGGACCTGCATTCAGATATTTGTAGGAACACCAGAAGGCGAGGGGAATGCGTTCTTGGTGAAAGTCATGGGGAACGCAGGCGATCGAGTGCGAGCAATCCAGGATCAACAATATTTCATTCCTCTCAGTCGCTTCGGTCAATTCCTCTAAAGATAACAATTGGCCGGTGGTAAAGATCACGCTGGGGAGAATCGCGACGGCAACGTCAGTTGACAGTTTCTCTGCCAGCTCACCCGGCGCGAAGATCTGTCCATTCCGGGGCGAGACCACCGAAAGGTCGGCGACTGGATCGCAATCTCGCAATCGCAGATGCGAGACAGCGGCATAACGGTCGGATGGAAACGCGTGATGATCAATCAAGATCTTCCGCTTGTTCGCTCGTGGACGATAGAATGTCGCCAGCAGTTGGTGCAGGTTTACCGTCGTCGTACCCGTTACAATAACTTCGTCAGGGTGAGCCCCAACCAGCGGTGCTAATCCCGGTGCGAGGCGTTCGGCTTGATCAAGCCACCCGCAATCGCTCCACCCCTCGACGCCATGTTGCTTCCATTCCCGTAACAGCTTGGCGACCATTGATTCCGCGGCCCGAGGCATTAAACCGAGCGAGTTTCCGGCGAAATAGATACCTTCCGGTTTCGCAAACTCGGCATGAAAACCGGTTAACCGTGGAATTGGATTACGAGATGAAAACACAGAGAGACGAACCGCAGATGGACACAGATTTACGCAGATGAAAGACTGGAGCACAACCAGGAAGAAAAGTGCGTCCACAAACAGTTAGGAGTTGCATCCTCGGGTGAACCATATCCGGAAAGGATCATCCGCCGATTACACAGATTACGCAGATTTCGGTTTATTTGCGTGGCGGACTCGCCTTTTCGACAGCAGCGATGTGCAGCCCCGCCAGAGTTACGCTGCTATCGTCATCAAACCAGATCACCATTCGGCCGGCGCGGGGGCTGATTCCTGCGTGATCCGGACTGGGCACTTCATATTGCTTACCGCTGGTGGTGACGACTGAGAAAGCTTCGAAAGGCTGCGCTTCTAACAAACGCTTCACTTCGGCGATCATGATCACAAATGTTATCGCAGACTCATATAAAAACAACCGCAGATAATGTATTGGAACTGGTAAAACCAGGGGGATTGGGGATGCACCCTGGAGTGATCCGCGGATTAAGGGAGAGGTATTATCCGCAGATTACACAGATTACGCAGATTTCGGTTTTAGGTGGGGGTTGCGTCTTGAGACGAAAGATAATCGTCCGGTTCAGGAACGCTTCTTTATCTTCCTGACGTCGCGAACCCCATACCGTAATCTGTGTAATCTGCGTAATCTGCGGATGATATTTTCTTATTCTGCGGTTCGATTAGACGAAGATTGGTCGCATCTCGAGCCGGGTTTGTTGTTCTTGCATGGCGTCGTCGTCCGGTTTGCCGGTGAACCGGCTGGCTGCGTCCAGGACTTTGGGCAAAAGAGTCAAGTCGCCGACCGCGGCGAAGTGGATGCCGGGACGCGCCAGAACCCAATGAACCGCTTTATCGATATCGCTCTGTTCGCTGAATGGTTCGTACCAGGTGGTACGGGTTCTTTCGCGGCCCCACCAGGGGCTACGAGCAATCGATTTGATCGTCAGCATGGCGACGTTCCGTTCCTGGCAAACCGCTGCGAGCCGTTCGAACGCATCCGCATAATACGAATTCTGCATCGTGATATAGCTGTACGGAAGCAGGACGGAGTCGAAATCGAACCGTTCTAGGCTGCGCAAGTGGGTCGCCGCGATTTGGGTTCCATGTCCGGTCACCCCGATGAAACGCACGAGTCCTTGATCACGAGCTTCGATACAGGCATCAAGCGCACCCTTTGGGCTCAGCGCTATGTCCCATTCGATGGGATCGGCTAAGCTATGGAGCTGGATGAGGTCGAAGCGTTCCACTCCTAAACGTTCCAGGGATTGATGGATCTGGCGTTTAGCATCGTCGTAAGTGCGGAGCCCGGTCTTAGTCGCGAGAAAGAATCGTCCCGGATGTTGGCGCAGCCATGGCGCCACCCGAAGCTCGGCGTCGCCGTATGCGGCAGCAACGTCGAGATGATTGATCCCGTAACGTAATAATAGCTCCAAGGCCTCGTCGGCCTGCTCTTGCGTAGCTTTAGATAAAGCTGCGCCGCCGAATACCGCTCGAGTGCTCTCGTGTCCTGTTCGTCCGAATAATGCTTTTTCGATCATAGGGCTCCTGGGCGTAATCAACGGCAGGAGTTCGAGGAGTACAAGGAGTTCAAGGAGTACAAGGAGAAGCTTACCCGGGGGATTCTCAGGGCCGAGTCGGCCTGTTGCAAAGGCGGAACCTGTCGCGCCGTAGGCCTTGCGAAGGCGGAACCAGCGGATATCGACGCCTGAAGTTGTTTACAGCTACCGCATTGGAATAGACGCGACGCCCGCGAACCCAGGGCGTATTTAGCGCGTTGGATGTAAAAAACCCCTAAAGCTTGCCACCCGTGCTCGATCGAGGACGAGGACGATTGCATGGCGCTCCGAACATGCTCCTTGAACTCCTCGTACTCCTTGAACTCCTCCTCTGCTGATATAGCCCGTTATTGACCGGGTGTTTTCCTTCGATGAAGCCGTTGATGCCTTCCGCTATTACCAAGCGGGCTAGTTCTTCGGAAAGATTGTGATCAAGCACGAGTAACGCTTCGCGAATGACCAATAGCCGATAGCCGATAGCCAAGGTGGGGATGCAACGGAAGTGAAAGGTGATTGGTGGCTCATAGCCACTCCTAGCTCCTTCTCCTAGAACGCTTCAGTTCAAACTATTCACATTGACCGGGGTTGAGGCGTAATCTAGCCTCTATCGCCATCGCTCGAAGCATTCTTCCTGGTCCGGGTGAGCGTAAATTGGCGTTAGCAGTGGGACCAGCTGCGCCACCCCCGTTTCAAATTTCTTAAGAACCCACAGAAAATAATCGATGAAAAGAATTACCTATGTTCCGGCTTTGCTGGCTGCGTTTACCGGCATTGCCTTGATTGGGACGGCTAAGGCCGACACCAAGAACATGCGGATCGCGTTTTCCAACAACTACGCGGGCAATTCCTGGCGGCAAGCCATGTTGAAAAGCTATGACATTGTGACTAAGAAAGCGGTCGCTGACGGCGTCGTAGCAGCGGCAGATGTGTTCACCACGGCTGACAAGGAAGTCCCAACCCAGGCCGCGCAAATCCAGAACCTGATTCTTCAGGGCTATAACGCTATTGTCATCAATGCTTCCTCGCCGGACGCATTGAATGGAGCGATTAAGCAAGCCACGGATGCAGGCATCGTAGTGGTCTCGTTCGACGGTATCGTGACCGAACCAAGCGCGTGGCGAGTTGTGGTTGATTTCAAGGATTATGGGAAACAGGAAGTGGTTCATCTGGCCAAATGGCTGAAGGGCGGAAACCTGTTAGAGATACGGGGTCTGGCCGGCACTTCGATTGATGACGCGATCCATTCCGGTATTGCGGAGGGAGTCAAAGAACATCCGGAATTCAAAATCGTGAACAGCGTCGAAGGCGATTGGGATCAAACCACCGCCCAAAAAGCCATTGCTACAGTCTTGCCTTCGCTACCGGAAATCATCGGTGTCGTCGATCAAGGTGGTGACGGCTACGGCGCGGCCCAGGCTTTTGCGGCAGGAGGACGCAAGGAACCAATCATTATTATGGGCAATCGTCAGGATGAACTCGAATGGTGGAAAGAGCAGAAGACTAAGAGCGGTTATACGACGTGGTCGGCATCCATTGCCCCTGGCGTATCGACGTTGGCTTTTTGGGTCGCTCAGCAAATCCTCGACGGTCATAAAGATATTCCTCATGACCTGCTCGTGCCCTACCTCGCGTTTGATCAAGACAACTTCGAGGCGGCACTCTCCGACATCCCGAAAGGCGGCGTAGCCAGCCACGAATATACCTCAGATGAGGCCAAGAAGGCGATCGACGCCAACCTTAAAAAGTAAGAACGAGCGTGAACGAGCGTGATCGCCGGGAACGACTGGGATCCTAGTTCACGGCGTTCGCGCTCGATTCCCGCGTTCACGGCGTTAACCATGGCTGAGACAGTTCCGAACATTGTTACTTTGAACGGCGTCGAAAAAAGTTTCGGCGCCGTTCGAGCATTGGCGGGCGTTGATTTTGTTGTTGGGGTGGGAGAATGCGTCGGTTTGGTCGGCCACAATGGAGCCGGCAAATCTACATTGATGAACATCCTGGCCGGCACGTTGGCCGCCGATAACGGAGAGATCGTTATCCGCGGCGAACTGCAGCGAAACTATTCGGTGCTCCTGGCTCACAGGCTCGGAATTCGGTGCGTGTTTCAAGAGTTAAGTTTGTGTCCCAATCTGACCGTCGCAGAAAATGCCCGGGTGTTACACAAGTCCATAGCAGGTTTCGGCTGGCGAACCCGAGCCGGGCGCCTGATTCGCAACCAACTGGATGAGATTTTCCCGGGGCACGGAATCAGCACTGATGATGTGGTCGGCGATCTGCCACTCGGAAAACGCCAAATGATCGAAGTGGCGCGCGCTTTCACCATAACCGATGCGCCGCTGCGCCTGGTGATACTGGATGAGCCCACTTCTTCTCTGGACACTCATCGGGCGGGTCAATTGTTGAGCTACGTACGCCGGGTGATTGGCAACGGCGCCAGCTGTATCCTAATCTCCCACCTGCTCGGAGAAATCCTGGAGCACTCTGACCGGATCGTCGTGATGCGAGATGGCAAGGTCGTCACTGCGGATCGAGCCGCAGCTTTTACCCGTGACAAATTGGTAGCAGCCATGGGCTCAACCGCAGTCGCAAAGGCCCGGTCCGCCGGCGCACGTCGAGGATCGACTCCTGTCCGGGTGCAGGCTCGACCGAGAGCGCAGACGGATGGTTTAGACCTGATTGCACACGAAGGTGAGATCGTCGGGCTAGCCGGCTTGGCTGGCCACGGTCAGACTGAGCTTTTACTTTCCATTTTTCGAGCTGCGACAGGTAGCGTTTTTTCCCGTTCTCGCTCGCTAATTCGCGTCACGGATCCGGTGGCTCTGATCGCGGGAGATCGACAAAGCGACGGGGTCTTTCCGCTCTGGTCTATCGCGGAGAATATCGGTATTCGGTCAATTGCGGCGTTGCGGAAAGGGGTTCTGGTTTCGCCCGAACGTGAAAGCCAATTTGCCCAGCGCTGGCAGCAACTCATAAAGATCCGGACACCCGATGTGCACAACAACATTTTATCGCTCTCCGGTGGGAACCAACAAAAAGCCTTATTCGCGCGGGCGCTCGGTTCGGAAGCGAAGATCCTGTTGATGGACGACCCGATGCGCGGAGTTGATGTTGGCACCAAACTCGAGGTGTATGAGCTGATTAGAAGTGAAGCGACCGCCGGGCGCACTTTCCTCTGGTACACAACTGAAATGGAAGAACTCGAAAACTGCGACCAGGTTTATGTATTTCGCAACGGCCGGATCGTAGCTGACCTTCGGCGGGACGATTTGAGCGAAGAACGCGTGATCCAATCCTCTTTCGAGGAGGCGCCTCATCCATGACGTCCACCGGTGGCGCTGGAGGGATCGCGTCCCCGCGATCAGCCAACCCTTCGACTAGCATTAACGCTTCCCGCCGATTTCTCCGCGCGATCTTGCCGGGTCTATCCTTGGCTTTGGTGCTCGCCGGCATCGCTTGGATGAATCCCCGAGCGATCAGCTATTTCGGCATTAACTTAATGCTCAGCCTGGCTATCCCAGTGGCCTTGGCGACGATCGCGCAGATGTTTGTAATCACGGTTAACGATCTGGACCTGTCGATCGGCACCTTTATAAGTTTCGTCGCTTGCGTCGGGGCGACCTGGTTACACGACAATCCGGTTCTGGGCATTGTGGTGTTGGCAGCCGGGGTTGGTGTCTATGCTTTAGTGGGAGCTGTTATCTATCTTCGCAAGGTTCCATCCATCGTGGTGACCCTGGGAATGCTCTTCGTCTGGCAAGGTTTGGCGATTCTCATATTACCGAGGCCCGGTGGCAAGGCGCCCGCTTGGTTGCACGACCTAATGAATTTGCATCCACCTTACATTCCGTTCCCGATCGTAGCCGCCATCATTATCTCGGCGGTTGTTCATGTGGGAGTTATGCACACATCTTACGGAGCGATCTTGCGCGGTTCCGGGGGTAACCCTATCGCCATTGGTCGAGCCGGCTGGTCCCTGCTAAAAACGAAGGTAGTAATGTTTACGTTAGCCGGGGTTTTCGGTGTCTTTTCCGGGCTAGCGCTGATCGGTCTTACTACATCGGCGGATGCCAATATCGGCAAAGGTTACACCCTGTTGTCTGTGGCCGGTGTGATCTTAGGCGGTGGAGAATTTGTCGGTGGCCGCGTCGCGCCGATAGGAGCTGTCATCGGCGCCCTGACGTTAACCCTCGCGGGGACCCTGTTGAATTTCATGCGCATCTCACCGGATTGGCAGGTCGGAGCCGAAGGAGCCATTTTGATTGTCGTACTGGCCGCGCGTGCGCTCATTAATAGAACGGGGAAGTGAGGGGAGAGGTGAAAAGTGAAAAGTGAAAGGTGATTGGTAGGGACGAGCTCCTGCTCGTCCGTGTACCCAAGAAGTAACCAGTAACCAGTAATCAGTAAAACAGTAATCAGTAGAAAGACAGAGACCAGCAGCGACGAATCGCAACATTCCAATACTCCAACGCTCCATTACTCCAGCACTCCGTCTGGTCGCCACTCCACCGGACAGGAGCTCGTCCCTACCGATTGAATCATTCCTTGAACTCCTCGAACTCCTTGGACTCCTTTTTCCGCCGGCTCTATTCCGCTCCGTGGGTCTGGTCGTACCTTGGCGCGTTGCTCGTTTGGCTGGCGGCGATCGGGTTCACACGTGGCTATGGGGCGGGGGGAATGCTTAGCGCGGCTTTGGCGCTGGTTGTGTTCTCAGTAATGACCGGGATAGCCCAGATGTTCGTAATTACGTTGGGTCCAGGGAACATCGATCTATCTCTTCCAGCTAACATCGGTTTAGCCAGCGCCGTGGCCATGAAAGTGATGGGTGGGTCAGATGCGATGACTGCCGTCGGAATGCTGGCAGCCCTGTTTTCCGGTATTGCTGTCGGGTTCGGTAACTACTTACTGATTTGGTTGCTGCGAATCCCTCCGATCATCGCTACGCTTTCCGCCAGTTTTATTATTCAATCGGTCGGGATCAGCTACGGACGGGGACTCCAAATCAAGCCGCCTCCGGGTTTCGCGGATTTTACTAGTACTCAAGTTTTGGGGATTCCCGTTCTGGCAGTTGGTATGGTCATCTTTACGATCGGGATAGGGATCATACTACACCGAACGATTTATGGACGTTCCGTACTAGCCATCGGACAAAACCCGCGAGCGGCGTGGTTAGCGGGAGTCAAAGTCGAACGGACCCGTTGTTTAACCTACGTTCTTAGTGGTGCGCTCGGCGGCATTTGTGGCGCCCTTTTAGCCGGTTACTTTCGCGGTTCATCATTAGAGATCGGTGACGAATATTTGCTCGCCTCGATTGCATTAGTGGTGATTGGCGGTACGTCGGTGACCGGCGGTAAAGCCAACGTGGCGGGTCTCTGGGGCGCCGGTCTTTTTCTCGTTCTCTTGCTCACGATGCTCAACACGTTCGGGGTCAGCGCCGGGATCCGCCAAGTCGTGACCGGCCTGGTGATCATAGGAGTGATCGTCGCCGCCGGTGGAGAGAGGGGCGGGAAAAGTAAGGCGTGAGAAGTGATTGGTGATTGGTGAAAGGTGATTAGTGGGGCGTCAGCCGTCCCCAATCTGTCATCTGTCATGCGCTTCGCCTTGGCTATTGGCTATTGGCTATTGGCTATCGGCTATTGGCTATTGGCTATGCGCGAAGCGCTTGCTATTCGTGAAGCGCGCCCCGGAACGCTGATGCCAGTTCCTCGTGCGATACCGAAGTAATGCCCTCTCGATTCAGGATCTTGATGATTGGAAAGATTTTGCCGGCTCGATCGACTCCGCCGGTGGCGGTATCGGCTTCGGCCGCGGTATCAAGGGCTCGTAACGCAATCGTGATGGCGCCTTTTTCATCCAGCTCACGCAATGGGACTTGGCCCCACGTATTCTCATAATAAAGGATGCTCCGTACCGAAGGACCTCCTGATCCGCTGGCAGCAAAATCGGTGGCCTCGAACTGGGCGCCCATGGCGTCATAGAAAAAGACTTTGGCCGGATCCGGTGAACCGGCGTCATAAGTCGCAAAGAGCGGCACCACGACACCAATCCCTTGAAGCACCATCCCCAGATTGTCACGCAAGAGTTTGGAAAGAGCGCGCACTTTGCCTTCCACGCTCATCTCCTGCAGTTGGCTCCGGCGATAGAACTGGAAAGAATGTTGCAGCGTACGTGCTGTTTCCCATGCTGTTCCAAAGGACCCAGCAATCGCCATGACCGAATATTTGTCGACCTCAAAGACTTTATCGGTCCGATCGTACATGACGACATTACCCGCCGTCGCGCGCCGGTCGCCGGCGACCAGGACGCCCCCCGCGAACTTGAACGCGAGAATAGTGGTGCCTTTGGTTTCGACAACCGGAAGATGGCCTTGCGGATACTCGGTTTCCCGCGACATCCCTCTGCGCCGCATCACGTCGACGAAATCGGCCGCATCCGCGGACTTCGAGTCATTCCATCGGATCTCTCTTTCGTTCTCTCGGACCATTGCTGAAGAATAAGCTGAGGAGTTCAAGGAGATCAAGGAGAGGTACGAGCGGATCGGCCTGTCGGCGTTTGAGGCGCGAAACGCCGGAAAGACTACAGCTTAGCGCGCTGTTGAAAATGGGTGAGGGTTTCCAGGGCCAGAGTTCAGCGGCTGCGCAAAGCCTTCGCCCTAGTGTTGAAAAACGGCTCCGTAGGAGCCAGATCTTTATAGCACGCGACACAAAAACCCGGGATCAGCTCCGGAGGAGCGACATCTAATTAGAGACCACCTTCTATGCCGCTCCTAGCGGAGCTGATCGTGTTTATCTTAATGTAGCTATAAAGATTTCGCTCCTACGGAGCTGGTCATCCGCTCCGACCGAGATCTGGCCGAAGTTTTTCAACAGCCCTAGGCTATCATGAGCCGCAGCTTCGCTGCTTAAGAAGCGCGGCCAAGCCCCGGGTCCTCCCGGCTCCTTTCCTTGAACTCCTTTTAGTGCATATCTGGAATCTCTGCTTCAACCAGTTGCGCAAGCAGAATCAAGGATTCTTGCCAACCGAGGTAACAGGCCTCGCTTGGAATCGCCGCAGGGATTCCTTCCTGGGTTATGCTTAGTTCGGTGCCGCAGGAAACCGGCCTCAGCGTAATCGTCGTCTGCATTTCTCCGGGGAGTGCAGCTGCATCGAACTTGTTGGTGTAACGGATCCGTTCGGATGGCTCCAATTCAAGATACGTCCCGCCGAAGGAATGGCTCGTGCCAGTACTGAAATTGGTGAACGACATCTTGTAACTGCCTCCTACTTTCGCGTCCAATTGATGAACCTTGGCGGTGAACCCATTTGGTGGAAGCCATTTTGCCAGTGCGTCTGCATCCAAAAACGCTCGATAGATTTTCTCCGGTGTTGCCCGCAGTACTCGATGGAGACGGATCGTGCTTGTAGAGTTGGTAGTCATAGTGTGTGGTTTTGAAGGTTTTCGCTACTATGACGAACGGCGGAGTTGGTTGAGGACAAACGAGTCACGGTGAAAAAACGCGGGAGGCAGGTGAGGGGACAAGCCGACACGGCGCTGCGACGCCTTTTCACCGTTTTATCGATTTTCTCGGCTATTGGCTATTCGCGAAGCGCCCCCGCCGCCACTCGCTCGGCGTGGTTCCTTCCCATTCGCGAAAGGCGCGGAAGAAAGAATTCGAATCTTCGTAGCCGAGCAGGCACGCGACCTCTGCGAGCTCGAGTGCGGGTTGTAATAGATAGTATCGCGCCAGTTCGCGGCGAGCGTCGCTGATCAGCCGGCGGAACGTGGTTTGTTCTGCGGTAATCCGGCGCTGCAAGGTTCGGCAGCTCATCCCCAATTCTTTAGCGACGTCATGAATCTCAGGCGAGCGACCACCCAAGAGCCGCATCAATACCCACTTAACGCGGCCGGCGATGGTCAACTCCGACTTTTTTCTGGCCAGTTCCCGATCGATCTGCGGGCTCAGCATTGCCACCAAGTCCGCGTTATAAGTAATGAAAGGAAGATCGAGGTCGCTTCTACGAAACACAATGGCATTTCGTGCCGCTGTGAACTTAATCGGGCAACCAAAGTAGCGTTCGCGGATCTCACGATGTTCAGCCGGCTGGCGCAACTCGATGCGCAACGGCCGGATTCGTACACCGGTCCCGCGTCCACCGAGATGCAACATGGAAGCGAACGCGGCATCAAGAAGGAAGCTAGGTACTTTCTCGCGGCTCAGCAGCCAATTGAATTCTAAGACGCATTCATTTCCTTTTTCGGTCATCCGCATTTCTTCGGAACAACAGAGCAGTTTGTAACGCGCCATTCTTTGCAGCCCGTCACGAAAGTTGCGAGCGTGATGAGCAGCGATGCTGGCAGGGTGATGTTGAGCCACCGGCACTTGATCGGCGAGCTTCAGACCGATGGCAGGATCGCCACTTAACTCGCCGATCCCTTGCCAGAGCGCGAAGAGCTGCTCCGTTGACACCAGAATCTGTCCCGTGCTGAACAAGGTCAAGGGAAGGTCGGCCCGGCGAAGCAGCTCGGTTGGATCGACGCCAAGAGCTTTCAGTCCACTCGTGATAGCCGGCGGAAGCTTAATGGCGGGCATATGAAAGGAGTTCAGGAGTTGCAGGAGTGCCGGAGTTCAGAATGCGTTGGCTTCCGCCGCTCAGTCTACATCGTGCCCCGAAAAACGCCCGGCGTCCTCCTGAACTTCTGAACTCCTGCAACTCCTGAACTCCTTCTCTGTTAGGCTTTAAACGTTTCCAGTAAGCGTAAAGCCGGGTGCTCCTCTGCTGAAGGGGTTACATCGTCGAAATCGGTCGAACCGGTGATATCAGCCCAGCGTTGCAATTCATCGCTGTTCGCGGTGTAGCTGTTGCGCAGGAAGACGATGGCGTCTTTCCCCAGCGGAAGCCGTAACGGCGGTTGGTCCATCTCAACGAGCCTAAGCAGGGCATGGCCGGCTTTTCGGGGATCACCCGCTTCGTGACCGGTGTGTTGTCCCATGAATCCACGGATAGCGTCCATCACCGGCGCATACGCTTTCATCGGTTTCGCAAACGCCATGGACGCTCCGGCCCAATCCGTCCTGAAACCGCCTGGTTCTACAATGGTCAACTTGAGTCCGAGTGGTTTGATCTCCTGGGCCAGCGCCTCGCTGAGCCCTTCGACCGCGAATTTGGCGGCGTGATAACCGGATAGACCCGGCACACTCAGCCGTCCTCCGACGGAGGTAACCTGAATGATGTGGCCAAACCCTTGTTCTCGGAGAATCGGCAACACGGCGCGCGTAACGTTCACCACACCCCAGAAGTTGGTATCGATCTGGCTTTTGAATTCGTCGGCCGTCATTTCTTCGAATGCGCCGATGAAACCGTAGCCGGCGTTATTGACGACCACATCGATGCGGCCAAACGCTTCCTTGGCTGCGGCCAGGACTTTTTCCGCATCGGCTGGCGACGTGACATCGAGTTTAACGGCTCGAACGCGATCACCATAAGTTTTGGTGAGATCAGCCAATAGCTCCGGTTTGCGGGCTGTGGCCACGACCAAATGCCCGGATTCTAGAACCACTTCAGTGAGAGCGCGTCCAAGACCGCGCGAACTACCAGTAATAAACCAAACTTTCGACATAGATAATGTTTCGGTTAGCATTGCGGACAGGATTTGTTGTCCATTGGAAGCAAGTTAGTACAGCTTGATCCGGTTGTAACTAGCACGACACGCCATAGTACTTGCACGACACGCCAGGGGGCGGTGCTTCGCGAATAGCCAATAGCCGAGAAAATCGATAAAAAAGTGAGAAGGCGTCGCAGAGCCGAGTCGGCCTGTCTGGAGTTAAACCGGGCGCTTTTTCTCCTGGCACCCAGCTTCTCTCCTCGAACTCCTTGAACTCCTGCACTCCTTGAACTCCTTTTAAACCCATGTCTACAGGAGAAAAGGCAAGCACATTGCGGGTCGCAGTGGTTACGGGCGCGGCTCAAGGTATCGGCCGAGGCGTCGCGACGTTACTGGCTCAACAGGGATTTGCGCTGGCATTGAACGATCTACGTTCTCCGGTCGAAACCTTGGCGGATATCCGCGATCTCGCCGATTCGATGGAATTCGTCGGCGATATCTCAGACGAGAATGCGGTGGCGCAGTTTGCCGCGAAAGTAAAATTGAAATGGGGCAGGGTGGATGTGCTCGTAAACAACGCCGGCATTAGTTCTATCTCTCCGGCGGAAGATACATCGGCGAGCCAGTTTCGACGTGTCCTTGAGGTGAATCTGGTAGCGCCCTTCATTCTTTCTCGGGTTTTCGGCGCTCTAATGCTGGCGCAACGTTCGGGAAGTATCATCAACATTGCCTCAATCGCCGGACTAATGGGCATCGCTGATCGCGTCGCTTACAATGCCTCTAAACACGGCCTGATCGGTCTTACCCGAACGCTGGCCGCGGAATGGGGCGGTCGCGGCGTTCGTTGCAACGCGGTTTGTCCGGCCTGGGTAAAAACGCCCATGGACACAGCAGATCAAGCGAGCAGCGGCTATACCGATGCCGATATCACCGATCGCGTACCGATGGGCCGGTTCGCTACACCTGAGGACATTGCATCAGCCGTTTTATTCCTGGCGGATCCCAAGCAGAGCGGCTTCATCAATGGTCAAGCCATCGCCGTAGATGGAGGTTGGACCGCTGATGGCACCTGGCAGAGCCTGCGTTTGAAGCGAAGAGGGTAGGGCGCGGAGCCAAGGCGACATTCTCGGAGAAAAATCCGTTATAGTAATCAGTAATCAGTAAATCAGTAAATCAGTAATCAGTGTTGAGAAGCCGACCTCCGCATCTGATTACTGATTACTAGCGCAAGGCTAGTTCGTTCCATCGCTCGTTGCGTTCGTAAGTACTTATTCGTTCCCATCAAGGAGCCTCAAATGCTCCTGCTCCGTGGCCTCGTCCGCAGGGAACATCGACTCGATGCGCAATTCCTGGGCGGCCACGGTCTGGGGAGTGCCAACTGTAGTAACCATCGAAAAATAGTTCAGCAGCTGATCACCGTGCCGGAAGCTAATCGGGATAATTGGCATAATCGGCGTCGCTGCGCTTACGTTGGCAGCCTGAGACCGCAGTCCGCCCGAGTTTTGTGTCTGCCGATCGCGATCCCTTTTGGTCAACGATGTCTGGTTGGTTCTTACGTCAGGATAAGCGAGCAAGGCCGCCAATAAATCGTTGGTCTTGTCATCGACCACTCTTCCGATGGCCTCAGCCTTAACTCGTTGAATCAAGCTGGCGGCTACTGCGTCCCAGCGATCCACAAAAGGGCGCATCCCATCAGGATCGAAGATCAGATGCAACACGTTACGCGGTCCTTTGCGGCTGGACATCTCGATGAAGCAGTCAAAGAAGCGAGGGGCAGCTTGGTTGGTCAGCAGGATGTTCCAGTATCGATCCATCACCATAGCCGGAAACGGCTCATGTTGGCGCAGAATACGGTCAAGCGCCTTGGTTACGCTTTGCATTTGCATCGAATTCCACGCGGATTCGGAATACACCGGTGCGTAACCAGCCGTGAGCAGCAATAGGTTTCGCTCGCGCAGCGGGACATCGAGAGCTTGGGCAAGCTCTAGCAGCGTTTGGCGGCTGGGAATGCTGCGACCGGATTCGATAAAGCTGATGTGCCGTTGTGAAACCCCGGCCTCGAACGAGAGATCAAACTGATTGCGGCCTCGGATTTTGCGCCAGTGACGTAACAAGTTCCCAAGCTGATTTCCGGTTGGTTTTAGATCGATTTGATTTGCGCTCATGCGGGATTGGGATCGAACAGGCAACGTTACCTCTCGACCGGCTCACTCACAATTACGTTGCAGGTAATAAAGAGTGCCCAAATCAGCGGCGAATTCCTCGAAAAGCTCTTGCCCCTTCCCCTGGCTTGGGGAAGGGAGCTCAGAGCCCTACACGCTGTGACTTGGTTAAAGCAGGGACTAGCCTTGCCAAACGTGCTCTTGGAAATAGGATTCTAGCGGCGGCTTCGTCACGCTGCCGGCATAGTTCGTGATCGTAGACGCGGCACTGACCGCGACGACTTCTAGCACCTGGTCCTTTTGGTAACCGGTTTCTACAAACGCCAGTAGATCGTCATCCCCCAGGTGGCCACGTTTCTCGATCAGGGCTTTCGCCAGCTTAGAAAGGGCGGCGTACCGGGGGTGCTTCGGTAACCGCCGCTCGCGGATGGCTTGGACATCGGCGGGATCTAGCCCTTCTTTAAGGGCCAGCGCAGTGTGAAACGCTACCGCCCAGCTGCACGAGTTAGTCACTGCGTTTGTCAGGAGCAGCGTTTGGATCTCGGCTTCTGTGAAGCTGCCACTGTGAACAGTCTGAAACAGGGCCAGGAATCCGTTCGCCAGTACCGGCGAATTTGCTATCGCGCCAGCGAGGTTAGGAACGAAACCAAATGCCTGCTGCAGTTGTTCTAGCACTGGCTTCGATTTTTCCGGCGCCGATGCGATACTGTGAATCTGGTAGGTAAGCATGTCTTGATCTCCTTATGAATTGCCCGCAGAAATTGCGGTACCCGGCACTATCGAGCTGGTGCGACTGACAGCAATTACCCCAGACGTAATAAAGGAACCAGCCTGCGTCCACTTTCATCTACGAGGAGATTTGCTCCTTACCGTGCTTTATTTTCCGTTTCGTGTGCTGACCCCTTCAAGGAATCAATAGAACCACTCGTATACTGATCCATCGTCAGCCGGCTCCTGCTTCGGCACTTGTTCAGTCGTTGTCAGGTGAACTTGGTGATTCTCTTTTACCTGATTGGCTTGATGCGGGAAAAGAAAGCCGAACAGGCTGAACGCCAAGAAAACGCTAGCAAATGATCGGTTAGTTTGTCCTAGAATGTTTGTGAGTTTCATTTTTTTGTTGCCTCTTTCTGCACCAAACCTAGACCCGCGGAACCGCTGTGTAATATCATTTCTGATGATCACCTATCAAAAATCCTGATCTCTCCCTCCTGGTTTTTTAGACACCACGGGGACCGCGAAGGAAACCCAAACCGAACCGCAGATGGACGCAGATAGACGCAGATGACGAACTCGCCAGGCTGCATGATAGAGCGGGGGATATCGTGTTGGATTCGGGTTGAGAAACCGACTTCCGAATCTGATTACTGACCGACTGATTACGGATTACTTGCGCAAGATCGGGGTCTCCGTTTTTACGCTGTTCCCTTCCCGAGCTTCATTAGCCGCGAATCAAATCGAAACCGTTCTGGAGACCCAATCACCAGTTCTTCAAATCGCGGATGTAACGGGTTAATTAAGTAGTTGAACTCAGATCGAATCACGGCGCTTGGGACTTTCAACAGCAGGGACGCCTGACTTTCAGCCCAGCGATCACCAATGGCTGCGGCTTCGACGGGTGGGGGATCTTCATCCCAGCCCCGTGGCAATGCGGGAGGCTCGTTCACCAGCTCCGGCTCAAAGTCGACGGGGATCAATACATAAGGAATTCGATAGAGATCGTCTGGCTCACTAACGTGCACCAGGATTTCTAGGGTGGCCAAGGCAGCGCTGCCGGCGACGTAAACCACGCGTACTCCTTCCGAGTTCCAACGTCCTCCATCTCGAGACGCTCCTTCGCCGTCGAAGGCGGTACTGGCGAATCGTTCCTTACAGATCCGCCAAGCTATCACGAAAAAACACCGTGCTCGATGCGTCCCAAAAGCTTCTCGACGTACCGGGCGCCAGGCTCGGTCTCCATAAACTCCAGAGGCGTTTTACCTCCGAGAGCTTTCGGGCGAGATGAGAACCAGCGCGCCGCCCGATCTTCGTCTTCGAAAACCTCGACCGCTTTTTGATAGAGGCTGAAGAGCCGGATTATCCGCTCGGATTCATCCTGAGCCAAAGGTTGATGGTCCTTCATCCGACGATGAAGCGTGGTCTTAGCGATCTGGGCGAGCTCGGACAATCTCTCTTGAGAAATTCCCAATCGTTTGGCTAAGTCCAGAGCAACCTCTGGCGCCAAACCACGAACCGCCAAAGCCGCCATTTTGACGTAATCTTTAACATCGGCCGAACTGAGGCTCCGTTCCATATTGTACCAATAGAACTCCCATTTGGAACGAAGTCAAGGAGAGGAGCCAGGAGCCAGAATCCAGGAGCCAGGAGGATCAGGGGTATTCCACACTGTGGGAGAAAGCCACGGCTCTTAGTAATCAGTAACCAGTAAATCAGTAATCAGTGACCGAACTTCGGGCATCCTGGTCGCAATCGACTCTGATCACTGACTTACTGATTACTGAAAGGTGCTTCGCCCGAAACGTTTGCCCGGCCCCGCGGTCCTCCTGGCTCCTCTCCTTGAACTCCTCGTACTCCTTGGACTCCTTGGACTCCTCGTACTCCTCATTAGCGTTTGCATTCGCGCTGTGCGGGCATTCATTGAAATTCAGCGAGCTCAACCCCCAACCAATGAAAAAGGAGCACGAGCATGACTGAAACAAGAACAGAAGCGCGACGGACGGTCATGGTTTCTGAACTGACCGACGGTATTTTGGATCCGAGTAAACCGATGCTTGGTCCGGTAACATCCGGTGGGACTATTGTTGGGAACACAGCCCCGGGATGTTGGGGGCCAATGATCACTCCCAGAATTCGAGGCGGGCACGAAGTGACCCGCCCGGTGTTTGTGGACGGAGCGATGCCGGGTGATGCCGTGGTTCTGCGGATCCGCGATATCAATGTTACTTCATTTGCCACTGCCTCTGGTCATGATCGCTGGGTAGAAGGCCATTTTCTGGGAGACCCATACGCGGCGCCTCGGTGCCCGAATTGTGGAACACTTTATCCGGATACTTATGTAGAAGGGATTGGCCAACAAGCGGTGCGCTGTGTGAAGTGTAACACTCCGGTCACACCGTTCCAGATCGTTAACGGTTACACGGTCGTGTTTGATGAGACTCGGCAAGTCGGGGTCACCGTTCCTCAAGAAGCGGCTGAGCGAATCGCGCGATCGGCCAACCAATTCGCGGCGTTGCCGGAGAGTTCAGCTCAACATTCAATCCTGCTCTATGCGCCGCACGATCTGGTCGGGCTGGCAGCCAGGCTGCGTCCTTTCCTTGGTCAGCTCGGAACGACACCGGCAATCCGAATGCCCGATTCTCATAACGCCGGTGATTTCGGTTCAGCGTTAATCGGTGCTCCGCACGAATATGCCATCACTGCTGACCAACTTGAGCTCAGGACCGATGGTCACATGGATATCGATGCCGTGCGACCGGGGGCAATTCTATTGGCGCCGGTGAAGGTGCCGGGAGCGGGCATTTATTTCGGGGATATGCACGCGTTGCAAGGGGACGGTGAGATCGCCGGTCATACTATGGATGTTTCTGGCACCGTGACGCTGGAGGTCGAGCTTTTGAAAGGGCGTACACTGGAAGGGCCGATCCTATTCCCGTTAGCGGAAGATTTGCCGCCGTTAGCCCGGCCACTTAACCATTCGGAAAAAGAGCGTGCCCGGCGGCTAGCTAAGAAATGGGGAGTTGATGAGCTCGAAGAATCAGCTCCGATCTCGGTGATCGGTTCTGGGCCAGATCTCAACAAGGCAATCCAGGAAGGGCTGCGTCGCGCCGCTGAGCTGCTCTCGCTCACCGTGCCGGAAGTAATGAATCGCGCCACCATCACCGGCGGAATCGAGATTGGGCGGTACCCGGGTGTGATTCAAGTGACGTTCTTGGCGCCTCTGTCTGCACTCGAAAAGGCCGGACTGCTCCCGTTTGTTCAGGAGCAGTACGGCGGACTCGCCTGAAGCTCCTCTGCCATTGGCTATTCGCGAAGCGCCGCGCAACGTGCTACGCGCCTGCTGCTACATCAAATATTAGCAACCACCGTGACTGGCGCAGGACCCAGACCCGTAAATATCCAACGCTAGAGTTTCCGTCAGATTGGGTTCCGTAAGTAAAACCGAGATGACCGGATGTGCTGCCACCGGCCTGGGTAAGTTTTGTTCGCTTAGTTTTCTGGAGATACAAAAAAACCGCATACTCAGCTTGTCCGGTCTGCAGCGACTGCATGTCCCGTTCGAATACGGTCTCCGGTGATGCAACGGAACGATAGATGTGCTCGAGGTCGAGAACCGGATTGAACTGTTCACGTTCATAGGACAAGAGGTCGGCCTGCCCACCTTGATCAGAGGCGTCTTGATAGCTTTGAAAATCATCGGCTAAATCCGAAGCGAGAGGCCCGGAAACGCCAATGTCGGCCGCGACCTTCCATCCTCCATCGGTCTGCTGTTTCCAAACCGAAAGATAATAGCCGCACGATTTGTTGGTCGCAGTTTGTAAAACGTAGGGCCCTGTACTCACGGCCAGTTGGCTGGTACTCGCCACGCGGACTATTTTCGGTTCCCAGGTCAACCGGACTTTGGTCGAGCTCGATTCTTGTTCGAGGTCCGGGCGGGCCAAGCGCGGCTCAGGCGTGAAACGGATGGCATCAGCGGCAAAATATTCGAGGAACGAATCGCGAATCCCGATCTGCGAGCAGCGGGCTGAAAATGCGCGCTCGGTTTGAGCCACTATTTGGGCAACCGACGGTTCGTCGGCCTTAGCGCAAAGACTAAGAAATGACGCCGCGAACAGCGTCGATGAGAATCGGAAATGTCGCATGATCAATGATAAACGTGGAGCAGACTGCGCAGAGGATTTAGCAGAGTCAGCGGGGAGATGGAAGCAGTTAGTGAAAGGCTTAGCGTCACCACTTTTCACCGGGTTCCGACGGGCTCACTGCGCTGCCACGTAGCGCACCGTTCACGATCAATACCACGACGCCAACGAACGTCAGGCAGCCTCCTGCGATTAAGAAAGGGACCGCCAGAAGGGTCCAGAGGTTCTCTTCGCTAACGGGTTGAGCTAAGACGATCAGGGAAGTTGAGGCCGTCAGTGAGCCAATCACGATCAAGATGATCGCGATCCATAAGAGCGGGCTCGGTTTTCGATGTGGTGTTTTAGCAACTGGTTGAGGTGATTCGTCCATCGCTGCGCGAATAGCCAATAGCGCATGGCCGACCGCAAATAAAAACTTTCGGAGCACGTATGGCGCGATCTTGGGTCTGTCTAAGCTCAGCGCGTTAATCACGCAGCTGTGCTGCTAAAAGGAAACACGAGACTGCAGCGACAACAGTGGCTGCAGCCAGCAAGAATGCCACCTGCTTGTACGCCGGCAACGCTGCCCACCAGTCTTCCGCCTGGATCACCATGACATACACTTTTCCAAACCCCAGCTCGATCTCTCGATCCGCTTTCCGTTGGTTTTCCAGCTGGATGCTATTGGCTAATTCTTCGGATTGCTGGGTTCCGGTTTTTTCCGCGGCTTTTTCGCCGAACCAGTAGATACCTTCAGCAGTCGCGAGACCCAGCACTAGCAAGATTAGGCCGATCAGCCTGAGTCGAGAGCGGTACATGGCGCTACGCGAATAGCCAATAATCAATAGCCGACGGCCAATAGTCAAAGGAGTAGGTGAAAAGTGAAAGGTGAGAGGTGAAAGGCGTCGCGGGAGCGCTGCGACGCTCCATTGGGCGCTTTTCACCTTTCACCTTTCACCTTCTGGCCCGCCCCCCCCTCGTGCGCCGAGCCCTATAACGCGACCTAGGACTCGGCGGCGCCCCCTTTGACCGACGGGTGGAAAGGGAACATTGGCCAGATTGGGCATATTCAAATTGATCCGGAAGGACCGCTATGCCACTGCGGTAAACGAGGCTGTCTGGAAGCTTTTTGTACTGCGGATGCGATTCTGCGGGATGCTCGGATCGCGGCGCTGAATCGAGAACATTCAGCCGGTCCCAATCTTCCTGTCTTGCCTCAACGGATTGAAGATGTCGTAGCAGGTGATGATCCCGCCTTCAAAGAAGTTATCGAGCGTGCGGCCAAACGGTTAGGCGGCGCGTTAGAGGAGGCCGTCGCCATTTTGGATCCGGAGTTGGTCCTGTTGGGTGGCGAAATGCTTGACCTGTTGGGAGATGGTTTTGTTGAGACGCTGGTTCTGGAAATCCCTAAGTCCGCCATGCCCACCAAACCGTTGCCACCCGTAAAGAGTTCCTCTTTCGGTGCAGATGCCGGGGTCATTGGAGCCGCGACGCTGGTGTTGCACGATGCCTACGCTCCCAGTCTGCAGTTGCTGAACCTGATTTGAGGAAGCGCCTGCTTCCTCAAAATAGCCGATAGCCGATAGCCAATAGCCGAGCGCTCATCGCCGGATCAACGCTCGAAAAACCTCGGTTAATTCAGTAGTGCCCAAGCGTACCTCGCCGCCGGGCTCGACATCGATCCGGCCGGCATTATGAGCTACGAACAACTCATGTACTAATTCCGCGTAACTTTCGCTTATGCCTCCGCGGGTCAAAGTGGGAATCCAATCCCGCTCGGGCAGCTCGCGAGCAACGATCTCCCTCCCCGATATTTCGCTTAAGGTTGCTGCGACCTCCAATGCACTATAACGGCGAGGTCCTTCCGCGTGGATGACCCGAGGCCTGACCTCGTTTGGCTTCCGCAGCAAAAGTTCAGCTGATATCGGCCCAAGATCTGGGGCTGCGATGGTCGGGAACATCTTGCTAACCGGATGATGTAAGCTTGGCAAGACACCGGTCTCCAGTGCGGAGCCAATCACTCGAGCCCAATTTTGCATGTGTTCAGCCGACCGAAGAAATATCACCGCGCTCGGTACTTGGTTTAAACGAGCTTCCAGATAGCGAAAGGTTATGGTGATTCCGGTTCCCGACTCGACATGGGCGCCGTAATCCGAGATAGCTAGAACGGTTTCAGGCGGCCGGGCAATCAGAGCGCCTACAACCGCGTCAATGATTCCTGCCATGTCTGAGGGGGCATCTTTCGCGCGGGCACTGACGGGACAAATCACCTGGACGGCGGTTGCTCCTTCAATTGCCTTTGCGACCGCAGTCGAATCATGTAGGTCAGCTATCGCGATCTCGCAGCCAAAGGTTTTGAGATCCGCTCTATCAGAGGATGCGCGGACCACAGCTTTGACAGGCGCTTGCTGAGCCCGAAGTTTTGCGATCGTTGCTCTCCCGACTTTGCCGGTGGCTCCTAATATTACGAACATAGAGGAACCAATCTAAGGGTCCCTTATCGTCAAGTGAGGTGACGGCGGACGGCCCGACTCGGCCTTGAGACGCCCTTTGGCTACCAATCACCAATCACTTCGCACCGCTTGGCTATCGGCTATTGGCTATTGGCTATCGCGAAGCATGCGCTTCGTCCGGCTGGCACAGGCATGAGCTGGTGATGCGCAGATCGGCTTTGGCCCAGATTTTGTGAAAGCGAGCTTCAACGGAGGCGGCTTCCTGGTCTTTGTGTTGGAGCTCCAGACTGTGAGCCAGACCATACAACGACCAACCGTTCTCAGGTAACCGGACCAAATCATCTCGATAGACCTGTTCAGCTTCAGCGTATCGCCCGGCTTGCATCAGGTTAGCCCCAAGAGAATGGCGAACGGGCAAAATCCATCCAGGCGGTTCGTCGTAGTGCAACGAATCTTCTGCGGTAACGGCAGCGCGCAACTGAGCTAAACCCTCGTCCACCTTACCTTCGCGAACCAGGATTTCGCCTTCCACCATGGGACTAACAATCTTGAGCAATGCCTGACAAGAATTGTTCCCAAACATGTCGTTGTCCGGCACAAGCCGGCTGGCTTCCACGTACGCAGCTTGTTCTGTGCGCGCAGCCTTTGAGTCGCCTTTGGCTGCATAAGCGATTCCCCGAGCAGCGTGCCGGAACGCGCGGGTGAACGCCATGAAATCCGGATGATCCGCTTCAGCTAGAATGTCGTCCCACATGCCGAACCGGATCATGACCTCGTACGGCATCGCCATAAATCCTTCGCCGAACATCGCGTATTCCTTTAGCACGTCCTCAGGTATCTCTTTTACCATCGCGCGAATATGCCCGACGGCGAGATCGCGTTGGCCGGTCATCATGGCTGCGTACGCGAGCATATGCTGGTTATGGGCCGCATAAAAAACGATCAGACCTTTGGGTTCACCTACAATGGCTCGATAACGTCGATCGGTATCCACCGCCTTAAGGTTCGCGGTAATCGCCTCGTACCAGTGACCGATCCGGATATCGATGTGGGAAGGCATATGAACGTTATGAGCAATCCCAGGTTGCAGGTCGCGCATACGGTCGGCGGCAGCTAATGCCTGTTCCGGGTGAGGGGACTCTTCTAAGGCATGAATGTAAAGATGGTTAGCAAAAGGATGATACAGGTTCAGTTTCAAGACCGCTTCCAGCGTGCTCACGATTTCGTCAGTACCGGGCTCAGGCTGTCCATCCGGGGTCCATTGATCCCAAGGACGAAGATCCATTACGGATTCAGCGAAGAGAGCACCGACATCAGGATCATGGGGATACTTCGTCCAGACAGATCGCATGGCGTCGGCGTATGCTTGATCGAGAGGGCTGCGGTCGTCAGGTTGCGGATTCACGTACCGATGACTCAGGGCTTCGATCAACGCTTGTTCTACGGGTGAACCGTGAGCGGCATGCGTTTGAGCCAGCGCAAGTTCTTTCCAAGCTAACGCAGCAGCCGGGGGTGGAACCAAAGGAAAGTTAATATGTGGTCCTGACGACAGCGCAATCCCCCAGTGAGCCATCGCACAATCCGGATCGAGGGCCGCAGCCGCGGTAAACGCGCGAATGGCTGCGCCGTGGTTAAACCCATAATAGAAGTTGAGCCCTTGATTGAAATACTTTTGAGCCTCCGGCGAACTGGTGGTGACCTTGCGCGTGTACGAACCTAGTCCGTCAAAGAACGGTTCTTGTGCGCTGAAGCACGGAGCAACGGCGAGAAAGACTGAGAAGCACCAGGTAATCAGGTGTGGATGCGGTCTCGATTCGCGACAGGGCAACGATTTGGCGAACATGAGGGAGTTTCATAGTCTATCCTGATGGCTGGCGTTCGGGAGCTTTTTGTCCGAATGGCCGGATTCCAACCGCGAATGGACGCGAGTAGCTGCGAAAGAATTGTCCACCTCGGGTAAGGTGAAAGGTGACTGGTGACTGGTGGGGCGAGGCTCCCGGCAGACCGAGAGGGGTTACCAGAGCCGGTCAAGATTTCATACCCCTGTTGCTAATAGGCCTATAAGCGTGCCGAGCCGTGGGTCTAGAGTGAGGCCGGTCCGTGAAAGTGGCACATCAGGGGAGCGGCTCGGCACGTTTTCCGGTCTAATATCGCGGCCCGGCGTCGAATCATCCAAAACTTTGCGAACACCTCTCGGTCTTCCGGGAGCCTCGCCCCCAATCACCAATCACTTCTCACCAATCACGTCTTCTTCCGCATCCCTGTGCGCGGCGCGCATCGCATGAACCTCGGCCCAATCGAGCTCCTCTTCCAGCTGATGAAAAGCGTCATCACCGATATCGCCATTGGTACGCAGTCGAGCTAATGCCTGGCGCTCGGCGGCAATGGCGCGGCTTTGAATCGTGGCGAGTTCTGATTGGCTGCTGACTTGTGGTTTGTTGTCACTGGTTTTGCTGCTTAGACGGGTTTCATACTCGCGGCGGACGACCGCGCTAGCCTCAGACGGCCCGTGCGTATCGAGGACATTTAAAGCAGCCCGGGTAGTTTCAGCTCGGGCTACGCGGACCTCTTGCTCGATAACCCGGTCGTCGGCAAACTTCAGCGCCGTCATCAATGGACGCAGAGTCAGTCCCTGTATAATCAGGGTACCCAGCACAACCGAAAACGCGGTGAAAAGCAAAAGATCGCGATAAGGAAAGTCGTCTGGAAGCGCAAGCGCCGCCGCTAGAGTTACGATCCCCCGCATGCCGCACCACGCAACCATGATTCCTCCTTTGAGCGTCGGAGGCGCAACTCGAGGCGGCAGGTGGACACCAAACACCCGGTTCTTCAAACGCACAACCGAGTTGTACGACATGACCCAAGCGATCCGAACCAGAATCGTCGTGGCGCAAACCGTTCCGCCGATCGTGAGGTAGCGGCCCCACTCGGCCGGATTGAGCCGGTGCAACAGAGGTTTCAGTTCGAAGCCGACAAAGATAAAAATCAAAATATTCAGCACGAAAACCGTGACTTCCCAAACGGCATAGGAAGGGATCCGTAACCGGGCAGGAATTTTTGTCGGAGCAGTCCTCGCAATGGTGATCGCATTGCAAACCATCGTGATGATAGGGGACAAATGCAGTTGCTCGGCTACGATCCAGACTAGGAACACAGAAAGGAATTGCATCAGGACCGCCGGACCCACTTCTTGAAACCGGAGTAGGATCGGCATTAAGAGACGAGCCAACAAGATGCCGACAAGCGCGCTAGCTAGACATACAACGAGAAGCGACGGGACTGCGTTGAGAACTGTTCCGCCGGCAGTGATGCCTACGGCTGCGCGGTAAATCAGAAGGGCGCTGGCATCATTAAACAAACTTTCTCCCTCTAGAACGACGAGCACGCGATGAGGGGGGCGTAGCATCCGGAGAACGGCAGTCGCTGCCGCAGCATCCGGAGGGGCCACGATCGCGCCTAGGGCGATGGCTGCCGGCCAAGGGATGTCAGGCAAAAATAAGCGGATAACCAATGCCACCGCAATGACGGTCAACCCGACGGCGATCAAGGCGAGACTCGCTACCGGCCACCAATTGTCTTTGAGATCGCGGAGTGATGCGTCATAGGCCGCGTCTAAGAGGACCGGAGCAACAAACAGTGCCAGAATGAGCTCCGGATCTAACGTTAGGTCCGGTAACCCCGGAGCAAACGCCAGACCCAGCCCGATCAAAGCCAATAGGACCGGGTACGGCATCTTCAGCCGGCGAGCGAGAGCTGCCAAAAGTGCTCCGATCAGAAGTAATGCGAGAATCAGTTCGAATTGCGCCACTAGGCTCTATTCAAGACTAAGGAGTACTGGGAGTTCAAGGAGTTCAAGGAGTTCGAGGAGTACAAGGAGAGGAGTCAGGAGCCAGAATCCAGGAGCCAGGAGGCGGCGGGGTCGGGCGAGCTGCGCGTGATGAACCGGTCTTAGGCAAAGTAATCAGTACGTCAGTATCCAGTAGGCCGGAGGATCTGTGATCTACAGTCACTGATTACTGCCTACTGATTACTCTTCCTGCGACATGCCTCGCCAACGCCCAGCGCGTAACAGGCCCCTGTCCTCCTGGCTCCTGGATTCTGGCTCCTGACTCCTCTCCTTGAACTCCTCGTACTCGTTGTACTCCTTGAACTCCTTTTTAATCTGCCTTTTATTCCCGGCACTTTTCTCATGGTCGAAAACTCAGTTCACGTTGCCAAGATTGCTCACGAATTGAAACTGCAGGCGAACCAGGTGCGAGCGGTTCGCGCGCTCTTCGTGGATGGCGCCACCGTGCCTTTCATTGCTCGTTATCGTAAGGAAGCCACTGGATCGTTGGACGAAGTGCAGATCGCTACGATTCGCGATCGCTCAGAACAACTCCAGGAACTAGATCAACGCCGCGACGCCATCATCAAGAGCTTAGAAGAACGCAAGCTTTTGACCGATGAGCTCAGCAAAAAGCTGGCGGCTGCGGAAACGTTGACCGTACTGGAAGATATCTACCTTCCGTTCCGTCCGAAGAAACGCACTCGGGCAACCATTGCTCGGGAAAAGGGTCTGGAGCCGCTGGCCGATTTTCTTTTCCAAAACCAAGCGAACGCTGCGGCCGAGCCGTCCACGGAAGCGCAACGGTTTCTGGTTGAAGCCGAAGAAACGGAAAAGGCGGTACCGACGGTCGAGGATGCATTAGCCGGTGCTCGAGACATTCTGGCCGAACGCATGAACGATGATGAGAGCGCCCGGACCAGGATGCGGGAGCTGTTTCAGACCAAAGGGGTTCTGAGCTCGAAAGTGATGTCCGGCAAAGAAGAAGAGGGCGCCAAATTTAAGGATTACTTCGATTGGAACGAACCGGCCACTAAAGCGCCCTCCCATCGGATCCTCGCCATTCGACGAGGTGAATCGGAAGGGTTTCTTTACTTTCGAATTCAACCGCCGGAAGAAGACGGGCTCAGCATCATGGAGTCATTGTTTGTGCGCGGACACTCGCTCTGTGCTGAGCAGGTGAAGTTAGCGGCGCACGACAGTTATAAGCGGTTGCTCAAGATATCGATGGAAACTGAAGCGCGGCTCGCTCTCAAGAAACGCGCCGATGAAGAAGCCATTCGCGTGTTTAGCGAGAACATGCGCGAATTGCTCATGTCGGCGCCATTAGGCCGGAAAAAAGTCCTAGCGATCGATCCTGGGTTCCGGACCGGTTGCAAGGTCGTGTGCCTGGATCCTCAGGGCAAGCTTCTCCACCATGATGTGGTTTATCCGGAACAAGGCGCCCGCAACGCGACAGAGGCGGCGACCAAGATTCGGACCTATTGTGAACGTTTCGGGATCGAAGCGATTGCGATCGGTAACGGGACGGCCGGACGCGAAACAGAACTATTCGTACGCGGGTTGGAGTTACCGAAAACGATTGTGATCGTAATGGTTAATGAAAGCGGTGCATCCGTCTACTCAGCCTCAGATGTAGCTCGCCAGGAATTTCCGGATCAGGATGTGACCGTACGTGGTGCCGTCTCGATCGGGCGAAGATTAATGGATCCATTGGCGGAGCTGGTGAAAATCGATCCTAAATCCATCGGTGTCGGCCAATACCAACATGATGTTGATCAGCGGGCATTGAAACGTTCGCTCGACGACGTGGTGATGAGTTGCGTCAACAGCGTTGGGGTCGAGCTGAATACCGCTAGTCCACAAATTCTGGCTTATGTTTCCGGTTTAAATCCGCAGCTGGCAGAAAACATTGTGGCCTATCGGAATGAAAATGGGCCGTTCGCGGACCGGCAAGAGTTATTAAAGGTGCCGCGCCTAGGCCCAAAAACGTTTCAACAGGCCGCCGGTTTTCTCCGTATCCGTGATGGTGAGCATCCCCTCGATGCGAGTGCGGTTCACCCGGAAAGTTATTCGATCGTCGATCGGATGGCAGCGGATCGCGGTTGTAAGGTCAACGACCTGATGCGTGATGATTCGTTGCGCAAAGGGATCAAGCTCGACCGTTACATCACGGAGGCGATTGGCCTTCCGACGCTGACCGACATTGTGAGCGAGTTGGCGAAACCAGGGCGGGATCCTCGACAACAATTCGAGATTTTTGCGTTTACAGAAGGAGTCAGCAAGCTGGAGGACCTTAAACCGGGGCTCAAGCTACCCGGCATTGTGACCAATGTGACTGCATTCGGAGCGTTTGTTGATATCGGGGTGCACCAGGACGGTTTAGTGCATATCAGCCAATTGAGTGATTCCTTCGTCAAGAATCCGAGCGACGTGGTGAAGGTGCAGCAAAAAGTGCAGGTAACCGTGTTGGAAGTCGACCTGCCGCGAAAACGGATCGCCCTTTCGATGAAAAGCCGCCCAGAGATCGGTTCGGCATCCTCGGGATCGCGTAAGAACGACTCCGCTCAATCGGACAAACGCCAACCCAATCGCAGCGGCTCGACGAAGCCAGAGCAGTTGGGCGGCGATTGGTTTAGTCAGGCGTTGAATAAGAAGCGCTAAAGAAGGAGTACAAGGAGTTCAAGGAGTTCGAGGAGTACAAGGAGAAGTCCGTGAAAGGCCTGCCCTGAGCAAGCTGAAAGCGCGTCGAAGGGGTGATTGGTTTCCTTCGTGCTCGGGCTCGTGCTCGAAGTAGAGGTGGCACGACCTAGAGATTTTTAGCTCCAACGTGTTGAACATGTCCTGGGCCTCGGGCGTCGCGTCTATTCGAATGCCGTGGCGACAAACGATTGTATGCGTCGAGACCCGCTGGAGCCAAAACTCGGAATGCAACGCCCCTCCGTCACCTTGCATGGACCACGCCTCGTAACTCTTGACTCCTGAATTCTGGCTCCTGACTCCTCTCCTCGAACTCCTGTAACTCCTTGAACTCCTCGAACTCCTTTGGCTTGCTATTCGCGCAGCGCTATCTGAGGCTCTGTTTTTCATGGCTAGTTTTCTTCCGGCTGCTGACCCTGTCGAAAGCTCTCCAGCGGTAGAACCGGTCACCGGAACACTGCTTACTGCCTGGGTTCTGACCGGGATCACTCTCGTTCTGATCCCGCTCCTTCACTTGGTCTCGGCCTTGGTGGCAGGGCTTCTTGTCTATGAACTCGTTGGTTTGTTAGCGCCGATTATCGAACGTCACCTCAGCAATCGGTGGTCACGGTTGCTGGCCGTAGGTACACTCGCCCTGCTCATTATCGTCGCTCTCATTGTGGCCGGGTTCGGGATCGCGGCGTTCGTACAGAGTGAAGCCAGCAGCCCCGACGTATTTTCGAATAAACTGGATGAAATCGTCAGCGAGGCGCGCAGCGAACTACCCGCCTTCTTATCGGAGAGCTTTCCTGGGAACGTAGATGATCTCAAGACGCTGGCTTCCGGTTGGCTCGACGAACACTCCTACGAGGTGCAGCAATTTGGGCAAAACGTTCTCCATTTTTTCTTTCGTGGTCTGGTCGGTATGATTATCGGCGGTTTGGTCTCTCTCTTTGAGGTAACGGGGAAAACAACAGATAAACGGTTAGCGACAGCGTTAATTGAACGGATTTCGCGGTTTGCTAACGCGTTCCGGCAAATCGTTTTCGCTCAAGTCCGTATTTCGGCGTTGAACACCGTTCTCACCGCGCTCTTTATCTTTGCCGTCCTACCGGCTCTCGGCATTCATTTGCCTCTAAGCAAGACGTTGATTGCGGTCACCTTCTTCGCCGGTCTGCTGCCGGTCGTAGGTAATCTAATTTCCAATACCGCCATCTTCATTGCCGGCCTTTCGGTCTCCATTTATGCAGCGCTTTTCGCTCTGATATTTCTGGTTGTTATCCATAAGCTCGAATATTTCTTCAATGCGCGCATCGTCGGGTCCAGCATCTACGCGCGGGCTTGGGAGCTGCTAGTGGCGATGCTGGTGATGGAGGTCGCGTTCGGCATAAGCGGGTTCCTGATAGCACCGATTTACTATGCCTACGTAAAACGCGAACTGATGGATCGAAATCTGGTGTAGGCCGCGCCCTTGATTTGCCTTAACCCTCTCCATGGATTTAGAGAGAAAAGTGACGTCATCACCCGCAGTTGAAGCGGCAGAGCCGTTTTCCGCCGAAGCTCCCCCCGGACCCAAATGGCTGCAGACGGCAGTATTTTATCAGGTCTATCCGCAGAGCTATTACGATTCCAACGCCGATGGCATCGGCGACCTGCCCGGTGTAGCGGCGAAGCTCGACTATATCGATTCGATCGGATGCAACGTGATTTGGCTAAACCCAATCTTCGAATCACCTTTTGGCGACGCGGGGTATGATATCGCTGATTTTTACAAAGTCGCTCCCCGATACGGGACGAACGCCGATTTTGAAAAGCTCTGTGTCGAGGCTCATAAACGTGATCTACGCGTTTGTCTTGATCTGGTAGCCGGACACACGTCGAGCTTGAATCCCTGGTTCCAAGAGTCTGCCCTCGAGTGGTCTAACCAATACTCGAACTGGTATATCTGGACGCCGCCCTCGGACAATGTTACCGGCTCCCAGGTATATCCAGGCCAGGATCGGCGCCCCGAACGGTACTTACCGAACTTTTTCCATTTTCAACCCGCCCTCAATTACGGTTATGCCCAGGCAAAAGCGCCTTGGCAACTTCCGACCACGCACCCCGCCTGCATCGCGGTGCGGGAAGAGCTTAAGAATATTATGCAGTTCTGGTTGGAGTTGGGCGCCGATGGCTTTCGCGTCGATTTAGCCGCGTCTCTCATTCGAAACGATCCCAACCACGAAGGGATCATGGCGCTCTGGGGCTACTACAGGACTTGGCTTGATAAAAATTATCCGGGCGCAGTCCTCATTTCCGAATGGAGCAATCCAGCAACAGCCATTCCGGCGGGATTTCACATCGATTTTCTTCTCCAGATGGGCGAGCCCGCTTATGCACTGCTCCTCGGTCCCAAATCGAACGTTGAAGGCGACGCTCGCCAACCGCCCGCATTTTTTGAGCAGGCCGGCGGAGGCAATATTAAGGAATTTGTCGACAACTATCTCAAGCATTACACGGCGACGAAATCGCGCGGCTATATTTCATTGCCGACCAGCAATCACGATATGCCGCGACCAACGTGGGGGCGGGATATAACCGAAGTCCGTACTATCTTTGCGATGTTGCTAACCATGCCGGGTGTCCCCTGTATTTATTATGGCGACGAGATAGGCATGAAATTTCTACCTAACTCCCCAAACAAAGAGGGAGGCTTACTCGACAACATCCAACGCTGCGGCTCCCGGACTCCCATGCAGTGGTCCAGCGGGAAAAATGCCGGTTTTTCGACTGGCTCGGAAGAACAACTTTATCTTCCCATCGACCCGTCCGAATCGCGGCCGGATGTCGCATCTCAAGAAAAGGATCCGGCATCCCTCCTGAATTTTACGCGGACGCTATTGAAGCTGCGTCGGGAACATCCCGCTCTTGCCAATGCCGCAGATTTTCTGCCGATATACGCGGAGGCAAATCAGTATCCATTTGTTTACCTACGAGCAGCGAGGACCGAGCGCATCATCGTGGGCGTTAACCCAGCGGCACGACCTTGTACCGCTCCCTTAGGGGACAAGATTCAATTTGACGGTTTACGCCCATTGCTCACGCACGGCGCCACTTTCGGCGAGGATGGGTTACAGATGGCCCCTATCTCGTTTGGTATCTTCGCGGTTGACTAGCATGACACGGTTCCTCGGCTCCGTTTTAGCGGAGCCGATGGCTGGCTCCGTAGGAGCTAAATCTTTATAGCTACCGTAACGTATACGCGATCAGCTCCGTTAGGAGCGGCATCTAAGGCGATGCACCCGAAGGTTACCAATGTTCCCAAGCAGATATCGCTCCTACGGAGCTGACTCTCTTTTTTTTTGCGTCGGGATCTATAAAGATCTGGCTCCTCCGGAGCCGTTTTTTCAACGACCTGCTCGTCCCTACCGGACTTCGCTAGGCTGGCCACGCAGATCCGCGAATCACGCTGCAGAAGTTGCCACGGCGAAAGGCGTGATCCTTGTCGGCCAACACATCTGCCTTAACGTTGCCAAAGGTCGTTTCCGGTTTGTGTTTGATACCGTCGTAGAAGGATTGGATGATGTCTTCCTTAAAATGGGCGGTACGCGGGTGCGCCTGAACAATCGCTTCTCGTTCGGACTCGCTGTATTCGTGATAAGTGAGACCGAGTACATCCATTTCCACGCCGGCGGTGACCAAGGCGATCACGGGATGCATATGTTGAGGAACGCCAGGTGTCGTATGCAGAGCGATGGCGGTCCAGACGAGATCGATGTCCGCTGGGGTGATGCCATGGCGACGTAAAAAATCGCGAGCGGCATTTGCACCATCGACTTCGAACCGTTCGTCGGTGCTGGCGTGTTGATGGGTCAATCCCATGTCGTGAAACATGGCCCCGACATAAAGTAACTCGGGGTCAAATTTCAGACCGCGGCGCTTACCGGCTAGAGCTCCGAAATAATAAACCCGGCTAGAATGATGAAACAGCAACGGCGATTCGGTGTCTTGAACTAATTCAGTAACTTCGCGCGCGAGTTTGCTGTCGGGGATAGCGATCCCTTCGATGTTAGTAATGGTCATTTGATTTCTCCTGGTAATAAAACCTGGCAAAACCTACCGCACAGGCCACTATGTCTGCAATGAACGTAATACGACCGAAGCGGACATAACCGGTCTGAAAGCGCCGTACAGAACATGAAAAAGAAAAGGACCATCGCAATCCTGGTTACTCCCGGAGTTCAGTTACTCGATGTGTCTGGTCCGCTGGACGTATTTGCCGAGGCCAATGTGCAAACCGGCACGGATGTCTATCAGTTACGAGTCATTGGCAGCGTACCGGGACTTATCCGCAGTTCGTCCGGTATCCGCCTGATGCCGGACACGGTCATAGGTCAGAATTTAACTGAGAAACTCGATACCCTCCTGGTGGCGGGGGCACCAAAGATCAGCGAAGCAGCGCCCCATCCTGGCGTAAGCGATTGGTTGCGCGAGGTTTCCCCCAGTGTTCGCCGTTACGGCTCCGTTTGCAGCGGCGCCTTTTTCCTGGCTAATGCCGGCCTACTAAACGGACGACGAGTGACGACACACTGGGCGGTGGCCGATCGACTGGCGCAGGCATTCCCGTCCCTAACAGTGGAACCGGACGCGATTTATGTCCGCGATGGACGCCTGAGAACGGCTGCGGGCGTAACTGCCGGACTGGATCTATCCTTGGCATTGGTGGAAGAGGATCTCGGTCGAGAGGTTGCCATGAAAGTGGCAGCGCAACTCGTCATGTTCTTCAAAAGGCCGGGTGGCCAAATGCAGTTCAGCCGCAAAGGGGAGACCGCTCCCGTTGGCCGGTCTGCATTGCAGGAAGTGCAACGTTGGATCGCGGCGAATCCGGCTGAGGATCTCAGCGTTGCCAATCTTGCACGTAGGACTGGACTGAGTTCCCGCCATTTCGCTCGACTATTTCAGCAAGAGGTAGGAATCGCACCTGCCGCCTGGGTCAAAGAAGCTCGAGTAGCTACCGCCCGCCGTTTACTGGAATCGGACGAAGCCGTTCCTAAACAGGTCGCGTCACAATGCGGATTCGCTAACGCCGACACTCTGCGCAAAGCCTTCGTGAGTGTAGTTGGAGTAACCCCAGCAGAGTACAGGAAGAGGATGATCGGGAGTTGGGGGGACTGCTGAAAGGTGAAAAGTGAAAGGTGAAAGGTTTTTACCAGGCAGGCATCGCAGCGCCGAGTCGGGGGGCGTTGCATTCCGCGTGGCAGCTCGGGTGGGTGTCGACGCCTGCAGTCGTTGTTCGCCACGGCACTCGAATAGACGCGACGCACTCGGCCCAGGATATGTTCAACCCGTTGGAGCTAGAAAATCCCTTGGTCGTGCCACCCCCAACGGGAGCCGCGTGCGTACACATGTCTTGGTTCGATTTGCAACAGACCGTCTCCTAAATCGAGGCCAAACACGCGGAATGCGGCTCCCCTCCGACTTGGGTGCGCGACCCCGCAACGCCGCCTTTCACCTTTCACGTTTCCGGCATCACGCTTCTCACCAAAAACTCCTCGCTGATTTGCTTGAACGCTACTCGGCGCTCGATAGCGGCTTGCTTATTTAAACTTCTGACCCGAGCCAGAACCTCAGCCGGGGCGCGATCAGGAGTGCCGGAATCAAACGGTGGGGCAGGAGCGTATTCCAGAGCCAGTTGCAGGGATTGCGCGGTAACAGCATCGGTAAGCTCAGCGGCAACGGTTAACGCGAAATCGATGCCAGCCGTAACGCCGCCGCCGGTGATGATGTTACCATCTCGGACTACTCGGCCCGCATCGGGAATGGCGCCGAAG
>Ga0209240_1000028_pt1 | contig 52551 bp, 39 predicted proteins | sample GraSoi_2013_80cm_FD_185828 | JGI IMG/M metagenome (GOLD analysis project Ga0209240, IMG submission 185828) | Grasslands soil microbial communities from the Angelo Coastal Reserve, California, USA - Sample 9_17_2013_80cm (SPAdes) (version 2) | ecosystem: Environmental > Terrestrial > Soil >...
TGGCGCTTGCGATGGGCAGAAAAAGCAGGAACGGGGTTCACGCTGCCTGGCCACCAGGAGGCAGCGGCGACGGTTCCAAATGGCAAGTCTGGCAAGATTTTGGAATTCCGAAAAGTCGGTTAAGTTCTTTAAAATCTGGTGGACGAGAGGGGATTCGAACCCCCGGCCTCCTCGTTGCGAACGAGGCGCTCTCCCAGCTGAGCTACTCGCCCATGAGCAGCTAAAAAATTTTAACAGAGGCGCGCGGCGTTGCCAATGCCAAGCATTTACGGGCGAATTCGGGGCCAGTGCGAGGCGCGAGCGATTTTTGCCACCGCATCTTTGGCAGTGGCGCTGATTCTGCTTCGCCAACAGGCCTGCGTAAATGCGGCGCTCCACTTCCGTGGAGCAGCCTGTGCAAGGCTGCCTAGGCCCCTGAGGTTCTACGCCATTGCCCCAGAGGCAAAAAATTGCCCCGCCTTGTTGAAGGGCGGGGCTGTTTTCTTACTCAAATGGGTCTCGCAGAAAAGCCGGAGACATCATGGAAACGGCAGGTACTGCCACAAGTCGTTCAAGTACCCTGGAGGAGCGCCGGGAGTCGTGTCGTAACCTTCTCCGCCGAACACCGTAACGTATTTAGATCCAAATGGTGGCCATATAGCGGCGCCCCTGCGGCCACTAACCACATTGTTAACGAAGAGCGACCCAGCGGGACTCTGGATGTCAGTTTGCTGATTGACTCCACTGGTGCCTTTCCACCAAGTCCATTGCCCGGTGGTATGATCATACTCCCAAATGTCATTGAGGAATCCGGTCCCCTGCGTGGTGCTAGAACCGTATCCCCAACCACCGAATAAGAAGAGGTCGCCGTCCGGGCTAGTCCAGCCCACCGAACCCCAGCGCGCGCCGGGAACATTTGCTGCCGCTGCAGCGGTTTGCGTCCCGTATGTCCCGCCCTGATTGGCGATACCGGTAGTGCCGCCGCCGGAGAACCAAGTCCACTGCTTGGTCGTAGTGTTGTATCTCCAAAGGTCGTTCAGAACCGCACCTTCGGGCGAGCCTGTTCCCGCGGAATCGAATCCGAATCCACCGAAGAGCCAGATATTGCCGGAGGCATCGGCCCACAGCGTCCCGTGCTGGCGGCCGCCTGGTGCGGTGGTTCCGGAGCCTGTCCCCAGAGTGCCGTAACTGCCATTTTGATTGGCTACATTGGAATTGGAGGGCCCAATCCAAGTCCACTGTTTCGATGCGGGGCTATATTCCCACAAGTCATTCAGCAGACCGACCTTGCCGGCAGAGTCGTAGCCTTGGCCGCCGAAGAGCCAGACATTGCCGGCGGGATCCGTGGCGGTAGCTGCAGCCCAGCGGCCACCGGGGAGATTACATCCGGTGGTGGTCGATGTTGAGCATCCGGCAGCTGCAACTCCCTGAGTGCCATAGATGCCGCTGTGGTTACCAATGTCAAAGCCGCCCTGCCAGATCCACTGACCGGTGTACGTGCCGGCAATTGCGTTGCCCGGATGGGTATCCAGGGGCCCAGGAGAGGGGCTAGAAACCCACTCCCAAATGTCGTTAAGAAGGGCACTATTTTGCGAGATCGAGGAGTCGAATCCTTGTCCGCCAAACATCCAGAGGTTGCCGGAGGCGTCAGTCCAGGTCGAGCCACCCCAACGCGAACCCGGGGCAGTAGCAATGGACCCCGGGCCCGCTATAGGGGTGCCAGTGCCCAGTGTCCCGTAGAAGCCGGGGACGTTTTGTTTTTTTAGTGGGGTAATATCCACAACCCAATCGCCACTGCTGGTTGTGAACATCGGCAGGTTGGCCGGAATCCATTCGGTACCATCCCAAACCCACAGATCGTTCAAAAGGTTGTCCGGGACGACATTTGGAGGCAGGGTGATTTTGTAAGGATAGCCTTTTCCGCCAAAGAGCCAGCGTAAGCCGGCATTGTCTGTCCAGGTTACCGCGAAATCGCGCCCGCCGGGTTCACCGACGCTCGGTATTCGCACTGTGGTAGGCGTCTTGAGCGGAGTGGTGACCCCGCCGAAATTGTCGGCCTTGCTGGTTTCGGCCAGCTGCCAGCTCCACCAGCCCCAATCATTATGCTGGCAATCGATGATCACGTTAGATACGTTGCCCGTGGCGATACCGGTAAAAAAGAAAGGAGTGCAGCTTTCTGTCTGGCTCGTGGGCGGCAGGAAGACGTCAACGTTGTAGAGACCGCCGTTCGTGACGGGTGTGGCGAACGTGAACACGGTGTCGCCGGTAACATGGAGGTTGTCGCCTGCGTTGTTTTGCAGTTCCATGGTGTCGCCAGGGCCGGTTACGAGTCCGACCACGGAACCGCCGATAGAGAAGGCTGGTTGAGAGCAGATAATATTGACGTTGCCCACGTTGCCGTTGACCGTGCCACTGCCATTGACCACCGTGCAGGTCTGCACTGGCGTCTTGGGTTGCGTAAGAATGGTAACGGCGTACGTTGCACCGGCAAGAAGAGGCGTGGCGAAGGTAAAATTTACGTTGCCCGTGCCGCTGACAGCGAGATTGTCGCCGCCATTGTCCTGCAACGTGAATCCTGAACCCAGGAGGCCCGAAACCGATCCGCTGATAGTGAAGACTGGTGCGCAAACCACTTGTATAGTCGTGACGTTGGCGGTGGGTGTACCGGTGCCGCTGGCCACGCTGCAGGTCTGGGCAGGGCTGGATGGCTGAGTCTTGATAATGACGGTGTAGGTGGCGCCGCTCGCGATCGCCGTCTTAAAGGTGAAGGCCACTGTACCCGTACCGGTGACCGTCAGGTCATCGCCCCCGTTATCTTCCAGAACAAGTCCGGTTCCCTTGAGACCAAGCACCGAACCGCCAATGGTGAAGGGGCCCGTTGCGTTGCCCGTGCCAGTGCCAGTGCCCGTTCCTGTGCCAGTGCCCGTTCCCGTGCCGGTGCCCGTGCCAGCCGGCTGTTTCAGGCCGCTGCAGGCGCAGAGAACAAATGGAATAACAATCAGGAATAGGAGTGTTTTCTGGCTGGGCTTCATTGTGGTCGTCGTCTCCTCGCTACTTCAATTTCCGCGGCTGCAAAGCTTGCAGCAAGCGCATCACGCTGCTGGACAGAACCTGGTTCGGGCGCGCGCTTCACACGGGTGAGGTCGTAACAAAGGGCTGCGAGAGCACACCGAACAGCCTGTTGGCAAAGTACTGACACTACCTCGAGGATTCAACCGACGAAAGGGAGACCTGTACTTAGGTGAGTATTACCGTTTGCGACAAATAAAGCTCATTGGGTTGCCGCAAGAGGTCGAGGAGATATCGCAATCGAACGAGGCGTCAGATAGCCTCAGGATGGCGATGGAATCGACGCTTGAAACCTGTGAAAGCGGCGGGCCTTCGAGGCTACAAACCGCCGCATTCTAAAAGCAGATTAGGGTTGCACTGGGGTGATGCCAGCGCGCTGCGCTACGATCTTTCGTGCGTTTTCGTAGAGGGCGCGGGCCTGCGGGATGGCTTCCACCGCTTTTTGGACTTGCGGGTCGGCTTCCAGTTGGACCTTGAAGCCTTCCTGTTGACCAAAGGCGGATAGGAAGACTTCCTGCTTGATCTTGCGCTTGATCCAGTCGAGATTTTCGCTGATTTCAGGCTCGGTATAGTGGACGCCGTGCTTGCTCATGTAAGTGCGCAGATCGCGCATTACGCTGTCATCGACTTCGAAGTTCTTGGTGATGGTCGGGCGGGTGCCGAGGTAATAGCGGGTGAAGCCGCCTACCCCGGCCTCGAAGGGGAAGAAGACATCGGCGCGCAGCAAGGTTTCTTCAAACTTGGTGAGCTTGGGCGCGGGGACGTTGATGTCCGGGGTGATGCCGCCGCCGCCGGTTACCTGGCGGCCGCTGTCAGTGAGCTTTACCTCGCTTGGATGCTCGGGAACCTTGCGCTCGTAGTGATATTCGTAGAGCGAAATGGACTTATAGTCGCGCTGAATGAGGCGGCCGCTGGGCGTGTAGTAACGGGCCGTAGTCAACGCGAGTCCAGTGTTTTCGCTCAGAGGAGTGACGGTTTGCACCAGGCCCTTGCCGAACGTGGTTTCACCCACGATAAGGCCACGGTCGTGGTCTTGCACTGCGCCGGAAACGATTTCGGTGGCGGAAGCGGAGTTGCCATTAACGAGAATCACGAGTGGGACGTTGTCGCCCTGATTCCCGCGAACCGCGTAGTAGCGGCGATCGGCGGAGGCGCGGCCATGGTGCGAAACGATGAGCTGGTTTTTGTCGAGGAACATATCGCCAACGGCGACGGCTTCATTCAGCAGGCCGCCGGGATTGCCGCGCATGTCGAGAATCAGGCCGTCCAGCGAAGGAGCGTTGAGTTGCTTCAGCGCGTCAGCGATTTCATGGTCGGTAGTTTCGTTAAACCCGGAGAGGCGGACATAGCCGATACCGGGTTTGAGCAGAAACGCGATATCCACGGAGTGGCGAGGAATTTCGTCGCGCGTCACGGTGAAAACCAACGGCTCCGTATATCCTTCACGCGAAACAGTAATTTTAACGATGGTGCCCTTGGCGCCTTTGAGCATGTCGGCGACGTCGCTAGTGGTTAGACCATCGGTGGACTTGTCGTCGACCTTCATGATGACGTCGCCGGGACGAATGCCGGCGTTATACGCCGGTGCGCCGACGTAGGGAGCCATGACCACCGTGTGATTCTCGCGGGGAGCGACGACCATGCCGACGCCGTAATACTTGCCGCGCTGATCTTCGCGCAGGAGAGCGAATTGGCGGGCGTCGAAGAAATTGGAGTGAGGGTCAAGCATGCGGAGCATGCCGGGAATGGCGCCCTGGTAGACGGCCTTGTCGACGTCGACGGGCTCCGCGTAATTGGCCTGAACCACGTCCAAAACGCGCGTAAAGTCGCGAACGGCGGTTTGGTAATCGTCCGTGGAGGCCGTGGTGGCCCGCACATTAGGCCCGTAAATGCCGCCCAAGACGGCAGATACAAAGAGGACTGCTACGACAAGGAAAATCCCGCGACGCTCTGGTTTCATCCTACCCTCGCGTGACCCGCTGACTTAAGAATTATAGCACAGCGCGTACCGACGTTTGACACTTCGGAACGCCCTTCTCTATGATGCCAACGGAGCCTTTTTCGGTCACTCAAAATCATGCTTAGCATCCCACACATGATCGTGGTGTTCGTGATCGTGCTGGTCGTATTCGGCCCGCATAAGCTGCCGGAACTGGCACGCGGGCTTGGCAAGCTGATGGCCGAGTTTCGCAAGGCTTCCACAGATTTCAAGTCCGCCTTTGAAGAGGAGATGCGCGACCTGGAGCGGCAAGCGCGGGAGGTCGAGCGCCGTAAAGCTGAGGCGGCGTCCGCTGCCGCGGCAGCACAGACGCAACCGGCTACGCTGGCCACGCCCTCAGGTGCTGAGACGCAGGCGGGCACCCCGGAGTTAGCAGCGGGGGGCGCGACGGAAGCTTCGGTGCCGGAATCCGGCGCGAGTGAAGGCCCTGTGGTCGCTCCTGTGGCGGAAGGGAACGTCTCTCGCGAAACGGAGACGAGTGCCCCAAACGCGCAAGGTGGCGGGGAAGGTTCGGAGGCTGCCGCACCGCAGGAGCTGCAGGCGAAGTTGCAAAAAGCGGACAACTGAGAACGAAAGATTAATCCTGAAGACTTCAAAATGGCGACCAGCGAGCACCCCGAAGAGACTACCGAGACCGGCGGGCAAATGACGTTCTTTGAGCACCTGGTCGAGCTGCGCAAGCGGATCATCAATTCGCTGATTGCGATTGCCATTGGCGCGTTTGTGGGCATTTACGTTGGTAAGTACATAATCGGTTTTATAACCAAGCCCATGCTGAAGGCGCTCTCCGATGCGCACCTAGATCCCAAGCTGATAACAACGCATCCCGCGGGATTTCTTAATCTCATCATCACGCTTGGAATCTACATCGGCCTTGTGCTGGCTTCGCCCGTGGTGCTGTACCAGATATGGCTCTTCGTGGCTCCAGCGCTCTATAAACACGAGCGCAGCGCGATCACAGGTTTTCTTCTTTCCACCGTGCTTCTCTTTTTGGGCGGAATCGCCTTCGGATATTTCATTACACTGCCCTATGTCCTCAAGTTCCTGGTTACGTTCCAGATGAGTGCCCAGGGGTCGATCGTTCCTATGATCACGGTGAACGAATACTTTGACCTGACGCTGATGGTGCTCCTCGGGCTGGGTCTGGTGTTCGAGTTGCCCGTTCTGGTTTTCTTTTTGTCTTTGTTCGGAATTGTCACACCCAAGTTTCTTTGGAAAAACATCCGCTACGCGATTCTGATTATCTCGATCGTGGCCGCAATCATTACACCGTCGCCTGACGCCATGACCATGCTGATTTTTATGGCGCCGATGATCGGGCTGTATTTTGTGGGCATTGGAGTGTCGGCCATGGTAGTCCGAAAGAAGGAGCGGCAGTTGGCCGCTGCGGCGGAGGCACGCTGAATGATCTTTCACAGGGAGTTGGCGATGGTGGCGGTGTGCGCGGCGCTGGCTGGATGTGGGGCGAAGGCAGACGGTGACAGCGCTGCGCCGGTGAGCACCGCGGCCGCGACGGCGTCCGGGCAAGCTGGGGATGACGCTCTCCCCGCGGAAAAGAGTGGCGGGTTCGACGGGAAACGCGCGTTTGCGCACGTAGCGAAGCAGGTGGGATTTGGGCCGCGACCTTCGGGTTCGGCCGCGATTGGGCAACTGCAGGAGTACATTCAGTCAGAGTTGGCGAGCTACGGTTGCAAGGTGGAGACGGATTCGTTTACGGCCGATACGCCCGCGGGCCGGCTACCCATGAAGAATATCGTGGCAAAGATTCCCGGCGACAAGCCGGGAATCATTATGCTGGCCACGCATTACGACACGAAGCGGCTGGAAAATTTTGTGGGGGCGGATGACGGGGCGTCGTCCACCGCGGTGATGCTGGAACTGGCAAGACTCCTTTGTCCAAGACATGGCGCTTATCAGGTATGGATCACGTTTTTCGACGGCGAAGAAGCCGTCAAGTTTGTTTGGCAAGACCCGGACAACCGTTATGGTAGCCGGCAGATGGCAGCGAAGCTGGCGATGAGCGGCGAACTGCCAAAGATCAAAGCGGTTTTGCTAGCGGATATGGTCGGCAGCCGGAACTTGCGGTTCAGGCGCGAAGCTGATTCGACTAAGGCGCTCACTGATTTGATTTGGACAACCGCGGCGCAGCTTGGCTACTCGAATGTTTTTGTGAATGAATCCTTGCCGACCGAAGATGACCACATCATATTTCTGAAGCGCGGCGTGCCCGCGGTGGACGTGATCGATTTCGACATTCCTTATTGGCACACGGTGGAGGATACGCTCGACAAAGTCAGTGCTAAGAGCGTAGCCATTACCGGGCACGTTTTCCTGGAAAGCGTCAAGCAACTTCAATCCAAGTAATTGGCAGTCCCGGGAAGGCGCACTGCCTTGGATGGCTGCGCCAAGTGCGGCTTAGGCCTCGAAGCGGATTTCTTTTCCTTTTTGCGCTACGGAATGCTTGGCGAAATTGTCGTCGTCGCGGTAGGGAAAGTCGGAGCGGTAGTGGCTGCCGCGGCTTTCGTGGCGCGCGAGTCCTGACTTCGCCATTACTAAAGCCAACGAGTGCATGTTCCGGAGTTCGCATTCGGGGCGGTCGTGCTTCTCCGCTTTCGGCAGTTCCAGGGACTGCAGTTGCTCGATGGCGCTAGTCAACTCTTTCCCGCTGCGAAGAATTCCGACCAAGCGCCACATCACGTCGCGAATCGTTGTTAGTGCCGCTGCTTGCGGATGCTTCGCGTTTTTGTGCGGTTGCGCTTGCGCGGGGTCGCCGGGCTTCGGTGCGGGATTGCCGGGAAGTCCGGCGGCGTGTTTCTTCTTGACCGGGGCGTCTTTCATCATCGCCTGGCCGCTGCGCGCGCCGAAAACCAGTCCTTCGAGAAGCGAATTGCTGGCCAGGCGATTGGCGCCATGGACGCCGGTGTCCGCGGTTTCGCCCGCGGCGTACAGGCCTGGCAGGGAAGTGCGGCCCCAGAGATCGGTTTTCACACCGCCCATCATGTAGTGCGCGGCGGGGCAGACCGGAGCGACATCGCGCGCGAGATCGACGCCGTAGCTCATGCACGTAGCGTAGATGCGCGGGAAGCGCTTCTCGACGAAGTCTTCGGGCTTGGCGGTCATGTCGAGATAGACGTGTTCGCTGCCAGTGCGGTGCATCTCGCAGACGATGGCGCGAGCGACGATGTCGCGGGACGCGAGTTCTTGCGCTTCGTTATAACGCTTCATGAAGCGCTCGAGGTTGATGTTGCGAAGGATAGCGCCTTCGCCGCGGAGCGCTTCGGAGAGAAGGAAGCGCGGCGCGCCCTTTACGGCCAGCGCGGTGGGATGAAATTGCACGAATTCCATGTCAGAGAGCGCAGCGCCGGCGTCATAGGCGATAGCCATGCCATCGCCGGTGGCGACATCCGGATTGGTCGTCTCGCGATAGATCTGGCCGAGGCCGCCAGTGGCCAGCAGCACGGCTTCGGCGCGCAGCTCGTGGAGCGAGCCATCAAGTTCGTCGATGAAGCGCAGACCGACGACCGCCCCGGATTCCACGACGAGCTCGGTCGTGAACGCGTGCGCGCGCAGATGCAGGTGAGGAACCGAGTGCGCGCGGGCCAGGAGGGCGCGGCTGATTTCGCGGCCGGTGGAGTCGCCGTGGGCGTGCAAGACGCGGGAGCGGCTGTGGGCGGCTTCCCGGGTGAAGGCAAGCTTGGTGCCCGCGCGGTCAAATTCCGTGCCCCACTCAATTAGCTCGGTAATGTATTTGGGACCTTCTTCGACTAGCAAGGCCACAGCATCGGCGCGACAGAGGCCGTCGCCCGCCTTAATAGTGTCCTGTTCGTGAAGGCCGATTTCGTCTTCGTCGCTGAGGGCTACGGCGATCCCTCCTTGAGCCCAGGCGGTGGCGGAGTCGCTCAAATCGGACTTGGCAAGGACCAAAACGCTGCCGGCTTGGCTGAGCTCAATGGCGGCGCGCAGGCCCGCGACACCCGATCCGACCACGGCGTAATCGGCGCGATGAGTTTTGACGGGAGCAGTCATGACGAAGGGCAGTGCCGGGTGGGTTTATGGTAGCACGAAGGAATTGCAGGAATTGATTTACGCCTGGTAGTGCCTCAGTTTGAATTGGCGAGCGATGGCCTGATTTCAGATTACAGTTTCGGTGATGCGGACGTGCGCATCGGTGATGTGAAAACCATGCTTTTCAATGTCTTCTAGGCACTCGTTGGTATTCACGCCCGCCTTTGGCTCTCCATCCCGGCTCAGCTCTATCGACTTAAAGGCGGTCCAAGGGGAAAATTGCGAAGGTAGGTTGGCTCCCGTCGCATTTTCCGTGAAGCCGAAGACGCGGCCTGGACCTCTAAAAATATGGATTAGCATCAGTTTTGCTCCGTGATTCTCGCTAAGCCTTATGGACGCAGTGGTCATCCCGCTCGTTTCCAAACTGAGACACTACCTCACGCCCGCCAAGATAGACCTGGCCACTACAATCCCATTTCGGCGGCGTGTTACATTGCCAAGGGTCGGACTCATGAGAATCAAACGCATTGTGGTCCAGTCTTCGGCTGGGCCCTATTCAGTGGTGTGTGGCGCGGGAGTGCTGCGCCACGCGGCGAAGGAGATCGCGAAGCTCGGCAAATTTTCAAGCGTACACATCGTATCGTCCGCGAAGGTGTGGCGGGCGCTTGGCAAGAGTGTAAGGCACGGCTGTGAGATCACAAACTCGCGATGCGTTCACCTGATGAACGACGGCGAATCGGCAAAGAATTTGCGGACCGTCGAATGGCTCGCTCGCGACCTCGTCAGAGGCGGCGCGGATCGCAAATCTCTCCTCATTGCAGTGGGCGGGGGAGTGGTGGGAGACGTCGCCGGCTTCGTTGCCGCATCCTATCTGCGCGGGGTGGCCCTAGTCCATGTACCAACGACGGTGGTGGCGCAAGTGGACAGCTCGATTGGCGGCAAGACCGGAGTGAATTTGCCCGAAGGGAAGAACCTGGTCGGGGCGTTCTATCCGCCGCGCCTGGTCCTTTCCGATCCTGAGACGCTGCGTACCTTGCCGGAGCGCGAATTTCGCGGCGGACTTGCCGAGATCATCAAGCACGCGGTGATCGCCGATGCGGGGATGTTTGACTATCTCGAGAGAAACATGGAAAAGGTGGAGCGCCGCAACCGCGCGGCGCTCGACTACTTGATTCCGCGCAATGCGGCTATCAAGGCGCAGGTTGTGACGCGCGACGAACGCGAATCCGGATTGCGCGAGATACTCAATTTTGGCCACACGTTCGCGCACGCGCTGGAAAGCGTCACGCACTACAAGCGTTACCAGCACGGCGAAGCGGTGGCCTGGGGCATGATGGCCGCTGCGCTGCTGGGGCACGAAACCGGGTTCACGCGCGCCAACGACGTTTCACGGATTGTCTCGCTTGTGCGGCGCATCGGCCCGCTACCGCCGTGGCCGCGCGTGCCGGTGGGCGCGTTGATCGACGCGATGCGGTCGGACAAAAAGACGCGCGATGGCCAGCTTCGATTTGTGCTGACGCCACGCATCGGCAAAGCGGCGTCGTACGATCGTGTTCCTTTGCCGGCGGTCGAGCGCGTTGTGCGCTTTGCTCCTCAATTCTTCTGCGATTCCGGCCAGGCCAATGCCTGAGGCTGCCACCCCCGCGAAAGGAACTCGCCCCGAAGGCGCGCAGACCGACGCGGACGCCTCGCGCAAAGTCCGCGAGATGTTCACGGAAATCGCGCCGCGTTACGACTTCCTGAATCATCTGCTGTCGCTGGAGATGGATCGTGTGTGGCGTGCGCGGACCGCTCGGCGCCTCCGGCCAATCTTGCAGCGGCGCGACGCGCGCGTGCTTGATCTTTGCTGCGGCACCGGCGATCTCGCGTTCGCGCTGGCGAGCCGTGGTCCAGCACAGGTTATCGGCGCGGACTTCTCGCACGCCATGCTGCTGCGCGCGAATGCAAAACGCGAAGCCCACGCCCAGCACGCGACTGAAGATGCGGCCGAGCCCGCAGCTTTTGTCGAAGCAGATGCTTTGCGCCTACCATTTCGCGATGCGACGTTTGATTTGGTGACGACCGCTTTCGGTTTTCGCAATCTGGCAAACTACGAGGGCGGACTGAAGGAAATCCAGCGAGTGCTAAAGCCGGGAGGCACTGTAGCGATTCTGGAATTCACAGAGCCGCCCGCAGGCCTGGCCGGCGATCTGTATCGCTGGTACTGCCGGAAGGTTCTGCCGAAGATTGGGGGCTTGCTGTCCGGTAACCCGCACGCGTACAAATATCTCCCAGCCTCGGTGGCGCGCTTCTTTCACCCCGACGAACTGGCCTCGCTGATGTGTAAAGTCGGATTCGCGTCGGTAGAATATCAGCTGTGGACGCTGGGCTCCGTCGGCCTCCATACCGGACGTAAGAGTTAGCACGACCTCAACCCAGAAGCCCTCGTAATCATTCTTCCAGGCCGGCCGCACGAATCTTCGCCAGCAGCGTTTTGGGCGAGACGCCGAGGCGCTCAGCGGCTCGCGTCTTGTTCCACTGGCAATCGCGGAGCGTGCTCTCGAGCAGCACGCGTTCGACGTGGCCAGTCGCGCGCTGCGTCACTTCCTCCAGCGAGCCCTCCCAACTAAATTTCTCCAGCAGCATCCCGTCCGGCAGGCTCGCAAGATCCGGCTTAGGCGAAGGAAGCTGCAAACCGTTGGCGCGAATGGTTAGCCCATCGGCTAGAATCACGGCGCGCTCCAGTGTGTTCTGCAGTTCGCGCACGTTTCCAGGCCAGCGATATTCGAGGAGCCTCTGTCTGGCATCGGAGGAAAGCTCCAGGCCAGGCTTGGCAAATTCGCGGCTGAATTTCTCGAGAAAATACTCGGCCAGCAACAGCACATCGTTGCCGCGGTCGCGCAATGCGGGGATGGTGATGGGCACCGCCGAAATCCGGAAATACAAGTCCTCGCGAAACAACTTCTCTTGCATCAATTTCTGGAGGTCGCGATTCGTCGCCACCACAATGCGCACGTCCGCTTCGATTAGCTGCGTCCCGCCCACACGCTCAAAACGCTTTTCCTCCAGCACCCGGAGGAGCTTGGCTTGAATCGCCAAAGGCAGCTCGCCGATTTCATCGAGAAATAATGTCCCGCGATGCGCCAGATCGATCTTGCCGATTTTGCGCGCTCCCGCTCCGGTGAACGCGCCGCGCTCGTGCCCGAACAATTCGTTTTCGACCAACCCTTCCGGAATCGCCGCGCAGTTCAGCGCGACAAGAGGCTGCTCGCGCCGGCTGGACAAATGGTGAATCGCGCGCGCGAAGAGCTCTTTGCCGGTGCCGCTCTCACCGAGTAGCAGCGCGGTGGAATCAGTCGCGGCTATGCGCTGAATCTGCTGGCTGATTTCGCGGATCGAAGCATGCTCGCCGACGATGCGCGGAAATCCGTAGCGTGCCGTGTACTCTTCGCGGAGCAGCAAATTCTCGCGGAGCAGCTCCTGTTGACGCGCGCCACGTTGCACAAGAAGCTTCAAATGATCGAGGTCGACGGGCTTTTGCAGAAAGTCGAAAGCCCCTTCCTTCATCGCCGTGACGGCTTCTTCCACCGAGCCGAACGCGGTCAGAAGAATCACCGGAATCGTAGCGTCGGCGTGCTTTGTCGCGCGCAAGACGTCGAGGCCCGAAGCGCCGGGCATCTTCAGATCGGTGATGACCAGCAGGTAGCGGCGTGCGCGAACCTTCTGGATAGCGGCGCTGCCGTCCGGCGCCTCATCTACGGTGTAGCCGGAGCGCTCGAGCGCTTTGCGGAGCATTGCGCGCAATTCATTTTTATCTTCAACAAGCAGGAGCGGTTCCATCTCCTTCGTTTCTATCATGGTTTACGCGGTGAGCCGGAAGAACGAAGCAGCCATGTGCGGAGAAGAACGACAGTCATTGGTTGTCAGTTTTTAGTATTTAGTGAAGAACTGCCTGGGGCTGAAGCCGCGCAAATGAGCTATCGTCGGCGTTGGCGCTGGTGAGTGAACAGATGAACACGAACGGTCCGTGGGGTAAGCTGGCTAGAAGCAAAGCCCCACAGCTCTGTCGAATCGACTAAAAACTAAAAACTAGAAACTTACAGCCGCCGTCTCACGGCGCGGCCCAGCCAGGGTCGCCGCCTGATTTCCGCAGCGCCTCTTCCATATCGCTGATCTGCTGCTTGATCTGGTCAATCTCTTTCCTCTTCGCGGCGATCTTTGCATCTTTCTCGTTGATATCTTTGCGGGTGTACTGCTCCGCAAGGGCCTTCTGCGGGTCATTGTAGTACTGAAGTTGCGCCTTGTTATCCTCGCGCTGCAGGATATCGACCTCTCTTTGCGCGCGGTCCAGGTTTTTGTAGGCTTCCCTGAACTGCTTGCGCCATGCGACCTCTGCACTGTCCTTAGCCTCGCCAGTTTTACCTGCCGCATCTTTGCCTTGCGCGTCGGAGTTCTTGGCTGCGCCTTCTTCTGTCGTCCCCGGCGCGCCCGCAGCGGTTCCCGTTACGAGATGGTTCAGATCATCGTCTGTATAGACTTTTTTCGGCTTGGGGGTGTCTTTCTTCTTCTGTTCGCGAGCCTTACGCGCGGCATCCGCCACCGGATCTCCGGTGGACTGTTGCGCGGGATCCTGCTGCTGTTGCCGCGCCGCGGACGGAAGCGCCGTGAGCGCGAGGACACTTAGAACCAAGCTTGCAAAAGCGGCAACGTTTCGCCACATTCGTGCGTCCATGAAGTTACCTCCCCGGGACAGGAACTAGGTCTCTATGCTGTTCTTCTTCAATTCTACCGCTTCCGCGGCTCTGCCGCACAAAGGTAGCGTAACCGTAAAGGCCGCTCCGCCCTCGGAACGGTTGCGCGCCTCCACATGGCCGCCATGCTGCACGATAATCTTTTGCACCACGGCCAGGCCCAAGCCTGTGCCGTCCGCCTTCGTGGTGTAGAAGGGGCGAAAGAGTTTGCCTAGCGCGGTCCCTTCGATTCCAGGCCCGTTGTCGAGGATCACGATGCGCTGCGATCCGCCGTCTTCGGCGCGAACGAGTTCGCCCTTCAGCAGCACTTGTCCTCCGTCGGCGGTACCGGCGCAAGCTTCCGCGGCATTGCGCACGAGATTGAGCAGCGCCTGGCGCAGCAGCCCCTCATCGCCCGGAACGCTGCCAAACACTCCTTCAAACCGCAGTCGGACAGCAGGGATTGCCTCTGTAACGTCAGAAACCACTCGCTGCACTACGGCGTCCAGCGGCACCGGCTCGTTGGCGATCTCGAGCGGGCGCGCATACTTTAGAAATTCGGTCACGACGTGCGTGATGTTGCGCGTCTGCTCGAGGATATGGTCGGCGTAGTCGGAAGCCTCTGCGCCCAATTCCTCGGCACGAATCATCTGCGCGTAACCGGAGATCGTGGCCAGCGCATTCTTGAATTCGTGGGCGATGCCCGCGGAAAGCTCGCCAAGAGCCGCGAGATTTTCCTTGAGCTGCATCTGCTGCTGCAGGGCGGCGAGTTCGGTCAAGTCGCTCAACAGGCAAATCGCGCCGCTAATCTTTTCGATACCTTTGCGAATCGGGGAGATGGTGACTCCCAGGTGGCGGCGCTCGCCGGAAGGGGTCGCGTGCTCCACTTGCTCGCGGCGGAAGATGCTTCCTTCCGTCAGGCACTCCGCTATCAATCGCGTAAGCTCGGACCCTTCGCCTAACGCTTCGCTGTAGCGGCGGAAGCCCAGTCCGTGAATGCCAAGTGCCTGCTCGGCAGCGGGATTCGCGCTGGAGATAATTCCGGTCGCGTTGACCACCAGCAGGCCGGCGGGCATGTTGCGCGTGACTTCTTCGCTGAGGCGTTCCGTGTGCGCAGCGCGTTCCTTTTCGATACGGTGCAGCCGCTCCAGCTCTTTTTCCTGCTCGCGCAGTTTTTGGATGACGCCTTGCATCGAGGCGGCCATGAAGGCTGAGGGATTTTGTGTGCGCGGTGTCTGCGCCTCTCCTTCTTTTTTTTTGTCCGCGTTTCGGACGTTCCGAAAATAGCGCCGTATAAAGAAGAACACCACCATCACGATGGCAAACAGTCCGACGGCAGAGCCGACGCCAAACGCCCATAGATTGGGCGGCTTCGCCGTTTGCAAGCCCGCGAGCATCAGGAGTTCATTCATGTCACGCAAGCAGTCGCAACCATCGCGTCATCATCATTGGACCAAAATACACCACCAGCAATGCCGCAATTCCCAAGAACGTCCCGAGCGGGAGCTGATACTGGCTGGCGATTTTCCAACGCAAGGCATTCACACTGCCCAGCCGGCGACGGCTGGCGCGCTCGGCCAGGTTTCGCTGCCACCCCGCGACGTAGAGGACAATAATCATGGCGACCCCCACCAGTGTTCCCAGCAGAGTCCCCAGCAGGATCGTCAGGAACGCCCCGCGCACGCCAAGGAAGGCTCCCACCATCGCCATCATCTTAACGTCACCCATGCCCATGCCTTCGTGCCCGCGGACGCGCTTATACAGTGCCGCCACAGCCCAGAGCAGGAAACTTCCGAACGCCGCCCCCAGAAGCGCGTCGAGCAGACCTTGAACCGGAAGAGACGGCATTCGATGGAACATGGCGACATACAGGGAAACGGCGATGCGGTCGTCGGGGGGCACGAATGCCGAGAAGAAAAGGCCCGCCACGAAGCCAGGCCAGTTCACCACGTCCGGGAGAATGCGCATGCGCAGGTCGGTGATCGTCAGCACGATGATTAGACATGTGAAAAACAGCCACTTGACCGCGGCCTGCGTAAGTCCAAATTCCAGATAGCACGCTACAAAAAGAAGGCCAGTGGCCAATTCAACCAGGGGGTACATGGGAGAAATTGCCAGGCCGCACATGCGGCACTTGCCTCGCAGCCAGAGCCACCCGAAGACCGGAACATTGTCGTACCAACGTATCGGCGTTTGGCACCGAGGGCACCGGGAACCTGGCGTAACAATCGAAACGTCCTCCGGAATCCGCAAGATGCAGACATTCAGGAAGCTGCCAATCACAATGCCAAAGAGAAAAATGAGCGCGATAACCAAGGTGTGCGCGGGCCGCGGCCCCTCCAAGCAATGTGCCACACAGACCGCGCTCGCTCAACGCACCACTGCATGACAGTGCCCCATCCCTAACATCTCTTCTCTGTGCTCCTCAGCGACCAGTGGGACAGCCTTTTAGGCTGTCCGCAGCAAACGTAGTTGCAATGCCGCGCCATCTCTCGGCATTAGCTGTTTCCCAGGTTTTCTCCCAGCCCTGTTAACTGTAAACTGTTGACTGTAAACTTCTTTATGAACTGGTTCGCACGCCGCATCCATCGCTACGAGCAACGCCGCTGGAAAACGGACGATAACCGTCTGGTGCGCCCCTTCGCGTGGGGGTTGGAACACATCGGCGGGCCAGCCGAGCACCCCGATCCCGCCGCATTCCTGCGCACTTACGCGCACCAGGCCATCGAGAACAGCCACGAGTGGTACACCACCACGCCCGCAACCGATTACCGGCTTAATGGCGACAACGTTCTGAGCTTTACCAGCTCGATCGAGTCGCCCTGGCCGGAAAACAATACCGTCTACGCACAGTTCTTCCCAGCGCGCAAGCGAGGCTCCGCCGTCCTCATCCTGCCCAACTGGAACGCTAAGTGGCACGGCCAGCGCGGCTTAGGCGAATGGCTGCAGCGCATTGGGATCAGCGCGCTGAAAATGAGCTTGCCGTATCACGATCGTCGCATGGCGCAGGGGCATGAACGCGCGGACCAACTCGTAGGCCCCAACATCGGGCTCACGCTTCAGGCGAACCGCCAGGCGGTGCAAGACGCGCGGCGCTGCTTGCGCTGGCTCGAGCAGCGAGGGTTTTCGCGGCTGGGCATTCTCGGCACCAGCATCGGCTCCTCGGTCGGCTATATCACTCTGGTACACGATCCCGCCGTCCGGGTTGGCGGCTTTTTCCATGTGTCCACCTATTTTGCCGACGTCGTCAGTCAAGGCATGACTACCGCGCACGTGTGGGAGAGCTTGCGCGAACACGTCACGGTGGATGAGCTGCGCGAATACTGGGCGCCGGTCAGTCCCATGCCCTACGTGGAGCGCGGGTTGGGAGCCGGGAAGAACGCCTTCATGGTCTACGGCAAGTACGATCCGACCTTCCTTCCAGCTCTGACCGAGCAGATGCTTGCCGCGCTTCGCCGTCACAATGCGCATCCACGCACGCTGGCCCTGCACTGCGGGCACTATTCGCTGGAGCTGCCGCCCTTCAGCCACATCGCTGGTTACCGCATGCTGACCTTCCTTCGGCAAGCCCTGGCCCAGTAAGTGGTGCCGTGCCCCCTCTACTCGCGTCATCCGTTCGCGCGCAGAAAGAAATATCAATTCCAATCGCGAACTGTGCTATACTTGTAAGTGGGAATTCCTGCGGGCGGCTAATTCAAGCCGCCCTTTTTCTTTTTCAACCAGAGACGGCAGTTTCCAGGCTAATTTGTCTCCCGCGAGATCGATTCGGGCAATTTGAAAGCTAAGTTCTGTAGAATCTGCAGTTCCGAGCGAATCGACCCGTAAGTCATTTAGAATGTGCAGATCCAGAAAACGGGGGGGAGGGGGGGCCTATGCGAAAGGTTATGTATGAAGCCGCCAAACGCCGCGCTTTGGCGCGCAAACCCTTCCTTAAGACGGACGGTCGCTATCCCTCGCGCGAGGAGTCACATAACCGTGACGCTCTACGCATTTCGCAATTGAGACAGCGTTAGTGGAGTATTGCGGAAAACGTGCCGGCGGCGACTAGCGCGGAGACGGCCTCGATCTCAGCGGCCAGGGGGCGGTCCTGCACAACCTTAGCGGATTTTGCGCGCACCGCCTCGTAGGCCTTCTTCGCCAGCGCACCAGTTTGCAGCGGGGCAAGCAGATCGATGCCTTGGCAAGCGCAGAGCAGTTCGATGGCGATGACGTAACGCAGGTTCTGCAGCATGCGGTCGAGGCGCCGCGCGCCGCTCATGCCCATCGAGACGTAGTCCTCCTGGTTGCCGGAAGTTGAAATCGAATCCACGGAATGCGGGACGGCGAGCGCTTTGCTCTCGCTGACCAGCGCCGCCGCGGTTACCTGCGCGATCATGAACCCAGAGTTGATTCCGGGCTCCGGCGTCAAGAACGCGGGCAACATGCTAGTCAGCGGGTTGGTCATTTGCTCGACGCGCCGTTCGGAAATTCCCGCCAGCGTGGCAATCGCTATTGCGACTTGATCCGCGGCCATCGCCAGCGGCTGCCCATGAAAATTTCCGCCGCTGATAATGTCGCCACTGCCGTCGCCGACAAACACGAGCGGATTGTCCGTGGCGCTGTTCAACTCTACAGCCGCCATCTCGCGCGCCTGCGCCAGCGAATCGCGCACCGCGCCGTGTACCTGCGGCGTGCAGCGCAAGCTGTAAGCATCCTGCACGCGCGCATCTTTCTCCGCGGAGCGATGGGACTCGCGGATCTGGCTGCCTTCGTTCAAGTGCGCGAGGTTGCGCGCGGTCATCGCCGCGCCGGTGTACGGCCGCGCGTGCATGATGCGCGCGTCGAAGGCGCCGGGACTCCCGCGGAGCGCGTCCAGCGACAAGGCCGCGGCCACATCCGCGGTGTCCACCAGCGTGTCGGCGTCGCGCAGTGCGAGGCTCAGCAATGCAAGCATTCCTTGCGTGCCGTTGAGCAGCGACAGCCCTTCTTTAGCGTCCAGCGCGACCGGAGTAACGCCTGCGCGGCGCATGGCTTCCGCGCCAGCCAGCGTTTCACCGCGGTACGCGGCGCGGCCTTCCCCAATCACAACGTGCGCGAGATGCGCCAGCGGCGCCAAATCTCCCGATGCGCCAACGGAACCTTGCGATGGAATCACCGGATGCACTCCGGCGTTGAGCATCGCGCAAAGCGTTTCCACGATTACCGGACGAATGCCGCTCAAACCTTTGGCCAGCGCGTTCGCCCGCAGCAGCATCATCGCACGCGTCTCGGTCTCGGTCAGCGGCGGGCCCACGCCGGATGCGTGCGAGCGCACCAGGTTCACCTGAAGCTGGCGCACCTGCTCGGCTGAAATGCGCACGGAGGCAAGCTTGCCGAACCCGGTGTTGATTCCGTAGGCCGTAGCGCCCGAAGCCACCACGCGATCGACCACCGCGCGGGACGCTTTCATGCGTTCGACAGCATCCGTCGTGAGCGTCACTTTCTCGCCGCGCAGCGCCACAGCGTACAACTGCTCGAAGGTGAGATCGTTGCCGCTGACGGCAATCGTCATGAATGGCTCCGCAGTGCGTCTGACACTGACGAAGGTGAAGTCGTCCCAAGAATCGCTCGATATTTTTCCGGCAAGAGCTTGGGCTTGCCATTGCTGCCGCAAATCACGTGCAGCGTTTCGCCGACGGCAAGGAGTTCCTGATCGGTGTCGCGAAAAACTTCGTACGAGAATCGAATCGTGCGGTTGCGCGACTCCGCGATGCGCGTACGCACGCGCACCACTTCGTCATAGCGTGCGGAAGCGTGGTAGCGGCAGCGGACGTCGGCAACAACGATATGGCAATCGTCCTCGATTTCCATGCGCTTGTATTCAATGCCCAGCGCGCGCATCAGCTCCACGCGGCCGACCTCGAACCAAATCAAGTAATTCGCGTGATAGACCACGCCCATCTGGTCCGTCTCGGCGTAGCGCACTCGTACCGTGGTGTCGTGATGTTCGAGGATTGGCATGATCGCGGTTATTCCGGCTTGCCGTGCCAGACTGGCTTGCGCTTTTCGAGAAAGGAAGCGACGCCTTCCTTAAAATCGGGCGTGCAGCGGATGCGCGCGTTTTCCAGAATCGCGCGCTCTAAATCGTGATCCACTCCAGCGGCTGCAGCGGACGTCAGGAGATGCTTCGCGCGCGTCAAGCTGCTCGGACTCGCTGCAATGAGGTCGTTGGCGAGCTCAAGGGCGCGTTCCTGCAGGCGATCGGCGGGAACCACTTCCGTCACCATGCCAAATTCCTTTGCTTCCGCTGCTTCGATGATGCGTCCAGTCAGCAGGAGATCGCGCGAACGCTTGTCTCCGATCTGCCGCGTGAGAAACACAGAAACGATTGCGGGCAGGAATCCGATCTTCACCTCGGTGTATCCGAATTTCGCCTCCGGCGCGGCCAGCGTGAAGTCACAGAGCGTCGCGATGCCGCAACCGCCGGCGTAGGCAGGTCCATTTACCGCCGCGATCATCGGCCGCGGGAAACTCCAAAGGCGTCGCAGCATTTTGGCGATGCGACGCGAATCTTCCTGATTTTCCGCTGGCGACTGTTTCGCGATGGCGGCGAGCATGTCTAGATCCATACCGGCGCAAAACGACGTGCCCGCTCCGGTGACAATCACCACGCGCGAGTGGCTTTTCTCGATGGTGTCCAGCGCCGTTTGCAACTCCGCGATCATCTGCGCATTGATGGCATTGCGCTTGTCGGGACGGTTCAGGGTAAGCTTCGCGATTTCGCCGCTGAATTCGAGAATCAGTGTCGAGTGCATGGAAAAAACCTCGCTAATTTACAACTGGTGCGTGCGCGTATTTCGCGCGGATCTCGTTGGCCATCGCCAGCACCTTGGTGAGCCGCGCGTTGTCGATACCCGGATCGGCGCCCGCTTTGCGCAGAGCCGCGAGAACCTGTTCCGTGGCGATGTTGCCAACCAGATTGTCTCCCGCAAAGGGGCAGCCGCCAAGCCCCGTCAGCGCGCTATCGAAGCGGCGGCATCCCGCCTCGTAGGCGGCAAGAATTTTCGCTTCGGCGTTTTCCGGCCGGCTATGAAGATGCACGCCCAACTCGATTCCCGCCACGTGATCCTTTACTTGGCGAAATAGATCGCCGACCAGTTGCGGGGACGCCGTGCCCACCGTATCGGCCAGCGAAACCGTGCGCACGCGAACGTCTTTCAACCATTCCAGAGTGTCCTGAACGATCTCCGGCCCCCAAGGCTCGTCATAAGGATTGCCAAACGCCATGGAGATGTAAATGACCAAGTCACGATTCGCCGCTGCGGTCTCTTTCTTCAGCGTTTCGACCAGCGCGCGCGATTCCTCGCGAGTCATATTCGCATTGGCCCGCCGAAAATAAGCCGAGATCGAATACGGATACCCGATCGTAGTAACGCCGGGAGTCGCCAGCGCCCGCTCCAGTCCCTTTTCATTCACTACAATGCCGATGATCTCTGGCCGCTCGGTTCCGGTGGGAAGGGAAGCGCTAACTTTAGCCATGACCTCTTCGCTGTCCGCCATCTGCTTCACATGCTTGGGCGAAACGAAACTTACGGCGTCGATGTGGCGGAATCCGGCGCGGACAAGCTCCTTCAGATAATCTGCTTTGAGCTCGGTGGGAATAAAATCTGCCAGTCCCTGCCACGCATCCCGCGGACACTCGACGAGCTTCACATGCGAGGCGGCGGTGTTCATCATTGAGCCCGTGGCTCCGCAAAAGAATCACCGGAAACTGGAATAAGCTCGACAGCTTCCGACCCAAGTTCAATCATTCGACGGCTTTGAAAGCAAATTGCCAAGTGAAATCGGTCGGTCATCTCCCAAACAGCACGTATGTGCGGGTCAGCGTGATCAACGCGAGGATCCACCTTTAAAATCTCGGAGACACAGATGTCTTCCGTGAGCGGCAAGTCTGGGTCGCGTGGACTCAGGCGGATGACCTGCAAACCGGTGAAACGTAGCTGCATCCCTGCGAACTTGTTTTCATTACAGCCCCAAGGGTTCGGCCCTTTGGGAACGCTCCAACTCATCAAGGCGATGTTTTCCGTTGGAATTATCGCTAGTCCTAGAAAACGAGCGAAATTATGAAGATCCCAAAACAATCCTGCGGACTGGAGCTCTATGGAAGAAGAGATCTCAAAATTCTGTAATCTCATTCCTTCACCATGCTCGTGAGCTTAATGGGGGAGTGATGATCATGTCTGTAAAACTCCGGTTTTGAATTCGCGGATCTCTGGGTTCAGGGCGGCGGCTTCTAGTGCCTGGATTAGGGCGTCGCGGGTATGCGCGGGATCGATGATGGCGTCGACCCATAAATGGGCTGCAGCGTACCGTGGATCGGTTTGGTGCTCGTACGTCGCGCGGACGGATTCGTACAATTCTTTTCTGGCTTTCTCGTCGACTTTCTTGCCTTCGCGCTCCAGTTGCTTCAGTTTGATTTCGACTAGGGTGCCTGCGGCTGCATCGCCGCTCATGACTGCGTAGCGCGCCGTAGGCCACGCAAAAATGAAGCGCGGATCGTATGCTTTGCCGCACATGGCGTAGTGTCCGGCTCCAAAGCTTCCGCCGCAAATCACGGCAATCTTCGGCACCACAGAATTCGCTACGGCATTCACCATTTTCGCGCCGGCGCGGATTATGCCGCTCCACTCCGCGTCCTTGCCGACCATGAAGCCGTTCACGTCGTGCAGGAAAATCAGTGGCACACGGTTCTGGTTGCAGTCCAGAATAAAGCGCGCGGCTTTTTCCGCAGCCTCCGTGTAAATTACGCCGCCGAATTCCATGCGTTTCTGGTCCGAGCCGGGCACCGGCGCCTGCACATGCTTTTTCTGGTTCGCAACGATGCCGACGGCCCAGCCGCCGATGCGCGCGTAGCCGCAAAGCACAGTTTCGCCATATTCCGCCCGATATTCCTCGAACTCGCTTGCGTCCACGATGCGAGCGATGATTTCGCGCATATCGTATTGCTTCGCGGCATCGCCGGAGAAAATGCCGTAAACCTCCTGCGCGGAATAGAGCGGCTGCCGCGCGGCCACGTGACTAAACGGGGCAGGGTTCGCCGCTCCCATTTTGTCGGCCAGAGCGCGAATTCGCGCGATGCACGCATCATCGTCCGGCTCACGAAAATCCACGGTGCCGCTGATCTGCGCGTGCATTTTCGCGCCGCCCAAATCTTCCGCCGAAGTTTTCTGCCCGATGGCCGCCTGCACCAGCGCCGGGCCGGCCAGAAACAGGCCCGAGCCTTCGGTCATCAAGATGTGATCGCACATCACCGGCAGATACGCGCCGCCGGCCACGCACATGCCCATGATCGCCGCAAGTTGCGGAATGCCCATGGCGCTCATCACCGCATTGTTGCGGAAGACGCGGCCAAAATCGTCGGTATCGGGAAACACATCTTCCTGCAAAGGAAGAAAGATGCCCGCTGAATCGACCAGATAAATCGTGGGGATGTGATTGTCGATCGCGATGTTCTGCGCGCGAATCACTTTTTTCGCGGTCATCGGAAAAAACGCGCCGGCCTTCACCGTAGCGTCGTTGGCGATAATCATGAAAGTGCGGCCGCAAACCCGCGCAAGGCCGGTGATAGTTCCCGCGGACGGCGCGCCGCCCCACTCTTCGTACATTTCATACGCAGCGTAGGCCCCCAGCTCGAAAAATTGCGAGCCCGGATCGATCAGCTTCGCAATGCGTTCGCGCGCCGTCAGCCGGCCTTTCTTGTGCTGCGCTTCGATAGCTTTCGCGCCGCCGCCCTGGCGAATCTGCTCTTCCTCATTTTTGATTTGCGTAACGAGATCAATCATCCGGCGGGTATTCTTTTCAAACTCAGGGGACTTCGTATTGACGTTCGTTTTGAGAATCGACGCGGCCACTAACAGACCTCACCTAAAAGTAGCGGCGCAAAGCGATGAATGCCTGTTGTAGCAGCGCGCCGCAAACGCCCCAGTATACGGTCTCCGCAAGCATACTGCGAGCGCCGCGCGCCTTTCACCAGACTCCGCCCATGTTTCCATTCCGCAGTGTTACGCATAAGACGCACAAGGGAGCTGCCGATCCCCCGCCGCACAACTTTTTTGGTAAAAAAGTGTTTATACGCACAAGAGACATTGGGCGCGATTCCGCGCTCTCGGCAAAGCAATTGGACGGAAAAAACGCTGCACTAGAGAGGTTACGATAATGCGAATCGTAAGATCGCTTGGACTATTGCTGTTCACCGCGGTGATCCTAGGCATACCTGCAGCATCCAATGCACAAATAGCGATAGGCGTATCTGTCCGAATAGGCCCTCCCGTGCTACCGGTGTATGCCCAGCCGGTTTGCCCCGGGCCGAGCTACATCTGGACGCCCGGATATTGGGCGTATGGCGACGACGATTATTATTGGGTGCCCGGAACATGGGTGATGGCGCCGGAACCCGGTTTCCTGTGGACTCCTGGTTATTGGGGATTTGCCGAAGGTGTGTACGTTTGGCATGGGGGTTACTGGGGACCACACGTCGGCTTTTATGGTGGGATTAATTATGGTTACGGCTACACGGGCGTCGGTTTCTATGGCGGCGAATGGCGTGGCAGAGAATTTGTCTACAATCGAGCGGTGACCAACGTCAACGTGACGGTGATTCACAACTACTACAACCGCACGGTGGTGGTGAATAACGTCAACCGAGTCAGCTTCAACGGCGGACCGCACGGAATTCAAGCGCGCGAAAACGAGCACGAAAGGATGGCGGCGCGCGAGCACCACGTCGAAGCCAGGCGAGAGCAGATCGAGCACGAACATGCGGCGCACGCGGATCGTTCGCAGTGGGCTTCTGTAAATCACGGCCGGCCGGCGGTCGCTGCCAGCGGGCGGGCCGGTGATTTCCATCGCGATGTGGTGGCAGCGCGCAACGAACGGGAAGCAGAGCATCGCGCGGATCGTCCAGCGGAGCGTCGAGATGACCGTCGCGGAGATCGCCCCGCCGGAAATTCTTCTGCGACGAGCAGGAGTGTCGGGCGGAACGATCGTCCGACGAACGCGGTGAATCGCGATAACGCGCCGTCCAGGATGAACTCGGCACCCTCTAACAATGCGCGCCAGGCAAGAGAAGTGCGCCCGGTGCCAAATGCTTCGGCCTCCCGAGGACCTCAAGGCGAGGCGCGGGGCAATCCGCACGTTGATCGTGCGCCCGCGCAGCATTCCAATGCGCCGCACGAAAACGCGCCGCGTTCCAACAACAAGCCTGAGCAAGGCAGGCCCGAACACGGCAAACCCGAGCATCCGTAATCTCAAACTAGGAGCCAACCAAAGTCTTCCCAGGCCGGACGCTTTCCGTCCGGCCTTTTTGTTGTGAGCACAAGTGCCTCGAAGAAGCTTGCGAGCCGCAGTCAGCACGCCTTCTCTACGTGCGTTGCTCCTTCTAAATTGGTTCGCGCACGTATACATTTGATAGGAGCGGACCGCATTCTTGTGCGACGGGAGAAGAGCAAGTGTCTTTGAAGGAATTGGGATGGAATTCATATTTTGATGCGCTGTGGCAAGCGCGTGAGCAAGCCGAATGGCTGCCTGCGCGGGTGATTTCCCAGCAGCGAGGCCTTTGGCGTATCGCTGGAGACTTTGCGGAATGCTGGGCGGAGGCTTCCGGCACGCTGCGCGCCGCGGCGGAAGCGGGCGGAGACTGGCCCGCGGCAGGAGATTGGGTTGCCGTGGAAATTCTCAGCGGCGGCGGCCGGCCGCTGATACAAAAAGTGCTGGCGCGCCGCAGCAAGTTCGTGCGCAAAGTTGCCGGGCGGCGCCTAGAAGAGCAGGTGATCGCCGCGAACGTGGACACGGCGTTCGTGGTGATGGCGTTGGATGGCGACTTCAATGTGCGGCGGCTAGAGCGATACCTCGCGCAGTGCTGGGAATCGGGCGCGAAGTCGATTGTCGTCCTCAATAAGGCGGACGATCGCGACGATGTTGCTGCTCGCATCGCGGAGGTCGAAGCCATCGCCGCCGGTGCTCCGATTTTTGCGGTGAGCGCGCTCAGTGGAGTTGGCCTGGAAGCGCTGGACGGCTTTCTTGCGCCTGGGCAGACAATTGTGTTGCTAGGTTCGTCGGGGGTGGGGAAGTCGACGCTGGTGAATTATTTCTTGCGGCGCGACGCACAGGCGGTGCAATCCGTCCGGGCGAGCGATAGCCGCGGCCGTCACACGACGACAAGCCGCGAGCTCTTCGCGCTGCCCGGCGGCGCGCTCATGATCGACACGCCGGGTTTGCGGGAGTTGCAGTTGTGGGGTGTGACGGACGGTGTGGAGCAAGCGTTTTCGGACATCGAGGAGCTTGCGGCCCAATGCAAATATGGCAATTGCGGGCACACCACCGAGCCGGGATGCGCGGTGCAAGCGGCCATCGCGGAGGGCCGCCTCGACGAGAATCGGCTGGAGAATCAGCGCAAACTCGAGCGCGAGCAGGAGTCTCTGCGACGCAAGGTAGATCCCGAAGCGCAAAAGCAAGAGAAGGAGCGCGTCAAGCAGCTGCACCGCGGCGCCAAGCAGAAATATGACCAGCGGCGCAAAGACGGCGGCAAGCAATGAGCATTGAGCAACGGATGCACCGAGGCGAAATCACACTATTGCGATCGCGGCGTCCTGTCCCTCCAGGACGGAAACGATGAGGCCCTAATGCGCGATTCGTTTGTGAATGAATTCGACGATGTCTTGCGTGGAGGTGCCGGGAAGAAAGATTCCGGCGATGCCGACTTTTTTCAGGGCCGGGATGTCGGCTTCGGGGATGATTCCGCCGAGCACCACGGTGACGTCGTCCATGCCTTTTTCGTGCAACAGGTGCATGAGTTGCGGGCAAAGCGTGTTGTGCGCGCCAGAGAGAATCGAGAGGCCGATGACGTCGACGTCTTCCTGGACGGCCGCCGAGGCGATCATCTCCGGCGTCTGACGCAAGCCAGTGTAAATCACCTCCATTCCGGCATCGCGCAGAGCGCGCGCGATGATCTTGGCGCCGCGGTCATGTCCATCCAGCCCCGGTTTCGCAATTAAAACTCGAATTTTCTTCTCTGGCATGAAGGCGGTCAGGTGATGGCGATTTCTTCGTAGGTGCCGAAGACTTCGCGCATGGCGTCGCAGATTTCGCCGAGGGTGGCGTAGGATTTTACGGCGTCGAAGATGTACGGCATCAGATTCTCGCTGCCCTGCGCCGCTTTGCGCAACGCGCTGAGCCGGCGGGCGACTTCGTCGCTCGAACGTTCGGCGCGCAGTTTGCTCAGGCGCTCGGCCTGGCGGCGCGCCACTGTCTCATCGATTTGCAACGTGTCCAGCGGTTTTTCTTTTGTGACGAAGTCATTCACGCCGACAATGATCTTTTCCTTCTTGTCGACCTCGACCTGATAGCGGTACGACGCCTCTGATATTTCGCGCTGCGGGTAGCCGCGTTCGATGGCCGCCACCATGCCGCCGAGCGCGTCAATTTTTTCGATGTAGTCCCACGCGCCGCGCTCGACTTCATTGGTCAAAGTTTCGAGAAAGTACGAGCCCCCCAGCGGATCGACGGTGTTGGTGACGCCAGTCTCGTGCGCGATGATCTGCTGCGTGCGCAACGCGATGGTCGCCGCGAATTCCGTAGGGAGCGCCCAGGCTTCGTCGAGCGAATTCGTATGCAGCGATTGCGTCCCACCGAGCACCGCCGCCAGCGCCTGAATCGCCGTGCGCACCACATTGTTGTAGGGCTGCTGCGCGGTCAGCGAGCAGCCGGCCGTCTGCGTATGGAAGCGCAACGCCCAAGAGCGCGGATTCTGCGACTTGTAGCGCTCCACCATGGCTTTGTGCCAGATGCGCCGCGCCGCGCGGTATTTCGCGATCTCCTCGAAGAAATCATTGTGCGCATTAAAGAAAAACGAAAGCTGCGGCACGAACTCATCGAGCTCGAGGCCGCGACGCATGCCCCATTCCACGTACTCAAGTCCATCGCGCAGCGTGAACGCCAATTCCTGAATCGCGGTCGAACCCGCTTCACGGATGTGATAGCCGCTGATGGAAATGGTGTTGAACTTCGGCGTGTTCTTGACGCCGAACTCGAAAGTGTCGATGACTAGCCGCATCGACGGCTCCGGCGGGTAGATGTATTCCTTCTGCGCGATGTATTCCTTCAGAATGTCGTTCTGCAGCGTGCCGGAAATTTTCTTCCAGTCCGCGCCCTGCTTTTCCGCCACGGCCAGATACATCGCCCAAATCACCGCCGCGGGCGAATTAATGGTCATCGAAGTGGTGACGTTGGCGAGCGGAATCTTGTCGAAGAGCACTTCCATGTCCGCCAGCGAGCTGATCGCGACTCCGCATTTTCCGACTTCGCCTTCGGAAAGCGGATGATCGGAGTCGTAGCCCATCAAGGTCGGCAAATCAAAAGCGGTGGATAGGCCGGTCTGCCCCTGCGAAAGCAAGTAGCGAAACCGCTGGTTGGTGTCTTCCGCGGCGCCAAAGCCGGCGAATTGCCGCATGGTCCAGAGGCGCCCGCGGTGCATTGTGGAATGTATCCCGCGCGTGTAGGGCGGTTCGCCGGGATAGCCAAGGTCGCGATCAGGGTCCCAACCGGAGAGATCGGCCGGAGTGTACAGCCGCTGAATCGGAAAGCCAGAAACGGTGGTGAACTCCGCCTGGCGCTCGGGATTTTTATCCAGAGTGGGGCGCAGCGTACTTTTTTCCCAGGATTTCTCTTTGGCGGAGGGTTTGCGGTGCGGGGAAGCTGGCTCTGCGTGAGTTACGGTCTGTGCCGTTTCCTTGGAATGATCACCCATAGCGCTCCCGTATCCTGCGGCCGCTACTTTATGCTATGCGAAAGATAGCGGCCGAGCAAGCGCGGGGGACCGTAGATGCGCGAAGCAGTCAGTGTATTTGCGTATAAAAGTGTGACTACTTCTGCCTGCTGCCGTCTGTGAACAGATTCTCCGTGCCGACCACCTTGCCGTGCAGCGTGCCGGGAATCAGCGTGTCCCTTTCGACTTCGCCGTGCTTGGCGTCGGCGATGGTCACGCGGTTCACCTCCAACGTGCGGCCTACTGCACGCTCGTACTGAGCTTTGAATTCGAGGAGATTGGCCAAGGCGCGCAACTCCTGGCCTTGCGCGTTAACGAGGTCGCGCTGCGTCAAAATCACGTTGTAGACGGTCGAGGCGCCAAGCTGATATTTCTTCTGCTCGGCGTCAAACGTCTCCTGCTGGAGCTTTCGCTGTTCGCTTGCGGTTGTGACCTGCACACGACCCTGTTGGAGTGCGATGTATGTATTGCGAACGTCCACCACCGCAAGGTTCTTGAGTTGTTGCATCTGCGCCTCGATTTGCCTCAAGGTCAGAATCGAGTGCTGGTTGGTGGCTTGCGCCGCGCGGTTGCGAATCGGAATTTGTACGTTCACGCCCACCAGATAATCCGGAAACATGTTGTGAAATATCTGGCTCTGGGCGGTCGTAAATCCTTGCTCGCTTCTTCCCACGACGGGCGTGGAGGTCAGCGGCACAAAATCGCCTGCGACCGGAAGGCCGTTGGCATCTACGACCGGGGCTCCGGCGGTTGTTATTGGAGTTCCGGTTATGGGCGAGACGCCAGCAAGCCCCTGGCTGGTGTATTGAGCAAACAGCGAGGCCGTCGGACGCAGAGCAATCCCCGTGGCGCGCGCGTCAATCCCGGCGTTCGTGATGTTGATTGCCTGCTCCAGAAGTTCTGGCCGTTTCTGAAACGCTTCCCGGATTGCCTCTTCAAAGGAGCTCGCCTCCGTGGCTTGCGGCGGTGTGGCTTTATCGGTCGGAATGATCTCCACGTTGATCAAGTTGGGCGCCAGCGGATCACTGGTGATGGCGTTTTTCAGGATCTGCTCATCTTGCAGTTTAACCGTCTGCGCAATAATCAGGTTCTGCTGGTCCAAAGCCAATTGCGCTTCCGCGCGCGTTACATCCAGCGGAGCCATCGTGCCGATCTCCAACTGCTTTTTATTGTCGCCATACAATCTTTGCGACGTCGCAACAGCCTGTTCTAGCACCACGACGTTGGCTCGTGCGAACACCAGCTCCCAGTATGCCGTGATGGTGTTGGTAACGGTGGTTATCGCCTGCTGCTCAAAAACGTAATCGGCGAGCTTCCGGTTGTTCTTGGCGATCATGATGTTTCGCCGGTTCACCCATCGGCCGAAGCCATTCAGCAATTCCTGTTGCAAGCTGACCACCAGCGAGGACTGCACAGCCGGATTAAAGAAGTTGAACGTCGATCCCGAGGAGGATCGTGTGTTATTCCACGCCAGCGTCGCGATGGTCCCGGTCGAGAATCCCTCCGTCACGCTGTTGTTGTACGTCGCCGTGTGAGTCACCAGGGACGCTGCCGTCGCCGTGGCGCCGGTTCCGGAGGTCAACGGGTTGTTCACCGGCGTCTTCAGGTCATTGTAGGAAATCTGTGATGTGAAGGTCGGATCGTAATTAAGAAACGGAATGTTTGCGAAAGACTGGCGAATCTCAGCGCCAGCAATGCCGAATGGCTGAGCGCCAGCTTCCGTCGCGAGGATATCAGTGTCGGCAAACCAAGGAATGTAGCGCTGGACGGCGATGTCCATGCTGTTCTCGAGGGCCAGCTCGACCGAGTCTTGCAACGTGATCTCCAGCTTGCCGTCATGAATCAACTGCTCGACACGCGGCGAGTTTGTGAGCACCGGCTCAGGAATGCGGATCGGCTTATAGGGAGCGATCAGATTAGGGAAGCCCTTCGGCGCGCGCGTGTAGTGATATTTTGAGACGCCCAGTGATACGGGAATCGGAGGGTTGGTCGGGGCGGGCGTGTAAGCATCTTGCGGCGGCGTCGGAAGCCCAGGTTTCTGCGGCGCAGGCGCCGGCTGCTGTTGCTGCGGCTGCTGCTGGTCCTGAGCCCACGCCGGTCCCCCCGCGAGCGATAGGGCCAAAAACGCCGCCAGCGTCGCGCGCGCAAGCTGCCCCACGCGTTTCGTGGTTGCCTGGTGCGCGGACCCCAAGGCACACGCCCAGATCACAGACCGCTCCGCGGTCATCCGTTTCACATTCATCGTGTTCTTCACCCCTCGAATAGTGGTATTCACCGAACTGTGTAATTTACGCTCAACTGTACAACGTTCAGCGGACACAATTTGTTTCACGAATCGTCAAAAGCAGGTGCTCACTGGCATCGGCCGGCTGCGCGATTGTGGCAGTCTAGCAGGCGCCCGCTCCGGTTGACAACGAGCCACGCCGCGGCTAGGCTGCTGACGGTTCGACGCTTACAGCCTCCTGCGGTTTGCCTGGGGCTTCGCGTGGTCGCCTGGGGACTTATGCTGCAAGACGAAGAGTTGCTGCGCATGTTCGAGGCCTCGGGCGCCATTCGGCACGGTCATTTTGAGCTCTCCAGCGGCCTGCACAGCGGCGCGTACGTGCAGTGCGCGTTAGTGCTGCAATATCCTCGCTACGCGGAAAAACTGGGGCGCGCGCTAGCGGCGCTTTTCTCCGACGCCACCATCGAAGCGGTTGTATCGCCGGCGCTCGGCGGCATCGTTATCGGGCAGGAAGTGGCGCGGGCTTTGCCTGAACCAAAATCCGGGGCCGGCGGTGGTGTTCCCGCAATTTTTGCCGAACGCGATTCCGGCGGGATGATGTGCTTGCGCCGCGGATTTACGCTCCGCCCCGATCAGCACGTGTTGGTGATCGAGGATGTGTGGACCACCGGGGGCTCGACGCTGGAAACCATTCAAGTGGTGGAAGAAGCCGGTGGACGTGTCGTGGCTGCTGGCGCGCTCATCGATCGCAGCGGCGGCAAAATCGAATTTCCCGTGGAAGCGAGCGCTCTGCTGGATTTGCCGATAGCCAGCTTCGAGGCCGAAGATTGCCCGCTGTGCCGCGACGGTAGCGCGGCAGTCAAGCCGGGCAGCCGCTTCGTCCGCTCCGCCTCCTGAACCGCGCGTCAGCAAACTCCGGGGCGCGGCTCGCTGGACTCCCGTCCACGCATAATCGATAATTCCTCGCTCGCATGCGCTATTTCAAGCTCACCATCGCGTACGACGGTACGGACTTCCACGGTTGGCAGATTCAACTCAACAAGCCCACAATTCAGGGTGAAATTGTGAACGTGCTCCGCCGTATTACGCAGGAAAATGTGCAACTGCACGCCGCCGGACGCACCGACGCCGGCGTGCACGCGCTCGGGCAAGTCGGCAGTTTTCGCACGCAGTCCGCGCTATCCGCGGGTGAATTTCAGCGCGCACTAAACGCCTTGCTGCCGCCCACGATTCGTATCACCGCCGCCGAAGAAGTCGGCCCGGACTTCAACGCGCGCTGGTCCGCACGCGGCAAAATCTATCGCTATCGCTTATATCGCGGCAAAGTGGTCCCGCCGATGCTCTGGCGCTACGTTCTGCACTATCCGTTTCCGCTCGACGAAGAGGCCATGCGTGATGCAGCCGCTCGCTTTGTCGGCATGCACGACTTCGCCTCCTTCGCGGCTTCCACCGGCTCGGAAGAAGACGACAAGGAGCGTTCCACCGAGCGCGAGATTTTCTCGACCGAGCTGGCGCGTTCCCCCGACGGCGAAGAGCTGGTCTTCACCGTCCGCGGCCGCTCCTTCCTGCGCTACATGGTGCGAAAAATGGTCGGCACTCTGCTCGACGTAGGCCGCGGCAAACTGAAGCCCGACGACATCAACCGCCTCTACGAACTGAAAGATCGCTCGAAATCCGGCCCAACTGTGCCACCTCAAGGCCTGTGCATGGTCAGCGTCGAACACGAAGAATCCTTTCGCTTGTGACGTCGTCCAAAAAAGTCCATTAAGGCGGTGTTAGCTGGGCTATCATCTTGGCATGTACAACATTTGGGAAGCTCAGAAGAATTTCGAGAAGCTCCTACGCGAAGCTCGCCGCGGCAAGGAAGTTATTCTCGCGAGGCGCAATACTCCGGTCGCAAAGCTGATAGCGATTCCAGAAAAGACTCCCAAGAAACGGCCCTCGCAACCCAGATAACTGGTGTCGGCGCGGACTCCGTCGCAGTCCTGCGCGTTTTATTTGAAATTTGACCACCGAGGAGAATCTACACAGTGGCTCTAGTCTGCCCTGAGATTTTCTGTCAATTGAGGGTAGTTCTCGGGCCGCTTTCCCGATAAAATTGCATCTATCAATGCCAGCCCTTCAAACGTGGGAGTGTTTCTCCCGAAGCTGCTCTGAGAAGCGACACAATTTTGCGAGTCGAGGTTTAGTAACCAATGGGGATTCAAGATGTCCGCTACGCCAATAGAGTGCCCTGGCGTCTTTCAGCCGCACTGCTTGCGCTGCTTTCGCTGGCGATGCCGGCGCGCGCTGATAATGCTGCCTTCGATCTAACCGGGCCGCGCGTCGACATGAAAGTGAGCCGCGGCGGGAAACCGTTGCCCATTTCGGAGGTGGCCAATCTGCAACCGGGAGACCGCTTGTGGATCCATCCGGATTTTCCGAACGATCAATCCACCCACTACCTGCTCGTAGTCGCGTTTCTTCGCGGCTCGACGAATCCGCCTCCAGAGAATTGGTTTACCCGCGCGGAGACGTGGAAGAAGCAGGTGCGGGAAGAAGGAATTGTCGTCACCGTGCCGCAAGGCGCGCAGCAGGCGTTGCTTTTCCTGGCCCCGGAAACGTCAGGAGACTTCAGCACTTTACGCTCCGCGGTGCACGACAAGCCGGGCGTATTCGTCCGCGCCTCCCAGGATCTGAATCAAGCCAGTTTGGACCGTACGCGGCTCGAGAAATATCTTAGCGATGTGCGAGAGATTTCCGACGTCGATCCCAAGGCGTTGCACGAGCATTCCGTTTTGTTAGCGCGAACCCTTGGCATCCGGCTCGATCAGCAATGCTTCGAGAGGCCGCTGGAGCAGCAAGCCGCCTGCCTCACGCAGAATGCCGGCAACCTGGTTCTCGATGACGGGCACAGCCAGTCGATGGTGGCGGCGCTCGCTTCGGGTCCAAACTCGGACTTGATCGGAGCAGTTAGCGCCACGCCGCTCATGGGCGGAGGATTTTACAGCGCTTACGTGGGAGCCGTCGTCGACCTCGCGCGCGTGCTGGGCAACATGCGTACGGCCTCTTACCAATACATTCCAGCGCTGGTCCTGCCCAAAAAAGACCAGATGAATCTGAAGCTGAATAATCCACCTTCGTTTCGCAAGCCGATGTCGGTGATCGTTGTCGGATTGCCGGCAATCGAGGCTGCGCAACTCCCGCCTTTGCGCACCACCGACGCGAAGCAGGTCTATTGCCTGCAAAAGGCGCCGCTTGTGTTGCCGGTGGAGGGCGCTCCGCTGGTTTTCTCGGCGGATATTGCGCACGACTTTATTCTGCATGTCCAAGGTAAAAGCGGCGCCCTGAATCTTCCGGCACGGCCGGACGCCGCGAATGGCGGATTTGTGGTGGACACCCAAACGGCGGACGCCGCAAAGCTCGATCCGGAGGTCACGGGCACATTGCGCGGATTTTGGGGTTTCGAGTCGTTTGACGGCCCAAGCTTTCATTTGCGAACTTCTCGCTCGGCGCATTGGGGCATTCCGCCTGCAGAGGAAAGCGCTCTCATCGTGGGCCGCGAAGATTCAATCCATTTGCAAGCTCCCAGCGCCGTATGTGTCGATACCTTGAACGTTCAGGACGCGCAGGGCCACGAAGTAAAGACGACCTGGAAACTCGCGAAGCCTGAGGAGCTGGAAGTTAAAGTGGCGCTCAAAGATGAAGCCGCTGGACCCATGAAACTGAGACTCCACCAGTTTACTTTGGCTCATTCCGACGAAATGCCCGTGCAAGCGTATTCAGAAGCGGCGCACCTGGAAAGCTTCGTCATCAATGCCGGCGACTCACAGGGCATACTGAAGGGAAGCCGTCTCGATGAAGTCGAACGCTTTGAACTGAAGGGAACTGGATTCGTTCCCGCGAAGCTAACGCGCGACCATGAAAAAGATGAGCTCCGCTTGGCGGCGAAGCAGACGGATCCACCCGCTCTTCAGCCGGATGAGCGATTGACCGCGCGTGTCTCTCTTAAAGACGGCCGCGTGCTGGAGCTCCCTACGGTCGTGCAAGGTCCTCGTCCGAAGGCGATCCTGGTCAGTAAAAATATCCGCCCCGGCGCGGCGCCATCAGCAATCACGCTGGGAAACCCGGACGAACTCCCTCTGGACGGCCAGATCTCGTTTCTCTTGAAAACGGAAATCCCAAATAGATTTTCGCGCAGCGAGAAAATTGAAGTCGCTACGGCCGATGAATCCTTCAGCGTGATGCTCAGCTTTGGCGACGCCAGCCTCGTTTTACAGGATTCGGAAGACCTCATAGCGACTCTGGAACCGCTGAAGGCCTTCGGTCCATCGGCATTCGGGCCTCTGCAGTTTCGGCCCGTGGGGCCCGATGGCGGCAAAGGAGACTGGCAGCCACTCGCTGTGCTCGTGCGCCTTCCCGTGCTCAAAGAGATTCGCTGCTCCGCAAGCCCGGACAAACCGTGCCAGTTGACTGGCAACGACCTGTATTTGATCGACTCAGTAGCATCGGATCCGCAATTTACGCACAGCGCTCCAGTTCCCACGGGCTTCTTGGACGCCACGCTCAACGTCCCGCACCCCGGCGAGAGCGGCTTATACCTCAAGTTGCGCGACGATCCCTCGGCCGTGAGCACCGCGACCCTACCCATTACGCCCGAAAAGTGACGCCGCAGGCCTTGGCTCGCGGCCAATCCGCGTCCCCGAGGATGTTTTCATATAGAATCGATTTATGGCCGCGACTGCCATCTCCGTCGATACTCTTCCTTCGATAAATCCCGCGACTGGCGAGACGCTTGGATATTTTGAGAAGACGCCCCCTCCGGGGCTCCCGCAAATCGTCGCTCGAGCGCGTGCGGCGCAGGTCCTTTGGGGACGCGTTCCGATACGCGAGCGCTGCGCGCGGCTTCGCGATTTGCGCGATCGCCTCATGTCGTCGCGCGACGCGCTGGCCGATGCGGTCGTCGCCGAATCGGGAAAACCGCGCGTCGAAGCTTTGTTCGCGGACATTTTCGTAGCCGTGGACACCGCCGCTTATTTCGCGAAAAACGCCGAGCATCTGCTCTCACCCGAACACGTCCGGCATCACAGCCTCGCCGTGAAGGCGAAGTCCGGCAAACTAACTTACGAGCCGGCCGGTGTCATCGGCATAATCAGTTCTTGGAATTATCCGCTCGCTATTCCCCTGAGCCAGATTATTCCTGCTGTCGCGGCAGGCAACGCCGTGATTTGCAAGACCAGCGATTTCACTCCGCAATGTGGCGCGCTCATCGAAAAACTCTTTGCCGACGCCGGCTTTCCGAAAGATTTAGTCACCATCGTGCAAGGCGGTGGGGAAGTGGGCCAAGCGCTGATCGATGCCGATCCAGACAAAATCCTGTTCACGGGAAGTGTGGCAACAGGCCGCCGCGTCGCCGAAGCCTGCGCCAAGCGGCTGATTCCGACGGTGCTGGAGCTTGGTGGCAAAGACGCCATGCTCGTCCTCGCCGATGCGGACCTCGACATCGCCGCAAGCGCCGCGGTTTGGGGCAGCTACACGAATTGCGGGCAGGTTTGTCTTTCCGTCGAGCGCCTCTTCGTCGAGCAATCGATAAGCGATGAGTTTGCTGCGCGCTGCGTCGCGAAAACGAAAAAGCTTCGCCTCGGCCCTGGCAATGACCCCAACACCGACGTCGGCCCCATGATTCGGCCGCAACATGTGCAGCGCATGGTCGACCTCGTCGAAGACGCCGTCAGCCGCGGCGCGCGCGTTCTCTGCGGCGGTCACCCGCGTACGGATCTCGGCCCAAATTTTTTCGAGCCCACCGTAACTTCAAACGTCGACTCCACCATGAAGCTTTTTCAGGAAGAAACCTTCGGCCCAATCCTGGCCATGCAAACGGTAGGGAACTCGGAAGAAGCGATCACCCGCGCGAACGATTCGCCCTTTGCGCTCTCCGCCAGCGTCTGGACTCGCGACGCCAGTCGCGGGGAAGCCATCGCAAAACGTCTGCGCGCGGGCGCAGTGATGGTCAACGACGCCATCAGCTACTTCGCCATCGCGGAAGCTCCCCACGGCGGCTGCGGCGCCAGCGGCTGGGGTCGCACGCACGGCAAAGCCGGCCTCCTCGAAATGGTGCAAACAAAATATATAGATGTGGACCGCCTGCCAGGCCGGGAAAAGCCCTGGTGGTATCGCTACGGCGCGGAGCTCGAGCGCGCCGCCGACGCCTTCCTGCAATTCGAGTTCGGCCGCGGCCTCGCCACGCGCCTCAGCAACGCTCGCGGCGCCCTAAAAACCATGTTCCGCGATCATGGCCTTGGGCCTCGCTAAAATCGGACCACCCAAATGACTGCACCCACCAACAACGAATGGATTCACGATTGGAACCAAGCCTCCGCCCCGCTGATTCCACCGGGCACCCGCGTTCTGCTGAATGACGAAACGCTCCGCGACGGCCTGCAAAATCCCTCCGTCTACGATCCCAGCATCGAAGAAAAAATCGAAATCCTCCACCTCATGGAATCGCTCGGCATAGATTCGCTGAACATCGGCCTGCCCGGCGCCGGCCCCCGCGCCGTAGCCCACACCGAAGCGCTCGCCCGCGAAATCGCCAACAATCGCATGAAGATTCGCCCCAACGCCGCAGCCCGCACCGTCGAAGCCGACATCCGGCCCATCGCCGAAATCTCGCAGCGCGTAGGGATCGCCATCGAGGCCGCCACCTTCCTCGGCTCCAGCCCAATCCGCCGCTTAGTCGAAGACTGGACCGTCGATCATCTCGAGCGCACCACGGAAAAAGCCGTAAAGTTTGCGGTCGAGCACAACCTCCCCTCGATGTACGTGACGGAAGACACCATCCGCACCGATCCCGAAACCGTCAAGCGCCTCTACTCCACCGCCATCCGCAGCGGCGCCCGCGCTATCGTTCTCTGCGACACCGTGGGTCACGCCACGCCGCAAGGCGCCTACAACCTGATAAAATTCGCCATCGACGAAGTCGTGAAACCTAGCAGCGAAAAAATCCGCGTCGACTGGCACGGTCACAACGATCGCGGCCTGGCCATCGCCAATTCTCTCTGGGCTGTAGCTGCCGGCGCGCATTGCGTCCACGCCGCCGCCAATTCGCTAGGCGAACGCGTCGGCAACACGCCAATGGAATTAATGCTCGTCAATCTCCGCCTAATGGGTCTGCTCAACCAAGACCTCTCCCGCCTCAAGGAATATTGCGAAAAAGTTGCAGCCGCCACGCACACCACCATTCCGCCAAACTATCCCGTCATCGGCCGCGACGCCTTCCGCACCGCCACCGGCGTGCACGCCGCCGCCATCATCAAGGCCTATCACAAAAAAGACGCCGCCCTCGCCGACGCCGTCTACAGCGGCGTCCCGTCCCATCTCTTCGGCCTGGACCAGATCATCGAGATCGGCCCGATGAGCGGCAAATCCAACGTGCTCTTCTGGCTCGAGCGCCACGGCATCCCCGCCGATGACGCGCTCGTCACTCGCATCTTTGACGCCGCCAAGCAATCCTCGCGCGTCCTCACCGAAACGGAAGTGCAAGCCCTTTGCGCCGAGGCCGCGCGCAATTGATCGCGCAACGCGCTCGGAACTCCGCGATGAAACATGTGGCCCTTTGGGTTATTCTCTTGTCCATGCCAGTCAGGTCCGCCAGCGTTCCGCATAACAGCCGCACTCCTCCGAGCACGCAATTCGCCGACAACGCGGAAGTCCGCGCGGCACTGGCCTGGTTCGCCCACAATCTTGCCTGGATCAACGAGCAGCAACTTCGCCTGACCGAAATCCCCGCGCCGCCATTTCAAGAAGCGCAGCGCGCCGTCGCAACTAAAGCTCTTCTCGCCTCCTCCGGCCTCGAAGTCCAGATCGATAAGACCGGCAACGTCATCGGCGAGTTGCGTGGCGCCAACGAAAAAGAAATCGTCGTGCTCTCTGCGCACCTCGATACCGTTTTCCCGCCCTCCACAGACGTAAAAGTCCGCCACGAAGGCGATCGCCTCCTCGCCCCCGGAATCTCCGACAACGGCACCGGCCTCGCCGCCCTTGTCGCCGTTGCCCGCGCCTGCCACGAAGCGCACATCAAACCGCGCCGCACCATCCTCTTTGTCGCCGACGTCGGCGAAGAAGGCGAAGGCAATCTCCGCGGCATGCGCGCCCTCATCGAAGCCTACAAGCCGAAGTTGAAAGCCGTCGTCGTCCTCGACGGTTCCGGCACCGACCACGTCACCACCAAAGCGCTCGCCTCTCGCCGTCTCGAAGCCACCATCACCGGCCCCGGCGGCCACAGTTGGTCCGACTTCGGCATGCCCAATCCCATCAACGCGCTCGTGCGCGCCTCCGTCCGCTTCATCAACACCAAAGTCCCCGTCGCCCCGCGCACCACCTTCAACATTGGCCAAATCGAAGGCGGCACCTCGGTCAACTCGATCCCTTACGAAGCAAAACTCAAAGTCGACATTCGCTCCGAGAGCGAAGACGAGCTGGCCAAGCTCGAATCCGCTTTGCGCGAATGCATCGCTGCCGGTGTGCGCGACGAAATGGAATCCTCGCGCGACCGCAGCAAAGGCAAGCTCGAATGGAAAGTCGAGCTGCTTGGCAGCCGTCCGGGCGGGGAATTGTCCGCCAATTCCGCGCTGCTCGCCGCACTGCGCGCCTCCGATGAATACCTCGGCAACCAGTCGCGCCTCGAGCGCTCCTCGACAGACGCGAACGTGCCGCTCTCCAACGGCATCGACGCCATCTCCATCGGCGCGGGGGGCACCGGCGGCGGCGCCCACTCGCTTCAGGAATGGTATGAACCCGCGGGCCGCGAAATGGGCTTGAAGCGCGCGCTGCTCACTCTTCTCGGCGTTTCCGGACTTGCGGAGGAAAAAGCTAGATGAATCATTGCCCGCGTGCGACCCATCCCGCTCGTGTCGGTCCATTGTTACTGCTCGCACTCGTCGCCGCGCTTGCCGCATCCACCGCGCTACGGCTGCACGCTCAAGCCGTGCAAGAAGCTCCACGCACCGTCCTGTATCTGCACGGCCGCATTTACACCAACGATCCCCAGCATCCTTGGGCGCAAGGCATGGGCGTGCGCGACGGCAAAATCATCTGCGTCGGCGCAATCTCGCAAGTCATGCTCGAATGCGGCGGCGGGGAAGGCCATGCCGAAACTATCGACCTCCACGAAAAATTTGTCATGCCCGGCTTCAACGACGCCCACGTCCATCTCGGTTACGCAGCTCAGGGCATGCTTGCCGTCCGTCTCTATGGCGCGGCATCGATCGAAGAACTGAAAAAGCGCCTCGCCGCCGGCGTCGCGTCGCACAAACCAGGTGAGTGGATCATCGGCGCGGGTTGGGACCACACGCTCTGGCCGGAAAAGCAATTTCCCAACAAATGGGAGCTCGACGACGTCGCGCCAAAAAATCCCGTGCTGCTAACCCACGTTTCCGGACACGTCGCCGTCGCCAACTCTCTCGCGCTCAAGATTGCGGAGCTAGATAACAACACGCCTAATCCTTCTGGCGGCGAAGTCGAGCGCAACGCTGCTGGCGAACTCACCGGCATGCTCAAGGAAGGTCCGGCGATAGAATTTGTCCGCTCCCGCATTCCCGATCCCACTGCCGAGCAGCGCCGCCGCGGGATCACGCTGGTTTTAGCTGATCTCGCCAAGAACGGCGTCACGTCCGCTCAGGACAACTCCGAGTGGGAAGATTTCCGCGCCTACAAACAGCTAAAAGAAGACGGCAAGCTCACCGTGCGCATTACCGAATGGCTGCATTTCACCGAACCTCTCAACGACCTGCAAAACAAGCGCGCTGAAGGTGGCACCACCGACCCGTGGCTCAAAACCGGCGCTCTGAAAATGGTCACCGACGGTGCTCTCGGCTCCCGCACCGCGGCCATGCTCGAGCCTTATTCCGACGACGCCAAAAGCACCGGCATTTTGATCATGGAGCCCGACAAACTGAAATCGCTGGCCATCGAGCGCGACAAGGCCGGATTCCAACTCAACTTCCACGCCATCGGCGACCGCGCCAACCGTGTCGCCCTCGATGTCTTCGAAGCCGTCGCAAAATCCAATGGCCCGCGCGACCGCCGCGACCGCATCGAACACGCGCAAGTCGTCGCCCCCGACGATCTCCCGCGCTTCGCCAAACTCAAGGTCATCGCCTCCATGCAGCCCTCGCACCAGACGACGGACATGCGCTGGGCAGAATCGCGCGTTGGTCCCGAGCGCATCAAGGGCGCCTACGCCTGGGCCACTCTGGAAAAAAGCGGCGCACGCCTCGCCTTCGGCACCGACTACCCGGTCGAGGTCGTAAGCCCCTTCCGCGGCCTTTACGCCTGCGTAACGCGCCTGCCCGACGCGGCGGGGCAGCTCGCCGGAGCGGGCAAGCTTCCCGCCGACACTCCCGCGGGTGGCTGGCAGCCGCAAGAAAAAATCTCGCTCCAGGATTGTATAAGCGCGTACACCAGCGGCTCGGCCTACGCCGAATTCGAGGAAGGGAAGAAGGGCGAGCTGAAACCAGGCGAATACGCCGACTTCATAATTCTCTCGAACGATCTAACAAGAGTGCCGCCATCAGACTATTTGAAGACCGAAGTCCTGCAGACAATAGTCGGCGGCCGCAACGTCTTCGAAAAGCCCTGACTCGCGCACGCTCGACAGTAGGGGCGCAGCACGCTGCGCCCCTACTTGGTGCGATTTCGAAAAGAATGCATTCGTACTTTTTTCCTGCGGGCCGGGTCGCGGGCCGTGCTCCTCGGCTACTCAAAAGCCAGGTCTGTCATTTCTCCCAAGTAGTTCTTGCCCTGCGCTTTGCGAAACCAAATTCTAACCCGCCGTCCTTTCCACTTCTCACACGAATCCAAACCCAGAGTGCCCTCGCCTGCGCCCGTCACGCTAACCGTTCCCAAATCCTCGGCATGAAAAATCAGCGGCCGTTTCCCTCCGCTCAGCGTGACGGTTATTGCGGGTTTATGCGAACAGTCGATCCCGCGCACTAATCCGTCCACCGCCATAAGCGTCGACGTATCCACTGGTGTCGTCGTGGACGAAGTCGTCGTCGCTTGCGCCCCGGTGGTCGTGGGCGCGTTTGCAACGACGGTTTGCCTAGTCGAATTCGCCGCAGCATCGAGCTGCTTCTTCCTCTGCGCTGTCCACTGCTCGTGCTCCTTGACGCGCTCCAGCAAATCCCGCGCTACTTGTGATTCCTGCGGCGAAGTCGCCTTGTCCAGAAGCCGCTGCGCCAATAGCCGCGCGTCCGCCTCGCGATTGTTGTTCAGCAGCAGATGAACCAGATTGACTGCGTAAGCGCGATTCGTCGGCTCCAGCTTGGCTGCGCGGATGCCTGCTTCCACCGCCTGCTTCTGCGTTTCAGGGCTGACCGAATACGCTTGCGCTAAACCCACAAACCCCGGCGCGAATTGTGGATTGATCTGCGTCGCCTTTGCGAAGCTCTTGATTGCTTCCTGCATCACCTCGGGCGAGCCCAACCCTCCGCGCAGCAGCAGCATGCCGTGATAATACGGCGCCACAAAGCTCGTCGAGCCGAGTTCCATCGCCTTCTTCATTTCCATGTCCGCGCTGCTGCCGTCCTCTTTCCGGTACTTGTAATAGCCCATAGCCTCGTGCGTGATCGCCAGATTTGGCTCGAGCTGCATCGCCTGCTCCAGCAAAGGCTGCGCCTGCTCCAGTTGGTTGCGATGTGCGGCGCAATCAGCGCGCAAGGCCAGAACTTCGGCCGCCTGCAAGCTGCGGACCGTGTAAGTCTTGTCCGCCGCCTGCTGCCCGTTCTTGAGCACCCCTACGAGAAATCTTGTTCGACGCGAATATCCTTCGATGACCTCCCCAAAACGTTTTAAATCGCCGAATGCTTGCTGGGCCGCTTCGATCTGGCTTCCGCTCTTGTCCCATGTCGTGAGGAAATTCTTTAGCAGTTGTCGCTTCTTCGCTTCCTCATCCATCATCAAGTAGTGGACCAGCGCCCACGACTCCGCATAAAACACCGAGGCCCGGTTCGCTTCGTTGTAATGAGGCGACGACCGTTCCACATTCAGCAGCGTCTCGATCGGCAGCAGCTTGTTTTGGCCCAGAATGTATAAGTGCGTGTTATCGATCGTTCCGATTCTCGATTCTTTTTCGCCAAGCTGCGAATTGCCGTAGAACTCCGCCAAGCCCTCATCCAGCCACAGCGGCAGCCCCGTAAAATTCAGGTGCAACAATGCGTGCGTATATTCGTGATACAGCGCATGAAAAGGATTTGTACCCTCGGAGTCCACGCGCAAAATCACATAGTGCTTGTCCTCCCCTTGCTGGTACAACCCCGCCGGATGAACGTGCCCTTTCACCTCCCAATCCTCAGGAAGCAGCATCTTCATCGTATTTTCGTTCTTAGCCGCCAGGATCAGCACCGGCTGCGCGGGATCGACGCGAAGATTGGCAAAAGCAGCGTGGAACAGCGCGCGAATCTGCTCAAACTGGTCCGCAATCCGCCGCGCCTCCCTGTCCCCAGCATTGCTCGAAACCACAAAATGCGCGCTACGCACCTCAACCCAGCCGTCATTCGGATCGCCAGCACCGAAAGCGCAATGGAAGGGAAGCAGCGTCGCAACCGCCGCGACCCCCAACGCGCGCCGTAATCCTCTCGTCATAGAACCTGCATGTAAACGCCGAGCATCGAACGTGTCAAGCCCAGACTTGTCGCGCGCAGCTTATCGGCCACATGCACGGGTCCTCACCCATGCGCGTGATCCCCGGACCGGCGGCGGCCATATGAACCGATCGTGTCGCGGCAGCTACAAGGACGGCGCGGCCCCACCAAAATCCGCTTCTGCCTGCAGTACTGTTACTTCCATCATCCAACTAAAGTTTAGCTGAAGCCTATCTGTCCTTGACAATTCCCATCCCTCGTTTTATATAGCCACTACGGCTTTGAGTGGTTTGCCCAGGGGTCAAAAAATCTCGTGGTGGGAGAGTGGTCCATGTTATGTCTTCCTCGCTGTCATTCGGTACTAGTGTCTTTTTCTTCAAAAACTCAATACGTAGCGATAGTCGCAGCATTGCTCTGCCTGTTTGCGCTGTGCCCAACCTCGCTCCACGCGCAAACGGCCAATAGCGGCAGCGTCTCCGGTGTTGTCAGTGACTCGTCCGGCGCGTTCGTTGTCGGGGCAAATATTGCTCTGACTGACAAAGCAACGAGCACACCTCGAACGACTACAAGCAACGAGGTAGGCCGCTACATAATTACGAATGTGCCGCCCGGCGAATACCAGATCACAGTCACAAAAACGGGGTTCCGCGTTACGAAGACTGAAGTAACCGTGAACGTCGGCAGTTCATTGACTGTGGACCTCAAACTCGAGCTTGGCTCGGTCTCCGAAACAGTAGAGGTCAGCGCCACAAACACTGAGCTGCAGACGATGAACGCTACCGTGGGCAACACAATCACTGGAGTGGCGTTGGAGTCGCTGCCCAGTCTTGGCCGCGACGTCAGCACTTTCGTAACCCTTCAGCCCGGTGTCGCCATGGACGGCAGTGTTGCGGGCGCTAATCAGGACCAGAATTCTTTTATGTTGGACGGTGGGAATAATTCCAGCGACATGGACGGCACCCAAAACACCTACACGCCCAGCTTTGCGGGCGACCCGTCCGGTGGTCTTGTAAACAACCTGGTCACGGCAACTTCGCCTGCTGGCAGCCCAGGCGGCGGAGCCCCCACAGGTGTTATGCCTACTCCGGTGGACAGTATTGAAGAATTCAAAGTCGGTACGACGAACCAGACCGCGGACTTCAATAGCTCCGCGGGTGCGCAGGTCCAGCTCGTCACCAAGCGCGGTACCAACCAGATTCACGGCACCGTTTATACGTACTATATGGATAACAACTGGAGTGCTAACACCTTTGATAATAATGCGAGCGGCACAGAGCTCCCCAGCTATCACTTCACTCACTTCGGCGCTGCAGCCGGCGGGCCGATAGTCCCCAAGAATATTCTTGGCGGCAAGACTTACATATTTGGCAATTACGAGGGATTCCGCTTCCCAAACTCCGTTACCGTCACCAAGGCAGTCCCCTCCCCAGGCTTGGACCTGGGCCTGGTGCAAATGCCTGTGTGCAACGCCGCGTGCCAGGCGACAGGCGGTCCGCCTCCGGTCACTACCGTCTTCAATCTGAACCCCACACCTACCACGTATCCCTCGAGCGCACCGGCGATCGGCGCCCGGCACGACCTACGCGACGGCGATTTGCCCCGCCGGTCCCTGTGATCCCCAGAAACTGGGAATCAGTCCGACTGTGGCCGCCATGTGGACGCAATTCATGCCTCAGTCCAATACTTCTACCTGCGGCGGCCTCAGCCGTTGTGACCATCTGAACGTGCTGGCCTTTAGAGCTAACATGCCAGTCGTTTGGAACGACAACTTTGGCGTCGCTCGATTGGACCACGATTTCGGCTCCAAGTGGCACTTTTTCACCAGCTATCGCTATTACAAAATGCAGCGCGACACAACGAACCAGGTGGACATCGGCGGATTCTTCTCCGGCGATAAGCTTGGTAAACCCGCTGCCGCCTCCTCTCGCCCCCAAGTGCCTTGGTATCTAACAGCGGGCCTCACAACCAATATCACGCCTAACCTCACCAATGACTTTCACTGGAGCTATTTGCGCAACCATTGGGCCCGCACTTCTCACGCTCAGCCCCCGCAGATCGCGGGCCTTGGAGGAGCGCTGGAACCGTTTGGCGAAACCTCCACCAACGTTCTTTCTCCGTACAACCTAGACACGCAGAATGTGCGCACACGCTTTTGGGACGGCCAGGACCACATGTTTCGGGACGATCTCTCCCTCATCAAAGGCAAACACTTCTTTCAGTTCGGCGGCACTTATCAGCGCAACTGGAACTGGCACGAGCGTACAGACAACGGGGGCGGCATTAACTATCAGACCGTCTATTGGTTGGGTTCCAGCGTCGGAAGCACCAACGGCATGGATATGACTGGCTACATACCTGACGGCGTTCCCAGTACGGCGTGGAAGCGGCTCTACGGCATCGTCTTGGGCGCACCCGGCGTGACGCAGATCGCCTACACTCGCACTGGAAAGAACTTGGCTCTGAACCCGCCGAACACTCCTGCGTTCGACCAGAGCACCATTCCCTACTATAACGTCTATTTCAGCGATTCATGGCGCATGAAGCCAACTCTCACGCTGAACTACGGTTTGGGTTGGACGTTGGAAATGCCTCCCGTCGAGGCGCAAGGCAAGCAGGTCGAATTCGTCGACACCGCTGGCCAGGCGATTGACACTATGGCCTACTTGAACGCCCGTAAGTCGGCCGCACTTCAAGGCGAGGTTTACAACCCAACAGTCGGCTTTGCCCTCGTTGGGAATACGGGCGGCGGCCAGAAGTACCCGTACAAGCCCTTCTACGGTTCGTTTAGCCCGCGCGTTTCGGCTGCTTGGAACCCAAGCTTCGACAGTGGAATCGGTGACAGATTATTTGGGCATGGCCAGACCGTCATTCGCGGCGGCTTTGGCCTCCTGTACGGACGTCTCAACGGCGTGGACTTGGTGCTCGTGCCTCTTCTCGGTACCGGCCTGATTCAGGCCGTCCAATGCGTTAGTCCGCTCGCTACGGGAGCTTGCGGCGGTTCCAACGGGGCGACCCCGCTAACTTCCTTCCGCATCGGGCCAACCTCTGCCGGCTTCAACGGCCTGGTGGCCCCGCTCCCTGCCGCCAGCGCAACCTTGCACCAACCGGATTTCCCGGGGGTCAACGAGATTGCTGCCGGTGCCGGCGAGGGTCTGGATCCGAATTTTCGACCCAGCGTCAACTATCAATTTGACCTGACCATTCAGCGTCAGATCAACAATAAGGTGTCGGTCGAGTTTGGGTATATCGGCCGGAAGATTACGCACGAATTTCAGCCCATCCAAATTAACTCCGTCCCCTACATGATGACTAAAGGTGGTCAGAGGTTTGATAACGCCTACGGTCAGATGGTGATGCAATTGTGCGGTGGCAACGCCGGCTTGGCTGGCGGGGGCTGCGCCAATAACTTTGCAGCCGTTACGCCGCAGCCGTTCTTTGAGGCCGCCCTGAAATCGGCATACTGTACCACCCCGGTTAAGGTCTCGAAGACCTCAACAATAACGCCGACGAGCTGCACGCAGGCGGTCGCCTTAAACGAAGCCTCGAATATCCAGAGCGCCAACCTCTGGACCCTCTGGAGCGATTTGGACAATGGTAATTTCAACTTCCCCAGGACCATGATGAATACTCCTATCCTTGACCCGGTTACCGGAAAGTCAACAGCGCTCGGAGCCAACGGCCAGCTATCTTCCGGTGTGGGTATGAACACCAGCCTCGGCTACGGAAACTACAACGCGGGGTTTGTGTCGCTGAAAGCTTCGACCTGGCACGGCGTGACCATGCAGTCCAATTTCACCTATTCAAAGGCCTTGGGAACTGGATCTCAGGTTCAGGCCACCAGTCAATACACCGCCGTAGATCCCTTTGATCTCAGCGCGGACTATGGTGTTCAGCCATGGGATCGCAAATTCACGTTCAACACGTGGCTTGTGTACCAGCCGCCCTTCTTCAAGAATCAGCACGGTATCCTAGGACGAATTGCGGGCGGTTGGACGATCGCTCCACTTTTCGCCTCTGGAAGCGGGTTGCCCCTGGCTGTCTCTCCTTCGGACAATGCGGGGAATGACGTGTACGGTGGGGGACAGGCCTTTGGCGAGGCCGACGGAAGCAACTTCGGCGCCCAGCAAAATGCCATTAAAATCTGCGGAACCAACTTCGGTAATTCGCGAGTCAACAACATGACCACCACGACGGGTTTCGGCGCGAGCGGCTTTGGCTCGAACGCCGCCGGGACAACCGTGGTTGGTTTTTTCTCAGATCCGGCAGCCGCGTATAAGTGCTTCCGGAATCCCATCCTGGGTATTGACCACGGGCATAACGGCGGCGCTGGCCTCCTCCGCGGCCTGCCGTTCTGGAACATGGACTTGAGCGTGAAGAAGGACCTCATGGTTACTGAGCGGTTTCACGTGGAAGTTTCGTCCGTCTTCACTAACGTTTTCAACCATAACCAGATGTACGATCCCGGTAACCCGGGCCTCGTCCTCGGCGAGCCGGACAACTGGGGTGCACTCCTCAATGGTCAGGTCAACACACCGCGCAAGATTGAACTCGGCTTGCGGGTTCGCTTCTAACTTCTTCCGGCGGGTTTCATCGACTCGCTTCGAAAAGGGGGAAGGCCAGTCCGGCCTTCCCCCTTTCTTTTTGTGGGGGCAGAAATTCAAAACAGAAAGTTGAAATTGGAAAAGCAGCAACGCGAGTCGGAAAATGCAGAACTAAAAACCAAGAACTGAAAACTGGAAACTGGAGTCAGCGGCCGTTGGTGTAGTTTTTTATGTCTACGGGGTCGAACATTGTTGCTGTGGCGGGGTGGGCTTTTTCGTAGGCGGATATTTCGGACTCGTGCTGGAGACTGGTTCCGATGTCGTCCAGGCCTTTTAGTAGGACTTCTTTGCGGGAGGGGGCGATTTCAAATTTGTATTTCAGGCCGTGATTGTCGGTGACGGTTTGTCTCGGCAGATCCACGGTTAGGGAATAGCCTTCTTCTTTTTCGGTGCGCTGGAATAGTTCCTCGATTTGTTCTTCGCCTAGCTCGGCGGGCAAAATTCCGTTTTTGAAGCAGTTGTTGTAGAAAATGTCCGCGTAGCTCGGCGAGAGAATTACGCGGAAGCCGTAATCTTTCACGCCCCAGGGGGCGTGTTCGCGGCTGGAGCCGCAGCCGAAGTTGGCGCGCGTCAGCAGAACGGAGGCGCCTTTGTAGCGCGGAAAATTGAGGACGAATTGCGGGTTTGGTTTTTCGCCGGGCAGGTAGCGCCAATCGTAGAAGAGGATACGGCCGAAGCCTTCGCGAGTGAGCGCTTTCAGGAATTGCTTCGGCACCATTTGGTCGGTGTCGACGTTGACGCGATCGAGCGGTATCACTTTGCCGGTGTGCGTTGAAAATGGTTGCATGCTCTTCAGTCTCCAAGCACTCGAAAAGTTTGGATCTCGCCGAACGCTGTCCAGTATGTGCTGCCTTGCTCCTTGCTCGCATCACTTCGATTCGTGGAGAGCAGAGTATAGGTGATGCCGCAACACGGCTCAGGTGGATCGCAGATCGTCAGTTCCAGCAATTTGATTTCGTCGACCTCTCCGCCACTGAACTCCACGCGCAGTTGTTTGCCGATGTGCTCCTGATGCAATCCGCGAGTGTCGATTGGCATTGTGTCCACTCCTCCGGCGCTCTCCACTGTTTTACAGTGCGCCAAGCTGGGGCGCAGCGTGCTGCGCCCCTACAAAGCAAGATGGCGAGATGAACTCGCCGCTACACTGGCCGGGCTGACGCCCGGCCTCTACATTTCTTACATCGCTTCAAGCTGGGGCGCAGCAATGCTGCGCCCCTACAAAAGCTACTCCACCGGGGCGACGTCGAAGTCGCGGACGTCTACGAAGTGGCCGGCTATGGCGGCGGCTGCGGCCATTAGCGGGCTTACCAGGTGCGTGCGGCTGTCTTTGCCCTGGCGGCCCTCGAAATTGCGATTGGAGGTGCTGGCGCTGCGCTCGTGCGGCGGCAGGACGTCCGCGTTCATTCCGATGCACATGCTGCAACCGGCATCGCGCCACTCGAAACCGGCGGCCGTGAAAATTTTATCGAGGCCTTCTTTTTCGGCTTGCGCTTTGATGCCGCGCGAGCCGGGCACGACCAGCGCTTGCTTTATGGTGCGGGCCACGTGCTTGCCGACTACGAACTGCGCGGCGGCGCGGAGATCGTCGATGCGGGAGTTGGTGCAGGAACCAATGAAGACGCGATCGATGGGAATATCCACGATGGGCGTGCCGGCTTTCAGGCCCATGTAGATCAGGGCGCGCTCCGTCGCCTTCTGATCATTGAGGTCGCTGAAGGAGTGCGGGTCGGGCACGCGGGCGGTGACGCCGGTGACCATGCCGGGATTGGTGCCCCAGGTGACTTGCGGCGCGATGTCTTTCGCGTCCAGCTCCACGGTCATGTCGAACTTGGCGCCGTCGTCGCTGCGCAGTTGTTTCCAGCGCTCGACCGCTTCTTGAAAGGCTTTGCCGCGGGGAACGAACGGTCGCCCTTCGAGGTACGCGAACGTGGTTTCGTCTGGCGCGACCATGCCGGCGCGCGCGCCGCCTTCGATGGTCATGTTGCAAACGGTCATGCGGCCGTCCATGGAGAGGCCGCGGATGGCTTCGCCGCCATATTCGGCGACGTGTCCGGTGCCGCCGCTGATGCCGATTTTGCCGATGATGGCGAGGATGATGTCCTTGGCGGTGACGCCGGCGGGGCGCTTGCCATTCACGACGATGTGCAGCGTTTTGGAACGCGATTGCGAGAGGCATTGCGTGGCGAGCACGTGCTCGACTTCGCTGGTGCCGATGCCGAAGGCGAGCGTGCCAAACGCGCCATGCGTGGAAGTGTGGCTGTCGCCGCAAACGATGGTTTGCCCGGGCTGCGTGATGCCCAGCTCCGGGCCGATGATGTGCACGATGCCTTGCTGCTTGCTGTGCATGTCAAAGAGGCGCACGCCGGATTCGCGGCAATTTTTCTCGAGCGCCTCGAATTGCAGGCGCGCGTCGGTATCGATGATGGGCAGCGTGCGGTCGGTGGTGGGGACGGAGTGGTCCATCACCGCGAATGTAAGATCGGGGCGGCGGACTTTGCGTCCCTCGGCGCGCAGGCCAGAGAAGGCTTGCGGGGAAGTGCCTTCGTGGATGAGGTGGCGGTCAATATAGATGAGCGCGGGCTGGCCGGGCTCTTCGTGGACAACGTGGGTGTCCCAAATTTTTTGGTAGAGAGTTTTGGCGATAGTCATGAAAGTTCAGTATGAATTTTAGCACTCTGTAATCCGGTTGACCATCGCCGGAATCGCAGCCCCAGGCCGGGCCTCCAAGAATGCTGTCGTTCCGAAAGAATCTAAGCAACCGCCTTTCAGTCGGTCCCGTTTACCAATTCAATTTCGCGGGAAAGTATTTTGCAATCAAGTCTTCGTAATAGGGGCGCAGCTCCTCGACGTTCGGCCGCTCCTTACTCTTTGAGTAGAGGTCATAGGGGTTGAATTCGCGCACCCATCGGAACATCTGCTTGTCGCGACCGTCCATAAGATATTCATATTCGCCCTCACGGTGCGCCGAATAGAACGAGTGATAGCGAATCATGTACAGGGCTTCTTCCGGCAGATAATCTCTGACGACGTGATAGAGATATTCGTCGTGCCCCCAAGACAGGTCCACCTGATCGAGCCCGCCATGCTCGGAATAAACGCCCATGCGGGTCTGATAGTCGGGAACTTTGGCATCGGGGTTGAAAGCAAAGTATTCGTGTAAGACGATTTTGGACGACCACGCGCAACCGACCGGAAACGTGTCACCGACGACAGCCCATTGCGGCTCGCCCCAGAGGCAGAGAATCTTGCCGAGGTCGTGGATAAGCCCGGTTAGAACGAACCAATCGGGTTTAGCGTCGCGCCTGATGGCCTGCGAGGTTTGCAGCAGATGCTCGATTTGGGTGAGCTCGGTGTCTGGATCGCTTTCGTCGACCAAGGTGTTGAGAAATTCCATGGCCTCCCAGATGCCCATCTGGGCGCGGTTCCTGGCGAGGAATTGTTTTTTCTTATCCAGAACGAAATCGCGAGTCTGGTAAGCATGATTTTGGCGGTAGAACTCGCGAACACGTGGGGGCGTGGTCTCGCTATAATCGCGGAATTCGTCGGGTTTTTTCTCCTCGGTGTAGCGAGTCTTGACGAAGTCGTCCCACTCCTCGAGGCCCCGGAGCGGGCCAAGCTGATTTGCCAACGTTGGTTTCACGGTGTTCATGGTGGGGTGCTCCTGCTCTGTTTGCCCAGTATCCACCGTCTTGTGTAGGTGTCAAGCGCTACGGAGGCACCCCCCACCCCGGGTGTTTGGAGAAAAGAGGCTGCAAGCTGCTGAAAATAAAGGACGGGAGTTGGAAAAAGAGAGGCAAGAGCGCTGAAGAGGCTGCAAGTTGCTGAAAACACACCAGAAGCGGGAACAAGCCTAACACAGAGGGCACGGAGGTCCGAGCACGGAGGCCATAGAGGGGTCACCCCCGGGCGATTCAGATCGTTATCAAAACAAAGGAATTGCGGGGAAAGGGATTTGTAAGAATATGAAAACAAAGGCCTGCCACAGCAGGCAGGGGCAGCAAAAAGCGACTCAGAGGCTTTGCTCAGGCGCGAAGAGGGCGGCGGCTGGGTAGAATGAAGAGGCTGAGAGGCGAGTTTCACAAGTTCTTATAGCACGAAACTTGTTAACTGTCAAGTAAATTCGAGCGTGAGGCTTTTCGGGGAGCACGACGACGGTCAGGACGAGTCAGGTATCCTCGGGATGGCGTGTTTTTGGGACCAAGGCGCTTCATTGAATGGGATTCTTCCTATCCGTCCGATCATCGCCGTGGTCATAGTACCCAGTGCGAGTGCGGACTACGTAATTGCGCCCGCGGACTTTCACACGAACGCGTCGAAAAAAGCCGTCATGGCGAAGATTTGACGGGGAATAGCCCAGGAGATATTGCGAACGAAGCTCGCGCGCGATCTCCTCGAATGCCTGTCCAATCCGCTCGATGGATTTCACTCTAATGGTGCGACCTCCCGTTTCGCGAGCGAGTTTGCGAACACTCGAGTCTCCGTGGTACTTGCCGCCCAACAATGAGTAAAATTCCGGGTCGCTTACGACAATCGAGTAGACGATGAGGTCCGCTTTCTCCGCCGCTT